>Ga0181612_132680_pt1 | contig 44597 bp, 18 predicted proteins | sample HoacroProtozoa21_FD_119630 | JGI IMG/M metagenome (GOLD analysis project Ga0181612, IMG submission 119630) | Hoatzin crop microbial communities from Cojedes, Venezuel. Combined Assembly of Gp0051906, Gp0051904, Gp0051908
CGCCGGGCGGCCACAAAGCCCGGCCGCAGCCGGCGGCTCCGGGGAGGGCGCGGGCGGGGGGAGCGAGGGGGGTGCCGCGTCCCGCTTAATTGATTCGTTACCTCGGGTGTCGCAATATGTGTTGCGATGTTTAAGCGGGAGAGCCACGTTACAAGCCGATGTCATGCAATCTCCCCTGTCGTAGGTGCCCTTGCAGGGCTGTTGTGCAGCGTGCTGTGAGAAACGTGTCTGATTTTTAAAAAGAGGGCTTTATTTGTCTACAGCTTCTTTTCTTTTCCTGCACTGTCAAAATTATCCGTCAAGTTCCCCAGTAATTATGTAGTTGCTTCAGTAATCGATTATTCATTGAATTTCACTTACCTATGCTTTTTTCTTTCTCAAGTTGTGGCTTTCCAAGGGCACATCCGCTCCCCTCTGCGAAGAGGGTAAACAAGCATTCTTAAAAATTAAGCAACTTATTCCTAATTAAAACAGAAAAGTGAAAAAGAATTGTCAGGGTAGGTTTTCTCCTTTACAGGCTATGAAGACAGCCAGTTCGCAATGTTTAAGCTGCGGTCCTTACTGGGTGTAAGGAATCATTGGACTGAAAGAAAATATCCCATCGGAAAATTCAGGCAGTGAAAAGAACAAAAAACAGATGCAGCATTTGACTGCTAAATGGAGAGTAAATGTGAGCTAATGACGACACAGGTCAACTTAACAGAACTGAAAACAGTGTAAGCACTTACATGTACATGCAAGAGTATTGCACGTAGCTCAACGATTACCATCTTGTAGATAATATACAACATATGCCAAGCATACATCTAGATAATAAATATTAATAGGCTTAAAAATTTAAGTATTTAATGAAGTCTTTTAAATAGTGTATGAAGACTATCAAGAAGTAAAGCCTGCAACATCTTGCAATGCATGACGCAGTTAAAGGTTTAAACATGCCCACTTGCTCTACATAGAAGAATGGAAATCGGTGACAAAGGGACAAGGGGGTGTAGGGTATGGTTAATATGGCACAGCCCTTATGCTCTGGGATTAGGAGCAGCCAATGTAAGTACAGATATTATTACAAATGTATTTTTACAAATATTATTGAGAAATCATATATACAGCACAAGATTACTTGCCACTACCCCATTGTTTCACCGTGTAGAAAGAGACAAAAGAAGTTTAAAACCAAACATGGTGAAAAATACAGTGTTTAAATAACTCTTGCACTCTGAGAACCAACAGTAGTAGCTGAATCATTCTTTGAATTAAGTACTCTGCACACCTAGGACAGGAGCAACAGAGAAGGCAGGAGGGAATCGACATTTTTATGCATCAGTAGCCTGTGATGAGAGAAATACTACAGTATGAGTTCAAAATCAGGTCTTCAGTGCTGCATTTCAGACCTACCTTACGGCTTGCATCTCTTAGACCTTCTGTCTTGTTGGAAGAAGATTCTGACTCTGTTCTTTGAATTCTGTTGCTGCTCTGGTTGGGGTATTTTATCCCTTAGATCACAAGCATATCTTGAAACAGTAGCACTTCTGTTGTGAGAGGAGGTACACTAGAACAATTAATATAATATTTCTATGAATACACTCTTCAGTTATCACTGTAGCTACACATAAACATCTTTTTTTCATCTTTCTAAATAGAAGAAATTTAAGTTTCAGTTAGGTTACTTTGAAAACAGGTGACTATTGCACTAGTAAATACAAGTCAGAAAGGAAGAGATTGTAGTTGTTTACAGTTTAGACCAAATTTTGTTTCACTGTTTTGTTTTTATTTCTCTGTAGGTCTACTTAGGACAAATTCTACTTACCTGAGAGTTCAGGATACACCTCTCACAACCTGTTACTTCCATAGGCCTTACACTTGCCATCATGACCTAAAGGAGATCTCTGATTAACATCAATTTAAAAGAAAACAGGCACAGGCTTATTGTATTTAACAAAACAATGTAAAATTGACATCATCTGCAAATTGAACAGAAGTCGTAGATTAGTAGAAGTGCAAATTAAGGAGGCAATAACCAACATTATCACAATTAAGAAATTACCCTTTGAAGGAGGGAAATTGCCATGTCCATTGCAGAGCCTACAGAGATTAATGAAATATGGCTGTGAAACTGTTTTAATAGATAAATTGGGTGGGTGGTTAAACATCTGAGCGAAGATGATTACTTTGTAGTGAAACAAAACAAAGAGGAATCAATCACAAAGCTGCTCTATTACCACAATTAAAATGCAATTGCATGATCAATTATCACTCTAGCTAATAGCTTGATGGAGGGCAAGCAAATAAATAAAACATTATGCTAACCAAAGTTCTTTGAAGTATAATAATAATAATATCTGTATACATCTATGTTCCTTATTTGTATGCAGTTATGCCCAATACATATATAGCGCATTGCATAACATAAGCAAGGCTGTACATAAAGTGTTTAGCTGTTTATTTGTAGTATACAAGTAAATATCAATGATGCGTATTCACGATAATGCATGCAGTGGGTAAATAGCTAGCACATGTTGAGATTACTGATGTAACACATTTCAGCGTTTTCTAGATCTCTAAGAATCTGCTTGTTTTACGTCTTGCCGGCCAAAGGTGTTTTGGAATAGTTTCCCCTTGGAGTAGTTTCCAAGGTCAGTATATGTGATGACACGTGTCGGTTTCCAGCTCACCCTTGGAAAATGATGGCCACTTACTGGAGCTCATGTGAACACGGGGCATTTTAGGGCAGTAGTAAAGCAAGCTGTCACTGTCACATATCAGCATTACATTTTTATGTCTAGTAATCAGCAAAGAGTGCATTCCTATAAATGAAGGTAAGTGGTAACATGTATGTTTCTATGAAATAAAAGCTAGTGTATAAAGGCAAATAACTTCCTTATCTATACTATGACCACCTTGTGATAACCTAATCCAAAGTCAGTGGCAATGAGCAGACTTGTCCACTTGATCCAAAATCCTGGTCAAATATAATACTTGTTTCATGAGTGATAATACTCATAGAATCATAGAAATATACTCATGATATATAATATAGAAATATACTCATGAGTATAGTTCCAATATGTAGGGAACAAGTACTTTGTAATGATTATTCAGTGTGGAAGAAATTACAAGTGTTTCTGTTGCTTAATAGCAATATGGATTCTGTTAAAAGTTGAATATGATTTGAGAAGAAATTTAGGCTCAGGTGGGCTTCACTGAGTTTCTCAAGTACGAAAATGAAAATAAAAGGCAAGTAGCACATACATCCAGTTGTACAGAGATATGTTTAGGATTTCTTTTTAGCATTTTAATGCTTTGTCTTATGCAAAAATATTACATGTGTTTCACAAACTTGTTTTGCCTTTCCCAGGACGAGTGTAATTGGAAAGCATAAAAGTTGAAATCTATTTAAAGTGAGCAATGTACATGTTGTAAATATGTAGGTACTGCTGTAGTGCACTAATGTAAGAGTAGAATTTGTGCTCTTGCGAGAGGAGCGTGAAGCTTCACCATGTCTCATGTCCTGTTATTCCCTCAGATGCAGGTGTCATCCCTAATAAATCCCTTCACTTATGTACTTGCAGTTAATTTTTATTCTTGCTTATCTATGATTGGTAGGCTATTTGAAGAAAAGTCTGAGAGACCACTGCTATTTCATCACTTCTGAATCAAGCAATTTAAAAAATGTGGACTCGTCCCTTTCCACCTTTCCCATTTGTAAAAGCAAGAGATACCTTCTGATTATCAGAAAGAGGATGCTTTTGAAGGCAGAAACTCAGTGTAGGGAAGTTTTGCAAGGAAAACAGTAGAACGGTCTCCGAAGAACAACGTCTGAGTATGAAACTGGATTATAAAGTTCTGCTTGAATAATGGACTGGGCCTGTATCAAGTACCCTGTACTAGCCAAAATCCAGTTTATCTAGTAATGAGTTGTCAGAAAAACTAGGAAGGAAATAATGGAGAAAGGAAAATTAAGAAAGACGACATTGAACAGGAACACTGCTCTATAACTAAGAGTAAACAGTAATAAAGAATAGGAATACAATAGAGATATAAGACCAAGGTAGGATTAGATAATGACTCCGTGCGACTCAAGCTGGCAGTTATCTTTGCTGCAGTGCATGAAGGAGTATAATTGAAGAGGAACAGTCATTCTGCACACCATTCCCTTATGCAGTCATGTACTTAGCCCACTGTGCAATCATTTAATTCCAAAGCACAAGACATTTTTAGTCTGATTGACAGTTGTTGTCAACAGGTAGGAATAGTTGCAGGTCACAAGTCCACTGGCTCTCAGCTGTTAGCATTTATTTTTTTTCGGATGCTGCTATTGGGCTTGCAGTTAGTAAAGAGATGAGGTCCTTTCAGCAGGCAAATAACATTGCGTTGCCCATCCATCCAACACAGTCACATTCAGGTTTAAGAATGGGATGCAACTGAGAGAGAGAGAGGAAAGCACGTCGGCTGAAACTCGGTTGTGAGAAGGCTGAGGAAACGCAGTTAACTGGAGGGGAACCTTTAGCTCCATAAACATTTTCAGTAACCAAAGCAGTGGCATCTAAAGGGGATTTGAGCACCTCTGTAGTACGTGTGCACAGGTAGCGTGAAGTCACTCGGTATATGCACACCAGCGTGACTCTGCAAACCCACTGTGCAAGCACCACACATCTCTGTCGGTGGGGTTTGTGTGTTTGTGCTTTGAGATCGCCCTGGACCAAAGTCCACCATATCAGGATCTTGGTTGTTCTCTTTGCTCCTGGATTAACAAATTGCAGCAAGGCCAAAGACATTCAGGCTTGAAGCACAGGAAAATGGGATTTCTACATTTTGGGAAAATGAAGGCTCTCTGTTCCTGCTTTTTGAATGCGAAGCAGCGATTCACAATTTTGGTGTTTTCTGTGGTAGTTCCCTAGCATAATGTTTTAAAATGTGTCATGGAATTGGAGACCCAAGCAATGGATGGTCATTTTATTTAGTGTATGTTTAGGGTTTTTTATCAGAGCTTAATAATAAGTAAATATATATCTAAATCAAAGACTAACCCATGTGCTGTAATGGTGCGTGCACAAAGACTGAAGGTTAAAGTGAGCTTAAAGAAATTGTGGAAAATGGGAAAGCATTGTATATCCACTTAGTGAAGTCTGCAGGGAAAAGATAATGTCAGGAAAAAGTTAAATGAGTTAGTGCTATCCAAAGAGTGTAGGAGTGAAATAGAACTTCAAAAGTATTTATCAGAGGAAAGCAAAGTACCAGAAAGAAACTTTCCGTATTAGCAAATGAAAAGGAGAATGAAGCTTGAAAAAAAAACTATTCAGACACTGAAGTAATTAATTTTCTGTATTCTTTTTCCGTCTGTTAAAGAAAGTAAAAGGTCATTGTGAAAATATTTTTGATGGAGCTCCTATCAAAAGGGAAAAAGCATGCCTAAAAATATTAGATCTATGGAAGATATCGGTTCTAGATTGCATCATATTTGGTCTTCAGCAAGTCAACATAGGAAAATACAATATGTTTAACTAGGCCCACTGATGCAGCTGGGGAGCAGCAGGCTGAGACTGGTGACCATATGAGCCCTTTAAATCAGTTTATCTCACTGACGTCCCTAGACCATAACAGCCACACCAACGCAACAACTTGCATTTTTATTTGAAACATGATCTTGGAAAAGTACAGCTTCCAATATTAGAGGAAACCTGGACAATTGTTCTCCAACTTAAAATATGCTAAGGCAAGTTGAAATATGAAACTAGAACGGCACAAATATTTTTTATGGGATGTAGATAATGCTGGATTTAATCTAAACCGAAACAACAGTGTGGAAAGCATATACAATATTCACTACAGTGGTACAGGTCTTCAGGTCTACATAAGGATGTGAGCTGTTGTGGACCTCTGAACCTCAGGATTCGGTTCCCCTGAGAGCAGGCAGATAGGGAATTTCTAGTCACTCAATCCTCTGCAGGAGTGTATGAATCTCCTGCTGCCACTGCTAACAAGTCAACGTTGTCCTTCAGCTCAGACTTTGCTCTTGCTGGAGCAGCAGAGGATGCGAAAAGAGTGGCAACTCTAGCTATTCTCCCTCTGTTATTTTTATGCTTGCTGAGATGCAGCTGGGTACGCGAGTCTTAAGACAAAGTTAACTGTGAGTAAGCAGGCTGTCTGGTTTGCACTCATACACCCTGTTAATCAAAGATTTGTAAAGGATGACCCATCCCAGCCGCACTTCAGCGTATTTGAAAGGCCTCTAAGTGTGTATGGCAGAAAAGATTTTGCCAGGAACTCAATACAATGCTTAAAAAGTCGGTGTAGTGAGTATTGTGTGGACTTACTAAGAGGCTATAACAGAAATTACATCAACGAGTTTACTGCTGGATATAAAATAAAGTCCTATCTTGTTTCATTTCTTTGTTATTCAAAAGTAGAAAAAGAACAAGAAGTTTTTCGTTAAGGCTACGATAATGATAGAAGCTGGTTCTGTCTCCATTGATGTATGCATTTAGCTGTCAGTCAAAAATGTTTTGTTAAGGCAATATTTTGGGGAGGGAATCAAGTATTTAACAAAAAAAAAAAAGTAGATATCTTTTAGAGAATTTAGAAAATTCTAGCTTTCTATTGAACAGTTGAACTCCAGAAAAACAAAAAACAAGTGAATGCTGAAATTCAGAACTACTACCTTTGAAACTCGCTAGAAGAGCTGTAATGTTTCTGCGTCATTTTGCTCTTGGTTTCTCAGCTGTGCTTCATCACGGTTTGTATATCTCTTATGTGCTGAAAACGTTTTTATAATGGAAAATAATTTTTATTAGCTGCAGGGTCAGTACACCTCAGAGGGGAGAAAGTTTTTTTCAAGAGCAAAGCACTCCCCTATAGTTTAACAGAAGGACAAAATTATCATAGCCAACAGGGAAGGCAGGTGCAGATGGGAGGGCGTTTGTGGGGAGCTAGCTTTAAGGGACACTATCTTTCTTTCAAAACCTGGAACTGATTTTTAGCTACATGAGATGATGTATAGGAAGAGTAAAGCCAGAGCTAGAAGATAGTAAAGGGTCTGCCTTTTCTTAACCAAACTCTTGGGATGAACTCCTGATAGCAGATGCTGATTAAGTCACTGCCAATGTGTGCAGGTGTTTCCTTTTTGTTTGGGAAACCTCGAGTGAGACCCATGAGAGGGAGGGGACAGGAAGGATGGACTGAGGAACATGAGAGAGTCCTTGTGGAAGGAGTGCTGTAGCTGGGAATACGTACGGATAAGCACATGGATAATATGAGCTGTTTAGGAGCCTTTTTTTCTTTACTGTTACTCTAGTACACAAGAGTTTGTTGAATCTGGAAACTTTGACGAGTGAATCCTTTGCCACTTTGTGCAGGAAAGGAAAAACTCATTCTGTTGAGAGGGCAAATTTCCGTTAGCTAAAGTAGTTCAATTTAGATTGTGTTAAAAGAATTCCATTAAACTGGTAAATGGGTATCATTAGCCAAGGTATTTCTGAGGCATATATGTAAAGAGTGGGAGGCAAAGATATAAACTGGAAACAAAAAGGACAAGGAAAGAAATTAAGATGTTCAAATGGGCTATGAATGTTTTAAAGGATGAAAATGAACAATGTAATATCTGGAAGGACTTCCCAGGAACTTGGCTTGTTAGGTGATGGAACTGAAAAAAAATGAAAGAGGTTTCTTAATTTGAAATATTTATGACTATTCTGCAAAAATCATTTACAAATGTTTCACAGGGAGCAATTTTACATTTGTTCAAAGTTTTTATAAAGTGACTACTTATAGATTATACTATGTGTGAATCTAAGATTTTTTTCCCTTTGCTTTTGATATATGTGTGTTTTCTATAAAGTTGCCTGATTGTTATACCAGTCACTTAAATTTTTCGATTTAACTTCTTGTGTGGAGAAATCGGTGGTGGCATTCCATTTTATTTTGTAATGCTTCTTGCATTTTCATCCCTGACTTGAACTGATGAAGAACCTTGGAGAAAGTGATGTTTTCTACAAAACATTAAATCCACTTTACACTAAACGGCTGCGAAAATTTCAAGGCTAGGAATCATATTAGCCTTGGTGGGAAGATGAGCCAATGTGGGAAGTTTTTTAAAAAATTGTGAGTTGGAATTCTGAAGATGGTCTGGAGGGCTGTGTCAGTAGGGGAAAAAACCCCTTTCGTTCAAAATGCCTCCCTGAAACACCTTTAAGGCAAGTGGGCATGGTTTGGGCATCAGCCAAACCATTCCTAAATTATGAACTTAAATTTCATCCAAACAATCTTACACGGAACCACTGAAAATTCTTTGTCTTTCTGGGTTTTTTTTTCCCCTCCCACTCAAATGTATTTGCTCTGCTGTGGTTACAAAGTCCTCCAGAGAATATCAAAAACTCACATGATGTTTCTTCAAAGTTCAGTATTGTATTTTTGGCTATGTTTTCTACATTAACCAAACGATTTTAAAATTTAATCTGGCAGGTTAGGTCTGTATCAGTTTTGTATTAAAGGAGGCTCAGGAATAGAAATTTTTCAGTTAAGGTTATCAGAGCCTGGAATCTGTAATAGGGCTCAATATCTTTTTCAGCTGATTGTGTTAGAAGAATTTATGTTCTCCTTTCCACGTCTGTTTCAGTCCTCCTTTGACACTGGTTAATTACAAATCTGAATGAATGTTTGGACTGTGGTTTGTGCACATAAGTACTGCTGTAGTATTAAATATTATTATTGGGTGTTGTATTTGTGGTGTATTGGTGTATTGGAAAATAATGAACACTTTTGGAAACACAGCCCAGACCTCATTTGGCCTACATGGAGCAGTGATGTCTGTCTGTATGGTGATTGTAGAGCATGTTCTCAAAGGATCCTCCAATTTTAGAAAGAAGTCTCATAGAAGAAGGAAGATTTCTTACGTATCTTTTCTCCAAAATTTTTGGGGTGGAAACATGGAGTGAAAGACATCTATTTCAGTGATGTACTGAACAGAAATAAACCCCAAAACTTGTACATGCAAGTGTCATTTAAGATAACAGATATAGATTTTCTTGAGGTAATTTATTGATCATTGTTTCCTGGTAGGTATTTGCAAGATGAAAACTACAGAGGGAAAAAAAAGGCATTCTCTTGACATCTGCAAAGAATGAAATATGACTGACGAGGCTGGAATATTTAGTTTCCATTTCATGTCTTTTCATACATGTGCTATAATAATCCAAAAAACCCCGAATGTTCCTTGTATGGAAAGAGACGTGTAAGTATAATCATGCCTGTGCCAACTAGCTTTATTTAAGCGGTGTAGTTAGTTGTAAACAATGAGAGGCAGTGGCATGCAGGCCACAAAAGAGTACCAAAAAGACTGTCAGAGAGATCTCTGAATTGGAAGACTCAGGTATGTGCCCTTGAAAGGGAGCACAAGCTTTTGGCAGAGCTGCAGCCATTAACGAGAGCGAACAGTGTAAAAAGAGCATCTAATTGTGGCAGGTGGTGAAGCAGGGAGGACTAAGAGAAGGGGAACAAGGCCTGGGGTGGCATGAAAGGCAGATTGGCTCTCCCAGCAGTTCAGTAGCAGTCTGGCAAGGCTGGGCTCACCGAGGTAGGAGTTTCTTCTGTCGCCCACTCTGTCCAGGACATTAGTGTTGGAGCAGGGGAGCAGCCTGCTGCTTTTTACTTTTACGTATTTCTTAGTGAGGCAACTGATTCTTGAAATAAAGATGGCTTTGAGGAAAGAAGTGTTTAATTATCCTACATTACTCTGTTTATTCTCCTACCACTGTTTTATCTTCTTTCTTCAATTAAGTACTGCTTTTTAAGCCTCCTCCTTTTCCAGCCATGTGAAGATATTTGTTCACTGAGACCAGAAGATTTATTTTATCAGCTTGCTAAAATTTGAAGCTATTGCTACCAGTTGATTTTTGGTGAAAGAATGATGATATTGTTTTTGCTGCTTCTTCATAATTTGGATTGGTTGGTTGTCTGGTTTTGAGGATGAGCAAAACATGAATAACAAGCCTCAGTGATATTACAAAAGAGAAAAAAAAAATACACGCTTCCAAATAATACTACTAGATAGTCACTTATTCTAATGTCTTCTTTTCTTCCTTCATCTTGTGGTAGTCTCTAGAAAATGAATATAAATTTCTCATTTCTGCATTTTGCTCAGTTTGAACCTGACATTTTTTGCTTCCAGTGGGAATAAAAGGCAATAGCATGAAAATGAGATGCAACTGAATCTAAGTGAATAATCAGTGAATAATTTTCTGTTGTCTTTAATTTACTGTCACTCTTAGTCCTTTTGAAACTTAAAAACAGTCACCTAGTGTAGTAAGAAGACCCAAAGGTAAAGTGGCAAATTGCCTAGAAGACTTCTGAAAAACGATAGAAGTTAGGCTTGTCTGAAACTGACAACCGCACAGATTTTGTAACTGTGAAAGCATCTCCCATGCTCTGTTTCTGTGAAGTGCATATCACCCATGTAGACCTTTCATTAGTAAAGATGCAGTCTGGCCCATTGTTCATGAGCTGAATAAATACACAGCTCTTTCTGCAGTGAAGAGATACAAGAAACACTTACACTATAGAAATCTGATGCATGCTTTTCTGACTGATAGATACTTTGTGTTGGGAGAAAGGCTTGACAGCTTGGGAAGATGGAGGAAGCTCTTTGGAAGTCAAGAACTGAAACTCCATCATGCCTATGTGGAGATTTTAAGGGTGGTTTTAAAAGTGACTGAAAGCAACACTTGAATTTTAGGAAAGAAATGGAGGTGTCCCAAGCAGCGAGTAAGTGAAAGGGAGTTAAAAAAAAAAGTAAATAAAAGGAAAGAGAATAAAGGCAAACATCAGCCTGTGAAAGCGAGAGAGCTGTGGCAGACAGGCGGGCCGTTGGACTGACTGCTCTCAGAGGTCAAACTAAAGTAGAGAAAGAGCACGGACAGAAGAGATGAATAATGACTGGCGAGAGTCAAACATGATCTCTCTGGGCTTCAGCAGGAAAACCTAACGGTGAGGAACGCTGACAAGCTGAATCCCAGAGGCTGAGATGGTAAGAAATGATAATGTCCAGACCAAGGAAGCAAATGGAGCATGATGTGAAGCCCATGGTAATATCTGAAATACAAATAAGATTTCTTTTTAGAACCACAGACACAACAAATGATGAAATTGCTAATCCTAATGATGGCTTCTGCAGTGAATATTTTGTATGTGAGGGGAAAAGTAATAATTTTCTGTGTCTTCAGACAGAGCTTCAAATTTGTGAGTGGGTAATAAGCACAGCACTGCAGTGCCAGAGGACTAGGTTATCTTCAGGAATTGTGGTTTCTATAGAAGGACCATGACTGAAGACTTGAATTAGTGGGATCTCCTCAGAGAAAAATGTCAATAGAAATATTTTGATCAATAAGGTGTTTTTTTTTTTTAAGTAATCCAAGCACAGTTCCTATACACTCACTGAATTTAAGGTTTCTGCCCATAGAAATACGTCAAAAGAACTCTTTACTCTTACCCTACTGAATAGCCTAAGAAAAGTTGCTTTTAGCTCACTTCCCTCCTTCTGCACAAAACCAGGAAAAGTCAGGTCAACTAAAACAAAGTATATATGACTAATACTGGTCCTGACAGAATAGCACTTACGCTTCAAGTTAAACGTGTACGCAAGAATTGTCAGCTGAACTAAAATACTTCAAAAAAAATTAAAAGCAGAACAAGCAATTTGACAGTCAATGATTGGCATATCTGCTATTACGAAAGAGTGGTAAGACTACTGCAAATTCTAATATTTTTGATTAACAAATTTTTTTCAAAACTTTTCTGATTTGAATTTTAACTGTCCTTTCAGCACTGAGGTAAATGTGCTTTAATGAAAACCATATCTGCCTATTTTATGAGCTTCACATTGACCTTACCTAATCTGTCAATGATGATGGGGGTGATGAAGTGACTGATGAATAAAGCAACTGCAAAATCCCTGAATTAAAAAGGCCCACAATACAACTAAGAGTTTTGATATGTGTTGAAACTATCTCAAAGGATTGGAAATCTCCATCTGAATAGAAATTTTGTCAGAAGAGGAAAATCCCTTACGGAAAGTCAAGTGCTGACAGTTTTTAAGTTAATTGAATAAGAACAGGTGTCCCATTTTGATGCGTAACCTGAGACCACCTTTACCAGTGATGATACTTCCACTGCCTGGTGGAACAGCACTAAAACCTATTTGTCTGTCTTTAAGTCACTTCTCAAATCCTTGGAAGGTACATTTTCTTCATGCTAATTGCAATCTGAAACTTCATTTTAGTCTGTAAAAAGAGATGTTTGATGGATCTAGAAAAGAAAATAGGCTTCAATTTTGAGTGAGGAGTTTAATATTGTGAATGACTTCAGCCATGGCATTTGCTCTAGAACGAGAAAGCAGTAGCTTCGTGCTGAAAATGCTGTAACAGAGCTGCTGTAAAGTGAGTTGAACCACAGCTGAGGTATATCATCCTCTATACCCACCATTTCATGAGAGCTCCCTGGAGAGCTCTACAGCTGTTTTTTGATGTGGATTATGGGTATTACTATTTACCTAGCATTGCACAGTGTCTGGATATGTATAAAAGTATCTCTTAAAGACACAGAGGTTTTGAAAAGCTAGATTCACATAGAAGATATAGAAGCATATTTGGGACAATAACTTTACATTTAATTGTGCCTAAAATAGATTAATCTTTGTCAGTCACAAGCTTCATTTGTTGAGTTTACAGACACTAGAAAGAAACTTCCCAAGACTGGAACTTATGAAAGATTTAATATGTAGTTGTACATACTTTAAGTATATACAATGGAACATTTTTGGCTGTTTTTTTCATTTTTGGTAAAAGTTTACAACAGCTGATTCAATTTAAAGTGAATTTCAGTCTTAAACATGATAGGACTTGCTGTTTTTAGTGATTTTGAACATTTTTCAACAAGTATAAAAAGAAATGTAACTGATGTATCTGGGAGTTATCTGAGATTTGCAGGCTTTGGGACTCAAGCCTACAGTGTTAAACATTTTGGTTAAATCCATTAAAATGCTTAATCACATAATTTACTTGCTAACACTGAGCAGTTTCAATTAATAGACATTAATGGACTACTCGCATACCTTAATAACTTGTGTGGGCCATGAGCACATGGCATGTACTAACCTCTAATCACTTAGATATTTATGGAACATGAAAGAACTGAAACAAAACAACATAATGAGTTGGGATTTGTTGTCTTCCGATCCTTGATATGACCAAACTTCTACTGGATTTTCATGTAGATTGCCTCTGTCTGCCTTTGCATTACAGATTTTTATTCTTAATGGTGTTAAATGGATATACAATACTCACATGGCTGTAACAATGAGCTTATAAACTCACTTTTTTAGTTTTATAATTCAGTATTGTGGCATAATGAAAAGCAAATATTTTGCTATAATTGTTATGCTAATTGACTTTTAATGTAGTTTGATTTTCCAGCGACTCACCAGCAGTCTCCAAAGTTTAATAAAGCTCAAAACATTTAATTTTATTGCCTCGGACTATTGATTATCTGTTTAACACAAAGAACAATGTGATCTGTTGTCTTTGCCTTGTTGATTGCCTGAATTATCTTGAAGGAATAAGAGATGTGCATGAGGAGAATTTAATGAATAAAAAATGTCACTTGTATGCGTTACTCATGGCTATTGTACAAAACCCACAAGCTTTTAATCCCAGTCTTGCAAAGGAAAGAAATTGTATTGTTTCCCAACTGAACTTGATATTCCCTCAGGCATTACACCACCATTTATATTTTCTTTCTTGATTTTTATTGCCAGCATAAGCTTATTTAAAGGAACGAATAGCATGCTGTCTGCTTTGAGACAAATATTAAAATAACACTTCAAAAACACTACTAGATTTATTGGAGTTTATTTCAATCTTGCAAGTTAAATTATTAAGGAAAACCACTTCTGTTTCAAAGAAATAACAGAAAGGAAAAAAACACATAAGAACAACAAAAGTCTACATCCATTCCACCCTTATGAAACATTTTTCACTTATCATAATATGGCTATGGAAACTTTGAGAGTGGGAAGACTGAAACAATCTACCCAGAGGAAAGAACGGGTGACTCTTTAGGAATACAGTGCCAAAGGAAAGCTACATTTTGCAGCTGTTTGTCAGAGTGCAGTGTTTCACTGCAATTATCAAAACTTTTTTGTGCAGAACTCTCTTTTCGCTATCTACTGATCACACGGTGAGAAAGAACGAGTAACTTCTGTCAAACATATGGAGGTCCCGTCTTACTGTAGGATTCATTCTTTTGAAAGCTGCCGTGGTATTGACTGTGCTGCACCAATTTTCTGTTTCTGAAGTAAAACAAATTCGAGGTGTCGGGGCAGCAGATGTTTTACTATCAATAAGCTTATAGAAACTATCATTCTAGTGAATTAAGAAGTGTAATCTTGCGCTTGGTGAGCTGAAACAAATCGCAAGTCTTTCTTGCTAACTTTATTTCTAAGAATATCACGTCCTATCTCCACATCCTTGCAGAAGTGTCTAACATACTTAAAAGAGACCCCTCATTTTTCTACATATCTGTAGCTTCAGTGCTTGCACTGGGAATATTAATTACATTCACTGGAGAAAGGAAAAGGAAAGAGGTAACAAATCATCTAGGAATATTACTTCTGAGGAAGTAAATGGAGGTGGATTTGCACACAATGCATTGGTTGTTATTATTAGATTCTCTGTCTTTTTAAAGAAAATATCTGTTTTGTTTCCACTTGTTCTGGAATATCAATATTTGCTTGTTACTTGCTTCATAAATATGTGCTGTTTAACCTGAAGAAAATTGCAAGCTGACTGAAAGTCAGTTTTAGCAACTGTAGAATTTCTAAGATCAAGAAATAGGAAGTGTTATAAATTGCATTTTAAAGATCCTCTCCTCTCCACTGGTTTAATTTTACCTTTAAAATTATGTCAGGAAAACTGAACATGGAATCATAAAATGCTTTGAGTTGGAAGGGACCATTAGAGGTCATCTAGTCCAACCTCCCTGCAGTAAGCAGGGACGTCTTCAGCTAGACCAGGTTGCTCAGAGCCCTCTCTAACCAGACCTTGAATGTTTCCAGGGATGGGCCATCCACTACCTCTCTGGGCAACCTGTTCAAGTGTTTCACCAGATATAACATGTAAGATTATACATGATACTAACAATGCGCTCAGAATTTGGGTTGATCTTAACCTGGCTATGATTTTTTCATATAAACAAAAAAAAATCTCAAAAAAAAGCCTTAGTAGAGATCACAGTATTTTGTAAGCCCAAAATGAACTGCATGCTTTCATTCTGTGATAACCTGACAAATTCTAGTAAAAGCTTTTTAGTTTCTGAGGAACACAGGTTTAAAACTGAGTTTTAGGACTCCTTGTTGGTAATTTGGCATATGTTTTTTCTCTCATATTTGTGGAGAAATTACAAAAAGACATACAGCTGCATTTCCTACTGTTTAAATTCGGGGGGATTGAACTAACCTTCTTCCTCAGTAAACTTATTTTTTGACTCCACATCCCCAGTTATCTCCAGTATTAAGCAAAGTGGAAAGGTTATTTCTTCTTTCTCTGCTCTTACAACTGTTAGTTTTGAGCCATACACCTTCCATGGCCTGGATCCCCAGTGTCACTGCCAGCATGGGGAACCTAAGAGAAAAGAGCAATGAAATAGAGAAATTATACGTCCTGGACTTACTTGCACTTGAATAAAAAATAACCATGGTATAAAATCCCTCAGCTAAGAATTTTTCTTTAAGATAAACTGCTTTGGGGCAGACAAATTAGCCCCAGAGAAAGGAGATTCTGGCCAGTGCATCTCCAAAGCATCAGGTAACCTATGGCAGACACCCTGTCAGCTTCTGTGCTGGGCAAAATTTGAACAATGTTACCTCCATAAACTCCCTCCAGAAATCATTCTTGCCAAATCTGTTCTGAGCTGAGGTTCTGAATGTGCATGACATATCAGGCAATTGTTACAAAGGGACATTAGAAGGTTCAATTATTTTAGAAAATTATCAGGAGTCTTTGCATAGACTTTTGACCGATGTGTAAATATTTGCAATGTTGTTTAGCTGCTTCTACTTTAAAATAGAATTTGAATCTCAAAGCAACCAATAAATCACTGCACTATTTTGGAGTTTGATATAATATTTTTTTTCTCAAAGGTGATATTTAAACATGGACAACGTGTCATTTTGTGATTTTTCTGGAGAAAATGTTTTATCAGCACTTTTTTTTTTTTTTTTTTCTGTTGCATGTAAGTTTGGAACTAGTTGAATTACAATCTTTTGGTAAGTTCAGGTCTTGATATCTAGACATCTTTCTGCAAATTCATAAATTCTACTGTTCTTGGTGAAACCTGTTAGAAGTTTTGCAGGAAATGTTGTTTTTAGTATACATTAAAACATGTGGGTTCAGTAGAAGCCAAAATGTACCTAAGTGCTTGATTTCCTTCGTTGGACAGCAAGCAAATCAGTAAGGCACTGATTGCAATTATTAATGTCAAGTGTTTTCACTGTGTTATTATACTGTAGTACTTTCTAATATATATATGTTGTAAATGTGCAAAAGAAAATAGCAGATTTCAGTCAGATAAAAATTCTTTTTACAACAAAAATAGTTTAGAAACTTTAGTAAAAATAGTATGCTGATAGAAAAGGTATTAATTATGAAATTTCAAGATACATTTTGTTGTAGCTGAGTATTAATTGTTATTTTCTTCCTTGTACTTAGCATATCATTATTATTACATATTTTTACATTCATTTTATATTTTTTTATTCTCAAGTTGTGATAAGCACACAGACAAAAAGGACAATCCATGCTATGGGGAGAAAAAAAAGAGCCCTAAAACCTAGTATGCAAGAGGGTTTTTTGCATTTATTAAGGCAAGATAGATATAGATCTGAAAGGATTTGGGAAGGAAAAAGAAAAGAAGATTTCAATGTAAAAGTACTTAGGCTGCTTTAGAATTTAGGACTTTTAAATTTTAATGGAGTGTCTAATGGACCAGCAAAAGTATCTGTATATTTGTGTCAGCTGCAGTAATGACTTAAGATTGTTATAACTAATGTGTCTAAATTATTTTAATGTAGCCCAAAAGATTTAAACAGAACAAGATATAGCACTGTGTGAAAAAGTCTGCAAAACACCTGCAAAATCAGATTTGATGTAAAAAATTTTCATTTTTTTTACCCTGTGAGATTTGGATAAGGAAAATTATCTCTTGGTGGCTCTGCTTCTCTATTTGTAAAATAGAGAAAATTCTGCTTTTAAGAAGGCGTTCTGCCTGCCTGTCACGTTAGCTTAATTGTTGACATGAATCTGCATTATTCCTGCAATACCCCCGTCCATCCCTGTGGTAACCGTTCTCTCATATTTGTGTGACGCTCTGGAGTGTTGGAGAGGAAGATGCAATATAAATACAGAGCAGAACTGCCAAGCGTCATCCTTGTGGTAGGAATACGTGTGTCCTAGCACGCACCCGCAAGAGGGTGTTTTGGCTGCTGTTAGGGTTTCTCTGTCTTTTTTAATCAGACGCTGTGAAGAGGTGAAAGGTGAAGGTGAGGGCAGAATAAAGAGAGAAGTCCTGGTCTCCTCTCCTGGATGTGCCAAGGCAGAGGGCTAGAGAAATGCATGGCTGTGATGTGAAAAGGCTTAAGTGTAAACGCAGGCTGGTGGCTGACAAGGCGGCCAGCTGGGTGTCGCGACACGAGCAGTGCGGTTACCTGCGGCGCTCCGACACCCATGATGGGCGACCGCAGGTTGTGCCCTCTGTGTGCTTGGGGCAAGTCCAGCACCACAAGCTCTGGGGACGCGGGGGCTGGTACCTGGGTTGAGTGGACCTTCAGGCCTGGGAGTCTGGGATATAGGTTTGGTAAGCCCACATGCTGAAGAAGCTTTCGTGTCATCTGCTTGCTTTGGGATCTTCAGTGTTTTAGAGCATTTCCAAGACTCCTACGTCTGCATTGGCTTCTGGCTGTGGCCTAAAAGCTTTGAGGAGCTCAGGAGTAGAAGTTATCCCATATGTTGAGCTGGAGAGAATAAGCAATTGCAAGAATAAAGAAAGTGATAATATGAAAAATTATGCTCGTCCAGTTCATTTAATGCAACTATTTTAATTTTTGTGCATGCAGTACCAATTAATAACAGCTAGCTTTTATCAAAAGTCTCAAAAAACTTGTAGAAAGGGTATTATTTCCTTCCACTGAGAAACAGAATTGAAAGGTGATTAAATGATTTTTCTGAGTTCATCAAAGGCAGAGCCAGGGATGAGCATTACATTTATGAGACCCTGACCTCTATTCACTAGCTCACAGCGGTATCGGAAATATGATAAAATTCTGAGATACCGTTCTTATTACAATGTTAATTCTAACATTTCTATGAACTCTCTCCTACATAGGTGCACTAGGAGAAGGATATTAGTAAGGATCATATGATATTCTCTAATGTATGCATCCTACAAGTGCTCTGGTCCTTCTTTTGCCTTGTAGTAGTTTTTGCCATCACTTAAAACAATTGCTATTTAGAACACAACACAGTGAGCTTTATCTTTCAGTAGGTATCATCTTTATTTATGATTTAATTTTGTAATGATTTTACATTATAAATCAAGTCTAAACAGGTTAGCATCAAACCTTCAGGTTTGACTTGCTCCATTTGAGTCAATTCACAGTTTAAATTCGGGGCGTCTTTTCTCCTTGCTCTATCTTGTGCATGCTTTCGCTCTCTTCTTTGTGTGATTCTTAAACGTAAAAGAACAAATGTGATTGCTTTGCAGACTAAAACTGAAAATCGGTTATCTCATGAAATAAATAGACAATCAAGCTTGACATTTTTATTCTTGGGAGGATGACATTTAAATTGCTATTGATCAAAAAAAAAGTTCAGTTTGAGCAAAGGAATAAGGATAAACTGAAACTTATTTGATGAGGCTTTGCAAACAATTTCTATATCTAACAGACTTAACGGAAAAATCTGTCTGCTGAAAGTGATGAGGTTTTGTTAACTCTGTAATGCTATCAACACTTTAAAAGTCTGTTTTTAAAGGATAATTTTGAATCTTAATCAAAAGTTAAAATCATAGAAAAGAGAACTAAGGACTTAAACTTTGAAATATTTGTTTCTAAAGTTAGGTATATGCAGTTGGGTGGGGCCTTTTTGGTGGTTGCTTTGTGGTGGGGTTTGGTATTTTTTTCTTGCTGGTTTTTTTTTGTTTGTTTTGGATTTTTTAGTTGTTTGTTTCCTTGTCTGTTGGGTGTTTGTTTTTTTTTTGGTTGGGCTGGTTTTTTTATGGTGTTTTTTTCCTTTTTTTTCTTTTAAAGAAACCTAGAGAAGTTTGTGATATGCATGATCTTCCTGGAATGTAAGTGTTCCTCCCTATTGTGTGGAATAGATGGGTTTATTTCTGTTTTGGAGCCTCTTGCCCTGCTGGACAGCAGGTGATCAGAGTGCTCTGAAGCAACTACTAGCACCTTTAGAAGGCGTTAATGCCCTTTGATGCTAAGCCATGGTGTGCTGGTGACACTTTCAGGTGGTTAAAGAGTAGTTCTTAAAATATTTTTATCCTGGAGGCTTATTGTGATGTTGACCTTGCTACCTGTAAAAAATCCAGGCTAACAAACAAAAAATCGCTCTCTATTAAAAGTGATGTTTGCTTAGCATCCTTTTTGATTCAAAAACCCCATCCCCTGCTTTTTGATGTCTAGAATGTTTTCCTCATGGTAACTACAGTTTTCTCTTCCCATTTTAGTCTGTATGTAGTTTATTTAGGTAGGATATGAATGCCTTTCAACAATTGAAAAACATCAATAATAGTGCTGTTTTATTTCTAGTGAGTATAACAAGTGACTGTAAGATTCTGTTGTTTCTGTTGTAGAGTATATTTCTGTGTTGTTGTTTTTCTGAAGTACTTGCAAAAAGGTGCGAAGAATCTCCCAGAAGGGACTTTTTACTTTTAGGTCTAAAAAAGGTGGGGATTTCAGTGTACCTATTTTTTTTTAAAACCACTTCTCCTTTTTAATTTTTTCTCTATTATTTTTTCTCACTGTGGCTCATCTTACTGTTTATTATTTCATTCCGCCTTTGCTTTACCTTTTCCATTGTGTTACTAACCGGCTGTGTGTCTGTGTTATGACTCTATTCTTCCTTCCTCTGAAACATCTGTAGTAGGTTAGTGCTAAGGTCAGGCTGTTGGAGTGGGTGCATTTGTGCTCTGCCTAAACTACAGGCAGAGAACTAACGTTTGCCAGCGATTCTATCTGAAACAGATAAAACTCAACCCTTGTCTACAAGTCATTGTTCTACTACTGTGCAAGTCAATAGGCATATACACCTTTATAGAAAAAGGTCAGTGCTCAAGCTGCAAGATATAGTGTGGTCTCCGAAGCTGAGTTTTTTGGCTGTAAAATTTAGGATTTTCCTGAAATAGGGAAGAAATGAAGGATGAAGGAAAGCAGAAGCAAAAAAGATATGCTAGATTTATTTATGAATTCTGAGGTTTTGGGGGCTTAGGTCAGTTCTTTAAGACTACTCATGTTTAGTAGGACAGAGGAATCTGGACTGATCCCTCTTTACACGTAAATGAAGTGTAGGGATAGGTCACTGGGGTCTGAAGAGATTTTGTTCCTGTGCTTCTTTTAAATGCTTCTGTCTCCTTGGATACAGATAGCTACCCAAAAAAGCCTGAAATATTATATAAGCCAGTTTGATGGACACCAAAGTTGCAATTTCAAACCGAAATGACCTGATTTTAATGGAGTTCTCCACAACATGCAGGGTGAAGTCTGGGCTGTTATTCATCAGAGGGTATGAAGTATACTATTGCAAAGATACACTGATACAAATGAATGGTTATGAGCATTTTATGACCCACTCATTTCTTTAATATCTTAAGTAGGATGAGGCAATTGGCTGACTAATGAGATCTTAATGGGAGTAGCAGTCTGAGTGAGGGGAGTATAACTGTCTTCATTTAGTTTAAATCTGTCCTGCTTAGAAATTTACTGTCCTGAGAATTTTTCTTTTAATACTGAAAACTGGCACTGACAACATTACCAGTATATGTAATGGTTTGGAAAGGGCAATGACAGCAAGAGAGAAAGTAATCTTAGCAAATGCGAGTGCCGCTGGCGAGTGTTTTGAGGGGACCTGCATATTTTCAGGAACCAGCTAGAATTTTCTTGTATCAAACCCCAGGACTTTAAATCTCTGTGGCCCAAAAGACAAATTTCATAAATAATATCCAACAGTTAGGGGACATAGCTTTCATTTTAATTTCCAGCAGTTAGGGCACATAGCTTTCATTTTAATTTCCTACCAGAGACATGCAACCTAATGTAGGAGCAGAGTGAAATAAACCTTAGTTGTGTGGGCTTTTGTTTGTTTGTGTCCTCTAATTTTATCTTTTAATTGACTCCTATTTCTTCCTAGGATTAATTTTTTTCCTCCGTTCTGACAGTAAGAGCTCTTCACTTGAAGAGTTTGCTTTTAGCTGATGTATCTTCTCTACTTCAGGAAATTTTTTTTTGCCTTCCCTTTTTCCATCTCAACCATTTCCATCTGATTGTTCTTAGTCTGTTAGCAGACTAGCATAGTAACTGTGAGTCTCAGAGTTTATATGTACTTTCATTCCCCTTTTGGTCTAACATTGATTTCACAGATGTCTCTCTTACTGCTGTCTGTTTTGAAGTTTAACATCTTCAGGTCAATTAGGTCTCTTAAATTTATGTAGCACTGTGTTACAGTGGCAGTACTACTGTAGCTGTCAGAATCTACAATATTTTGGCTAGAAGGAACACCTTAGGCAAACCAATATAGTCTGGAAGAAAACCTGCAGCTTGTAGGGATATATGCTCTTCCTGTCTGAAAGAGAAACAGCAATCTTTAAAACTAAATAGCAGTTGAAAACAATTATTCTGACTTAATTAGCTGTGTTACTTAGACCATGGGATAATAGATAATTGGCATTGGTGTCTGTATGGAGGTGTTAACCATGTCTTTACCTTTTTTCCTGACTTACAAGAAAGCAAGAGAGTGAATTTATCATCTGTGGGATGTTGTTGGTTAATGGAGAGAAATTGCAATGTTCCATAAAAGCGGTGCCTCTATTGAGTACGTAATTGTAAGTATCCTCTAGTGTCATGAATGTCAGTTTTCAGTTCTTGTGGGAATTAGTTCATCTTTTACAGGCTTTTTGGGAGCCTCCCTTGGAGGTGAGGAGACGGGGGTCAGAGCTGACTCAGGTTGGTAAATGCACTTCCCCAGGTGCCTGAGCCCTTCCTTGACAGTCTCTGCAAGATCACAGTTGTTTCACCCAAGCAATGTGGGGAGGCCTGTTTGGTGCTTTGGATGATCTACCCTGCATTTTGGAAAGACTGTAGACTAGGTTTTTTTCTGCTATGGGAGGCATCTTCTGGGGTTGTCCAGACTCGTGCTTTTTGCCTAGATGTGAGCAGGTCACACTTGATGCATGGCATGTATTGGGGAGATCCGTGATAAACGAGGGCTATTTGAAAAGCAGGAGTTTCTGGGACATATTTTTTAAGATTGAAACTTCTTCTAGCATGGGTTTTAACTTTTCCATGGTTTTGTTTTTGTAGAAAAATTTGTCCATAGGAGGTATTTTCCCAGAACACTGTTCTAGTTAAGTAAAAATCCTCTTTAGATAGCTGAGTGGTATCACAGCAGTGCTCCTCAGAAAATATGGTGGTATTTAAAGGGATGTCTCATATTATTTATGTTGTTGTATATAGAAATATGATTTCATAATGAATAATTAGTACAACTACAGCCGCTATTTTTATAATAATTGTATCAATAAGTAACAATTCTCAGTTCATAAGACAGCTGGGTTTTTTGAGGTAGAAATTATTCTGGGCAAACTTTTGGTTGTTTTCTGCTGGTTTGTAATTTAGAGAGAACTAGAGTCCTACAGGAGGCTCAGGGGTCTTCAGGCTAAACTGATTTTTTTCTGTCTTTAGAAAGACAGTTTTAGTATAGACCACTGCTATCACAGGAGGGAAAGAGATAGAACACCTTTTTTAAGTTTGTTGTAGTGTATAATCTCAGAGCTGCTTGTCAGCCTCATTGATGGAGTCTTTCAGTTTCAGGATTACTAGCTCCTTTCTTTTGTCTTCTACTTTAATTAGTATTTGATGGTTATGGACAGTATGGATTTTCTCTCTGAAAGATAACAACAATTTTCTCTTCTACAGCACTTTCTGCTCCAGACCAGAAAATATCTTTCTTTTAGATGATCTGAGTAATATATGCAGTTAAACTTAATTGTTTGCAACTTGCATGTGGCTTTGAAATTTCCTCCGTTTCAAATCTGAACGGCTTGTGTGCCTGAAAGTCTATTGTCTTTTCCTGCTAAAGGAGGTTATCTTTTTCCATAAATCTCGTTTTGGCTTGGGTGGGAATCTGTTTTTAAAATGGATCGTTATCCTAAATAAGATATCAAAGTGTGATTGACATAGATTCCATGTACAGCCTGGCCATCTACCGTCTACTACATTTTTTGGCACAGCTTTCAGGCAAACCCCATTCCAAATAAGACAGCAAAAATTAAGTACAACTAAGATAGCTTTGCTTTAAAAACAGTGATTTTAGGAAGCCATTTTATTAACATGTTATAAAATATAAAATTTTCTTAGTAATCTTGCAACCCTGCATAGACAGCTAATATCTTAGTGATTATTTCAGTAAGCTTAGTCAGATAAAGGCAGTGAAACCCAAAATGCCTATAGGCATTTAATCCAAATTTCCTAAAAGATTCTAAAGAAGGATACACCTGCCTTAAATTGCACGGTGGCAAAAATTAGGACTTCATTTCATTATTGTGATTTTTAGACTACCCAGTCCTGTAGCTCCCAAAATCTTGAAGGACAGAAATTTTATTAGATGAATATCCCTAAGAATCTAGTATTTTTCTTTATGTGCTTCCCTAAACCATCGCTCTTTTGGCAGAACTGAATAGTTCAACATGTTTCATGGGCACTGAGCTCAGCTACCTGAGTAGCACCAGAGCAACACTCTTAGCGATGTATGTTATGTTGAATTTTTTCTTTTTTTTTTTTTTTTTTATTTTTTGTTTCCTGACTAAGGGCTGGGAGACAGAGCAGCTCTGTGTGAGAAGAGAAAATGGAGAGGGGAAGCATGAGTGTGGATTGTGCTGGCCTGCTGCTCCTGTGGACCTGCTGACAAGGAGGATGAAGATGGCAGTGGGTCCAAGGGGAGCAGCCTGACCCAATTTGACCCAATTCCTACAGTACCTTCCAAGCCTCTGGGGCTGCCCAGGCTTGGGCACAGTGAGAGCAGGTGCTGGGGCTGGGAACAGTATGCTCGGGCTTAGGGATATTTTCTTCTGTGGGCCAGCACACGTTTTTCCTCCATGTAAAACTCTCAGCTCAGCCAAAAACACTCTTTTCGGGCAGCAGCAGAAACAGAGGAGAAGGAGCTGCTGGTGGTACACGTTCTGTGTAGCTGAAGTACATAAACCAGTCCTTCTAGTAGGTTTGCAATTACAGTCTTCCTCTCCCCAGAAGACGAACATCTTAATCATGGAAATAAAGGATTATGGGCTGTTTTCCTCTACATTAAGGTCAGGGCATTGCATTGCCAGTGGGGCGTGATCACTATAATTGAGCAGAAGTCCAGGAGATACAGAATAAGAGAATAAGGGTCACAAGGTGTATAGCTCAGTGTATTAATAATTTTTTTCCTATGTTAAATTAACAGGTTTTACATAGTAAGTGCAAACGCACAAATAAAATACCTCAGACCATCTGGAGGAACTGCAACCACTTGAGGAAAACCAAGACAGGCATCAACATTTATTTTCCGGGAGATAGTTACAGATGATACTGATGATAATATTTTGCAACAGAAATAGCCTGTCCCTCTCCGTTATTGACAGTGAGGGGGGAAAAACCAACGGGATCAACAAAATCAAATTAAAGGAAACAGATTTATCATAGTCACTAAAGAGGTAAGAATAGAAGAGTTTGACAACAGCTTGTCGTTATATGGTCAGAAAACCATTAATGTGCAGACCCAGCAGTTATGGACAGGTGTCCACCAGGAGACAGAGTAGTCTTATTTTTCAGAAAGTTTAGGCCACTTACAATAACCTCTTCTGCTGGTATGGTGTTTTATTTGCCTTAAACCTTCCCTTCCTCAAAGTAAGAGAACCTGCAAGCAAACCCCCTTGGGTGACACTTTAGGTTCTTCTCCTTGATGGTTAAGTTCAAAACAGTAAGACGTGTTCCTTTTTCTCTGAATTGATAGACAAAGAGCTAGAAAACATTTTAAAAAATCAATGTGATTGATATTGTTTACAGCTTTACCTCTAATTACCTTTTTTAAATTAATTGTATTTATGTAATGTGTCTTTAGGATACATGACTGGTTTGGTCCAACTCTTGTTAGTGGGACTGCTGTAATCTTCCAATCCATTTTTGTTTTGGAACCCAGTTTGTAGCTCTATTAAGTCTGTCAAACCTTTTGACAGTCAACTCTCAGCGTTTGCCAAGCTGGTTAGCTTTAATTTGAGGAAGGAAACACTGATAGAGGTGGTTTTCTCTACAGGCATTGATGATTTTCTTTAAAAGGATGTGTTCCAGACGATGACTCAATGCATCTCTTTGGGAAGCAGTCTATATATCACATTAGCTGATGAGAGTTGCTACTTTATCAGGAGTAGGATGAAACCTAATGTTGCAAGACATATTTTCTAGAAATTTTTCTTTTACTCAAGTAAGCAATGGTCCTAATTGTAAGTGATGACACACATACAATTGTACTATGGCTAATTAGACATGTCACCTTGCTTTAGGTATCTTTCTTTCATGTTAGATTCTTGATGTTTTAGTTGATGTAAACAGGTTTTGACTCAATGGAGCTAGTTTATATTGGTTAAGGATCTGATCAACTATATTGTGCTTCTGTCACCTTGTAAGAGTAAAATAACAAGAAGTAAATTCATAACCTCATGTCTCATTAAGTACACCATCAAACATAAAAAAAGTTCATTAAATAATAATTCTATATAAGCAAGCTTGGTTGTGGCTGAAGATACAGATAGCACGCATGCATAATTGACAAGGTAGAAAAACAAATTACAGAAAGGGGAAGTTCAGCATAACCTCAAGAATATGTCAAAACAAATTCAAACTTAGAGTTGGGAGTTCTGGGGGAATGCATTCATTTTTATCTCAGAAATAGACACAGCTAGAGGAAATTATGAGTACGCTAAGATAACTAAGCCAATACAAAAGTTCTCCTATTAATGAATTGGCCCTCAAATAACCATGTACAACAACTTCTATAAAAGTTGGCTAGTTGTGGTTCTACTTGTCACTCTAAATATTTCTGTATTGATACGCTGTTTAATATCTAATAAAATAGATAGGTTGACTAGAATGTGCCTTTTTCAACTACAGATAATGAGAAAATAATGTTTTGAGAGGCATCAATATGTACTTGTGGTTATTTTAGGTGTTTAAGATGCTAAATTTAAACTTATGTGAATAAGAGTAGGATTAGTTAGGGGCTGAAAATCAAGCTTGTTTTCAGAATTTTCTGAACTGTTGCCTAGAACTAGACAAGTATATAACCGATACCATTCTGTTTTTTCTTATACTTTGTAGAAAGACAGGGTTGTATATCCTTGGGCCCCTTTTTTGGATTGAGTTCCATCACACTCTTTCTGCTCTCTGCCTAATGTTTGAAAACATTTTAGTACATTATTGTTAATTTTATTTAAAAGTTTTAATTAGAAGCTGTTATTGGAAAAGGCAAATGGACTAATTTTTAGAATTATCATCTAGCTATTTTATGGCTAGTATTCTCCCTTGTAGGTGTAAATTATAATTTCTTCCCCGTTGTAAAGTTTGCCAACATGACATAGTTTAGTGTACAATACAATTTCTTCAGTACTCTGCTTTCCCTCCTGCCATAGATGGAGCTTTGTCTGGGTTGACAGGTGTGCTCTAATCCAGTCTGTATTATTCTAAATTTTGCCTTTTGTCTACTTGATTATATATGCAGGAAATAACACATTAGAGAATTACATAAATTTTCTAGATCATTTAAAAGTGTGAGATTTGGCCTAATAAAATGGCTAAGGTTTTGAAGACAATGTTTTTTACAGCCTATATGCCTATATTCTGTATCTGTCACAAAGGACAAATCTGGGTATCTGTCACATTGTATCTGTCTGCTAATTATCAAACAAGTTAACTTGTATTTCATCTGCAGTGGCTAATCTTTTCATCTGAATAGATAGAGGGGTACATACTGCCTGAGGCAGTATCCTTCTGACGTGGAGCCCAAATCCTCTCTACCTGCTACCACTCTAGGCTGAACGACAGGCATGCATATTGCTTCCTGGACCTACTTTGCTCACAAGTACATCTCTTCTCTAGTCTTCCTTCTTTCCTAATTAAGTGGATACTTTTTGCCACTACAGATGAAATTATCCAATAATATCTGACTGTAGTGATCAAAATAATGAGAAAATGTTATTTTTAATATAGGTAACATTGCTTTTGAGGTTATAATCAAACTAAGCAGAGAATGAAATTAAACAATGATTGAATTTTGAGGAAAACATTGTGCTGGCTGAATTTTAAACTGGCTTTTAATAATGTATTTCTAGTAGCACTTTCTAAAGTCTGTCTAACATTCTTCAGGCATGTTGGGATTTTCTGAATAACCTAAAATGATACTTCATGTGTCTGTGGTGATTTAGACCAGTGAACTTTTCAATATTGCTTCTTAAATAAACTGTGTGCTTTTGATTTGTGTTTACTTTGTACCTTTTGTGCCATAATCTCTGCTGGAATATGGATAACAGAAGCCATAAATTTTTAGATAAAAGTTATAACCTACTGGCCTGTGCAGAAGATTGCAATTCAGAAACTCCTGACTTCATATCTTTCTTTTGTTTTTGACATTTTTCCTGTAGCCTCACTTAAAGATAGAGGAGCCTTTTTCTACTTGTATATCCTGAAAGTTTTTCCTAAGACTGTGGGTTTATATATTTTTTTATTTGACTAGCTGCGCTGGTTTAACTAACAGTTTCCTGTTTAACAGTTTAACTGACAAATAGAAATGGAAGCCAGGTTACAAGATCTTGCAGCTTAAAGAAAAAGGCAGTTGTCTAGGGACGCAGGTCATGTGACAGAACTTCATATGGAATCTGTTTGTGGGCGTTTTTGTGGTTTGGTTTGATGGTATTATTTTTCCCTAAGCAGTAAGTGAAAAAAATGCAAAATAGGAATTCAGAGTCCTTATCTTTCCCATTTACAGACAGGAAAACTGAGGCGTAAGGAAGCTTGGTGACTGGCCCACTGCCACCAGCCGTGTCAGTCACTGGTATAATGGCACTGACGAAGGTCTCATACTTGAAAGCCAGATGAGGTATCTGCTTGGCCAGAATGTCATTGAGCTGAATGATGTTTGCAGCTTGAATGAAGGTTGACTCCTTTTTTCCTTTGCTTGATCACACAGACAAATTCTTAATGATCTTATCCAGCCTATGGTCTTGATGATATCAAGGAACAGTAAAAATATGTAACCTTACACACTCATCATCCTTCTTGAAAAAGAGACTACATACGGTGAAAGCAAGAAGATTTGCAGACAGCTAGAGTAGGCCAGCTTTGGGAACGGGGACAGCATGTAATTCAGGTGGAGGTATGAAAAGGAAGTAAAAGGTTAATAAGGGTTCGCTAAAGCACAGCAGCAGGATAGGATGAAAGCAAGCGGGAGTACATAAGTTCATCTGGAGTCAAATCTCCAAAACTGTTAACTATAAACTGTTAATATAGCTGTTAATGTAATTGATAAACCAAAGCAGAGTACTGATAATCAGGACCCTTAACATGTAAGAAGATAAATCACCAGAATGTAAACGTGAGCAAAGTCCTTCTAAATTAAAAAAAAAAAAAAAAGAAGATTTTGTGTCATATTTGTCATTAAAGAATGAGACACATTATTTTTACTCCCACTTGCAAGGCCCAGTGGATAGAAAAGATTAGCAGTAAGCAGCAAAAGCTTGGGGGGAAAAAATGACCAATGTCACCTTTAAAGCCACAAAAGCTGCAGCAACTGAATTTTTATGTTGCTTCCCAGCTCGCCATGATGACTTACAGTTAACATTTGCAGCACTGCGCTGCTGAGAACTAAGGGCTTACTCAGCAGAAGTGGCTTAAGGTGAATACATGGTGCTTGTTCGTATGGGGTCAGTGTGAGCTGAAAATGTTTCATACTACACCGTCATCAATATTACTAGATAGAGAATGCAACCAAATGATAACAGGGCTAGCTATGACCTTGGTGTAAGTGACAAACACCTTACATTACAGCAGTTCACAAGTGGCAGTAAGTAATAGGGCTCTCGGAGGTGGCCATCAAATATAAGTAATTAACCGAAGCAATGTAGAGAGAGTACTTGAGCCTGGGAAATGGTCCAGGAAAGAAGTATGAAAAAACCCAGACAAATTGGAGGAAAAAGACATTTTTGTTTTAAGATGGGAGACTTATAAAGGTTGCTGATAGCATCCTGGACTGGCTGGGAACTGGAGATAAGTGGGATGAATGCTATATAAAAAAATATGTGTCTTGTATGGCTTGGATAATATCACATTAGTAGAACTGGTATTTTCTTTCCTGCTCACAAGCAAAGCATATAACAAACTAACACATATGTCATGGGAGGGGGCAGGGAAGGGCACGTCCAGACTAAGGCTTACAACGTAAATAAATCCAGGGCCCAAATCCTGGATTTACAGTAAAAAAAATGATAACCTTAGCTTCTATTTTTAATAGTAGGGTCTTTGTTTTCTTTTGTTTTGTTTTTATTCTTACCACTATGCAGGGAAGGGGCTGAGGCTTGAAAACATCTCTGGCATGTAACTGAAGTAGTGATGTCTTCCTGAGTCAGCTGTCAGGGGGTGGGGAGAAATTAAATTAAAAGAAAGAATATTCCAGTGCAGAGGTGTATCAGAACCACAGGTCACACAGAAAGTGTTAGCCCTGCAGAGGCATTTCTAGCAATGGAGTGTGTCTTGTAGACTTTGCAAGCGTGTACGCCCTTATTTAAAGTATAAATTCAGAAGAAAGCCGTTTCTGCTAGTTTCGTCTCTACTACTGTATTACTTTCAAAAGCTTTGAAATCTGTGCTGTGATGGAAGCTCAACCTCCAAACTGTTTCAGTCTCTCACTGCGAGAAGAGTGTGCTATCTTGAAAATATCAAAAGCCTTTTGTATTGTTTCGTGGTAGATCAAGCTTTATTATCTGTCTTCACCGTATTCTGCTCCCAGCCTGTTCTGAAAACTGGGTGTTACAAAGTCATCAAAGAAGATTTGCATTTTCTTGCAGTGGGGAAGAGCCACACGCTGTACAGCCGCTAAAGCCAAGACTTTAGAAGTCCATTTTGTGTAACCTCTGGAAAAGAATTATGTTGAAATATAAAAAGAAAATACAACATACAATTTTTTTCCCCTCTTTGTGCTTTCCGGGGATGGTTACAAAATAGAACACATTATTTCAGCCCTTTGGATAATGAAAGGCTGGGGAAAATGATCAGAAAGTTGTAAGTGGGTCATTTTTGGGTCATTTTTTATGCTTTCCCCTTTCAATTTAGTAAGCAGTAAGCAGTCTTGAGCAGGTGCTGTGGAAAAGAAACAACAATTGCTTTAGATTGTCCCTTGGCCCATATCAAAGCTGCTTCTGAAACTACACGACAAGCAGGGACTTTTGAGGGTGAGACAGAAATAGAACTTCTTCAGAGGCTGCAGTTTGAGAAAGGTGATCCAGGGAACATGTTATCAGTTCATGATCACACAAAAACTGGTTTTCTTAGCTGGAGTTGTGGACTTACTCATCTCTACCGGGAACTCCGGTTTTCTTTTCAACCTGCACAAGCAGGTTTGCAAATGTTCAATGTTTGCAAATCGGCCAGAATTTTGTAAGCCAGAAATTGAGTCCTTGAAAGTCAAGACCAGACGCTTTCAAAAAGTAAAGACAAGTTTAGCTTACGTGCACTAGCAGCACGATAACTTCAAATCCTACAAACAAGCGGAGCTTGGTGGCCTTCAGGCTGGTGGTTTCCAGTGCGTCTTGAGGAAAGTAGAGAACAGTAGTAGGGAGGTTGCTGGAAATCTTAGGTCTACATGGGAAGGTATTTAAGTCCTTTGTTTGTCCATGGATAGGTCTGACAATATTCGAGAAGTGGAATTAATTATGTGATTGCTTTGAAAATATTCAGTTTTAGTTATCATATATTTTCAGCAGTCTAGCGGTTATGAAAACGAATATGCACTGCTAAATAGCTTTGAATACTGCTTGTTCAAAGATGCTTTATCAACAATTCTGACACTTTTTGATGACATCTGAATCTTGCAGTGAAGGACAAATATTCAAAATCATTAAAGACCTTAAACAGCACACTTCCAATGGACTCTAGAAAGTGGGATGCTTATAGGTGTTTCTATGCTTTTGAAAATCTGTTCCTAAATACCGCTGTTCAGAGATATCTAAAACACCTAAAGAAATACGTTTTATGCACTGTACTATATGCAATTTTAAGGGAAAATCCATTAACAGTTCTTAAGTGTTATCTACTTGCAGAATTATAAATAATCAAATAATTATTGCTGTATATCTTTCTTTTTATCAAGTATTCTTCAGTAGTTACAAACGTTTGTTCTCAAGTTTTTCCAGGAAGGTGCCATGTTTGAAAATGGTAAGTGATCTTTTTTCTTTAACACAATCCTAGCTGGAAACCACATTAAAAACAGTATAGACGTCCTTGTTCATATCATATGTGGAGTTGTTCCTCTTTGCTTAGGTTTAGAAGTTGGCTCATCATGGTGAACATTATTCCGGTAAAATTCTGTGGGAAACTTTGGAAGCTCTCCAGAAACCCTCTAAGTGAGAGCTGGTAAGTTTGCTGCAAGCACATAGTTTTCGCTGGCTGCCTGTGATTTCCCGAATTCATGAAGCTTTCTTCATTTTAGCCAGTCTTCCCCAAATATAAGTTTCACTAAAATGAATAGATTTTTGTGGATGTGTACATATGGTTCTTCCTAAGATAGGCACCTTTTTAGAAGAGAGAATAAATTGTTTCACTATCAAACCACCCAGAACAGTTGTTAGAACATATTTCCATCTACAGCTGATAGCCAGCTGGCAATGTTGCCTCGCTGACTGCACATACTTGCCAGAACTAAATGTGATTTTTGTTCTCCCTGCCTTCCAATTTTTCTCTATCTATTTTAAAATTTTCTTTGTTTCTAATACTTCAGAATCATCTACCTTGTGGCCTCAAATTATTTCCCCTTGACTTTTTTTCTTTTCAATATTTACCTGTGATCTATTTGATGGTAAGAATTTCACACTGGAGAACTTCCTCTGCATAAGAATTTTCACACTGGAGAATTTCCTCTGCATCTGCATTTGTTTTACCCTTTCAAAGACATGATGTCTTCATTGACTGACCGCTTGTAAGGCAGATGTAAGGTCACCCCACTCCTTTCTTTAGGACATATTATTGAGGTCAAACAAGTATTCTTCAACTAGATTGGAACACATCATTAAATCAAATTTGACACTTTATGTTGCACTTTCCATATATTCAATATGGTCACATTTCATGAAGAAGCTTCTATTGAAATGTTTATCAACTATTTCCTCTAAATAATGTACTGTTCATCTCAATAATATTGTTTAGAATATATTATTTACCTATTACCAATGCTTTGGGTCACATTATGTATGTAATTTATAGATATTGTGGTGTCTTTCGGAACGCTGGAAATTGTCATTAGCATTAGTTAGAGCAAGAAGCATGAAAGAATTTAGCGGACAATTCAAACCAGATTTATTTCTATTACATGAAAAAACACAGGAGTCTGGCTGCTGGCAGAAAGTACAATTTTATGGCTTTTGTAGGGAAGTAAGAGTTAATATATGCTGACACTGGAATAACTTTGAGTGGAGTTTTTTGCTGAGTATTTTAATTTAAAAAACACTAAAAAGAACTGATGTACAAACATAAATTCTATGTAATGTAAAAAGATGAAAATGTACTTCATACATATATTATCATTTTGTATTACAACAAAAAGTAGTCAATATATTATGCAAATTATTTTAATAAATTATGGCACTTTTTTTTCTTGCAGTGTGGTAACTGAAGAAGATTTTAGTGAAAGATTTCTGTGTGTTGGATCACCAGATAATGATTTCATCATATTTAGTAAAATTTGTATTTTCAGTCCAATTATCAGAGCAGTCATTTCGTAAATGTTTATATACAGCAGGAATCAAAAAACCTTATGAAAAGCATGTCAAAAAAACTGTTACCATGCATTTGCTTTATATAGAGTACTGATTCTAACAGGTACTCCCTGCACCTGATTGGGGTTTTTGGTATTTTTATTGGTTAGACTTTATCTTTCCTATGTGCTCTCCATGTGTTTGGTAGAAAATAACAGAAAATTAGAAAAGGGCTTTTATTGAAAACCCTGCTGCATTTTCTGTAGTGGCTTTTCACATGCGCTACAGAATGGTGCAGCTCCATTGCCGCATGGGCAGCACAAGGAAGTATCCACTTTAAGGTACACCCGATGTTGAAACATCAGGAGTTATTTCTGATTAGTTTTCTGTTAATGCTCAATTCAATTTTGAAATGGGTATATTTCTGCTGTCCTTCATGGAGTTCTCAAAGTTAAAATTGGTCAAGCTACAATCTTCCCTTTCCCTGCTCTGCTTTCTTGCATTATAATGCTTTAAACAATGGAAACTCCCTATAGATATTATGAAGAACTAACAAATACTGCAGTGTGTTGAACCTTATCTTTGGAGCATGTTTCTTGTTACCTTCCAAATCAGTAGAAACATCTTATTTCAGGTTAGTCCACTGAAATTTATTGCAGAAAGCCAAACCAAAAATGGCAGCAAAGAACTGTCCTGTGCAAACTAACAGTAGGGCAACTGTACTCTAAAAAAATGTTTTTAGTTAGGTATTAATTCCTTAATAATAAACACAAAATCAGTGCAGTAGTAGTTTTGGAAATTGCCATGGCTGACCACTGTTCATTATTTTTTAAAAACTTTAAACAGTGTTTTGTCCTAGGTGCACAGAGCATTCAAATCCCTTTCCATTTGCTCTAATCCTTTACATACATCAAATGTTATCATTATTAAAGATATCAGGTGTGGTATGGTTTATCCTGAGTAACATTCACTGTCTAAATGTAAATCTGGATAGTAGTTTTACAACAGATCATAGAAATTTAAGGGTTTTTTCACTTGCATGTGATTAAGTCCAAGACATTAAAGCTGCAAGTTTTAGAGCCTGTCATAATACTAGAACTTATCCATGGTTCTCTGGAAGAGTTTTGAGGTGTTGCAAATGCAAACAGAGAAGGTACAAGGCTGTTAGCCCTTTTTGACCCCAGAAGTAAAAATAAAATAGAGGCCACAAAAACGAATATTGAATCTGAAACTTCTGCTTGCATCTGGGCAATGGAATTCCTTTTGAAAGGAAGCAGGGTGGTAATGATCTTACAAATGTGCTCTCTGCATGAATAAACAGGTATAAAAAAGCAGTAATGACAAGTGAGGAGAAAGAGGAGGAAGAAAGGTTATTAGAAAACTAATCATAAATGAGCAGTGAAGATTGATAATGACATGCAGCAACAACAGAGGGGAAATAACTCAAAGTACGATGGTGAAGGAGGAAAGAAATAAAAAGCTGTGACAGTTTCATTAATGGAAAACTAACATAACCCAGGCTACAAGTAAGAATTCAGACAAAATTGTGTTGGTGTTTCCATACTTTTCACAGAATTATTTTTACCTGTCTTTATGCCCGTGAAAGTTTTTGCCCAGGGCTATGTTTGCAATACACTTGGACTGCCAACAAACAATGAACTGTGATCAATCGGGTTCAACATTGGACCTCTTAAGAAATTCTTGCCGAGTAACTTGACCAGCTTGACCTTTGCTTGTGCTCACTCAGGTGAAGACCTCTACACTGTGACCCACGAACATGCACCAGCTACCTCAGCACTCATTGTCATTGCCTGGCAACTGAGCCAGCAGTGGTCAAGGCTTCCTACTCTCCCACAGTGCATGTCCCATAAGCCTTGGCCTCTTCTCTGTCCCCTGCAAGTACATTGGGAACTGCAGCCTTCGTCAGAGCTATGCATCTGTCCTGGTCTGGAAGCTTCAGCTGGAACTCCTTTCTGTCCTCTCTTTCGGTAGTTTTGTTGTTGATACTGCCATACATCTTGAATAAGGAGAGGGCTGCTTCACAAATCCACATTTATCTTATTATAACGTGACACTGAATATGTGTTGTTCTTACACGGGGGCATGGAGTGATGACATGGAAGATAGGCGCAGAAGGAGAGAGTATCAAACCTGATATAGTCAGCCTCTGGACAGTTTGAAAGTGGCAGATTAGAACAAAACAGGGGCAAAAGCAAAATGGACATGTAAACACATATGGGACCATTCACTCCTGTTCGCTCTGTAGTCCTACATAATGTTTAGCTCCAAACATTTGACCTATGTTTTCTTACAGGCTTGTGAAGCTTAGGTGCTCACCAGTGAGGGTATGGAGCAGGTATGTGCTCAGAAAGACAAAAATAACAATAAATATTTGAAATCTGCTTGCAAAAATTTGAAAGAAAGGGGAAAGCGTGTTCGCTACAAAAATTTCATACTGTGTTAATGAAATTAAAGCTAAGGTTTACTCAGCTTTCATCCATTATATTTGGCTTGTGTTGAGTAGTGATGATTACATGACACTGATGCATGGCCTAATATTATAATAGATTTTTAATTGAACTGGGGAAAATACTTGTGGGGTCAAAATTTTTAATAAATGAACAGATTAAATGTCCCATGAAAGGTACAATATGGTTTTTTTAAATTTGAAAATTAGTTGCAAAGACACAGTTAATTTAGTTCTATGGACTCTCTGTCTTGGGATAATAAACTACACTGAGAATTATAATAGAGAATAAAACCTTTGCTATTGAGAGACAGTTTGAAAATGAAATGTTTGACTAACTGCTTTTAAATGACTCATATTCAGAAGGGTGTTATTTCAAAGATAATGTAATTAGGTCATAACACAATAATGGTTGGTGATGTGTCATCTTCCGAATTGTACCTTCTTATTATGCTGGGTATCTCAATCTTTGTGCATGCACATTTTGCTCACGGTAAAGTGATGATACTTTTGTAAACACATGGGAGGCAAATATCTTGGGCCATTGATAGGGTTTCCTGTTTATAAGTATACTAACAAACCTTCATGACCAAGTACTACAAGTACGACTGTTACAGAACATCTGTGTAAGAAAACAGCTACCTTCCAAAGCACCTTCAGCTGTCACTAAAATGATTGAAAAACTCCAACCCTTATGTATAATAAAAACCAGAATCTGCCATATTCACTTCTTGACCAATAATGTATTCTTATAATACTTCTGCATATCTATGTAATTTGTGCTCATAATTTTTGAAATTTTCAAAACTCTAGTCGTCTTTCCAACACAATGCTGTTTACCAGCAGTGATGACTACCAATATATTTCTTTACTTTTTTTTTCTTTGGTTTGTGAAGATGCTATACCTGCATTGACTTTCTTCTTTCTGGGTGAATGATAAATAAAGGCAAGTCTTTGATTCATTAATTTGGATACCTATGAACTTCATGGACTAAAGTTTACATTGTGGTTAACATCCAAGATACAACTTGTGTAAGGAATTAAAACTTAAACAAGGTTGTTCACAGAAACAAATGTTCTGTATGTCAGTGAATATTCTGCTTGAATGACGCAAGGATATCAGAACTCTGTTCAGCAGCAAAGTCAGTTACTGGTCAGAAATAAGGCTGGTTTTGATTGCGTTTTTTTCAGCTATAGTGCAAAAAGCAATTCTTTCAGATTTTTTTTTTTTCATTCTGGTCAAGTAACTTTCCTGAGGACATACATTTGATGAAATACTTTACATTGTGAAAATGGTTAGTATATTTATGGTGTATGGAACAGAGTAACTTCAGAAATGTTATTAATATTTGGTAAAGAAATGAACATAATAGAAAATGAACTAATTAGAAGATTTTAATGAAAAATATATTTTAAGAATGCATTTCATAGAAGTAGATGGAGAAAATGTAAAGTATAAAAAAGTTCACTGATCAACAAAATCTAAGGTCTTACTGCTCATTCATTTCTTTATTAACAGCTTCATGAAATCAGTATCCTTGTGAATAGGATGATGATCAGAATCTTTAATAAGTATCCACTCTGACTTCTTATAACAAAATGAAATGATAGGGAAAGGCTAGAAGTTATTGTATGCTTCAACACTTACTGAATAGAAAAAGAACGGATTTGAAATAGTGAATACCCAGAGGAAGGTGTAGTAGATAACCTGAATCATTAAACCACATTATTGAGAGAGATTGAATTTTTTTTTCTTATCTCCTCCTATTTTCGGGGGCAGAGGTGTTTTTATAGACTTGTGATACCGTCTTGTATTAGGCAATTTCTGACTCAAATGTATTCGCTTTTCTTTTTCAAATTCAAGTTTTGAATGCTTTCAATCACAAGTGTACATAGTACACTAATATAATCTTATTGATCATAATTATGGTGAAATATTTGCTATTTCTTGTCAAAGTGTTAAGTTATGCAACATAATTCCCTTTAGTTGATGAAAGTTTCTGTGTATACAAATAATATCCTATGATTCTATTAATTCTTGCTGATCTGAATAACTGTACTACTGAGGATTTAAATAAGTATTGTACAGGAGGCAAAGGAATTTGAATAATCCCCTGTAGAAAATGGTTTAGTTAGATAGGTAATGTTTCCTTTTTTCTCCTCCAAAAATTTCTCACTGATGACAAAATTTGCAGATAGATTAACTTGAGAAAATAGTTTGGTTTTTACTTCTGCACCCTAGGACAGAAATCTCACCATTTGACTGAATCTCAAAAACATTAATATTAAGGACACGAAAATCAAAAGATAAGGTTAAAAATTTCAAAAACTTTTTGCATGAAGCCAGTTGGATAGAAACCTAGGGAAAATGGTTTAAAAGGTAGTAGCTTTAAAGGAGTGTGTTGACTATTTTGACATGATTGATAGGGCATTGTGTTCAGAGTTACGGAGAAAAGCGTAACAGCGGACTCATGTCACAGTGCTCTGAAGCATAAATGTATCCAGCCCAGTTATGTCATAGAAGTGGAAGGCCAAAGTTTCCTAGGGCTTGTAAAAGCTGGAGAGTATAAAAATCTGACCTCACTTACTGCGATGACTTTGATGTCTTGTGTTGGGGAACCTGGCTTCATGACTGCAGTGCCTGGTCTCACTCAGCGGGTGCAGTATGGGATATACACGTTTGCTTTGTAAAAACCTTTAACTTTTTATTTTTTTAAACTTCAACACAGAAATAAAAGTAATTTTTAGCCAGGGGTTGTTGAATTCTGCACATCTTTTAATGTTGCGGGCAATGACTCTGACCATTCTTACATTAAATACAATCTTTGGTTTGATGCATGCCATTTACAGTCAGTAGCTAGCAAGTTGAAAGTAGATTTAAATTGACCAAAAATAGCCAATTGAGTTTTTCATTGCGAAATACTATTTTTTTTTATAGTAGCTGAAATCAGAGGGAAGTGTGGGCACTTGTTTCCACCCCTTGGTGGTCCCTGACTAGCTGTATGAAGGGAAGGGAAGAATGTTCAAATTCTGATTAGAAGCAGGTAAAATATGACAAAAAAATAAGGAAGTCAGTGGAAGAGAAGTGAAAAAACCCTTTTTTTAAGCTATAATGTGTCAATAATATAAAAATGTTTGATATTACATCACTATGAAAAATAAAATATTTGTTTGGTTACTAATGATAGAATAGTTTTATGGTAAATCTAATGTAAACCATATCTAAATCCTGGTTTTAAAATTAAACAGAATGAGTCAACAATCAAAATGTAATACCTCAGCATCATCAAAAAGAGAAAAAAAGCTTTCTTTCATTCCATGTTAATTTTCGTATTGGTTACATCTGACTGTAGTTGTTGATAGCAGTAAGGAAGATCACCCTTTCTGATACTATGTTATTACTGTTATTGCTTCTTTATACTCTTGGTTTTTGCTTTGATTAGACTTTGTGGTCATTCAGACTATAGATCTCTGCAACTGAATAGTTCTGACAGAGTCTGTGGGGCTCGTGTGTTTCTTAACAAGTCGTACGTGATAGCAAGTGCTCTGCCTATCACACAACATAACTACTCAGAATAAGCTACCAAGCAAAAAAACTCAAACCAGACAACAACGAAACAAGGCAATTGATATTATAAATAATTGCTGAAGATGGAATGTGTGCTGGGGATATTACCAGGGCTGGAACAGCTCAGTTATCACAAATAGGGAGGAAAGAGGAGGGAAGTTCATTCAAGTAGGAGTTTCTCTGCTGAAGAACAAAGTAAAATGCTGATGAGAAAGAGAACAAGGGGGCAAGTTTTTAGCTCTTGATAAAGACACATGATCTTGACTGAAGAATAAGTAATGGTGAAAGAAACTTACCATAGAAGTCAGAGATTCTGATTTCTGGGCTCTTGCATGTACAGAAACTGAGGGATCTGGTCTCTGAGCAGGTACATGTATGAAAGCAGATTGGGAAAACGTGGCTGACTAGGACAGTACTGTTCACACAGTCCTTTTAATGCAAAATAATGGAGAACTTCACGCAGATTTCTGTGATGCTTCAAAATATTTTAATATTCACCTTATATCATTTAGAGATGTAGTATTTTTATTAGGCATGAGATTAGCTGTGGATCTAGGATTTCCTACTTCTCTTTTTTTTTCGTTAATATAACTAAATTTTGTGGAGAGGGTTCAGATTCATAATTCGATTCAAAAAGGAAATGAAAACCAAGAAATGACATATCACAAGTATCTGCATGGCTGGAACATACTAAGGCCATTATATGGATGTTTGCTACTGGATCTAACAGGGTAACTAACAATAGTAGCAGCTCACCATTTTGTGTACAAACTGTTACTGGTACACTTGGACGTACTCGGTGCATTTCATAAATATCTACTGATAGCTTTAGGCAAATGCTACAGTAAGCATCATTTTGAAGCATTGTAAACAGATGTTCTGGTAGTAGCACATTTCAAATCTTGTAACAAACCTAAAATGTATTGCATAGGAAATTGAATGGTTAAGTGTACTCATAATTTTTATGCTCCTCTTCGATTCTATGTAACTTTTTTTAATGAATCTCTATGCTGATTTTGCACAGGATCCTGTATTCACTTAGACTCTCCATGCCAAGAAGCTGAGGTAGGACTGTAGGACAGCTTCTATCCTTGGTGCATCGTGTGGTCGTGGTCCCTCTGCTGTCTAGGACCGACTGCGTTGTGCATGCTAGGGCTTCGTCCAAGTCCATCTCACCAATTTTCTTCCACATGCCACTTCTGTCCAGTGGTTGGCTGAGATGCATCTGGATTACACACCCAAACTAGAAACTGATCATGGAGGTAGCAATTTAGATGTGTGTGGAAAGTTGAGGGTTTCATTCCAAGCACTTGAATATCACAAGTTTCTGTCATCCTTGCTAAATCAGACCCATTATGCCTCTGCCTATTCTAGCCACCTTCTCTTTCCACCACTTTCCCATTGGCTTCACAGCACAGGCAACTCTTCCTCCACTACCAAGTTTTCTGTGGTCCCATGTTCCCAAGTAGCAAATCAAAAGGTCCCTCTTCAGCTTGTGCTCTTCCTTCTAAGGTTTTTCGTCTCAGTCCTTTATTCAAGATTTTTGTGTCTAGTCTCCTTGTCTTGACAGACTCATTTTTTCTCCCCTTCTTTCCTGGCCTAGGTCCTTGTTCAAATATTGTTTGAATGTCCTTCACACATGAACCTAATTTTGTGCTTTCTCAATTACTACCTTTTTTTTCCCCAGTTCTCTATATTTACCAGATCCATGGATCTTTTGTGCATTGTCTCCCATTTTTTCACACCAGCTACCAATCCTGTTTCTCTTCTAATAGTTCCCATCCTAATCCCTTTTTTTTGTTTGTTTACTTTAAAGTATGGACAACCACTTTTCCCTCTTCTCACCCCAAAGACTGTGGAGCATTTTGCTAAAAACTTACGAAAAGGCAACTTTTGCAAAGGAGGCTGTTAGTGTATCTTGTATTAGGATGTTAATTTGTCAAATGCCTTGGAGATGCAGACAACTTCATCCCCAGTAAATATTGTGTTGTTTCCTTTTCATTCCATTTGCCATATTTCAGTTACAGAAAACAGTATCACTTGTGAAGACACTAAGTGCTTCACAAGTTTGAAGCAACAGGCATGAGTGTACTACTTGTTTCTGCTATTTCTGTTTCGTACAGCAGTATGTAAGCATTCAAAGTGTATCCTTTTTTCCTTCTAAGTATGGAGGACTGACGGTAGCAGCTCCAGATTTACTAGTGTTAGGACGACAGGCTCAGCAGTGCTAGGAGGCTGAGGCAACTTTCTTATGCATTTCCCATTAATCCCAGCAGGTTTCGTCTCTGTGGCAGAATAACATATCAAGTCCGCAGTAAGATTGTGGCACTTTCTCTTCTATAGAAGGAAAAGAAAATACTTGTGTCTGTATTTCAGACACATAGCTAGACAGAGATTGCTTGTAGTCATTTATACATACGTGTATTTTGCATATTCTGGAATGTACAATACAAAGAAGCAGGTGCTCTTTCTCAGTGGAAGATCCCATTACTTGTTTTGAAAATTAAAAAGAAAACTTGTGCACATACTGGCAAAATAGTGAGATCCGAAGAGTCAAAGCGGACCAGATGATTACTCCTAAAGTAACCATGGCACACTGGCTTCCCTTTTGTTTGGCACATCTATTACTGATATACTTGTTGTGCAGGATGTTATTCATATAGATACATGAATGAATGGTACTAAGGTACTGGAATTGCTGGTACGTGTCCCACCCCTGATGATGAGTAAATGAAAACATGGATTCCTGTTACTGCTAAAGAAGGGCTAGAAGATATACCCACACACAGTCGCTTACAGTTTCTGTAAGTGATTAATTATCCCAGTTTTATTTATTTTTTTACAGAAGGCTACATTAATCAACATTCCTAAACTATCAAAGTCATTATTGAATGATAGTTTATTATATTAGATTGTATTTCTTATAGAGTGATATCGTTATGCAGACATTTTGAATTGCAAATGAATATCTGCACATCTTTCAGATTTGTTAATGCATGCCAGATCAGAGCCAAATAGCCACTAGCTACACAGATATAGTGTGACATTTCTGAATTCTCTTGTTTTCTTCCACAAACATATTTGCAGAAATGGAGCAGTTGAAGCAGCAAACATTTTTCCTGATGATTTTGTCAGCTGTACCAAAACCTTTTTACATAAGGCATAAATATTTTCCTTAACTTTCATATGACATTTAGAAAAATGTATATATTACACCTGTTTAATGGTCCAAAATTAAGTAGTTCTTATATGTTTAAATGTTCTATCTATTCTGTACTATATGATTCAACCCTTTTCTTGGCATCTACTTGCTTGTAATTTGGATAAAAAGTCATGTTCCCCCCCAATCTGCTTAATTGCATAAAATATATATTTACTTCCTGAATAAAATAAGTAACATCTTAAAGTTGAACATATTTTTGTTCTGACAGATTAAAAAAAAATCCCAGAGGAAAAAGTTACTTTCAGTCATATTTAAAAGTAATTTCAACCTTTCTTTGCTATTAACAAGTATGTACTTACTGTACATGGTTAGAAGAAAAATGATTTCTGTGAATCACTGCATATTCATTAGTGAAAGAAGAGCCTAAGGTCTCATTTTGCAGTAAAAGTGTATAGTGGGTGATCAAGCTTTAGAAGTGAAAACACGCTATTCCATTAAATAGATAAACTCCAGGCTCCAGTATGGTTGTAAGATAGATATTCTTGCTGGTAACAGCAGGAAATGTTCTTTGATGTGTTCTCTGGCAGTTCAGTACAAATGGTCCTTACATGAACGCTGATAGAATTGAAAACTAACTAGAGGAGTCAGCCTCTAAAACACATCTCCTTACAATCCTGTTTTGGCAATCGTAGTATTTTTATAAATATGGAAATAAGTCAAACTAGTCAATTTTGTATTAGCAGTGTATAAAATGAATACTTTTTCAGAAAACTTTACGAAGATCTTTTTGGAAGAAGTGTTTATGTGTAAGGGAAAAATCACAAAGGCTTTTCAACAGTGAAAGTATAATCTATCTAGAAATTAGTTTTTAGAAATATGTTTTGTCTTTTTGAGAGAGGACAACAAATGAAGATTCACATTTCTCACACAATCTAAGGATTTCTTGAAATTGTATTCATAATATTTCCTTTATATTATTATTAGGGAAAAAAAAGCATAAGCATTTCAAATAAATACAAATCCAATTTATTTTGGTGTCAGCTTTCTAAAATGAATGGAAATATTTTGATTTTCTGTATTATAACATTAACCTGTGTCTCCATGCATTTCCCCAGTATTTCACAACAGAGATTGAGCATCTCTTGTGCATCACAGAGTGTGACACGCTTATTCTGTGTAGGCTTCCCAATATATGTAAAGGTCAACTTCCTCCCCTCATGTAGACCAAGGAAAAGTCTCCTAGGCACCATGGTACTATGTATACCAGCCAAGGAGAAGCCAAACAATACTTACTGAAAAGCGCTATGGTAGATTAATGAAAAACTGGGTATCTGGCCGCAGTTGAGATTTTTCTTCAATGTGCAAAATACTTTGTGAGTCTTTTCTAACAGAAAAGTTGTACGTGGGATCATGCTTACTTTGGTACCAGATTCCCTGGCTCCAAAATCTGATAGGAAGATGCAGAGTGAGAAATGGGATTTGAGGCTGGATTGAAAGCCAGGCAAGAAGGGAGACGGGTCTCTCATTTCCAGAGACCTCACCCCCTGTGCCTGGATAAACTGGTAATCTGGATCCCTGCACAGCCTCACTGCCATGGCGTGTTTAGGTGTGCATGCACAAGCAGGGGCTGGCCAAGCAATGGCAGTGGCTGGCCTCTTTACCCCAAAGACAGGGTGGAAGGAGAGAGATAGTAGGAGCCTCCGGTCCATCGCCTGCTGAGCCAGAGAAGGTAACAGCACTGGGGAGCTGCCAGACCCCTGCAGTGCGAGGGGTCTCTAGCATCCTGATGGCAGACAGAAAGATTCCAGGTGGAGATTAGATTGTAGGGTTGTAATGCTTTCATTTACCATTATGAAAGCTGACAAATACAGGGGTGAAAGACAGCTCTTTTTCCATTTCCAACCATATCCTGGCTGCATCAACAGAATTATGGCCAGCAGGTGGAGGGAGGGGATTCTGCCCCTTTACTCTGCTCCGGTGAGACCCCACCTGGAGTCCTGCATTCTGCTCTGGAGCCCTCAACACAAGAAAGACATGGAGCTGTTGGAGCAGGTCCAGAGGGGGCCACAAATATGATCCAAGGGATGGAA
>Ga0181612_112945_pt1 | contig 44592 bp, 32 predicted proteins | sample HoacroProtozoa21_FD_119630 | JGI IMG/M metagenome (GOLD analysis project Ga0181612, IMG submission 119630) | Hoatzin crop microbial communities from Cojedes, Venezuel. Combined Assembly of Gp0051906, Gp0051904, Gp0051908
GAGCCAAAATGAAGGCAGTGCTGCCAATAAGTGCTGTGCTGGTGCCTGGGGAGAGGGAATCTCTGGGCCCCTCTGCAGAAGATAGATGGGGTCTGGGGTTTCAGTGTCCTCTGATCCTTGTCATATATGTGGTACCGCCTGCACACTACAGGCCACACTCGTCAGTCACATATTAACATAACTCTACTTTTTAAACAGATTTTTTTTTTATTTTGCTGTACTGCTCAGTATCTAAATGATGCTTAAAAGCCAGGAGCAGGAGGTAGCTAGGAGAGATTATAGCACAAGGAATGAACCCCTTGCTGGACACCCAAAACAGGCACATGACCTCCTGGCAGGGTGCCTTCAGGCCAAACTATGGACAAATGCATAGGTACAGATGACATAGGAAAGCCATTTCGGATAGGGCTGCAGGCAGTCCTGAATAACAGCAGGGTTTAGACAGCAGTATTAAAAGCAAAGGTTTGGGAGACACCTAAAGGACACCCTGGTTCCTGATTTTGTCCCCTGTGATGGTAGAAGGCAGCGTTTGCTGGATCTGGATGCCCGTTATACCCACTTCCAGCTGGGCTTGCTGGCATATGGAAAAACCACTTCATGAAGTAGGTGGCAATTACACGTCACTTCCCTGCTGCCACGGCTTGTCCTACTGCTGCCCATACCAAGAGGTGCGATGGTACTTTATACCCCTCCCTCCCTGAGTGAGCAAACAACACAGGCCATGAGACCAGCTCACGAAAACAAAGTTAATGCAATCTCTCATATTTGCCAATGTACATTAAGAGAAATGGTCTCTGCTCTGCCCTGTTCCAAACCCCACATCCCCCTCTACAGAAAAAAAGATTTTCAATATGTTTTAGAGTAATCTATAACCCTAGGTTCACCTTTTCTTCTCCTTTTTCAAAGAAATACTGAGGAACGTTAAAAGTCATCTGGAAAAATGTGTCATTTTCTGTGAGACAAACGTATTGAATTAGCAAATTATTTTTTGTAGAAAAGAATAGTTCAGTTGGAAGCGACCTACAACAACCATCTAGTCCAACTGCGTGTTAGATATTTAAGCAAGTGTTTTTATGGAGTTGATTATAAGTGAGACAAAATTTCAGAAAGTGGGATGGTTCTTTAGTAATACTGGGTGAAATGTCTGTCACTTCATCTTGAGCGGAGTGTACGATTACGATCAGCACCCAAAACAACGATCACAGACTACATTCCTGATGCTGCTTTTCTTTTCACTCCAGAAACATTATGTCCTAGATATACCATAATATTTTTTCGGCAGATTAGCAAAAAGAAAGTCTGTTTTAGTTAGCATATGAAATGCATTCTGTGCACTGCTACTGTCAAAACTGAAACTGACTGCATAATGAAATACAATTTGGGATATAAAAATGGCATTTTAATATGCTCTACTCAGGGAGCAGAATTTGATATGTCATGCTAGCTTACTGGTAATGTACATTTCCCACTGGGCACACTAAGAGACATGTAGTCTTGCTATCCAGAAAGGTGTCAAGTCATTCTCAGTCATGAATAAGCTTTTCTAGGCCACACAGAGAAAAATGTTACATTTTGCAATACACATCTTAATTCAGAGAAGATAACTGGAGTCACATGCTTTAGACCAAAATTACAGTAGTCAGGTGGTTGCTAGAGGAGGTATTCACAATTCCACCAAACTGGAAACAAGCAGAAATGATCTGACATCACACAGCCCAAATCTTGCTCTGCTCTGCTTCTTGGGGTGCTTCAATTTGGGGGTTAGGCTTGGCCCAGGGCTGATGTTGGAGTTGGATATGATAACTGAGTTGCCTAGGGCACAAGGCATTTGTAACTGCAGTTCCTGATGGATAGATTTAACTAGCTTTCCCTTTTTATTAAAAGCTGGGGAAATGGTTTCTCAGATGTGCAGCTTAAAACCAGAACTTCCGTTGACCACCTCACAGAGGAACCTGACAGTTACATCTCAGAGCAGCTGCCAGAAAAGACCAAGAGAGATGAGCTTGGGACTAAACACCTATTTCCATCAAAAATAGCCTAGTTTCTGAATCAGGACCCTACTGCTTTAGAAAAGCAGGATGCTTGGTGGGGCTGTAGGTGGTGGCAGATGTGCAGAGGACCCTGCAGACCCAGCCACTGCCACCACCACCCATAACAACAGTCTGCAGGCGAGGGTCTTTGTCCCTGGATGGCAGGAATCCCCCAAGATGCAGGACCCTCCACCTCCTGCAGTGACCCCCAGCCCCGTGGCGGGCTGCCTGAGCCTCCGCTCGGCCACACATCAAACACCCAGGGAGGTCAAGGTGCGATGATCAGCACTCTCCCACCCTAACAGCAGCCACTACAAGCCCTGCACCCTGGGCGTGGGGAGGTAGCCCCCACCCACAGCGCTGGCCGCCTTTGCTGATGGCCTTTCCAATGCCAAAATCCTCGGCAATGCTGCATCCCAACTGCTCCTTGACCAATTAATGAGCTTCCTAACAGGATGTCATGTCACATTATCTTCATTTGCACAGTGCTTCAAATGCCGGAGAGCTGGCTGGACGGCCAGGCAAAGTTGGATGCTGACTTAAAGGAACATTGGCCAGTTTATCATCTGCTCTCCTAATTTCTGATGATTGCTTCACGGGCCTCTCTCCTCAGACTCTCTGACCTCTCTCCTCAGACTCAGAGCCTGGCCTCACGAGCAAGCCCTCCACTCCTCTGGTTTTTGTTGTTGTTGTTTTGCTTTATTTCTGATTTATTTTTGGGGTGAGGGACAAGAAAAGCCTGGTCCCTCCTACAGCTCTAACTGCATCAGGCCAGGCTCATCCTGAAGGTCCGAGTGGAAGTGCTTCCCAGGCTCTGGGACCCACACTTCTGGGAGCCACAGTGGCAGAGGAGACTGCTGCCATTGGAAAGGAGCTTTCAAATCCCACCAGAACACCTTGTCTGGGAAAAGAGATCCTCTGAGTCACCACAACTCCTGCTTCCCCTTTCCACAATATTGCACCGAAAAGGTTGGCTCTTGTTTCTTGTACCAGGCGGGGTTGGAGCAAGGCACGGGAAAGGCATAAGAGGCAGAAGTACTGCAGTGACCAGCTCTCACCATCCACCAGTATAAATCTCCCAGCTGGCAAGTAGGACTTCTCCATCAGCTGCTCACAGAGGCCAGTGTCCAGTGCTGTCCAGTTGACATTGAGTGGACCAGGACACCTACCCCCAGGACGAGCCCACCTGGCCTTTGGCTTTGGCCTAGCCACCAACAGATACTTGCAATAACTTATGAAATAAATAGCATACAACCCGCCTTTCAGAAACCACACATTCACAGTCGGCAGCTTGTTATCCTGATCGGTTTAGCATTGCATTTTGGCTGATGCGCAAAAGCCTTCCAGTCACACAAAGGAGCCAGTGTCACACTAGCTGCAGCTGAGCAGTAACATCATATAAAGCTAACGAAGGTAGGAGAGATCCCCACGAAGGATGGGGCTGTCACGCCAGGGAGTCTCTTCGTGCTGCAGCTTCGCTTTAGCATCGTGAAAGATTAAGGATTGCTGTTTTGGCCCAACAGCCTCCACAAACCAGAGTGTGTGCTTCAGGATGGTCCACAGGACTGACAGGGGGTTACAAGCACAGGGTAAAGGCATGCACACCAAGTACGTAAAGAAACATGTGTGTGCAACATGTGAACAAATGGTTGATCGTGGAGAAATGGAGGTTAGATTCAAGTGAGACCAAAGTGAGGGACAGACTTTTAGGACTGGTGATCCTTGCCGACCTATTTCAGTGCTGTAGTAGGGTAGAAATACTGCAACTGCCACCACCAGCTCCATCAGGGTCTGAATCACCTGGGATTCCCTGGTGTACCATCTCCACTAAAGCCTTTCCTTATCCGTCCTGTTCCCACTGGCTGTACCTTTTCAAGTCGAATTTAACTGACCATTTTTTGAACTCCATCTTCTCCAACCGGACCAGAAGCATTGTGTTTAGGTGTGGGAAATATGGAGAAGCAGTTTATATTATGTTCCTTAACTCTACTAGAGAAAGGGACCTGGCTGGTGATTCCATGGGGCACAACCACGCAGGTGAGGCTCTCTAAGATTGCCTCAATAAGTACAGCTTCAGGGAAGCAAAGACTGACCTCGGGCTGGTGTCAGAAGTGGGAGAAGCAGGGAAGTGGCTTGCAGGAAGCCTGTGCTCATCTTGCAGGCTCTCCACAGAGTACGAGGCTCAGAGTTTCTGTGCACTTTTTCTGGAGACAGGATTTGAGCCAACGCATCGATGGTTGGTGGAAGGATTTCTTCATGAGCATGTCTTTGTCCACACTGCAGTTCCTGGGACCTGGCAGGGAATTATGAAATGACTGCACATAAAACATGTCACCTCTGGGAAGAGGAGGGGAAATGAATTGGCAACAAAAGGTATGTGAGAAAAAGAAGTTATTGCTTTTAGAAAATGGGCTATGTTGTCCCTCTGCAAGCCCAAATGCGCCCTTTCCAGTTAAGGCGCTTTAATAGCAATGGGGAATTGTCCTGTCCCATCTGCAAAGCAGCACCTTTGGACTTCTCCTGTGTTAATGGAGCTGAGATTTCCCCATCCCCCAGTGATGACTAGAGTAGGTGGCCTGAGGAAAAATTCTCTATTCATGTGAAGACAACACATCAGGTTCATTAAACTGGAGATTATATAGGTTGATGACAGAAAGAAATTAAATAAGCTTTTGTGTCTTTACTTCCTTACTTTTAATTGAATAATAGACAATTAATTTTATTGAAGCTAGTCATGTTAGGCAGTTTCCTAGGATATCGCATTAGAGAAATGTCTCATCCTGCAGGTTGCCCTGTGACTTGGTTGCTTTTCTGGCAGTGATTTTGTGGCAGAGGTTTTGAGATGCCCACTGAGGTGTCGCTCCTAGATTGCTATGCCTCTTCTTTTTTTGGAGGGGGTAATGGAAGGTAGAGTTATTATCATTATTCCATATGTAAACCAGACCCAGGGGTGGTGGAAAAGCAAGCTAGCATGAAAGTGGGACAACTCCAGTGAAAGCCAGCAGGGAAGAGGTCACAAGATCCAGGCTGCTGAAAAGGAGAATGTCCAGGATGAACATTGGCTGGACAGATGCCGCCCCTCTGGTTCCTTGCGCTCATGCCCGTGTCAGCGTAGTGCATCCAGCAGGAAGTTTGCCTGGACATGTGAAAGGCTGCTTGAAGGAAAACAGACTGAGCACTTTCCAGCCCACAGCTGCAAAGCCCACGGGGGTGGGCAGATCCTCAAGGAAGGCTGTCCGATGAGTTATGGACGGGCAAGCCACTTCCTCACCTCGCTGCCTCTGCCAGAACCAGTACCCATGCCCAGGCTGATTGAATCTGGTGTGGAAAGGCACCACGAGCTCAGTGGAGAAGGAGCGTGGCGAGGCAGCTGCCCCTCGATGAGGCTGGCTCCCTCCTCGCTGCAGAATGTGCTGTTTTGCTCCGAGCACGCATAGTTTGTGTGGGTGTAGATTTACATTTTGTTAAGGAAAATGAAATAAGGGGGCCGGTTTCAACTAGCCTGCAGTTTTATTATTTGCAAGAGCCCTTGCCTTCATGTGATGCTTTACGTAACAGCCTTACACATCTGCAAAGTATGTAAAGCATTTCCACTGTTGGGGAAAAAGAAAAAAGGGGATGAGATTTCTGAGAGGTACCATATCTCCCAGGAGGACTTGACAAGGGATTTTTAGCTCCCAGCAGGCAAGAAAACAGCAAGGATCACGGATCTACTCTCTAGGGCCAGCTTTTCCTATGTTTATGGGATAGTAGACCACATTTCCACAGATGCTTACAAAGTATGCTTGAGAACATACCCAGTGACAGCTTCAGTGCAGAAATAAAATGCTAAAACGAGACAGACTGAGTGGGAATAAAAGCAACAGGAAACTGGGATGTGCATCCTGATCTCGAGGAGGAACCATGGTACCAGGAAGAACACAAAATTAAGAAATGAACGGAGCTTGGGGAGCTGGAGATGTGTTGCCTTGGGCAGTTGGGCAGTCTCCGGGCAACTGCAGAGCTACGGAGAGTTGAGCTGAGGGCTACCTTTCTGCCTTACATCACCTAAAAGACGTGAGCAAGCACACTCCTTCTTTAACACTTCTTACCCTATCTGATAGTGCAATGTATATACATGTAAGGCTGTGGAAAAAAATAGCAAAAATGTTATGAATGCCTCCAAGGAGTATTGGAATGAATGAAAAATGTCTGAAGCAGTTCAAGTGCGAAGTCTAGTGAATCAGCCCATCCACATTTCTTTGGCTTATGAGTCTGGGTGGACCCAAACCACAAAGAAAAGAGGAAACAAAGGTGGAGTAGACATTGAGAAAGGTCTTTCTGGAACTTGGCATTAAAATATAAGAGCTCCCAATCACTGCTCAGCCCACGCAATGTGAAGCAATTGGAAAGGACTGGAAAAGCACTTCACAGTGCCCTGAGATGCAGGAGGTGTTTTGTTTTTTTTCTTTCCCTCAGGAGCTGCTTAAGACCTATCTGACTTCTGAGGAATTGTCACTGAGTTCCTCTTCCACTGAGGTCTCCCTTAAAATGATGTGAAAAAACACGGGAAACGTGAATGCTCAGTTCACTTCAGTTCAGTAGTTCTGTTTCCGCTTTGCACTTAGTTGTCCTCATTTAGAGGTATGTCACTAATTCTACCAGTCTTCCCCATTTTTATAGTTAGGAATAAGTTTCAGACACTGAGCCTCCTTCAGAACAGAAACTTGTAACCTCGGTATACAGGGCTTCTAAGTGCCCATCTTTTGGATGTAATCCTGCAGGTACTTCCTATAATCAGCTGAACCCCAGTCTGAAGCACCATGGAGTCAGTCTTGATTCATCAGGTTTCAGGAGCATAAGACTGTCTAGCTCCTTTCCGCCAGTTTCCACACAAAAATCATACTATAAAAGCTAAAAAACCCCGGCATTTCTCATGCCATGTATCACCTGCACCCATAATCCCACAAGGAGCTCAGCCTAGAGAAGTAGCATAGATGAATATGAAGCTGTAGAGTAGCTTAGAAATATTCATGCCTTCACAAAGGATGGATTCATTATTGTCCTAGCCCCTTTACCAAACTGGCAGGAAGGCAAGAAGAATTGGTACACTATTTCATGTGGGCCCTTTGCCATGACCCATGCCAGGACTGAAATCCCTACCGGGGTGACCATAAAGCCCCAGACCGGGTGCAGATAGAAGAGTTCATTCCCCTGCTCCCTGCCAGGGCTGTAGCCATCTGAGGAAGGACAGACATTGCATTTTCCAGTGAATAAAGAGGGTGATACTTCCTCTCTGGATTCCTTTGGATCCCCAATTCTGTCATATAAAATACACTTCGAAACACCTTGCACTGCTGCCCCCATGACTGCACATTGGTCTCCTCCTTTCTTAGCCTGAACATTTTCTCGGCTGGGAGCCACTTACCAGGAGCTTTTCGTTCTCCCAGTTGTGTGCTTGATTCATACTTCTGTTTTATTCTCTGTTCCCTCCTTCAGAAGCTGTTACCACTTGGTAGAAATATTTGCATTACTAATCTATCCCAGATCTTTTTACTGCTGCCCATCTCCACAGCATCTGACCCTCTTCCTCACCACTTTTCATTACTTATGCATATATTTATACAATATAGGACTTGGAGATTACTACCAGAAACATGCCCTGATTGTGCCAGGCCCACAGGGAGAAACAGTCCATCATCTGGGGACTTTACAATTGACGTGGCCAAGACAGATGGAGACCTGGGGTGCAGACGGACTGACTGCCATGCTTGCACCCCTCATCTGGACCACAAGAGTGTCCTCCTTGTCCCTGACTGTGGTTTCCCCCACCTGCCACATGGTAGTCGAGTGTGACATGAACAGTATCTCTTGCTTCATAAGCAAGCACCAAGAAGCTGGAGGAGTCCTCTCTTTCCCCTGACCCACCCTGCAGTACTGTCCACCTGGCCTGGAGCTGGGGCAGGTCCTTCTCCGCGGGAGCTGCATCCCAGCGTGAGCACAGTGCAACTTATTCAGCTTTCAAAAATGATTTGCAGGACGCAGTTTTTACCATTTGACCCCTGAGCTGCAGCCTTTCCCCACTGTGTGTACATAATATTCTTTTGCCAACCAAAGAGCAATGTTTCTTCACTGAAGAAATCAAGGCAAAAATTTGGTCCCAGAGAGAAAAGGGAACTTTTCTTGTCCTTTTCTTGCCCCTCTTTGTAGTGCTGGCACCAAGCCAACTTGCTGAGTTTTACTTTCTTTCCTTTGTATGCGTGAAATTTTTATTTTTTTGCACAGCTCCAGAGGAAAAGGATTTCTCAGTCTTAACATCCTGTTCACTTCTGCATACTTTTGCATGCTCCTTATTAAAAGCTAGCTATTTATACACAGGAACAAAGTACATTCCACTAACCCCTTGTGGCATAACTCCGCATGATGACTGCTAAGCTCTAGAAAGGTGAATCGAATGTACGACAGAGAGCTTTTTATAGGGATTGAATACCCGCTGTACATCAACACGGTAATACCCTTTTAAAATTCTCTTTGCTATCATGTCGTTGGAAATACGAAAGGGAAACCTTTCAACAACCTCATTCCCTCTGACTCTAATCTTGATTGTGTTGAGAGGGATAGGTGCCAGATAACTGTGTCAGTGGAAACAAAGATAAGCAGGCTGTGCATACCATAAACAGTTATATTGCTTGAATTATGTTCTTGGACAAATGCAGTGACAATAACGGGGCAGCGTTAATAGGGTGAGTGGTTAATCTACCTGCCTGGTATCTTTCAAAGAGATCAAGTTGCATTTCATTACTGGAAAATTCCTGAAGACCTAAAACGAATCAAGAACAAGTGCCTTATCTCATAATCACCCGTACGACAATATAACACAGTGGGCATCTCACAAGGAGAGGTTAATTCAAATGATGCCTTTGTGCAGCTCACAAAAGACTCTGGGTCTGAAAACAAGATGTCAAAGCAATCTCTTGACTGAAGAATAGAAGAATCCTTCAGAGAGGATTTGGATGTCCTGCATCTATCTACTCTTGGAATATCTTTAAGACAAAAGATTGTACCCAAGGTGCAATTCAACATTTTGGCTTTGATTTTCACCTTCTTTTATTCCCGTCAAAGGATACATGATGCCACCTCTGATTCACAGCTGGTACATTGATTTCAAAATCCACTGAATTACACTTTTAATCTTGGTGGAAGCTTCTTCCACCTGTCTGCCCCAAAAGTGCTTTACTCTGTGCACAGCTGTGACTGCAGTTCCACCTGGCGTTCACCTAATTGTGTTCTCTGGGCCTTCAGAAAAAAAAAAAATCTTCCCACCCCTGCTTTGAATCATGACAGTGTCTGCACAGAGCACCATTTCCAAGGTCTCCAGGAGAAGATTTTGGTGAGACCACATCATGACTTCCACCAGTATATTGTGGGAATGGATCAGGTGCAGCTCTACTTGCAAAGTCCCAGCCTCTCAAGAGCACAGAGGCTGTAATGCCATCCTACCTCATTTGCAGAGACTCTGTGATCAATGCATCACCCAGTTTTCGTAGGCCCTTGTTCTTGTACTGCACTGGTACAACTGTTTCAGAAAGCCTTGGCAAAAGAGAGCAGAAAAAGTAGCCCTTCTTAACCCAGTTTACTTGACAGTTTCCATAACAACTTGACACAGCTATTTATATAGCAGGAGAATATAATTTGTGTTTCATCATTTTTAGAACCTTTGTTGCCATATCAACCTCAGCACCGTGTAGCAAAGCACAGCCCCATTCAATTCCCTCTTGTTTTCTCAGAAAGAAACTTCTCCCTCAATGAACCGAAATTCATTTCATCTCAGGACCCTTGAGAGGCCTATGTGTCACTTAAAGTGTCATTCAAGCCCTAATTTAAATGGGGTTATGCCTGTGTGACCTATCTGCACCAGATGGGTGGGACCATCTGCAGTGGGAAGCAAAGGTGAAGACAGGATGAACAAGCGGAGCAGCAGATTTCTTGTCTTTCTTGGGAAGCAAATAAGCGGAGGGATATGGCAGCTACTGATTTTCTCTGTGATGGGTGGGGAGGGAAAAACTAGTTTTGAAATATCAGGGTTTCAAAGGCTCGGTGTTAGCATTCCTGAGTCAGCATTTTGTGAGGGAGTTTGGGTGTCAAGGAGTTCCAGCAAAGAGCACGATTAGGACGTAGTGAAAGTAAAGGTGGGTAGAAAAGTGGCAGAACACAACTGCCAGGGAAGAAACCATGTTCCCAGAGGAGGCGAGAGGAACCTTCCTGGTGTGGGCTCAGGTGCTGGTCAGTCCTGGATTCATTCTCCACGGTGCCAACGCCAAAAGGCAACTTGGAAGGAGCCAGACCTCCCAAAAGCACAACTCCCATGGGAACTAAGTGTCTCCCAATATATCTCTTGGGAGGAAGCCATGGTGCTTAGGCACTCAAGTTCTTACAGCCAAATGAAATGAATCTTGGCCTCAGGTTCTCACTGAAGCTTTTTTTCTGGCTCCCACTGGCTGGTCCAGCAAGTGCTTGTTACTCACATATCTATGGCCTGCCTGGGGAAGTTCTGCCTTGCAGACCATGGCACCAAATCTTCCCTTCCAGATCAGAATATAATTAACCTTAAAATACTCATATACAATGTGCAATCAGAAGTATCTGTGATCCACCTGACACCTTCAGCTGACTAACAGCGTTCAAACAATCCTTTGGCTGCGCTGCATTTCGTCACTCACACTTCCTCCTCCTGTTGGGAGATGGCAGGTCTGCTGTCGATGTCCTGACACCCCGCTGCCTCAACCTGCTCTGGTTGCTACTTTCCCAAGACACTCCTGTTCAAAAGAGGCGTCCCCCATCTCCCCTCTTTCTGAGGCCTGAAGGTGTCTATGTATTCCCTGGAGCAGGCATCCATTTGGCACAGCAAATCTCGTACAATAAGGCGACCCGCTGACATTGTGCCGGTGATTTAGCCTGCCTTCCACCAGCAGAAATGCACACAACAGCATTTCTAAGAAGCAGTGTCAGTTCCCGGTTTGCATTAGTTGTATTGTTCTGTCTTGCCTTAATCGTCTCAGTATTTCTACAGTGTCTCCAGTGAGATTGAGAAGCGTGTCGGCAGCTCCGGCACGGCTGGGTTTAGCTGTCTGTGGCAGCAGATGAGAACCTCTGCCTCACGGATGTGTTTTGTCATGTAGCAGTGCTGAATACAGACTCTGCCAGCTTTATTAATAGCAACCCTATTATTTTAACACGATGTTCCACCAACCCCTTGGACTGAGGACAAGAGGAAATGGCACTTACATGTTTAAATCTGCGGTACACTGAGCTGTTTGAATCTGTATGATTCACTGTCAGACAGTACTATGTCAGGCACTGCAGGCAAAACAGAATAGACTGTATATGCATCACCTATATGTGTTCTACAAATAAGCTGTGTGAAATGCATCCTGCCCAACTTCTACTTGTAGAAGCCATAAATGAACTTCGTGTATCCTTTAAAGCATTCTTGGTAGGATCTTGGGAAGTGAAAACCTGGTGCTTTCAACCATAACCCCAGACCTGGTGCTAGGAGCTCTCTCTTCTCTTGTCTGCAGGCGCTTGGAGCACATCTGACTGGCTACTGGAAGGAAATAGCTCTAGATACATTCTAGAAGAAGTAATTTGATTCCTAAACCTGGCAGTTATCACCCACATTTCACCAAAAAAAAAGAAAGTTTTAGAGTTTTGGGCGGGTTTTTTCCATGCTGACAAATATTAGTTTAGCCCTGAGAAATGTGGGAAACCCCAAAAGTTTGAATCTTTCACTGCTCACTTTCCTCCAGCATCTGCCTTGACTGGTTGGTATTCCTGGATTTCGTTTCTCTCCCCTCTTCCCTAATCTCTGCTTGATTTGCAGCAAAATTGATACTAATTAAAGTCACAGAATTCAGAGGGAGATTTCACATTTGAAAAACTGTATCCTGAAAACACCAGTCTTTGCACCAAAATAATAATTCTGAAAGCTGTGACATAGCCTGAAAGCTTATAGCTCACTCTACAAAAGGACTAATGTAAGATATTTCTAGAATGATTTGCTTTATTCAGACTGCATCTCCAGTACTGGAACAAAATGGTCCTAAGCAACATGTATGTGATTCTTCCTTTACGATCCTCAGTCCAAACCCAAAGGCCTCTTTCTTGAGAGCAACCTGTCCTAGGAGGAGACTGAGGCAGAGACAAACTACGCTGCTGCTAACACCCGTTTGAGAGACTTAAATTCTCATATGCAAATTAGGATTTCTTCAGAAACTGAACAATGCCTGCAAACTAAACAAAAGGGATGTGATAAAACCTTTCAGAGTGTTCCCTGGTAATTGCCAGCCCAGCAACATACTCCATCTCCACTGCTATTAAAATAGTGTCTTGTTCTCCGCTGGTTGCTTTCAGTATGAAATTAGACCTTACACAAAGTACCTCCTTTCTACTCGTCTGCAGAAAATAATTCTCAATTTACATTCATATGAGAGTGAAAGTCATCACTTTAAAGAGAAGTCCATTTGTCTGAAAGCTGCTGCAAAATCACTGCCTTTCCCCCATCCCTCAAAGATGACAGGTTTCTGCTCTGAGCATCTCGCATGGTCACCACTGAATCCAGCTTTTCCCTTCTCCCAGCCCTGCTCCTGCAACTCTGTGCAGCCTGGCCTGCCTGGCCCTACTGGGAACTAAAAGCCACCCCAGGGAGGCTTTTCTTTGGAAAGCAGCAGGGAAACTTAGCAGGGCTGTAGCCCCCATGGCACCACAGACATACACAGCATGTGGTGTGTCCTCCCTGCTGTGACAGGCCACCATGTAGGACCTTCCAGAGACATGAAGAACTCAGCCTGCTGCTGCTCAGACATCTTGGGCATAAACCTCCCAGGTCTTCTGGCAACCGAGACAATTTCCCCACTGTCTTCCTCGGCCCTTTGGTGTCCGCCCTCCTTCTGAACATCACCCCCAGCCCAGCAATGATTTCAGCAATGGGCAGAGATCTGCAGGCATCATCTCCCAGTGAGAGCTGCACAACATCCCACCTGCCAAAAGCACAACCTGCTCTTTGCCCTTCATACATCAGGTGGGCTCTGTATCTTTGGTTTTTCTCCACCTAAAACAAAGCAAGGAAAAAGAAAATCCACGCTCCAAATGCTAAGCCAGCGTCTGGTACACCATAACGCAATTCAACCCATTTATTTTATAGCCCTTTAATGCCTCTCTCAGTTGTCTCACTACACAGACTTCAGGCAGAGTGGAGCCATGTTACTTAGCAACTCACAGTACACATGACAAAATTAACCCAAACAGTTTTGTTTATTAACTCTTAATAAGGAGCAAACAAAGCAGCAACCTGAGAGTTTCACAAGAAGAATGTTTTCCATTTTGGGTGCGTTACTAATATTACAGCCGACAATGTTATCTTGGGTGTTCTGTGGGATTTTTTTTTTAGCCCTTTTGTGAAGACCTACTTGAAGCACAAAAGTATTCCCCACCCTCCCCAATGCCTGATGTTTCTATAATGGAAAAAGTATATGTAATAATAGAAAAATTAAAAGACTATTGGAGCTAACAAGCTCTAGCTGATGCCTGCTCGGCCCTGTGAAATCCAGGTTGGGAGGCTGGAGATGTGAGTGTTACCCCCAGACTCTCTCCCAGAGTTTGGACAAATTGCAGAGGTAGAATTTTCAAACAGCTGTGATTTACTCCAGGCTCTTCAGAAAATGTGACCATCAGTTGCTCTGTTCCTGTACCCCAACCCTTGAAATACAGTCTTGCTTCATAGAGATTTTATGACCTATATGTATTAACACATGCAAGGCAGCACAGACTTGATTTGAAAAGATGTTTAAAAGTAGCTAACTAAATCACACTGATTTCAGCAGCAATTAGGTGTCTACAGACCTGGTCTTCAGGTGCCCTGGAGATGTAAGCCAGACCTGTTCCTAAGAAGAATATCAAGGATGTCACTTGTGGAATATGTTGGTTTATGTCCATCATAAAAAGGGATTAGACGTATTCTTTTTCGGTTCCTGTCATACGGAGTTTTAAAAAAAAATTTATTGCTTTTCAAAAATATGTGAAACTTGCCAGGCTTTACCAAAGGACAAGAGCCTGTTGCCTTGCTGTCTCAAGGGATTCAGATGAAAGGCTCCTGCCAAGAATTTCAGCCCTAGAAGAGACTTCTGCAAGATCATTTCCAGATATGAAACCCTTTTCCTGCTGTGCCGCTGAGCCCTCCCTTTCCAACACTTCATGGCGACTGCTGATAATGAAAGTGCAGAGGCCTCCCTCCCAAGCATTAGCTACAACAGCTGATCCAGGCAGTCTTTTCCGGCTTTTATGGAGAAGAATGAGTGACTTGTGTGTTCTTGTGAGAAACTGCTTAGACACCAGATACAGCATCTATAGGGTTTATGGAAGCAGAATGAAGATTCTTATCAGCCCCCATGTATTTAGCAAGATATGACAAATGAATTCCTTGGAAACTTACTCCCAGTAATCCTGGAGCACCGAGTGCTCAGCCTTGAAACAGTTTGGAGGCAGGGTGGTCAGAGGCACGTACTCCAAGGGCCGCATTCTGCCTGGTGCCAGCTGGGGAAAGGGGTGGCAGGGAGACGAGGGGAGAAGAGGGACTGGAAAGGGAGCAGGAGCTGAGGGAGAAGGTCCACTTGTGCTCTCAGCTCTGCAGCAAGGCTTAGTCTCTTTGACGGGTTTCTGCCCAGATGCAAATGAGGAGGTACAGGCTGGAAGGGTGCCAATATACCCTTGCTCGATGCAATGTGGTGTAAGTAAACAGATAGGCTCTGAGAGCCTGACAACATTGCTTATCTTACCCAGGCCATCCTCTGTCCTATACAAGAATTTTTCCTTTTTGTACATTTTCCAGTATGCTAAACCTCGGTGGATGTAAGCATTTCCCTTAGGAAGTCTTTCACAAGTGACTTGCTTTCTCTGCCAGGAGGTTTTGCACAGACAGCAGCTAGAGCACTGTGGCCAGGTGTTCTCGACAGCAGAAGAAAAGGGGCTAGGTTCAAACATATAGGGAATTCCTGCTACAACTAGCCTGCAGCCTTGCTCACCTCCCCACCTGAAATTTTGGCTAACCTCTTCCAAGGCTCCCTGAGCACAGAAGATTTCCCCTTTCATGAGCACTCAGTGCCGAGGGAAACAGTCGGTCTGGGAAGGCACAAAGGCAGTAAGTCAGCCTGTTCGTGCACACCAGGTGTGAGGCAGATGCCCCTCCTATAGTGCCTGCTCAGGTTCATTTGCTACACAGCCCATGGGCTCTTCACACTCTGCCCAAGGCCTTTCTGTGTGCTCCCTTACGATCTTCTTACTGGCAGCTGTGAGATCCCAGAGCATATCAGGAAAAACAGTCCTCTCCTGCCACGTGGAGCAGGCAAGGGCCTCCCTGTTTCCCCTCCAAATTTGCCATCTCTGTACCACTATGGCCTTGGCATAGTCTTGTGCTGTGCTTTTTCCTCCATGGGAAGTCAGGGCAGTTTTGTTCCTACATCTCAGGTAAGACCCCAACCCTCCTTTCCTGTTGTCTTCTCCTGTCCAAGCTCCATAGCCTCTGTGGTCCTTGACATCTGAACGAAGATGTCTCTGGGGCACATTAGGTTCAGGTCTTCTGCATTTCAGTAACAAAAAGTCGGCAAAACCAAATGAACCTCAAAATCCAAAATGAAGAGACTTTCAGCTTCTTCTCCCTAGGACTCACATGACTGTGTTGGTCCAGCATAGCACTGGTCACAACTGAAGGGTAGACACTGACTTAGCCCATCTACAACTGCAGCATCAAGATTTGACTCTTTGCTGAGGACAGCAAGAGATGTGACCGGCTCTCCCAGACCCAGGCCAGGTTGCAGCTTTCTAAACTCAACTGGATGCTTATCTCAGCTGGTAGCTTCTTGGCGTTGAGTGTCGGTGCTGTATGATATGTCAGGACATCAAATTGTAGAGCATGTGGACCAAACCTGGGATTGATTTTTAACCTGTCCTGGCCTCAACATCATGTACATGAGACCAGCTGAGCCTTGTGGAGCCATCCATCCATCCAACCATCCAACCATCCATCCATCCAACCATCCATCCATCACTAAAGCCTGCTGTTAAGTGTGGCTCTGGGAACAAGGAAGGGACAGGCACGTGGCTCAGAACCTCAGCCCTGAGATCTTCTTCTGCTGACCCCAGTGTGGACAGGCTCCGAGAAGAGAGAGCAGAGTGGATAATTCGTACCTGGTCTCCCTTTAGATGCCTGGTCTGTTTTTTTGCTCAGCTCCCTCACCATCTCCAGCAGAGAGGAGGAGGCCAAAATATCCAGCTGCTGTTCTTCCCCCAAATCAGCATCTGAGAAAAGGAGAGGCAAGCTTTATCTAAAGTGTTGCTGAAGAAAACAACAGGATACCCTGGGGAAAGGAGGTGCTTTCCCCAGTGTACAAAACGCCTTGCTCCCATCCACTCGCCAAGGTTTCCTTTCCTTCTATTTTTAATTTTCTCCCCTTCTCTGTTCACTTTCTTCAGAAGGAAATCTGAAAGCTGACATTGCCCAAAAACCTCGTTTTAAGCCTTTCCCATTCCCCATTTCTGCTTTTTTTCATCCACAGCTCCCTCAGTCACACCCCTCTATCTCTGTGCCTTGCAGCAAGAAGACTTGGATGCACATGGAGGGAGATTTGAACTATTGCCTTTGACATTTACAGGGTCTGCTTGTGATAACTAGGCTTAATACAAAGGCTTCTAATGAAAGTTTATACCATCCACGTCCCTCCTGGCTTAGACAGCAGCTACAGATGTCCCTGTCAGCCTAGCCCAGAGAGGCCTTTGCAAGTTTTGTTCACAATCTCCTGTGAAACCAATCTCGTAGAGTTTGGGGAGAGCTTAGATGCTCAGGCCACCCTGAGCCCCTCTATGCTCCGTTCATCACGAAAACTGTTCAGGTCAAAATGCCCTAGACCAGTAAAAAATATTCCCTGGGGGACCGGGTAGATTATTCCCCTCCACCCCTTTCCCTTCTTTTCCTTTCTTTGTTCCAGGGCACCGGTCAGCCCCCTCAGACATGTGTGCACGCAGCCGGGCCAAGAGGGGAAATGAATCATTTGCAGCGGGAGATCATGATTGCAGGATTCTTATCTTGAAAATGAACGTGCACATCTTCAGGAGCCTGGTGGAGCAACAAAATCTTGGCCAACTCAAGGACTTCCAGATGAAATTTCCTGGGGGTCAGGAACAAGTCTAGATTCTTATTCATCATGGTCTTAACCAAAAAAAACCCAACCCAAACAACCTATATACCTACATTTTCAACTGTAAAATATGCACACTGGGAATAGGGAGATGGGAAAATCCCTACAAGATCAGTAGTTCCAGGGAGGATATCCTCTGTGTTGTGAGCTTCAAGGGTCTTTCAGATTCCTGAAAGCTGGCTGGCTGCAGCCATTGTATCAAATTGGATTACATGGGTAGGAATTCCTGATCTGAATGTCATTTGGCTGCAGCTGCTGCATACAAACCAATGCTGTATAGACAACGCTCTGAAAATCCAACAGGTCCTCTGAGAACCTAAAGCTTCTCAAGGCAAAATTAATTAAGAAGAAATGAACTGAGCTTTTGATACCACAGTGGAAGTGTTGCTGCAGGCACAAACGCTAAGAGAAGGGTGCTTTTGACTGATTTTTAATTAGAATTTAATAGTGCCCTGAAGTTACATCTCTCATTAAAAAAAAAAAAAGTGGGCTTACCTAGTTCTATGTGACGAACAACTCAAATTAGATTTTAACATATGCAAATAGCCAGTATGAAAGATCTGCGTGGGAGTAATAGAGATAGGACAGGTTAAATTCTTGACCCTTTATAGTTGATTTTTCTTTAACTGATCGTTCAGTCAGTTTGTTTGCGATTAAAGGTTAGAATTAATAGAGTTTAAAGGCAGCACTGAAAAGCCATGAGAAATGTAGACACCAAGGGCTTCTGCTGAGGTAAATCAGCACAGCCCACTGATTTTTACCGCATTAACTGCATTAACTATCTCACTGGAGTGTGCAGATCTTAACTGCAACATTTCAAAGTCACGGCCAGTCCTGCGTCCCCGCTGAACAGCCTCTTGCACTCCAAGCTGTCCCATTAGTTAAATACAGCTCAGCACATACCAGCCTGAGGAAATCTGCCCATAAAGTCATCCAGATTGCTCAAAAAGCCCTAGCTGAAAACACTGTGTGTCAGGATAACTCCAAGGGCTCCTGGGGTGGCTTAGGCAAGGAAGTTTCTATCTCTAAGACCTTTGCAGGTATGTTGCTGCTACTGATAACATCAAGAAACCCTGCTGAGCAAGAGCCTACAGGGTCTGGCCCGCGATGAGTTGCCATGAGAGGAGGCCAGCAAAATGCTTTAGCTCATCCTGAGCAAACAGCTCCTTGCGCTGCACTGTATGTACATAGAATATTTATGTCATGTAAATATAACTGACCCTCTCTGTCTGGATTGCTGCACTTCTGCTGCACTTCTTCCAATAGATCTCTGCCTCAAGATGAACTACATCATGCAATGCTAAACAGTAAAATCAAATAATAAATGCGATTGCCCTCAAACAATCCTGCCTAGCAGAGATTAGCACTTCGCTGCTTTTGCAAATGCTTCTCAAACTCATCTCCTTCAGAGGCATGATACAGCTGCTTTGCTATTTAAAAACGAAGACAAACCCCATCCCTATCTTACAATGTTGGGTGGCGATGGAGCTTTTCGCACAGCTAAGCAGAAGGGAGAGGAGCCGACAAGACACTCAAAATCACACCTCCTCCTCAAGACAAAGGGCACTTGGGTACCTAGTGTGCGTGCCACAGTTGTTTTTCTCCACTCACTGTACCAATGCCTTGTAGTCCTGGATAATGAGTGACTTGAATCCCTTACAGCTCTCCTGCAGTCGTGTGCTGTAGCAGTTGGCTGTGTGCAGTGCCAGCAGCAGGCTGGATACAGCCCATAAGCTCTGGTCTGCCATGCTCAGGAGTCTTGTCTGTACAGTTCTCTAGTCTATAGGACTTCATTAAGCATAGGGGGAGCAATAAAAACGGTGCTTGTTGTGGCCTGGGTTTTTTTCCTTGCTTCTTTTTAATTACACAAGAATTTAGCGGTTGTGTAGAAAGGCCATGCCAAGAAACTGTATCTTTCCTCTCCAGTTCCATGTTAGTTAAGCACTGATACAGCAACTACTGAAAAAACAAGTTTGCATCTTCTCTTTAACAGGACCATGATCTGCTGGGAAGGTTTCTGTTTACATGCAGGAGGAAACATCCTGTATCTGTCCTACTTGTCTATGGGACACAGCACAGGGACAGTTGTTAATGCAGCTTGAAATGTCTAGGCCATAATAAGCTTTTCATGTGACCCACGGCAGGTTGCATTCCCAAAGACAGAGGCTATCAAGGGGTGAGGGAATAGGCAGAACGAGACTTTCAGGCTATGGGCAGGTAATCCATGCAGCTCTGGGCAAGGGGCTGAATGTTCACTGTGTTTGATGAGACGCTGTGCAATTGGTTTGCTTCTGAAGCAGTGTGGTGGTAGGGGATCAGGCTTCATCTGGTCGCATGATATATGGAGTCTTTCCCCACTTTGAATCTTGTTACATGAGTAGCAATCACCATCTGATATCTTCCATAAAATGATGCCAGTGTCAGGCAGGTCCCTTTTGGTCCTTTAGAGTGACATGCTGTGGAACTGACTATGGACGAAATAACTGAGGCGGTGTAGCAAATCCGCAAAAGCCTCTGGTGAAACCTGGGCTTTGCCTGGGTACACAGAATCACAGAATCACAGTGTGGCAGGGGTTGGAAGGGACCTCTGTGGGTCGTCTAGTCCAATCCCCCTGCCGAAGCAGGGTCACCTAGAGCAGGCTGCACAGGACCTTGTCCAGGCCGGTCTTGAATATCTCCAGAGAAGGAGAAGGGTTTACCATTGTTTTTCAAAAGCCAGGATGTTACTTGTATGTACTAGAGGTACTTTACAGTTTCCATGGAACTCCCTACAAGTTCATTTCTAGAGACATGTTTTGCTTTTGCAAGTGGAGCTTTTCCACTCTGTGTTCAGATTTGGTGCTGAAATAGAGGCACTGACCTTCCTTCAGACTGATTTTGTCTTCTCAGTGTTTAAATTGACTCGTATCAGCATCAAACTTCACTTGGTTGGCTGTTTATTTTAACCCTCGAGATCCCAGATCACCCCTCCGACATTTCTCCCAGCAGTCCTTGACTGTTTTACTCCTTAATCCTGCCAGGCCTCACAAACCCTACTATTTACCAAGAAAATACAGGGCATCCCAGCAAGCAGCCTTGAGAGCAGGAGCACCTAAATGCCCAGGGTAGCTGAACTATCAAGGTGAGCCCTTTGGGTATGCAGAAGGATACAGGTAAAAAATTGGGCTTGGGATGCTTTTTTTTGCGGCCAGGACAGCTGGGAAAGCTCGTGGGTAAATTATTCTTTTTCGGTGTTTATTGGAACTTCTCATCACTGGTTCGTACTTTCTCCTTAGCTCAGACATAAGCCCAGGGAGATCGTATGGGGGCTTGACAGGTAGATAATGATAACAGCTCCTTGGCAATTACTCTGTATCACCCCCAGCACGATGTGTTTAGAGAGTGTCTGCAGTGGGTGTTGTTTCAAAGGGACAAAGCAGTTCCTCAAGCAGTTTTATGGCTTTGTAATTTATTTACCAAGGCAAGCTCAGGCCAGTCACACTATCTATTTCTTTTTTAATGAGGTGCTGTTTATTTTTCACTCATGTTCTGGATGGATTGAGACACAAGGAGGTCAAACAACTTCTCCCTGAAGTCTCCAGGGCTTCTAAAGCTAAGTCATTCCACCTTTTAATGTGTTAAGCACAGAGCTTGACTTGAAGTCAGGGGAGCTGCAAACATATGTTCAAAGGTGCTTAAAAACCTTCATGATGAGAAGCCTACATGGGAGCCTTGGTGTCCTCTGTACTGCTGTGTTTTAACATCTGTGCAGCTCCACTCGCTTCAGCGGAGTCTCACACCAGCTGAGGTGATCTAAGGATGTCCTTTGGGAAAGGTCTGCAGAGGACTATTTTTTACTAGTTTAACTACTGATCTGGACAAACTCAGATACTCCCACTGTTTTGCAGGTCTGAAATAGAAGCTCCTAAACTTAGCTTGGAGCTTTCTGTTTCAGACCAGTCAAGGCCTGGCTGCTTGCCTTTCTGTCCAAATATACCAGAGGGACTTATAAAAGATACTGACCTTCTTTCTACACCTTGCCTCCACTTTAAAATTGGTGCAACAGACTGGGGAATTCAGACAACCTTTGATAGTGCATGGAAACTAACTATTAAGTCTTCAAAGACTTTTTTCAAAAATAAGCACTTTTTCCTCTTCCTTTTGCAAAATAAGCAAACTCGACCTGACACTAAAAGGAATCTTCCCAGATATTCTTGCACAACCAAGTTATTAAAGAAAAGCATCAGGTGAAAAACAAGAGAGGGTGGTGTCACTTCTGGAGGTGATATGCAGAACCAGCACTCAGGTCTGTGCTATGGTGGTGTCTGCAGACACACATGGTGCTCGGGGCTGCACGGCAGTAAACCTGCAGACAAGTTGTTGTGCCCACCCCTGAGGCACACAGCCATGCCTGGGCTCTCCTAGCTCAGAGTTGTGTGTCCAGCCCTCCTCCCCAAGGAATAAGAAAGATGAGGGGCTTAAGGTCATAAGAAATAAGCTAACTGGGTAAGGCGCAAGAATAACCCTTGGGAACCCAGGAGAGGTGACCAGGTATTTATATCCACTTGGGAAAGTCCATCACTTCTGATGGCCCAGTGTGTGTCCTGGGGAGGAATCATTAAGGATTTGCCCTGCATTTTTGCTCTTTCACCAGCACCTGCCTGCAGATAAGGCTGGAGACAGACGTGGAGCTCATTGGACCCTTCTGACCCAGCTCATGTTTCAGGCTTTATGTGAGGTAGCTCGGGTTCTTTCTACAGGGAGATTTCAGCTCTTACATCGGCAGTTAAGATGCTTGCAGATTTTGCAGGCGGCTTCTGACTTCCTTTGTCCCCTGTTTCAGGGAAATGCCCAAACGAGCAGGCCCTGGATGGTCTTACGAGGGGGGATCTCAGCCTCTCCTGCTGGAGCTGGTCCAGTTTGTGCTGCTAGTTAGCTGTTCACTGGACCAGGAACCTATAACCTGACTTTCCCACATCACACACATGAGTGTCCTGACTACAGGGCTGGAAATTACATCTTCCACTTCTGCTCTCTGGTCCAATGAATGTTTAATCATTTATACAACAGGGAACAGCTTCAGCAGCAGACTTTGAGACCAAGCCCCAGAGGATCAATCTGTGGGATGCTCATAGCAATTTTTCGGGACATGGGAGGCTCTGTATAAGCCATAGGAGCCAGAGGTTTGGTCTGGGTTTCCAACAGCCTGGGAGAGGGCTTAGACCAGTGGCATCTGTTTGCAGTGCAGATTACTGGTGTGCTGAGAAAGCCATTTATACACACAGGATATAGCCATTTATAAAGCTTTTTGTGCCCTGCAAGTTTAGAGGATGAAATCTTCGTCAAATCAGAAGAGAGGATGGACTTCCCACTTGTTTCCATGGGCTGAGCAGTCATCAAGCAGGATTTAGGCATGCTTGTTTTAGCCAAGCCAAGATTTAAGCAGGTTTGCATATTTCAGCATGTCAGAAATGTAAACACTCTGGCTAGCAGGGGCAGATGCCCAAGTTTTAGTTAGGCTCAAAGTGGCAGTTAGATACCTGCCTACCTTTATGGAGTTAATCTGCAATAACACCACAACAAAAAGCTGCAGAAATGCTATTTAAGTGATTGGGAACGTACAGCTAAAGCAGAGAGGAGGAAAAATATAAAGGCATACACAAATGTGACCTTCCTGCAGCACAGCCTTTGCTTAGGTTGTATATCACAGGGAGAGATTTTATTAGAGCTCATTAAATTTTAAAGCCTTAATGGTCCCTTCTGTGCTGCGTGATTGGTACTTGGTACAAAAAGGAGAGCTTGGCAGAGCGTTCATGCAGCAGGACGGAAGGCACCCTCCACTGCAGTGCTGGAGGTCGGGAGATCTCGCCCGGCTGCGGAGCATCGGCGGGATGAGCGTGACATCGTCTGGCGAGCGCCGGTACGAGTCCTTCGGCTCAAGGCTGGAGCATCCCAGGGCTGGCAGGAGACCACCGGAGAAGGAGAAAAGGTTTGGGAGGTGAATGCACCGGTCCTGGTGCCTTGCAGGAAAGCATGGGGTGTGACAGTCAGGAGCATCAGCAGGACTGCAGCAAATAAATAGCAAACTTGGTGTAACAAAATTGAAAGAAACTCAAAAGTCCAGAGTCTCACTTTGTATTAATTGGTTCTGCTGTAGCTAAACCTGCCCACCGGCTTTTTTCTTCTTTCCTTTCCCTCACTTTCCCCCACTCTTGGCTTTTGTTATCCTTCAAAACTTTAGCAACTAGTTGACACATTTTCCACTTGTCTGCCACCTCCAGCCCCACTGAGCAGACCGGGTGAAACATGCAGCTGTGGGACAGTGCTACTGGATGCAGCAGGAATGGCCAGCAGCAGGACCAGTGTGTCTCAGCACAGCAATAAAGTTACTCTCAGGTGAATGCTCTGTGCAGGACTTGAATTTTTGCATTTAGAAACCAAGAATCCATCTGTAAGGCCACTATATTTTAGGGGCACCAGGGCTGAAATTTTAAAAAAATCGCTACGGGTTTTGCACACCTGAATCGCACTCTCTTTGGGTGTCGAAGGCCTAAAAGTACTTGGGTCTCTCCCTTTCCGAGCTGTACACCCACAGTGGTAACCTGAAACTGTCTATGTTTGTATCCAGGTCGGGGAGACGGCACTAGAGCTCATCTGCCTGACTCACCAACTTCCTTGCCAAGTGAGCACGAAATTTTCATGACACTGCAAAGTAGCTGATCCACAGCCTCCTAAATGTCGCTGCTCCAGAGATTTTATACCCAGGAAGCACCCTGGATGATTGAATTGCTTTTGGGATGTGGGACTATTTATTTATTTATTAATTTGTGGTGGCAGTGCTGGTGGTTTAGGAAAAACATATTGACTGAGTTGGGGAAAACAGTCTCCATAAATCTTGAGTGGGACAAGACCACCTACCAGATCTGTATAGAAAAACCCAGGACAAACCATGGGAACATGATGCATGGTTGTGATTTTAAGCTCATCCCTGGGCCAGGGAAACAGTGTTGGAGACCCCACCAGTCCACATTTTCAATATGACCAGTGTCAATCACTCAGATGAAGGTACTGTTTGCCAGGGATGCTGAACATGTGTCCAAAAACTTTTAATGGCAGCTGAAAGTGGTCTCCTAGAATCATTCATGACTTTGTGGAGTTTTTTACGTTTGTGTCCGTTATGTTTTGGTATTCACAAAAACGCTAATGGAAAAAAGTGAATGGCCCAAGCAGTGAATCTGAGTGTTCTCCATTTTCAAAGCACCTGGGGAGAATGACAAATGGCCTCAAAGTCTAAATGCTGGCACTGCCCTTCCCAACTTTTTTCTTACCATTGGCTCAACTGACAGCCACAGAGGCACACGCAACTCTTCCCTGTATCCCACTCTTGAGGTCTAATGCTGACGAGGGCCTCCCTAGCTTTGCCTATTGTACCCACAGCATCTGAGACAATTTCCCTGCCTGAAAAAAACTGAGACTGAACAGTTTCTTAGACGAGGGTCATCCAGCCAGGCATAGCCAAGATGAGCTATAGCTGTGGGGAGTGGAGCAGCGGGACAGACTGACACCTCAGTGAGAACAGAGTCATGGCCCATGCCCTGAGGATGACATCCCTTCTGCAGGACCAGCATTTGTAGAGTCAGCCTGGGACATTCCTGAATTCCTCTGGTTTGAGAGGTTCAGACAAAAAAAATCCCACTTATCTGTTAGAGGTACAAGATACTTCGAAGCCACACGTTACAAGCTGAGTCTTGCTTTGACGCTCAGTGGGGCCCAGACTGGGTTGCTTTATTATTCAAATGCGCTACATCTTAGTCATGTTATTTTTTCAACATGGAAACAGCTACATTCCTTCCACAAGCGAAGAGGTTGGATGTGCAGCCTGCACAGCCAAGGCATGTCCGAATTTGCCTCTTTTAAACTCTTTGATAATTTTCTCTATCCCTGAGTAACTCAAATAGTTTTACAATGAGTGACGCAGGGAAAAAAAAAAAGAAGCCATCCCTGACTGCATAAGTTTTGAACGATTCCCTTCAGACCACTAAATTGTGACAGCTTTTCTGTGCCACCTCTGAGTCCTCTGTGTGGAAGTGTCCAAGCTCCTTTTAGTCTTGCCAGAACAAGAAGATCTCTGCATGGGCAGCAGGCATTTGAGGATATTTATCGAGGCTGCCAGCCTAACACAACACAGGAAAAACGTAAATAAGCACCTTCTAAGTGCTCACACACCGAGAGTGTGCATGGGCTCCTCACGGCTGCTGCGGGGCTCTTTAATAAATAGCCAAGTAGAAAATGAAAAACAGCTTGGTACTAGCAGCAGGTAGCTCTGCTGAGCTGCTCCTGGCCCAGCATGAGGCTTCCTCCCCAGTGCCTTCCCGGGCAGCGTTGTGCTCCTCTGCCTGTGGGGGTCCAGGCTCTGTCCCTCCAACACGTCAACCCAAACACGTGTCCATGAGGAAAGATGGCACCTACACCTGAGAGAAGGTCTGCAGCTGTTATCCACAAGCAGTAAAGAAGTGAAGTAGCAAAGCAATAACGAAGGAAAGTAAAATTTTTCCTTTTAAGAAGTAAAAAATATTTTTTGTACTTCTAGGAAATAAAAATTATCTTTCCTGTCAAAACCAGGGCTGCACTGAGACCATCTCTCAAGTAGCCTTTTGGACCCAAAGTTGAGACACTGGCGGGATGGCCGGGTGCTGACAGCCCTGGCTGTAGCAGTTATGGTTCTGCACCTCTGGCCAGCTGTCCCACCATCCAGGAGATCCTGCCTGGGGACAGACAAGCATGCAGACAGACAGGCAACCCACTTCCCCACCGACACGTGTGTTGCTGGTGAATTTCTCTATTTCCCAGTCAGACAGACAGTCAGAGAAGAGCTAGAAAGCTTCATTTGCATTTTGACACCTTCCCTTAAAAAAAACAACCACAAAACGGTTTTGATGTGTGCAGAGAGAGGACTTTCAGAACAGCCTCAGGAAATTTTGTGAGTCAGCGGGAAGGCTCCGGGTGCCACCAGCCCAAGGACTGAGGGAAAGCCTCGCCATGCTCCTGGCCATAATTAGGTGCCCTCCTTGCTTGCTCTTGGGGGCAGCTCCTGGGTTCTCATCTTCAGCAGCACAAATTCCTCTCCCCTGACTTCCCATTCAAAATGCCACTGCTATAGACACCTCCTCGCCCTCTCTGCACCAGCCCACTCTTCCTGTCTTGTCTTTTTGTGCCTACTCTGTCTGACTGCAGCATCTTTAAGTCTTGTCCTGGCTTTCTAGAATGACACCATGATGACTCTTCTCCATCCTCACGTTCCTTACTGCCCTCAGGGTGCCCCATCCAATGCTCTTCACACTACATGATGCAGCATCCACGTTGTGGGTTGTGGGATCGTAGGATCCACCTGCCTCGGTAGCCCTCTGGCTTTATGCAGAAGACATCTTCCTCTGGCTCAAGATTCGCATTTGTTCCTCCAGCCCATTCTAGGCTCCGCAACCAGTAGCTAGGCCACCCCCTCCACCTGGGCAAGTCCTGAGTGGACTTGGCCGCCCTGCTATGGGGTGGGACCTGTGAGCTGGGAGCCAGGGGTTGGGACTGTGCTGCTGGTCACTGTGTTGCCCTGCCACGTACTGCAGCAGCTCCCCGAGTAGGAGGCTGTCTGGCTCATGATGTTTCTCACTTTCTCAAAAACACACTCACTTGCTGCTACCGTCTCACGCTCTCTTCCCTTCCTCCTTCTTGAAAGACATACCCACCACAACAGCTTGTCTCACAAGCATCTTCCCTTGACCCAGATATTATAGATGACATTTAATTTCTTATTACTGTAACTGCCGTTTAGAGTCAGTCTCACTTGTCGATGTTCATGTGAATATCAAGAGATCAGCAAAACTTGACCTTGAAACCTCCTAAAACTAAACAGTTTCTCATGAGCATTCAGGTCTCTCTTGCTTTCATCCAGCTAGAGCTAATATGAAGTAGTAGTCTGAGCTGATAAGAAATAACAGCCTGAACACAAAAAGGAAGATAAGTATTTGACAGATATTCTGACTTATCAAGGCAAAACAGAACAACTTTGGGAATAAGGTGTAGGTGGCCAGCACAATGGGTATGAGGCAACCAGGTTTGCTTTTGCTTGTCTTCTGTTCTTGAGGAAGAGGGGTAACATCAGCAACAGAAGAAAAATGACTGTCACGTGTCGGTTCCATGTATTTTTACTGGGGGCTATGCAGGGCTGGTTAGATCAGCAACACTGAAGACAGTGCTGAGACAGCGTGCACCTTGCAACACCACATGTAGACAGCAACTCAGCAAGACTGAATGAGAAAACATGAGAACTTGCAGTTATTCATATCAGTGCTAGAAAGGTTAGTAACAAGTGAGAGGAAGAGGAAGTTATGTTACTCATGAAGGAATTTGACGTGACTGATGTCACTTATGTCTGGTGAGATGACTTTCCTGATTACTGTAATAAAACTGTTGATTAGGAAGAGCAGACTGGCGGCTGTTCTCTATATCATCACTATCAGCTTGTGAGTTGCTAAGTCAGATTTACAAGACACTGAGCAGAAGAGGAAGAATATCTGCAGAATGATCTGCCACAGATCATCAAACAAAGTCAGAAAGTCAAAAAGCAGGATGAGTTGTTCCTTAAACCCATTGCCGATTAAGCCATCGTCCAATTTGTGGAAAGAATAGTTCTGTATGCATGGAGGACTTCAGAGTGGGAGACATACGCTAGAGATGTATGCAGCCAATAGAAAAACAGCATTTAGGTGATGCAGGTGAATTCTCTAACCCATCAGGTACTGCACTCAAGGTGAGATCATTCATTACGACATACCGTGGTTAACTAATTGCTGGGTAGAAAGTTTGTTGCTCTCTGAACACCAGCCATCATGATCGTGACCTGATTATTTATAGCATTGACTGCCCTAAACACTCAGCATTAAAAAGGTTAGTTCTCTAACTCGAGGAAAGTTACTATCCAGATTTATTGGCAGAAAATATCGGGTAGAAAAATCTGAATGAAAGTTGAGTCCTTTGATGAAGAGTTTATTAGATGGTCAAAAAGTCAGGATTTCCAAGTCAAGGGTACAAACAGATCACACTAAAAGTCTCGTCTTGGTTCAGTGACAAAGTGAAGGAATCAATGTGAAATAGAAAACCAATTTATCGCAGATGTGAAAGGGGGAAACGGCTGCCAATTAATATAAAGTAGAAGTAACTAAGTGTGAGAAATGAGTAAGTGCAATTAGAACTGTCTGGAAACACCTCAGAACAGAGCAAAGAAAGTATTTTAACGTCTACTAAGATCAAAAGTAGCTTAACAATAGTGCAGGATAGGATCTCTCTAGCGATATAGAGAGAGGCAGCAAAATTAATCATAGTGTAAAAAAGGAGAGTACTGAATAAATCTTTGTCTGTATTCAGAAAGAAGTCAGATCGTGTACCTGGAAAACTTGGGGCTGCTGATGGACTTTCATGCTCAATAAGATCAAGAGAATGGTAAACAAGGTCTACTAGGGAAAAATATTTAAAATGAGCTCTATAGCTAATTAGGATTCCTGAAAGAGATGACATGATCTCTCTCCTGCTTCCATTTGAAGAAGTGCTCATTGTGTACCAGTAGTCCAAAAAGGTAAAGAGGATGAATTGGGTAAGTACAGTCAAAGACAAGTGACAGATGTAAACAGCTAAGGGTGGGAGTGCAGCAAATGCTAACAAGCATCTTTCAAAGAACAACAGGATTTATTTGCCAAACTGAGTTACAGCTTTTATGAGTCTGGCCCAGACATGAGGGATGCAGAGTTTTCCAAGGCATTGCATGCTGTACCAGGAAACAAAACCACGTCCTGGTCAACACTAAAAGTTATCTCATAACTGATGTCAGAGCTGGAGAAGTGAGAGATTTCAAATACAAATGAATGACCACAGCATGGGCTGTAACATAAGGAAGTAAAGCAACTGTGAGTGTGTATACGGTGTTACACATAGGCAGAGGTGTATGGAAACGATTTTATCCTTGTACATTCATGCGTAGCAGTAGAAAGATCAATGCTGGAATAGTCCCTGACCTGCAGACTACTGGAGCCAGTGAGAGGCTTTGGAGAGAGGATACTGTGTCCTGCCTCCACTGCTTTTCCCCAGGGACTGCTTTTCGACACTGCTGGAGACCGGCTCTTGAGCTAGACAGACCTTTGGTCCTCCACTAAGGGCACTCTTATTGGCTTGTGTTGTCCACATGCTTCCCATGTGTGCATTCTTCAAAGCAATTTGAAAAAAGGAAACCATGAACTACCTGCAACAGCCCAAAGACCAGAGCAGATACCAGCCTGTGCGAGGTGCAGGGCTCGCTCTGCTCTTCGGTCTTTTGCTGGCTTTAGTCCTTATTCATCACGTTAAATCACTTTGAAGTCTCCTGTGACCGTACGCAGGCTACTTGCACAAATATTTGCACAAAAAAAAAATACTTGCATCTTCAGTTCCTAGCTACCACCACAGCCTTTTAGCCTTGCCAGCGCAGCTCTGGCAGGATGCGTGGCCAACAGTTGTGTTTCAGGCCCAGCTGTGCGGACTGTTTCTCCTTTACATTCACTACAGCCATCTGTTAAAATACAAAAATAGCCCTGGCACGAGGGACTGGGACTTCCTTCTGAGACCTGAGTTCCCCAGTCACCAGGCCAGTTCCCCAATCGCTTTCCTTATGAAATGTAAATGTATTTTCCATATACTTGCCCTGATTTCAGTGAGAAATGGACAGACCTCAATCTCTTCCACCTCTCCTCTCTTCGTCACATCTTTTCTCCAGAATAGCTGAGATCCTCACAGGAACTGACAGGCGTAGGCTGGTACCTGTCACCAGCTGGGGAGTCAAGGACTACAGCTGCTGGGTTGACATATACTAAATATGACAACAGGATTTAAAAAGTCAATCCTGACTGCAGCAGGATTTTCTGGAAGGACTTGTTGATGTGAGCCACTTGTCCCCAGTGCAGATCTGCTCTGTTGAGACTCTCTGGGAGAGGGACCATAGCTTCACCACATTTCTGAATCCACACCAGGATTAGGTGCTTCACTGCTCAGCCCTGGGCACATGGGAAGACTCAGCTGAAGGGATCTAGAGACCACAGATGATAAAAAGCATGATTTCTAAGGAGAGGAAAGAGATTGTGGGTTAAATGTGAGCTAAACAGAAAGGGGGGGGTCACGTTAAGTGTCTGTTGTTCTACTAAGAATGGCTACCGTGAGTTAGGCTTGTTTTTTGTACGCTGAATTTACATGGAAGAAAATACCAGGAACTAAAGATTGCTTTACTTTAGGTGAGAAGGTTGAAATACATGTGTTCCTTCTGTATAAAACAGGTGCATTCCTTATATATAAATGTATATATATGTATAAATGATGCACTGGCTTCTGCAGAGTCCAGACGCTGAGAAAGCAGACAGTTTTCAGCATCGCTCTTTGATAACTGGCACAAAATTCCATGGGAAGGGACCAAACACAGTGGAGGACTGGTGGGGTCTCCGTTCTTTGCATCGCCAGAGCAAGGCTGCACATCTCTGGAGGAGACGCTTTAACCCAGCGGGACCTCCTCAGTCTCAGTGCAGAGCAACCGGGTGGAGCAGGGGCGAGACTCGGAGCCAGACTCAGCGACCACACACCAATGCCGGCAGAAACCTCCCCAGCGAGGGACCCGGCCCCCTTTTACGCATACTGGAAATCTAGGGGAGGTTTTGGGAGGAGGGGATTGTCTGGGCTGGTTTTTCATTTGAACCCTGTAGTATGTCTAATTGTGCGCGCTCTTTAAAGAGCTGGGATTCCCCCTTCTGACAGAAGTTACACAGCAGTCACACTTCCTTTAATCTCCATCAAACTATTATTTCAACATACCACCTACACAGCCAGATGAAAAAGCACCAGTAAAAGGGAACTGTTGTTGTTTTGGTTTTCCTTCTCAGAAAAAAAACAAAGCTTAGAAGAAAAGCTCAGAGTCTGGCTTTGTATTCACTAGCTCCTCCTTTCCATCTGGAAATTCCCCTTAGTTACATCACCAACAAACTCCCCTCAAATACGCTAGCATAAAGTGAACTGAAATTCAGTGGCAGACATGGAAGTAGGGACTATTTGCAATCTGGTGGTTACCGAAAAAAGACCAAGAACAGATAGAATCCGACTTTTCATTTTAGACTGCTTTCATTTTCTTATTCAATGAAGTAATAATTTGCCTTATAAAGTATGTTGCATTTGAATACAGCTTTTCATTTGATTTTGTGACTGAGCTTGATAAGGTTTTTAACTGCAAGAGGTTGCTTCTCTTCATTCCCAAATAATGGATTAGACTTTAAAGAGTAAATATTACCATGCTGCTAGTAATTGTCAGGAGGATTTTGGCATCGTAAGATGATTATTTATTGTTTCGTTGGCCTACTACTGATGCTTTTAGTAAGACTGCCTCTGACAGAGAGACAGAAGATGGTCTCCAGAGAGAAAACACTGTTGCTAGGAATAGACACACAAATTTTAGATCCCCATGACACACTTTGTTACAACAAACCACTATAGGGGAACCACAGAACAATCACAGAGAACACCAGAAGATGCCTTTTTATAAATAATATGCCAGCCTTTATTGTCTCCTCCTTTTTTCATGCCTTTGCATTGCTAAGAAGCTTTCTAGGGAAATAGACGTGGTATCCGCTGTGTCCATTTTATTAAAATTTTTATTTTAATAAAATTTAGAAGCAATAAAATTAGGTGATGCATCCCTGACTGTCATTCCACCAGCCAGCAGACAGAAGCAAGGCATTTTTTAAATTGTGCTGGCATGCACTAATAGGAACAGCCACTGGGAGCCTGACGTTGTTCTAATAGAGATCGACTTACCAAGGCAGCCCAGACCTGACTCCATAGCTCTGGTCTAGTAAGAAGACCTCAGCTCGTCAAGCATTTTAAGCACATGCTTCAGACTGATATAAGCTGCAGTTCTGCAGGCAGCTGAGCCAACATAGCAATTTGCTGCCAATTGCCTTTTTACCATCTCTGGCATTTGTCAGAGCCTTGGTTGGGCCAATTTTTCTCACTGAAATGGCAGAAAACTATCCTACTGTTTATTTTTCAAAGGAGGCTGGACCTTCCCCTTTGGATGGAGGCAGACTGTGATGTTGGCTTACCCTGCCTCCTGGAACTGTGCCTTCAGGCACTTCTTTAGATGCCACGTTCAACTGCAGCTTACAGCTACTTTCCCTTCAAGTTGCTTTTGCGCAGTGCCTATAAGAAAGGGGTCTGGTCCGTTCAGCAGGATGCCAACTGCAACAGTACAAATAAAAAATATTGCAATGCGGACTCTGTGGAAGCCGCAGGTCTAGGTGGCTGTTTCAGGAGGTCTGCTGGGGAGCAGACCAAGAGCACGAGCTGCTCTTTTCATACAAAGGAAAATGTATGAAACATGAGTTGCCTGAGGTGTGTAACAGGAGGCTGATGACCAACACTTCTGCTCTGGCTGCTGCTTTGCTGGTCTTTAAAGCAGTCCTGAGCAAAGTGGCTGCCTGGCTGTAGTAATGCAACATCGTGTTTCTCCAGAGAACCCAAAAATACGTGTAGCATATCAGTGGCTGCTCCTACACCTACCTGCAGATACTCACGTTCATCTGTCTGCAGAAGAAATTAACTTATTTACCACTGCCCAGAGCCCTCACTGACGTCTGGGCATCTCAAGCATCTCGAAAGCAAGCAGAGCAAAGGCACTGCATCCTTTCTGGTTCATCTTTTTTCTTCCTTTGTCCTCACAGCATTTTTCTCCTGCTCCTGAAAGTACCAGGATGCCACCCAAGGTGACAGGACAAGAAAGAGCCTTTGCAGAGAAACAGAAGTCAGATTTAATGAGTGTGCTTGTATTCGTGTTTTTCTGGGTATCTGACACTTGGGAGCCTAACAAGACATGCTTTATTTTCATCCATATATTACTGCATGTATTCCATGAGCTGCAGCTCCAGGATGCAGCTGGACTGCAGCCTGCCTTTCTCCTGCCAAACTGGGTTCTGTTTCCTGGGATCAGAGCAGTGATGCTGGCACAGCAGACCGCGACACTTTTGCCAAGTCAGGTCAGCAGGAGCCTTGGCATTTAGTTCTGTATAATTCTGTGAATTTCGTGCATGTTCAATACATGTAGATATCTATATATTTTTTAATTTGCAAGAATATCTGGGTCTCACAGAGCATCTTTTTTGCCACTTCATCTCAAAATGTCTTCAAAGAAAGTAGACATCACAGCTGTCTTTTTAAACAGAGAAAACAAAGACTCAGACAGAGACGAGATTAATGAAAAGCGCCCACAAGACCCGTCCAGAGCTGAGTTGCATCTGTTTCCTTCCCATTATTCGGCCACATACTCTAGCAAAGCTGGTGGAGAATTACCAGATATTTGCATTTCTTATAATGTTGAAGCCTGCAGGTTTGCTTGCACTGAAGTTTCATGCAAAAACAGCCCACATCTGGGTAACCTGGAGTACACAGAGCTTTGTGGTGTCAAGGCCCACCTGCTTCCACTCGGCAAACGCACTCCGGAACAGCTAACTCGGGTATCATTCTCACGCACCACAGACTGCGGGGCAGACAGCCTTTCCGTCTCCAGTCTCACATGTTAGAGCATGTCTGTGCTAGCTACACCATTTTCCTTTCCATGGGTAGCTCTATTTACAAAATGACCCAAGCTGCTCTAGTGTCAGCAGAAAAGACGATGGCAGGGATGTTTTTTAATGTTAAAGAATCTTTCCAATTAATACAGTTACTTCCCAAATATATCTTCAAAAAATAGACTCCTGGCACCAAGTAGGGCATGGAAACTCTGTTTGGAAAATGAGGCTGTAAATTCATTTTTTAAGTGAATGGAAACTGCTGAACACAAGCCAAAATCCCAGGTGTCTATAGGAAGACTGATTTATAGGAAGATCTATTTATACTTAGAAAATTGTGCCAGACCTCAAAAGTCAGCATTTTAAAGGGTGATTTCCAGCCTATTTTTCTGTTGTCTGATCTATCTTTATGATGGAGTAAGAGGATCTGAAAACTGCTGGGAAAGACGTGGGAAAAGCTTATATGTTTTCCCCTCAGCGTGTACACATACCTAGAAATCTCAGTGAAGACCATACTTAATTTTTCAGACTGTATCAGGGAATTTATTTGAGAAAAGGTGAAGCAAATATCTCACACTATGTGCCCCACTAAATCTTTGACTGCTTTAACTGAAGTCTGAATATCATGTCTCCATCAGGCACTTCCCTTTCTCCAAAACACAAACTTGCTCACCACAATACAGCAGCAGAGGCTGGAAGGGCCTTCCACATATACCAGCATCCTTCAAGACTCAGTGAGGATGCCTCAAGAGAGTCATCAGAGGTAACCATCTAACTTCACAGAAGGTGGTTTCATGGCCCAGCCACTGCAGAGCAGTATCATCATGCAGATCATCAGCCACGAGGGAGCCTCAGTTTCCCCACTGGAGGCCAGTGACACAAAGAAAGTGGAGCAAAATGAAAACACAAGTAATTGCAAAGTAGAGCCTGTGCCACTCTGTGAGCTCCCCCACTGAGGTGCAGTCAGGTAGATCACAAAATGTCTGGCAAAGGCTCAAAAAAAACAGTTGTGCAGAGAGGTTCTCCCTGATGCTTTTATGGACATACGTGCTGCTGCCAGGAGATGTGTCTCCCATGGTTTGCTCAGGCTCACACCATGCAGGGGGTTCGCCTCACAGGGAAGTCTTGCCAACCTCTGAGGTCTTCTTGCAAAAGGAGCATCTGAGAAAGTCTGAGAAACGGAGCACAGGGGACACCACTCTACCATCGCATACCTGCTCTGCAGCCACTGCTCCATCACACAGCGGTGTCAAAGTTCAGATCAGTGGCTCAGGGACCAGTTTGCTCTAGATAAGGGCTAGCATGCCCTCAGTGATTCCAGCTGTACACATGAGGGAATTCCCAGTGCAGGAGAATCCCGAGATAATGCAGGTTGCCCACCTTGTTAAATAAATACAGACACTTACTTTTGGATCAAAGGACTCATGTCCTCAGTGTTCATGTGTAATTGCAGACTTCCACAACACCTCGGGCGCAGGAGAAAACCCAGGACATTAAGTCCTCTCCCTAGTGAAATCTGCCAACCTGTTTTGTTGTCCTGTGCCTTTTTCCTCCCACTCCTCCTCCGTCCCATTTCCTTTTCCTGTGATGCTTACATGGCAGCTCCCGTACATGCAAATCAGTAAAACAAACCATTTACAGGCTATTATTTTCAATGTTATCTCTGCTTTGCAAAACATTTCCTGCTTTCCTGTCTGTGGCATTTCTCTGAGGTGCCCCTCGGCAGTGAAGCCCCAGTGCAGACGTGCCGGGGGTAACCCACGGGCGCCTGCCAGCTCAGTGACGGTTTCCCCTCGAAGGGCACAAGCTTTCTAAAGCCACTCAGCCCCCGAGGGCTTGGTGCAGCTCTCCAAGGCGGACTGCCGGGGTCTTTGCCGTGGGGAGCGGGCAGCAAGGCTCCCTGACCATCGCAGGAGAAGCTGATGCAATGTAAACACCACAGCACAGCCCTTGAATCTCTGCTGCACCAGCTTGGTCGAGCCTAGCTGCGGAGCAAACCATTGGAAGCTAAGGGGAAAACAACAGTGGTAAAAAAAACTTTTTGGATATATGGCATAGGAGTTTGAATGGGATTCGGTTGGTCCAAACCCCAGGTTTGTCCAAGGCACGCACTCTCGCCGCCTTTCACCTCACTGGGGATTTAAAACAGAGGATAAAATTTACGACTTTGTTTCCGTGGTTGACACAGTTTCTGTATCAACGTGAGCTATAATAACAAAATACAAAAGAACCATGCAGTAGCACGGAGCTCTGGGAAGCCACATTAAAAAGTCGTACCTCCTCGGTAAATCATCCCCTTCAAGTGTGCTGAAATACTGTAATTTCATCAACTTTTGGCTCTTCCATGGAAGACTTCCACATTAAAAACAAGGTGAAGCTTGAAATTACAGCGCTGAGTGTAGAAGGTGCAAAATCAGCTTGAATTTCTGTATATGTGCACCAGAGGATACATGCGGTTGCTCAGGAGTTTAGACCATGCTATAGATGTGTAGCTGGTTCTCCCCTCGAAGTCTGCTAAGGTTAAACCAAGTTCAGGTGTTGGCCCGCCACTGCTGCTACTCTGAGTTTGTAAAAAAATCAGAAACACATACTCTTTGAACCGCACCCTTTTCCTGCCCCATGCACTAACAACTGTAACCTTTATAACCCTGTGGGTGTTATAGTTTCCTAGTATAAGGAGGGGTTTTTATAAAAAAAAAAGTCTGATATACCCGCCAAAAGGCTGTGACCCGGGCTGCAAGCGTGACGCGAGCAGCAGAGCCGAGCCGGCGATGCAGCGTGGCAGTCGGAGCTGCCAGGTGGTGATTGACATCTGCTTTCTGAGTCTATTTATGGATTTTGGTTGCCTTTTACTCTAGAAGTTCGAGCTGAATAAAGAACAACCTGGACAGGCTGGGATGTCTGGGGACACGCGTGTTCAGAGACAAAAGCTCGAAGCCTGGAGCCAAGTCCGCTGCAGCTGCAGCACGCTCACTCGTCTCGGCTCCAGCTGCAGGTGCGTCGCTGGCAGCAGGCTCTCCCAAAGATGCTGTTAGGTATAATGTATCTGTGCACCCCACTTCATCCCAGGGACCCCCATGTACAGACTGGCACCTCCTTACTCTTGCCATACAGAAGACAAACCTGCCGTGGCCCCAGAGAAGTCAGTAAAGTCAAAGGTCTCCTAAGACACACCGTGTGACAACCAGCTGTGCTATGCAGGGGTCTCTTGCCAGGGCACATATTAGTTCCAGAGCGTGAAGGGATAGGGCTGCCAAACACGACAAGGCTCTTCTCTTTGGGGTGAGAGACATTTGCTTGATGAGGGCACAACCAGTCACATATTTGACTGACAGATTTTCCCCCCCAGAGGCACACAGTACCTCACTGCACCAGTGAAAAGCGAAGAGGACCAAATTTCCACACGCCATTCACAAAAATGGGCAAATCAAAAGCAGGAAGAATTTCAAGCGCAGATGTGGGACGCAGGCATTTATGCAGCCTGACAAACCAGAAGGAATCTGCCTGTCTCATCCCGCCCCATGGTAGCACAGCATGCATCACATGTAGAAAAGCCCGTGCATTGCAAATCTCAGCAGCTGACCCTCTGCGTTTCATTTCCAGCAGCAGCACAGAAAGGTTTCTGCATTCCCTGCAGACTGCGTGCTATCAGCTGGACACGAACGGGAAGCCAGAAAGCCACGTGAGCTCTGTGCTGGGCTCAGCTCAATGGTTTTGCCACTCGGCTGACCTGATTGCTGGGGTGGAGCGGAGCTACACTGCATGTGCAAGGGAAGACTCTGCAGGTAGGATGTTGCTGGAAGGAAGCTGAGCTTTGGTTTCAGCACAGAGCTCATCCCATGCTATCTAGCTTGAGGGATCCAACCTGTAGTTGATCCTAGTATCAACTGCAAAAAACACCGTGGCTGGTTTTTTTCCCTGTCCCAGATCGATAGCATCACTGCCACTGTCACAGATAAACCAAGTTTGAACCACAAGCAACGGAGACTCTTTCTTAGGCACTGTTGCATATCATGCCAGTGCTGGAGGACTTGTACAGGGACAGACTTCCATCCTGTGCTTGATCAGAGGGGCACAGTGCTGAGGAGACTTCAACCCTCCATGCTTCTTAGCCCCTCTCTGGCCGTTGCTGTCCTGGAAAGGCTCCTGAGCACTCTTCTGGCTTTCTTTTATCATTAGAAAAGTCCTTCTTGCCATCCTGTACATGCTGCATTCCCCAGACAGGTCTGCAGCTCAGTCCCCATTCAGTGCGCTCTCTGGTAACAACAGAAGCCAGACATTTCACTTTTTCCTACCGAGACCCATACTTCAAGGAGCTGTTCTCATTTCCACATTCCCACCCTGTAAAATTCAAAGCTGTGTTCCACCATTTTCCTAGAAAAACGAGCCTCAGTTTCTTACAAAATAGATGCACAACTGTACAAAAATTGTCTTCTTGGGTAATCTTTTGCAGAGCTGTTACATGAGTGTGAATGTGCGTGTTCATATATGTGTGGAGGTAGGAGAGGCAGATAATCTGAGGTTTCCTCCATTTACAGGTTCCTGTTGGTCATGATCAGGGGAAGATAACGCTAACACAGAGCACTTTCATGTATGGTAGAATATAGAAATGCAAAATATCCTATCAGTTTTTCTCTTGATAGTTTCTAAATGAAAAAGTGGAGTGAAAAACTCCGTCTGAAAGTCTTTCAAAGACATTGGACCCTACCAGCCTCCCATGGCTATTTCTGTTTACTGGTCAATTGTGCACAAGCATTTTCTCCATCATAGTGCTGTGAAAATCCCCCAGAAAAGGTCTGTGTTATGCAGCAGTGAGCTAAAACAAAACTGGACTATTTTCTCCCTTATTCTTTGGACCATAACTGTAACCCAGTAGGAAAATGATGAAGAGTGCAGAGAAGACATCTCATCTGCAGTTTAACTTACTTAACTGTGCTACCTTGAAGGCAACTATCTAAAACACTCAGCAATTAAAAGGTAGAAAGACATATGCTCAAAATGCCCAATTTAAACTCACTGAGGCTCAAAGAAACATTTCCATTTACTTCAACTGGATGTACAGAGAGGCCAGAGGGTTTCTGCCTTCTGCTATAAACGGTTCTTTATCTGATCCTTTTTATTCCTGGGTATGACATCAGTGCAATACAACTCTGGCCAAAATTTATATTGATGTACTGCTTGTATTATCTCTACAGAATACAGACTAAACTTACTTGAAATGTTTGGTTTGTTTTTGCCACCCACAGAATCACTAGCTCTGTTTTCATCTCCAGTCACAGAAGATCTTGTGAAAAGATTCTGAAAGCATCTTCCAGTGTGAAATCTTGGCATCAGTATTTGGCTTGCTAGGGCAATGATTGTGGGTGACACTGACGGGGCCATATTACTGAGAGAAGCGCAAAACAGCAGTGACTCTAAATAGTAATGTTTTTCAGGTCCATCTAGAAGATACAAGGGCACAGAGACCTGTAGTCTTCCATCTCTCTATGGAGGAAAATGCAATTTCCAATATTTCACTGAAAATCTAGCTGGCAGAGGCATATGTGTCTCTGAATATCCTAAGCCCGATATCAGTGTGTGCAAGTAACCACCACAGAGAGCATAATCAGGCAGGTATTTGACTGCAGAGTTGACAGCACCCAAATGGGAACCGTGATCTGGTACATCAAAATACCACAGAGGAGCCCACTGGTCTCTATGAAAACTCCAGTTCTTCAGGACGGAGAGCACTCTCCTCTTTTCCGTCCCTTCAGCCTCTTCTTCCCCAGTAACTTCTGGCCACTGAGAACGAATTGCTTTTCACAGAAAGACCCTTCCCCAGAAAGCCTCTCCAGCAGAATGGAAACCAAGTAACATTTTCACTCCAGAATGAAAGTTCATGCCAAACATTTCTTTAATTTTCAAGAAGAAATGTTTCACTTTCATTACAGCTATCAAAAGTAAATTCCGTTATCTGCTTGCCTTAGGTTGCCTCCAAGTTCCTCCTTGCCCTACCATAGCCCCCAGCAGTCTGCAAGCTCTGGCAGACCCTCATGGGGTGACGTAAGCACCTCACCGCAGGTGGAATTGGTAGAAGTTGATCAGGAATATGCAGGAAAACTTAATAAATATGGTCATAACTGACTTTCGCAGGGTCACACACAGCATCTGCAACAACGCATGGAACAGGTCTCACAAACAAGGTCTAGGCTGGCAACAGAACATAGGGATCTTCTTCCTCCTTCACTTAAAGCCTGAGTTAAGGTACTTGGTCAAGCTCATATGCTCCTTCACATCAATGGTCTTTGCCATTAAAGAACTCCTGCACATGAACTTCTTTTCTCAAAGCTGCTCAAGCCACCATCGCACTTTCTTTAGAATTCTCAACATTTCTCCACACAACTAGCACCAAAATGGTCTTTCCCTCATATCACCACCTGCTTCTGTTGGGCTCTAGTACTGTTCCTCATCCATTTAAATCCTAGCCATCTCATACACATTCAAGTGAATATATGTGTAGCACCCAGAGTGGATATTACCTCCACTGCACAAATGAAGACTAAGCACCTACTGCAGGCATCTTACTTCTGACAGAGCCTGGCAGCCCAGTGGGGTTCGGGGGCAGTCCATTGGTCTCTTGTCCCTCCAGGGCATGTCACCACAGTGGTTAAGGCGGACGCCCAGAACAAGAATTCAAGTGATGAAAATTCTGGTCACAAATGGAGTCTGGCTGTTACAAGAGCTGAACCTACACCTTCTCAGCCCTGTGCAAGTGACAGAATTTGAAAGCAGTCACTTCCCTTGTTAAGGCTTTCTTTTCTCTTGGCTGCTCTTCTGACTGCACTGGTCAGTCTCTGCTTCCTCCATCAGCCCACCGTCACAGCTTGTTGTACCACAGCTACACAAGCCCAGCAAAGAGCCCAAGCGTACCCATGCGTGTCTCATGGACCTGCCAGCACAGCAAGAAGGGTAGGTAGATTGAACACAGGTCGGAGTCTAAAAGCAACAGCCCAAACGCCCCCATCCCAGGCTGTGCTGCCCGGTTTGGTGCAGGGGGGCAGGAAGCACGGCCTTTCTCACAGGCCCTCTCCTAAAATGCAGCCGTAGTGGCTGAGCCACTGACTTGCGCAAGGCAGCAGCCACGCACGGCTTATCTCAAGTCCATCGTGCGAGAGCGTGGGCACTGTTTTGTGTCTGAAAGCAATACAGGAGAAGGCAATGAGAACAGGCTGTTTCAGAAGACTTTTTGCAACCTTTGACTTTGCAGCAATGTTGCAGAAACTCTGATATCCTCTGTGCTCTGCTCAGTAAAAACATCATAGCCCTCGGTCCCCGAGCTGCACTTACATGCAGACTCACCAGTACAGTGCTCTTTATCCCTTCTCTTTTCCAGATAATTCCACATTTTCCTGTCCTGACCATTTGTTTTTTCCCCTTTCTGATTATCCTCTACTTACAGTAACTAGTAAATAATTTCTTCTGCCTTTTCTCACTCTTTGAGTATATTTTCAGGAGCGGGTCTTCCCCACGGGTATTCCTTGCCATAGATGTCTTTTTACAGTGACTTTCTCAAGTGATGACAGCACTAAGATCTTCAAGGCTGGGGTATTCCAGTCACCCTCCCACCTATAAGTGTATGCCCCACTACAAGCGACACGCTTTGGGAGCCTGACAAAGTCACGAGCAAATCTACTTTCCTTCAGTTCGCGCCACTTAGGACTGTATGCGGTATCGTTAGCAACTTCCTGGAGCTTTATAGAGCAGCCTGCGAGTGCGGCACGAGCTGGAGCACTTCATCGTCTCCGCTGCAAAAGCCAGAGAAAAAAGAAGTAAGTGATTTCTGTCCCAGAGGCAAGGCATTACTTCTACTTAGCGATATTTTGCTTTGTTCTGCTTCGATTACTGCTTCACCATGCTGTGCGTTTGTGCTTCAGAAATGCAGATTTTATTGATATTTCGCCATAGGGTAAATCTCCCTGTGATTGATATAACAGACATAAAGTGGTGTTGGGTCTATATTAATTAGAGCTCACTGCAGCTGAAGGAGTCTCTGCTACCTGTCTGCCTTATGAATTCCCTTTCCTATAAAAAACATCTTTCTCTCTTACGAAACAATTTTCGTCCCAGTCAGGGTTAGATGACAAATGGGATTGAAGGATTTTGGCAGGCTGCAGTTGCTGTGAGGTCAGATCTAGCTATCACTGCAGAGCATGAGGCATGAATACAGAATTACGTTAGAAACACGAATGCTGGGCTTCCTTTGGTAGACAGTAAGGAGAATTCACATTCAGCCTTTCTTCTCATTCTTGCTCTGCTGGAAAAGCAAGACAGGCACTTTATGGTGATGTGTACCTGCTGGTCTGTAATGACTAATTGGATACACTACATTTCTTATTTTTCTCCATCATTTATTCACACAGTACTGCTGATCTCTGGCACTGGAGATGTGGAGAATGAGCTAAGATTTTTTTTTTTTGTCAAATATTTTAGGAGTTGACTTGTTTCTGTGAGACTTCAAAAATACTGAGACCATGCTTAATGCTCTCCTCAACAAACTGAAGATTTTGCTTTTAAATGAAAGCTGATACTCGTTAGCATTTAGCATAGCCATTATTTTGCGTTGTAGCTGCAGCTTTAAGGTGACTACAAGTCTTATGATAAAGTCACAGGTTAGCAGCAGCAATCCAGCACACTGGTAGATGGGCAGAATGAATCAGTTTGGGTTCCTTCCTTTGAGACTTTAAAGGATCCTACTTTTGCTTTGAAAGATTCTGAGATCGGAGAGGATCTTTCCCATGCCAAGTAAGATTTAACAAAGCCTAAATACCCTACCAGAGTTCGGCTGACCTGTTGACTTGACAAACTGAATTGTTTCCTGAATTTAGTTTCTTATAGGGTCTTCTTGGTTGGTTTTCTTTTCCCCATTACTTCCCCCATTTGTTTGTGTTGATATTGCAATAGAAAGAAAGCACTACAGATTATAGCGACTGGCTTCTCTTGAAATGTTAACATGAAGTTTGTTACTCTGCCTAAGACCTAGGGGCATCTGGGCTTAGTTTTATCCTGTCCTTCCTGTAATCCCATTTAGACCAGGGGCTCCCTTTAAACCAGTGTGGAGAAGGAAAAAAACCCACTTATTCTTCTCTTTAGCACTCACTGGGCAAGGCTGATTTTTCTTCTGAGGACTTTTCCACAGCTCTGTACACAGGACACTACATTTAAACAAATACTCACAGTTTGAATTGAGCACCCTCTCTGTACAGGTTTCTGCCTGAAACTGCAGACGGTTCTTTCAGGTTCAGTGTTTCCCATGCCTCTTGGGGAGACATTGATCTTATAGCCTCATCACGATCACACAAATAGCATTGCTGTCAAAGTAGAAGTGCCCGAGGGCAGAGTTTCAACTGTCTCAGGCTGCCCTGACAAAGCTCAGCCCCACTTCAGAGCAGAAATGGAAATTTCACAGCTTTGTGCAGAATGATTTTGCCCTCCCAAGCAGGTTCCTTTATTTTTGTATACGAGAGGCTACAAAAGTGCATGTTAAGTCAGTGGTTCCCAAATCAGACAGAGCTGGGAGTAGGGAAGTCGAGAGCAGTACTGCTGCACTTACAACGAGGGTCATGGCCCTGCTCACATTGGCCGTTGTGGTCCCAGTGCCACAGCAACTTGGCTGGAGTGGCGGCTGCAGCAACTGCTGCACCAGGCAACATGAGAACGAGCTTCTGTGGCTGCTCTCTGTGACTTGGTGCCTCTACATCTGGCCTGAGCTCAGCACAGGCTCAGGTTTTTCTTGCTTTTTCTTGATACTCAGTGCAAACCTACTGTGTTCTCACTCTGCCATGGGGTGTAATTAGCAATGAGCAGTTCAGCGCTGAAACTGGTGTTGTCCCGCTTCTACCTGAGGTTGTTTTTTCTTCTTTTATGCCTTTTCCCTCCCTGCACAGAGTCAGCTGCCTGTCCATAAACATCTGGGTATCTCCACACTGCTCCTGGCTCCAGGGTTGCTGTGCCTGTCTTATGCATGGAGCCCAGACTGGTCTGGCAGGGTTTAGCAGATGGGACACCTTCTCACACCCCTCTGCCACACATTACAGCCACACGTTACTGCCTCCTGAGTGGGGTGTGCCTCGCTGCGTGAAAATCACTGCTTTAAACTGAACCCTTTGGGGGCCACTGTGTATGGAGGAATGTTATTTTCGCTGAGCCCTGCCTCCTATGCTGGGGCTATAATGGAGTGGTGTAGGAGGAGGTAGTCAAGGATCCCACCAGACTGGCAGAAATCCCATCATCTTTACCACTACTTTCTGTAGAGCACGTCAGGCTTGACAGAATCTGTCTCTTAAGACTACTGCTACTTTGATCTTATCTGCTTTCATGAATCAAGGCTATTTTTAAAGAAGGGTATTTAGTACCAAGCACATCTAAGGTTCAGACCTGGCTGGTGCTGTTGGTGGAGTACAGCATGTGAAAAAAACATTCGCCAAGAACCAAACATCCCACTGCGGACTGGTAGTCTGTGAACATACAGGGTTCGGTATTGAAACAGCAGCAGGAAGTGAAGCCGGCTGTATCACCGCACAGGCGAGCAGGGCCTGACTGGAGTGGAAAGGGCTACAAGGATGGTGAGGGGACTGGAACATCTCTCCTCCGAGGAGAGGCTGAGGCAGCTGGGCTTGTTGAGCCTGAAGAAGAGAAGGCTGCGAGGGGACCTTATAAATGCCTACAAATATCTGAAGGGTGGGTGTCAGGAGGATGGGGACA
>Ga0181612_106314_pt1 | contig 44312 bp, 26 predicted proteins | sample HoacroProtozoa21_FD_119630 | JGI IMG/M metagenome (GOLD analysis project Ga0181612, IMG submission 119630) | Hoatzin crop microbial communities from Cojedes, Venezuel. Combined Assembly of Gp0051906, Gp0051904, Gp0051908
TAGATGACCCACAGAGGTCCCTTCCAACCCCTATCATTCTGTGATTCTGTGAAGGCGAACAAAAGAAAGAGTAAAAGAACATCTCATGCAAATGTTGTAAATAAACCACTTCAACTCAACCAGCCAACTCCCATAACAGACATCAGTCTAGCAGGCACCTCTTTTCAATAACTCCTACCGATTTCCAGTTTTCTGCAACCTCGAGCGCCAAGAGGATGGGGAGTCTTTGATCTCACAGTCGGGCTAATTTGTGGCACTTTTCCCCATTACACAGCCAGGACGTAACTGTAATGCCTACAGAGATGAGCAGCTGCATTCAGATTCATTACTATTGAGTTCTTCTGCAAGTACTCATGGAGCATCTGCAAAGCTCATCTCAGACATGATTCCAACTGATTTAGCTTCTGACTCCAATGTTCAGTAGTCCTGTGTTAACACCCACATGGCATGTCCCTGTATTTGCATTACTTATGATTATCAAAACCAAATTATTACTTGCTGCAGATCACGTAATACCCACCGAAAGCTCCATGTTCCTGTATCTGGTAACTCACCAACATATTTCACTTTTATAAGCCTAATGTGCTGAGCAATAACTTGAACGCACCTATATCTTTGAAAAGTCCAATTTTCTCACACATTTTCTGTGATAAAAATATCTGCTCCAGGGCTGTGATTTTTATACCAAGTTTCAAAGCACAATGACTGTATACAGTTAAATTACAACCCTCTAAAATGTGGATTTATAATACATATAATGGAAGTCCTGTAACTACAACATTTCAAATGTGACATTCCTACAAATGCTAGTTTTCAAGGGTTGTTATATGATCATTTCAACTGACTCTTGATCCACAGCAAGATGATACTATCTTGGGAGAGGGAGACTTTCATTATTTTCCAATTATTGTACAGAATGAAGATGGCATCTTCCTCCTTAGAAGGCAACTCTGCCTACTAAAAGAGATTCTGTTGGAGTGATAGATGATCAAGGTACTGTGGGACGAATGCAGCTTTCAGTTCGTATGTGCTTCACTCTATCTGTAGAACTGAAAACATACTGTTGCAGTAAACACCATATTTACATCCTTAACAAACCCAAAATCATGACAACAGCTTAAAAATCACAGCATTTCACAAACTAATAATTGTAGGCATCTCTTCTGCCTTGTAATTTCTGAGTTTTTAGGAACTCAGGTCATGTTTTCACCTGTGTTTTCCAACGACAAAGACTAAAACATACTAAAAGCACACACTCACAATACCTTAAAAAAAAATCTGTGTAATGTATGTCCTCAAAACTCAGGCTTTGAGAAACACATCAAATATCACGAGAGCTGGCAACAATGTAGACTGCGCTATCCATTCCTCGGAAGTACAGGAATACAAGAAAACCACCAAGGCAGAGGCATACGACCTAACTGAAACTCCCTGACATGATTTGCAAGGTTGCTCTGGCTCCGACCTGCTCATACTGAACTCAGTCGGGCTCCTTTGATTATTAAGGGACTTGGGTCAGTCTTTGTGATGGCCTTTGCACACTTGCACCTCCATGGAAGAGAACAATGGGTCACATTCCTCTTGCCATTATCTGCACAGAAGTGTCCCTGCATGGATATTTTCTCTTTATTGTGCTGACAAGGAAGCTGGCATTTTTATTTTTTTTTTTGTAGAGTGGGTCGCTTTCTCCTGAAACTTCCAAGAAGGAGCTCTGAAGATTTGAAGCAGCAGCAGAAAGAAGAGCTCTGGGAATGAGCTTTTTTCCTGCTGCACTTTTTCTTACCATGTGCCCCAGGTGTACCGCCACTTGGATCTGTATTTCTAGGCTTCATTTCCCTGCAGAGTTCTTCCACTGGAGCCTGTAACGCAGCACTAGGGAATAACACCAAACATATGAGGACCTGCTGCAGCAATGCTTCCAGGTACAGAGCGAGCAATGTAGCAGCAATCAGCTGTAGCTCATGCTCAAAAAGCTACCACTATCCTAATCCTTCCTTTGCTAAGAAGAAAGTGGCAAGCAAATTCCAAAATAACCTTGAGAGGATCCTGCCTTTGGCCTTGCAAGCCTTCATTGGGACTTTCTGTATAAGGTTTCAACCTGACAAGTTTACCTGGAAAGTTAATGACTTCAGTAATATTGCCTGTTGCAAATTCCTGTGAGTGCATGTTGCATCATTTGAGAGACCATGATTCAAGGTGGCAAGTCGGGAAATGCTGCAGACAGGATCTCTTCAGTGAGTATCAGTACAACTTGAAAGGAAAATGCTGGCTTTACAGTAAACAGTATAGCCACAGGCAGGTTTTAAAGCCTGCTACTAAACACATTCTGGCAACAGAAAGTAGCTATTAAAAATATTTTCAATCAGAGGAACTGAAATGTGCTCTCTGCCGAAATGAGACAAATATAGATATCACTGTTTTTAGGAGTTTTTATGGTTTTTTACCGCATCATAACATTCAGAACCATCTACCTCCCTTTCATTCATGTTCTGTTTATTTAAAAGGTTCAATCTGCTTAATTCAGAGCAATTTTGATTACAAAATGGTTTTTTTTATCATTCTTTTATGTGCTATTCTGTTTCTTTTTTTTTTTTTTTTTTTTTTTGGCTGGTGAAGCTAGGCTACAGCAGGTCATCAACAGGAAGCAAGGCAGCCTGAATTTTATCTTACCATTATTGTGATATAGCTGCAGTGGGCAATCTGATCTCATCAAAACACAATTGCAGTAAAGACATCTAAGTGGATGTCACAGCTCTGCTGAAAGATAATGAAGTGAAATGAACCAAAAAACCAATCTTTCCAATACAAATCACATAGTTAAGTTGTAGCGATTTGTAAGCAGAATGCGAGTGGGGGAGGACAGAAATATAGTCAGAAATGCCCGACTAACACTTTTAAATGATTTTTAAATGATTTTAAATGATTTTTAACACATTTGGTGAGTGCATAATTAAGGGATTTACAACATTAAAACCTGGAGCAGTTGTGCAGTACTACACTGAATGAGACAATCAGAAAAAAGGGAAAGTGTGAATTACCCCACCTTCCACTGCAATTTGAATTACTGTCTCCTAAGGTAAACACTATTGATTGCTTTTAAGCCTCCTCTCTATTAGGAAGAGACTTCTAATTTTGGGAAATCAATAATAAAAGATAGCAGAAAAAGCCGGGTTCTCTCCACTTAAACCTGCAAACAGGATAGGGCAGAACCTCACATTAAATTGGAAGATCATGGGGAGGATTTTCCCCTTGAGACGCTTTCTTCTTCAGCACTGAATCTGCATTAGTATTCCTGACAGAACAAAAATGTCTTGCCACACGTGTTTTAACATTATTTTTTCTTCCTTTTTTAACGTCAACTCTGTCTTCAGTGCCTGAAAATCATCTCCTTAAGAAATTTAACAAATATCTTTTCTTTTCCAAAGCAAAGACTTTTGTTACAGACCAAAATAGCATCAGCTTTCAAGCTGTGGGGTCCTTTCTACTTCTTTTGTCTATTTAACAGCAAACGAATGGTGTGGTGGTATTGAATTACCAATGCTGATGTGCTAGGGGGCTGTTTGGGCCTCTGCTTTCTGGTGCGTTTTTTTGCGGGAGGGCTGTTTTTAAAGGCACATACCATATAAGCCCAACAGACAATGCCAAATCTCTAAGAACAGATATACACAGAACACTTCATAAACCACATTTGGGCAGATATTGTGTATTATATACCATGCAAGATGTCCAACGCGCCTTCCAAGAAAAACACAAGCACCGACTGAACACAGGCCAAGGATTTTCTCGATAGCGTGAACAGAGGTTAGGCAGGCACACAGCGTTTCCCCCTTCTGTTTTCCATTTACAGAGGCAACCACTCCTAGGCATATTATACCTAATACACAGCTGGATCTTCTACAAAGAAATAGTTGTGGCTTTTGCTTGACTTTTGCTGCTAAACTCCTGTCTGCTTGGAATTCACATGCTTTCCTCTGAAACTGCTGAGGTTTACCATAACATGACACAGCTTTTCTTACACCCTAACAGGCAACAGTCATCCCAGGCTGATATTAAAATGGCAGTTTCACTGGTGACTCTCTTTGTTAAAGCAATTACCTGTGGCCATTATCTAAATGCATCACTTTGATGGAAAATTGTTTAAATAAATAAGAGGGAACAAAAATAGCTAGCAAATACCAGGAGATAATTGCGTCATTAACCCTATAAATGACAGTGTTACAAGAATAGTGGAGGAATTTTTAATAAAGTAGTCACAAACAGATTAATAGCTTGGAAAGCAACAGGGGATTTTCTCTTCCACAGCAATGGGATTTTCAGCAGACCCCAAACCAGTTCTCGTCTAAGTAGAAATAAGCTTATCTATATCCATCTCCCCTGATCGCATCACTTCTCACTATAAAGGGAAATCAATATGAGGACTTGTTATTCAGAAGTCTCAGGAGTCAGGCACTGTGATTGCAGCTCTAATACTGCAGGAATCTGTTTCCAACATCTCCATCAAATCAAAAGCAACAGGCACATTGTTTACAGCTGCTTTGAGAAGCCTAAAATATAGGGAAGCAAATAAAACCACATATGGGGTATCCAAGCTGACCTCCTACCTCTGGGTCTGACTCTTAGCACCAAGAACAGTTGCACTAAAATAATCCTTTCAACTGCATGCATTTCTAGGATTGAGACCTCCCTCTGCAAGTAGAGAAAATACTTTGATTCCCTCTGCAGTGCCTATGTATGGATTTCTCTTGCACTCACTTGGCTGACCAATTAGGAAAACAAGGGTAGTGTAGGGGTTAAACATCGATTCTATCTTTGTGTTCCCTTGGCATGCTTGTGGAGCTGCTGCAAATAACACTGGTGGCAGTTTCCTCAGCTGTTAACTCACAGCATGATGAGAACTACTTCTGATCTGATGAAAATACCTCCCTTCCTCCAGAAAAACACCCTATTGTTTAAAAGTTTTGAATGTGCTAACAGCTAATTTATTAACGGAGCTCCTGCAGTGTCCATGTTTACAGGGCTCAGGCTGCTTACAAAGGAAAGGCCTATTTGATGCACTTAAGGGGAGCAGAATCGAGCTGTGTTTTTGGAAAGGCAACACAGTGTGCTAGAAGAAGGGTTGGACTGATGCAAGGAACAGCTATGATATTGTGCTGAGACTTCTTTCAGCCTTGACTAAAATGAGCACAATTACAGATTGGAAAAGAAGAACAAATGAGAATAAGCTGTATTTTACAATGTTGAAATAAAATGAAACGAGTTAAGGCCAGATTACAACTACCGAGAAACATAAAACTTTACTAGATGCTCAGATATGGTAACAAAGGAAAATGTACATGAGGGCAGATAGACATTTTAACTGATTCCTTGTGGTACTATGTCTTCTCTTTCTAGGAAGACTTATACTTTATCAATCCCAAGCTAAAATTTCTCAGCCTAAAAACTAGTCTCTGCCCCCAAACCAGGGGCATTAAAGGGATAGAGGGAAGGGAGGCTGCATTTTCCAAAGACTTTTGCTTTTAACCAAGAAAATAAGATACCTTCCACAAATTTTAAATGAGACAAACCCACCTATCTCCTGCCCCAAAAAGCTGAAACAGACATTTTCAGCCATCTCCAATAACAATCACATTCCACATGTCTCTCTCTGACAAGCTGTTAGACTGCCAAAGACTGAAAATGGAAGACGTCCAAGCAGGAATTAGGTGTCCTCTGCATCTAACAACATAACCTTATTACCTGCAAGTAAATATTAGGCATAGCCCGAGTTTAGAAAATAAGACTAAGTGCAAGAAGCACCTGGTTAACAAGTTAGTGGTCTAAATAATTCTGTATAATTTTCAGACACTAACATTGACATGTTAGATTTCCTCCTTCCAGCTGTGTCACTTTGCTAAGAAGTGTTCATAAAATAATAACAACTTTGCAGTACTAATTTAAATTAAATATATACACTTCCTCTTTCACTGAAACACCATTGTTAGAAGCCAGCCACCTAGTGTGTTGTCAAATGACACTCTAATGAGTACGATTTTTAATGGGCTTTAAGTAGCTGAGGGGAAATAAGTAAAACCATGGATCAAACACCATGCTGAAGGTACGGGTGTCTGTTTGAGGTACTGCATTGTCCCTCAACCTCTGATGTATGCTGAATGAAAATATGTGTTTCTATAATGAATATGCATAAATAAATATGTTGACCTTACCTTTTCCTCACTTCATTCAGCCTATTTTTAAAGTATCAACTTACAACGTATTCACAGTATTTTTTGCTTTGTGAATAAATTTGCATGTTACTTAGTACTAATTATAAGAAGCAATGTTCTGCTCCTTGTTATGTATAGTCCATATGATCCACATATGTCTGTCCTTGCCTTGGTGGGGCCCCAAAACAAATGGCATGAGTCGCTTCCAGCAGAGCACAGTCATATATATGATTGGCTGGCCTGTGCACAAGTTCTCCCTCATTCAACTTTACCTTTTACCTTTCCCGTACTATTTTTAGCCCCTCAAGTCTCTTTGAATGAAAAAACAATGTTGCTAAATCCTTTAGTGTTTACTATGTTTAATCCTCTCTAACTTACAACAAAAGCTGTTGGCTGTTAATCATCTTTCCAGCAGGCAGCATGGCTACATCCACTGAAGTTTTAATCCCCTACTTGCCTGAGTTCCTATCCTACTGCTGTCTCATTGTTCACTCCACCTTTCAAAGCAGCCATGTCACAGTGTGTTGGCTAGTTTTATCATCTGAATTACTGTTAATATCTCATTTTACCTCAAAAAGCTTAATCACCTGCCACCCGTCATTTTCCTATGAATGGGATATTTCTGTGCCTCTGCTCCAGCCTGTTTCTGTGCATAGTTGGCTAGTTCTGCCTTGCTTGCCCTGTGAATGGATTTATACCGAAGTTCTTCACTAAAGACGCATTAATCTCCTGAAGTTGGTCAGCAGTCTTTTTAGTGCTTTTGCTCCCTGCACCAGAAAGTCACCTAAACAACATTTTTTGCCACTGTTCCTCTCAGGGAAGCACAGTCGGAGAGTTTTAAGGTGACCTTAATGTCCTGCTTTGGATGTCCTGCTTGCTAAGCTTCGTAAGTGCCTGGCATGATCAACCACAGGCAGATGTGTCTCCATGCTGCTATCAGGAAAGTCAAATGGTGATAGCCCCACAGCGGGGATGTTACCAGGAAAAAATCAGGTACAAGAAAAAACTAGTCTGGGGGAATGCACACAGACCCCACAGAAGAGGACTAAACCTTGGGGTTTAATTGGTAGGAGACCAGTACACTTTTTACAGTAGTGCCAGGGCTGTGAAGTAACTTGAGGGGTTATTTTGATGTCAGTGGCTGCTCAGCCTATGGATCAGTGGGCTTTTGCAGCTATGGATGCATATATATCTCTTCACCTTGTCTGCACCTCATTCACTGTGATATTGGCTGGCAGCGCTATTTGGCTCATCATCTCCTTTAGTCATCACATTACTGTCTCTGTTAAAAAGCATCCTGTATCACCCTTCTGAGGTTTCTTCAATTGCTCAAAATATTTTGCTTATAAGCAAGTATGTGATATTTGTCATGAAGTCACCCATAATTATAAGGTACTGAAAATACATTGAAAATAACCCTACATTTGTCTTTGGTGTATGTATCCTTGCAATGGTGATAACATGCATGCACTAGGCTGAGAGGCCAAAAATATTTTAATATCCATTTACATGGCTAGAAAACTTCCCTTCTGAAGATTAGGTATTAAGACAAACTCCTTATTTATGGATGACAGTCCTGTAAAAGTCACCACAAGGCCAGAGGAAGAGGGAAAAATGGGAAAAAGTCTTGACGCCAGAAAGGACAATGTCATTGCAGAGGTAACTGTCCTGTTGAAACACACACATCTAAGCATGTGATCCAGTCTGAAGTCTGTCTGGAGTGCAGCAGGAGTGTCAGCATATATTAAAAAGACTCACAAGCTGTGATTCACAGAGGGGATATGGAAGTGCCCCAGCCCTAAAAGCACACAGCAGGACTGAGGGGGCCCAAAGGCAGCTACAGCGTTTCTGAGCTGTGGGCCTGGTTGCAGAAGTGAGCTGCACCTTCAGCGGCTTACATGAACTTCGAGAGGTTTTAAAAGACCACTACAGAAATTCTGCTGTCCCCTCCTACTGCATCTTCTCTGAGGGCTATTGTAATTTTACCTGATAATGCATACTTCAATCTGAGATATTCAAAAGAGTCTGAATTATTTTGAGGCACCTATCTGACATGCTTTCAGAACCTCTGGTACTAACAAGCTGCCTCCTTTAATGTTTTTGATTATTTTTCCTAAGCTGCTGGAGATTTTGATGGCAGTCATGACCCAGATGCCACAACAGATTTTAGTCCATAAAGACAAATTAGGCAGAGAAAAATTCTCTCTACTTATTGGTACTACATTTTCTTGTTTGTCCCATATATTTCAGGAAATCCTGGTCATCATACAGATCATAAAGGCTAAGCCAGTCACTGCATGAGGATGTAGACAACAGCCTCCAATGTCGACAAGGAGCCATAATACCAAATCCAAATTGGTTAAAGGATGTTGGTGTGGTTTGTGGTTGCTGGGGATTTTTTGAGTTTAAGTTCTAGCTTTTGTTGACCAAAAAAGCAAAGCTCCAGCAGAGATCAGTTATTTCTAAAGGTATATTTAAGTTCAAGAGTCAAAGCACTGATTTTTGGCAGTCTCAAAAAAAGATACTACTGCAGGATTTGCAAACAGAAACAGCAGCACCAATACCCAGGGCAGTATCTCTGAAGAGACATGTCAAATTTGTTCACTGGCTAAGTCCAGCAAATTCTGTCATCATTTGGTACCACAGAAATCTTTCAGAAAACAAAGAAAAGCCTTCTCCCAACTGTTAAAGAATATTTAAAGATTCATTAGTTATGCTCTCTCTAATCATCTACTCCAAGCCTGTGCCTGGGGACCAATTGCAGTAACTACTGAAAAAAATGAAACATCTATTATGCATGTATTTTACTGAAAATACACTATAATGAATTTCAGTGGGAGAAGAAAAACAGGGTATTTAAATCTCCTGGCAGAGATGTGTATTTACGAAAATCAGCCCCTTGGATGAGGTGACGAGAAGGAAGTATTGTTACCTATATGCCAACAAGATTTCTGACATACGTACACCTGTAGGTCAAATAACAGACAAAACTCCCCCATCCTTGGGACTAAACTTGCCCTTTAACATTCAACAAACTGTAGACTAATTTGAACATGACAAGTGCAAGCTGCACAGGACAATTATTCTCAGAGAACAAACGGTAATTATGAAACTTAACACTGCTTTAAAGGACCTGTATGCAGATGAAACAGGGGTTTCTAACATTTTCTCTGATTTTTTTCATTCCTTTTTCTTTTCCACAAAATAAAACCAGGACCCCATTCCTCTAGTTTTAGACAGCTATAGCTTTGTTTTGGACGTGATTGAAGGAAGAGAATTTGTAATTCGTAACATACTGTTGTCAAAATCTTTATGCCATACCTGGCAGATAGCTTGATAAAGAAACTAGGAACATCAATATACACAGCAAAGATCTGTTCTTTCAAGTGGAAAGTATGGTCCCAGTCCTTGCTAGTGTATACAGTGCAGCTCTGGCATATGCAGAGGACACCCGTGGGATGCTCTTGCTTGCCCCAGCAAGGAGCTTGGCTCACTTATGGCTTCCTTTGCTTAGATCAGCTGAGCTGTTCCCAGTGCAAGGTTAGGAGAAAACTGCCATGAGAGGGGGAGTCCCAGGGTGCTTTGAACCCTTCTCTTTCTGCATAGGGATGTCTTTGTGAGGGACCCGGTTGCATGAGGGTCCCTGAAAGCGCCTTGCTCCAGAGGCCAGGGACTCACTGATGTGTCCCGCACTGTCTCTGCTTCCACATTCTGTGCAGCAGCTTGCCTGCATAACCATGGTTTCTTTGCTTCTCTTTGGCCACCAAAACGGCCCAAGCCTGTAACACCCTTTGGCCATACAAACTGGGGAAAAGCTTTTCCTCAGTCTCTGTGCCAAGCTACACTGAAAGCAAGGAGAATCAGCTCCAGTGTCAGCTGGATTCAAATGTGAGAAGAGCAGGTGATTCTGAAGGGAGGAATTACAATCAGAAAAGTTTGTCCTTTTATGTTACGCATTAGTGAAAAAGCAAACCTGAGAATAAAGAAGAAATAATTTCAGCTTTCCTGCACAGAAGGGCAAAAAGCAGCTTCAGCTACCAACTCTATTATTTTTGCAGTCTTCTAACGTACAGCTCAAACAAACTGCTCCCAGTTCTAACATTTGTTTCTGGTTTCAGACTAGTAGAAATCTAATTTCCTTCTCCCCAAGAGCAAATGTCAGCACAAGCGGAATCTGAAATTTGTTGCCTGACACCTGCAGCAAGGAGCTAAATTGAGAGTAATATTTCAAAGAGGTACTTGTGAGGTATGTGCTTAAATTTGATTAACAAAACAAGCAGGCTTGTGTATATTCCTCCTGCATACTGCCTCTAAAATATACTCCCCGTCACCCTGGACTGACGTAAGGCAAATGAAAGAGAACTGCTAGAACCATTCTGATTGGAACCACGCAGGCCAAATTCAGCATTTTAGGAAACTCCATAAATCTGGATTCAGAAATGAGTAATATGATTTCATACTTCTAAACACACAGGCCAAACCAGCCTGCCTAGCTTTTACATCATTTGCTAGGTTAACAGCAAAAACACTCTACAAATAAAATGAATGTCTAATATTTGTGATTCAGGATAATTCCAGATTAAAATCCTGATGGCTATACACAGTTAGCATCCTCTCTCCTCCTACCCTTGCTTTGGTGTCTAGATTTCTACACCACTGTGGACAATCTGCCTCTGAGTTTTGCAAGAAGGAATCAGCAACCAGTACTGTCTGTAAGCTACCAACTGAAACCCAGGGATTTCTGGAGAGTTTACAACACTCACTGTCCTGTGAACAGGTATTCAGAAATTCAGTATTTAAATGTAGCAAATAAGCATATTTCTGTAATGATATTTATTGATATTTCTTCTGGCTTATCTGTAAAATGCACTATTCCTACACAAAGGTTGGGCAGTGCAGCACGTGAACTACCTCTAGTTCGGTAACTCACTCCAGGCTGAGAAAGCAGGCTAACTCCTATCCTATCCAGGTCTGATTTCATGTTACAGAAGCTCACTAATCCACTATATTTCACTGCTTAACTGGTATGGCTCATATAATCCTTTCAGTAAAATTGCTTGGCACAATTCTGAAATTCGCAATGTACATTTCTCATTTCGGGAACGGATCCCTGAGCTGGAAACTGATTAATACTTAAAACTACACTGGTAACTTCTGTTTGAAGATGTCAATATGCATTTTCACTTGTCACATGAGCCTGAACAGACACATACCTTATTTATATATAAACAAACACACAGAGCAAGACAACTGAGCCACAGAAATGTAAGCAGGGAACCAGATAAGATTAAAAATCAAATAGCTTGCCTTTTTTGCCCTCTGCTACAAACACAGGAGTACAGGAATGTATATGGCGTTTCAGCTTAATAGAGCACAAATGATGTAAATTAACATTCCTTCCACAATCAAAAAAAATAAAGCAAAACTAAAAGGATACGACAGATCTTAAATCAATCTGAATTGGCATAGCTCCATTAAAGTCATAAGGATCAAGGTTGTAATCCATTTGTCTTCAATACAGAAATAGCAATATTTGGATCGGCTAACAGTTATTAGAAATTCTACTGGCATGGAGTTTCTTTAATCTTAAAAACAAGTGATGTCTCAAAGCCGCTAACTCGAAGATTGCCATTACTTTCAGCACCCTCATCTAAAGCTGCTACAGAACCAACAATTAATGCAAAGGGCAGATTATGCACATGCAGTAGTACAAACATATTAAAAGTTCTCATGTAAGTAAAAAAAAAAGATTGCCTGTAGCCTGCCATCCACAGGGACCGTTCTACTATTTTTAAGTCAATTAGTTCAACTTCTCTCGAAAGTCAGCCCTCTCTTATCCTCATTAGTGGTCACAAACACAGTTTACTGCACTTATAATTCCTTTAGCGGCTCATTAGAACTGGAATACATTAGTGCCAAAGGATCTAAAGGTCATCTATCATCAATTTCTTTAAATACAAAAGACAAAAGCTATCTAAAATCTCCAGAAGGACTGAGATTACTGTAAATAAGATGACTTAGAAAACTGAAACAAAAGCCCAACAACGTCTGTATTCGTTGATCATTACTTCAGAACTAAAAGAAAGTGCGAATCACTGTTTCCTACCTCCTACTGAAAAAGAGAGATTATATTTTCTTAACTTTCAAAAGTGGAAACACATTCAAACACCTATAGCATGTTTCCCAGACACTGCATTGATGAGGAGCACCGATGTACCAAGAGCAGGAAGCATTTGACTGATCGATGCTATGAAATGCAGTATCATCTTGTAAGTGCCATATTCACCATCAAATCTGGTTGTTTTCCAGGACAGCGCTGCACAGATCTAGTCCACAGAAACCATAAATTTTGTTATTACTCACTTGTATTGGGCTTTTCCAGAAGTGTTGTATTATGATAAAAATAATCAGACGCATTTTATGAAAAAAAGTTAAGTTTTCTGCATTAAAAATTAATCATTATGTATAATTACAACACAATAATAGGAATTACCGGACAAATAGTCTCATCAGTTCCTACAAGGAAAATGCCTCTAGATGCCTGTGGCTGAAACTAACTGAGTAGAACAGGAAAATAGTCTGAAAAGCTGAAGAATTTACCAGAGAATGACAAGCTTTTAATATATTTTTTGAACTATCTTATGATTTCTATCCCCTGGGCATAACGCTTTATGCTTAATTTTTTAAAAAAATTCTGCAGAAATATTATCACTACCTCTTAAATTTTGCGGTAATTTTTCATAAGGGAAATATTTTTCACATTTGAAAAATCTTCAGTGCAGAAAAAAAGACTTACATGTGTATGCATAAGTCTGGAAAAAAACAACAAAACACGTATTTAAAAACAGGAGAAGCAAACCAAAGTTCTTAAAGCCTCAGTGCAACAAAAATCCTACCCAAAATGGATGAAGGAAAATTGTTTATGGCCTCCACCTAAAAACAGACTTAAAACCAGACATAAATAAAGGCCAGATAAAGACCCTTTTAGATATCTATGCAGACTAGCTCTAGCGTGCCTTTGCACCACGAGTCCTGCCACGGTCAGAAGGGAGAGCTGAGAGAGGAATGCCAAATGTCAACCCTAAAGAGCATCGAGTGCGCTCTCCCCTTGGTTAGCAGCAGCAGAGGGTAGCTCAAGGTTCACAGCCAGCACGTGAAAGGCTGGCAGAGGGCTGAAGTGAAGCAGAGAAATGTCCGCTGAGAATCTGGGCACCTCAGAGGGCATTGCTGTGTCCTGCTGAAAGCATCCTCTGCAGTCAGGAGGAGGCCGACAGGCAAGAGGTGATTTACTACCAAGTTCCTTTCAGTCATAAAACATGATGATTTTTGCTGAGGCTGGGGTTTTACATTTGAAAATTTAGAAGCAGAGAAAGGTGATCAAGCTAATGCAAATTAAGAATTTAGAGGTCCTCACCTGAGCACGGTAACCTATCGCTCCCAGCACTAATAATCTATAAGTGAAACACTTGCAGCACTATACTTGAACCCCACAACTTTATTTCACTCAGATTTTTTTAAGCAGCATCATAATTTAAAATAGAGCATTACAGAAACACCCTCAGTTTTTTCTGTGTGGACAAATTAGAGCCATTGACAGTAGCTTCTAATTTTATCTGAACCTGCACAGGTCAAAAAGACAATTTCATAAAAGCATTAATGCTTTCATGTTCTGAATTAATGTAGAGAAGCCTCAGTTGGTCAACTTCTTTCCTTAGGGAGAATCTCTCCTCTCTATGTTTATTTAAATTAAATACCAAACAATGTCACTATGACACATCCCCAGCACTGTGCAGGAAGCAAGGTAGTTAATCTGATTGTTTTTCTTTTTGATGATATAAAGACAAATGCATCCAGAGAGAGGGATAACTGCTTTTAAAATGCAGAATTGATATTCCCTACTTAACATAATAAATTGGAAAACACAAATCTTTCTAATGCATATTTATGAAAGGCAGCATTTAACTGCTCTATAACATCCAGAATAAAACCCTGGAGAAGGCCTGTGCAGCTTATTCTGAAGGTGATTTCGCATGTATGCAAGAGCAAAGGTGCAGACACCACAGGTCAAGTGTCATTTGTGAACCAACAAACCTCTTTGCTTGCCACGGAGTAACAATGAAGGATGGAGAAGGTCTCTGCATGGGCACCCGCTCCTGCACCCACGTGCACACAGCTTCTCCGTGCTCAACGCTGCATGCAGGTCAGACCATCATCGTATACAATAACAGGTACACTATGTTTTACTGTTGTTATCTTGAGTATTCCTTTTAACTTCACAAAAAAGGAGTCTGTTGTTCTCAAAAACAGTTTGAAAAGTCCACTTTTCAAGACAAGTAGTCTGAGACATTTCACAGGGTCCAAGTGTTCAGTATTATTAATGTTCTATAAGCTTTTTCATCCTGTCACTACTAAATAAAACATCAGCTGAACCCTTCTAAAGTTCTACAGATATATGACACAGTTGTTAACTATATTTATATGGGACATTTCTGGCTTGCTGCTATAAACTATTCTTATTGCAGTAGATTCCGATTCAGCACTTCCCTTTCAGGTGTAAAATTCAAGCAAAAAGGAAAAAATCTGGTTTGGTCATTTCCTACAGAAACAGTAAGGAAAGTCACAATTAATCAACTTAGGTGCAAACACATTAATATAGTAAGAGTATGCATCCGTACCTGATAAAAAGCTGTACATGATATCAGCCAATGTAAGGTGGGGGGGAAATCTCTTTTCATAATGAGTGTAATTAGTAATAAGGGGTCCCCTACAGTTAAGCTCAAATTACTGTAAGCATTGCAAAGGCAGGTACCATTTTTCCCTGTGCTCAGCCTGTCCAACCACTGCTGGACACTGCATGTGCTCGAGGAAATAAAGGTGACACCTCAACTCCAAAGATACTCTGCAGCAGCAGCTTTTGCTGGAGGAGTAGGATGTATAGGGCCTAATCTAGAGAGCTGGTGGCTGGGGACAGGATGCAGCTCCCATCTGGCCTGTGCCTTCTGTGCAAGGGCATCCAAGAAAGATTTCCTTCCTTTCACTTCCTTTTCCCAAAAGCACCAGCCACAGGAGGCCAGAGAGGAGCATGCATCAAAGTGAAATGCTTGCCACCCATTTCAAAGGAGTGAGAGCCAAAAGCAAAATAAATATAGATCAAAAGAGAGATGAAAAAGTAACTACAGCTGCTGAATGAACAAAAAGAACAACTAAGATGGTAAGGAGAAATATTACTTATTTATATATGCAGTATATAAGTATGTATACTTATTTATTTATACAGAGAAAGCCATCCTGGGTTATAACCCCTCCCCTCCAAACACATGGGAGCCAAAGGGGCTTCACATTGCATTTTCTGATGTGGCCAACCAGTCACAGGTCTCCCCACTCTCACCTACTCTGCTCTGCCGGACCAGTGAGTAAAAGCGGGAAGAATTTTCTTTGTTTTATGGACTGCAGGTTTGGAGTAGAGATGGAAGACCAAGGGTAATGTTGTTAAATGCAAGCTGAAAAGTGAGATGTCATACGCTAATAAATTCAGAATTAAGGCTTTTTGCAGATCATATTTGTGCAGTGGGACATCTCCCAAGACACACCTAAATGTGGCTTTACAATTAGGCATATGTGTATGAGTTAACAGCAGTGAAATCCCAAACTCTGAATTCTTAAATTCCCTGAGTTTACTTCAAACCAATTTTTGAACTAAAATATTTTTGCATTTAGCAGCAATCTTGCTAATAGATGGCCACTGACCATGGGCTCACATCCAAAGTATGTTAACATTTCACTTCAGCTTTGAAACACAGGAACTGCTATGTTAGAATAGACTGAGGGTCCAGTATCCTCCTCAGTGCCAGATGCTTCCAAACAAGTTAGATTAAATTTTGCTGCTAGCAAGATTAATTCACATACTAATCAACTCAGCTGAAACCAAGACCGTGGCTCTAGACCAGATTTTGACCCTTACTGTACAATTTACAGCATGGGAAAATAGCAAATATTTCTTCTGACCACAACAGATGATGCCCTGCAGCAAAGCAACTGACAAATGATTGGCACGCAGTGGTAATTTAATTTAAGCTAGTGTATCCAATTTGGTGTTTTGATCTTTGAGGATAATGTCACAGGATAACATTTTGAGGAGTGCCCAAGCAAACTTAGCTCTTTGGCTCCACTCACTTTCGGCAGGGTTTATACCCTAAATCACTTGAAAACTTTGCCAAGACACTTCAAGCTCTAGACATAAACCAACAGTGGCAGCTAGGCTTTGCACTGTGAGTTCTGCGGAGCTTTTTTTGAGGGAGCAGAAGTGGCTTTTCTTTCCATCCCTGGTCCGCACCAATTTTTTACAGTCAGTGGAGCAGCAGTTGTCACACCTCTGTGGCTTCATCCCATTACATCAGGAGAAACATGGGAAATGTCAGTCCTTTCTCCGGCAACTCCCAAGTCCTCAGTTTGTGCACATCTGGCTAGTTCCAGAACACAGCAAACACGCTCCCACTTTCCAGAAGTTAGTGGGAACTTTCCCTAGGGCAGCCTGGCGCCTTTTTTTTTTTTGCCTCCTCTTCTGGCATGAAGAGCTTTTAATTGCCATATTGCAAAGAGGCAGAGTATTTCATGCTTACTGCAAGGGTAAGAAATGCATCAGAAATGGAGGTCAGCTAATTTTGAACACTTTTTAATTATAGACACTTCATTTTTATTTTGTACTCTGAACAGCTTATCAGGAGGATCCATTTCTTGTATCATTAATTAAATTCTGTCAGCCTAATGTAACATTTCAAATCTCCTTTTCTGCTCATTGTGTGGCCATATATATCACCTCATCTCTTTGAGTCTTCATTTCACTGGAATTACATGCTGTTTGTTTTCTTTAATTTTCCCAGATTACATTCTCTGAGTTCCTTTTAACACTGCTTTCATCTCAGGATGTTAAAATTACATACCCAGAACAGCACCACAGTGCATGTCACTGATGTACTCCTGGTTTGGAAAGTATGCTCCCAGTTTGATGGGCTCTCTTTTTCAGGTGGGAATGTACTGCTAAGCCTACACAGATGGACTATTTGTTCTGTGGTAGAGCAACCTGAATATGGATATCCAGCTGTAGTGCTTAGGTGTAATCATAGAGGGAGATGCAAAACCACAATGACAAGAAGGTCAATATGTTTTGGTTCTAATAACAAATGCTGCTGTTGGTGCAGCTGAAAAAAAGCACTGAAGGGAAAGGCAGGCATTAAGAGAAGTACATTTCAATAATTATTTTCTTCCAGGAAATGTGATAATTGTGTATGCAGAGCAGCCACCGGAGACCAACTGCAGAAGATACGTTGATTGGAAATGCATTAAAACAACAGATTAATACACAGTAAATATTGAAAAGATGTATTAAATGGTGAATCAGCTAGAAGAAATACATAATTTATGTGCATCTAAGTATTTTTAGAGTAGGGGAAAGCCTCTCACGCTCACACATGCACACACCTCTGGTTGCAAGTACACTCACAGCCAGCCTATGTATGTAGATGCGTTAAATATAAACTGAGGTACTAGAGCAAGCTCAGCACAGGAAGACTCAGCTGCACACAGCCAAGTCTTGGGATTGTGTGGCCGATGCCATGGTATGGCCATTGCTGTAAATGGCAGCAGTCCTAGGAACAGCCCCATCTCCCCACCACCTTTGCTGAGATGCCGACAGCCAGCTCTGTGTCCTGTAGTGAACACAAGCTCATTCCTATGTCATTCTTTCTGGGGCATTGTACCCAACCCCACAGTTTCCTAATACAGCAGAGCTGGGTAGATGGCACAGAAATCCTCTGCTATGACCTCCTGCAAGTCCATCACACACAGAGGTGTAGGGCGCCTATGTTGCAATACTCTTTGCATTGGGGCTGTACAGCACTGTGGCTACAAAGGAAGAATGGGAGCCTGGAAAAGAAGCAGACCTCTTCTTTTGTCCATTCCCATGCCTATTACCACAACAGAAGCAAAAACTGAGGTGTTCCAAGTACAAAAAAATCATACTTCTTTTGCATGCAGCGTCCTCTCCGGGCCTGCAGGGCCAATGAGAGCGATACAGCCATAGCATAAAGCACCACATTCCACATATTACCATTTTCTATACTGTATCTGAATCCTGATAAACAAGAATATGAAAAGATGTTACCAAAAGTGAAATCTGTTTTAAAACACTGAAAGAATTAGCAGCATAACTAGCCCATATGAATCGTCAGTGCTCATTCATGCATCACTACACATAAATTCTGCCTGCTACGTGCTGCAAAAGGCTGAACTGTTGACAGCAATTTATAAAAAAATCGATTAATTGATTCTTCCACTGTTGAACCAATATATATATTCCCATACAACTTCAATTAGCCCTGTGAACGAACTGACACCTGGCAAACAACCATAAATTACTCTTTGATGTTATCACATCCTAAGGCATAGTCCACAAGGGTTATTTATTTTATTAGTTCGTCCACATTCCTGAGTATACTTTACAAGAAAAAAAGGCTTGAAATGCACTACTAAAACCTTTGTCTAAGGGACACTTCTGCAGCTGTTGGAAAGTCCCTAGTCCTTTCTTCCTTAGAAAGGAAGAGAGCCGTAAGGAGGTGCCTGAAAAGACTGTAACTGGAATATTATATCATAAAATAACAGAAAATAGAAAAAAGCTGAGGTGCTTTCTCAGCACCTCTTCTAGTTGGCAAATACATAATGAAATGCAAAAGTGAAAAAAACAAACCACAAGGCTGAATGGGGAGTGTTTGAAATGATGAGAGGCAACAAAGCATGCAATTCAGACCCCACAGCCAGGAGAGTCCTGGATTCTGCCACTAAATCATTCTTGGGGAAAACAGTCCTTAAGCATCCACCTCTTTACCTGCAAACTCTCGTAACAGCAATTTGATTGAATTTGGAGTAAATCACTTAATATTCAAGACATATAAAGTCCTTTAGTAGTGTGAAGTAATACTGTAAAATATCACGGTTACACAAACAAGTCTATACCCTGAATAAGGAATAACAGCCAAAGACTGCATCAGGGAGATGAAAGATGGCAATCCAACACAATGAAACTATCAAAATGTGCTACTGATATTTCTGAAGCCCTTATGTTCTGACAAACAAAGGTCCAGAAGGTCTAAAAGTTTGGAGTCGACACTTGAGGCTTTGACAGCAAATGCCAAATGAGCAAGTAAGTTACAAAGCCATGACACAGCTTTTACAATGACAGAAAGTTTCATCTATGCTCTCAAAGCTGCTTCCTAAATCATCCATTGTGATTAGTCCCTAATCAATATTTGGAACAAGTGCTGTTTAAAAAAACAGAGTCATTCAGCAATTTCTGGAAGCATTTAAGTGTTAGAAATTCTTGACCTATATCCAGGATTTTGTCCTCTTTCTGCTTTATTTTCTCCAGTTCACTGTCAAGAAGCCCGAGACATCAGGGATCCCCATCAGAGACCGAGATGCCCTGAGTAGATTTTCCAGATTTTCCCTCAGTCAAATCAGCTTCTGGAATAGTTTAGTGTTACATTAAGTGTATCTTGCAAGATAAATGTAATGCACTCAATAACTGATAGCATGTTATGCTAAATTTGTTAAAAGCAAGCAACTAAAGCATTAAAATGCACAATATACATTGAAGATGAATAAATAGAGTAATTAACAGCACACTCTGCTAGATATATTCCAAGTCTAATCAACCTAGAGGACAAAATGACAGACAGAGATAGTACTTCACCAGCATTTCACGATTAGAATTTCTCCTCTAGAACAGCATATTCTGCAAATCTCAGTGCCAGGGAAAAGTACAACCTTTCTGACTTTTTAAAGACTTAGCTTAACTATACAATACCCTTGTTTTTTAAAAGCCCAACTCTCTTTTAGCTTCCAGCTGAAACAGTGCAGGCCAGATCCTATCTGTGCTATTTAACACTAGTCCAAGAATTGACCCTATGTTATTTCCCAGTGTATTGTCTTCAGCTGGGACTGCAGATGTAATTATTTTGATTTCGGCATCTGAAATATTTGATCAAGAGTGAGTTAATTAGGTTACTGCCACTAGAATGTCTTAAACTCCCACGTTTTTTTGATGTTTGCTAAAACAATACATATTCTGCAGCTGAGTAAATATTTCTTTGGGGAATGTAATGTATGAATTTGTTCTCACTCCAGATGTAGATCGCATTTATACAAATTTGTACTGTGGCTTTGATGTGAATCCTATCATCCTCTGGTCTGTAATAAATGAATGCCTGTAGACTCACAGCTATATCAATACTGATAGTGTAAACTTCTGTAGTGCCTTCTTCTGTTTAGTGCTTTATGCACATTAATGAACTAAGCCACAAGGATCCCTGTGGGGTAAGAATTATTCTATTCATTTCACATATGGGAAATTTATGATGGAGAAAGATAAAGCCACTTTCCAAGGTTGTGTGAGAAGTCTGGAGTAAAGCTGGAGAGAACTACAATCAATACATAAGAAAAGTTCCAGCCTTATTGAACAATGAGAAAGTTTGCAGAATTCAAGTGACATTTTAAAATGTTGCTACGTAGACTAGTGTCATTCCACATAAGAACACAAAAAAACTTGTGAGGTTATTTTGCTGAATAAGAATTAAATGCAGTGCATATTTATTGAATAGGAGAAGGTTGTTTTTTCCCCCCAACAAATCATTTTCCCAAAAAACTTTAACTTAATGTGTACCGGAATCTCCTTTGCTGGGGAAAAAGACTCCCTTAGTGTATCCAGTAGTAAAATAGCACAAGGAATTCTAGGTGGAACTTGCTGGCATTCATTAATAGTATTGGCTCATATGTGTGGCATTTCTGGAAGTGCTTGAAAAAAAGGGGCATTTCATCACAACAGCAAAGGTAGACTAATCCTGCTCTATTTTTAAAATCCTGCCCTCTGTCATGTCATGCTGAAGTATAACAAAAGCATGATTCACTGATTGCCCCATAAGAAACCCAATTTCGATACATGGATTGCATTTTCAAGTTAAATAGTGCAAAAGGATTGTAGACAGATATTTAAGAAGACACTACAATCATACAGCTCAAGTCAGACAATGTTTTCAAATAATGACAGCTATCTTGACAGTCAGTAAGACAAATAACTATCTGTGGCATTAATGGCTGTGGCAGCATAATGAAACGCTTGAGGACCAAACAACCCTTGACTGCAGAATGGCTCTGACTTTAGAGATGAGTATTACAGTATGCTTGAGAATTACTATGAACATTTTAATTACTAGATAATATTCTCTCTTTAGTATGGAACTATCTCTTTTCCTAGCTAATGTTCTGTATTTCCAGTGGAAATATGACAATTTATTGAAAATGAGACTCTGGTCTTGTACATTTTTGTATTTCAGAGGTCAATTTGCATACTAATCATGCGTGTCTTCTACATTGCACAATACGAACAAGTTCATTCGCAAAATGTAGTACAAACTGACAAGGCATAACAGTTTCTGTTAAAAATACAAATACATGAACACTGTTGAGTTACATCTTAAAGCAGACCTTTCTTTTTGGCTGTGTTAATTCGCAAATAGGGTAGGCATGGAACTGCTGGAATTCCTGGTACAGACAGGTTTCAAAAGAGGAAAAATTTATAAAGTGGAGAAACTAAGCAGCTATGCAACACTACAAAGCAGGAAACGGCACAGACGGAAAAAGATGGAGAAAAAAGAAGAGAAAAGACACATGTTCTAAGGAGAGATAAAAAGGTAGCAAATGAAGGGGAAATGGTAACAAGAACACGGTTGATGTTTGGCACAGAAGTAAGGTTCTCAGAAATAAAAGCTATTTCTTGACTGCTAAATTTTGCTGTCAGATACAACCAAATAATTCACTAACATTGCCTTCTCCATAAGTAATTACTTGCAAATGTGTGCTTTCATTTCATATTTTTTTTTTACCAGCTCTTCTGCTGGTGATAAACATTGGATAGACCTCACTTTTCTAATGCTCTTTTCTAACAAAAAAAACATAGTAAAATAAAATTTGGAGTTTTTTCTTTACCCATTCTTCAGTGATACACAAAAACACTAACTGCTCAAAGAACACTAAAAAGAAAGCATCACAGGAGAGTTCTTGCATGGCTGAAAATAAAACCTAAAATCACATCAAAAGTGTTGGCCCAAAGTCATTTTCAGTGAACCACAACTGTTATTCTTCATGCTAGCTGGGAACTTAAAGAGATTTTATTAATGCATGATTTCTGCATTTACCTCATATTTCTAAGTCTGAATAAATTAGAAACTGACTTAAAGGCCCCATTCCACAGTATGAAGTAAACAAACGTGTTTTACTATATATGCTTTTCAGAATGAATTAAATTCACACAACATTTGTTTTACTTGCTCATAGTAGACAGTTTTCTTTATGTAAGAACAGACAACACAGTGAAGGCTGGCACTTAACCTTCACACAACAGTCCCATCTACTTCTGCCTTGTTCACACCACAGCTGGGTCACTGCACTGAACAGCAATGGAGCTAACTATATTTGTAAAACAGTAAATACATTTCTGTGACTGTCAGCTGAAGATATAACTTCTATTCAGCATTGTGTTGTTATCAGGCCTGAACACGGATATCTCAGACTTTAACAATAATTTAATACAGGAAGAAACAAGAGAATTAAACTCCCTGTTCATCCCTACCAAAAGTGAAGCAGTAAACAGAAGCAGCATGCGACTGGGGATGTGGCGGCTCTAGAAGGCTGCCTGCTGCCCAGAGCTGGTTACATCTCATCTTTACCAGCTTCATCTTGTGGCTTGTTCGAAGCAGGACTGTCCTACAGGTCAACACGTGTGATCTGTTAACAACACCTAATCAGAAGACCTTCCACTTTTACAAGGAAGCTGAAATGGGTCTGGACCTTTTTGAAGGGTCTTTTGTAAGTTGAAAAAAATAAAAAGCACTGCTGTTCCCAAACTCAAAACCACCAGATTCTTTTTTCTTTGTTCAAAGGGGAGCACCAAATTCTGCTCCAAATCTTGGGATCTGAGGTTGAACTGAACTGAATGAAAGTTGGATCAGGATCAACTTGAAACTTCAGCCTTCTCTCTAAAGAGAAGGACCCAAAGAATCACTGCACATGCTCTGCATGCCACTTTTCGCAGCCTCTAGATCCACCACTGGGACAAGTGCTGCATGAAAGTATAGCTCAGAAATGCAATAACTACCTTATAATAACATCTGAATTGCTTCTGTGAATGATAAAAGCAGGTTCTGCTACATCAACTACATTTTTCCCAACCCAGACTTTCAAAATGTATTTCTATCAAAGAGAGTAACTGATGATGCCAGCCTCTCACTGTAATCGAAAGCAACCACCACAGTTCATATGCACAGGACATCTAGCAATCAATCAGGTAAATAACTTTAAAAAACTCTCATCACCAGAATGGAGTTTGGATTAAGTCTTTAGAAGTGAGCTAGCAAGTCATTATTATGCACACCATTTTGGTATTTTTGCTGAGCAGCACTTCACTCTTCCAAAAGACCCCAAAAAGTCAATAAAGATGAACTAAACAACTCTAAAAAATATTCTTATAATCTTACACCCGGGCCAAAACTGCTAAGGGTAAGTAAGTAACTTCTCTTGAACATCACTTACTTGAAAAGAGACGCTAAAAGCACCCTCAACGCTCAATTCTTTTCTCATTTGGTGTGGTGGATACCAAAAACATCTTGGTGTCTATTCAATGGAAATAAAAAGGAACTCTTACTTGAGCTAAGCATGAGAATTAGCTTAAATTCAGAATTTCCTCATTAATTACAGTTAACAGTGAGAACTTAGAACAATATGTTGCTTATATGGCAGTTACTATTAAGGAAAAAATATATGGAAGAATTAACAACTATAAGAAACAGAGGTGTCTGAAGTTAAATACACAAGCAGTCCTTACAAAATATATTTTCCAAGCTCTTTTTATGACAATTTTTACAGACATATGGGAGTTTTAGCCATGTAAGCACAGATATCCATAAAGAAATTCTTAATCAGATTTACCTCATCTTCATTCCTGTTTTGTATCAGTTTTTAACATCAATGAAAATAATCTGGCTGTCCTGGTGAAAGACTGGATTCATACACTGCGGTGTCTCAGTGCAAGTTATTAATTTACTGACAGTAATTTACGTTCCAAAGCAGATGCACAACACATAATAAATATAATGACATGAAATAAAATAAGACAAAACATTAAATCTTGAGTTAGCCCCTCTGGAATAAATATACTCAGATGTTCTGAACAATTAATGAATCAGGTCATCCATATAAATCTCTCATTTCTTAAGTGGAGTGTCTGTTTAGGTCCCATGTATGCTGCATGTATGAATAACGGAAAGTATTGTATATCTTATCGCTTCATATTGTGTCTGACCTGTAGTTTTCACTGACAGGCATTCTAGCCATAGTGCAAATAAGATGCATCTCAAATGCAAAAGCAAACACATAATAAAACTTCATGTATAAGCACAAATTGGAAAGAAAGATTATCATATTTTTAGCAGGCACATCTTAAGGTCGCTGAATTCAGGTGTTAAGCATTTTAAACAACCTTTCATTACTGTGTTACACATATCCCTCCAAATAATAACCGGCATTGGCAAGTTCGTAAGATGGTTAACTAATCTGCCCATTGCTATTATAAGTATTGTGAAAGTCTAACGTCACTCATTCAGATCAGTATCAGGTTACTGTACATTTCTAAGGCAGCACTATTTTTCTTGGAGGAAAGCAGATGGCATCTTTCAGCTGCACGTAACCTTTTGACTGCTACGTATGTTCAACCAACAGGCTCAGCAATATAATTAAATTAGTGAAATGCTGTTATCAGAAAACATTTCTATGTATGACCTAGGGGCAAGAGGAACAAGGGGTTTTGGGTACAAATTCTGGCTCCAGTTCAGCGGAGCACTTTAGAATACTCCTGAGCTAAGCACTAAGGGTCTTTAAAGCCACCAGACCGTAAGCAAATGCTTAATTACCGAATTAACCATTTTCAGAAATCAGTCCAAACAGCTTGATCTTGCAGTAGGTAAACACTCTCAGCTGCCTTTATATTGAGAGTTGTTAATGCTCAGCGCTGAAGTGACTGAAAAGTTTGGGTGTGCACGTGCTAGCTGGAAACCATGTCTCCAGCATTACAGAAGAGAGGCAGAGCTGTGCTAAGGCTGAAGATTGGTTGCTCTTCTTCCCTTAAAACAACTCAGCACTTTGAAATGTGGTACACCCTGTTTTATTCCATGAAGATAAGAAATAAAAATAACTTCCAGAGTAAACCTACAGAAGGACGAAAAACTCAGAAATCGAAAGAGAAAAGAAGTTTAAGACTGTAAAGTAGGTTTGAAAACATTATTCTCTGTGGCCAGAGTAGTTTGTCTGGGGCTACTTCTGTGAGCAGAAGTCAATTGCAAGACTTTGAAGTGAATTCTAATGAAGGACCCCTTTTTCAGCCCTACCTTACTTTTAGCAGCATTATTTCATTATTATTAGCATTCAGGTTTATTAATTGTCCATTGCATACCTAAAAGTACTTTTGGGGAGCTATAATAGCACTTTCTGTGATGGAGGGAAGACTTTGTTAACACTTAGGCACTTGAAATGTGTTAAGTGGTTTAAGAGTGGTGCAACTTAAGCCCTGAGTGAAAGCATTAAGTAGATTCCAGAGCATCTGACAAGCAGGATTTAGATACACAAGTTTAACAAGTGTACAGTAATGCAGATGAACATCGAAACAGAAGGGAGATGTCACCCTCAAAATGGCAGATTTTTTTAACTTCTTGAGACTCTAAGAATGCATATTTCACTGCTCATTAAAGTCATTATTGTTACAGAGTTTCTTAAGTGCAGTACACTGCCTCTTCACAAGATTTTCTAACCAAACCATTCAACTGTCTTTGTTTTCTGCTTAAAAAACATTTAAATTATGTTACAGAAAACTGGTGCAGTCTGGTGACCAAAAGTTCAAAAAAACAAGCAGAACCTTCTAATGAATAAATTGTGGCAGCAATTTTAAAATTATAGGGCTTAAAGATCATTACAAGTCTCATTTGAGTAAAAGACTCTCCTCAAAGAATACTAGTTACTATTTCAACACATGTCCTTGCCTGCTGACGAAGGAAGGAAGAAGTCTGGGATCTTTAAGATGGAGCAAGTGGATGAGATTTTGTTAAGAGAATAGATTGCACAATTGCAGTAGCCCCAGCCTCAACCTTCAAAGTTCAAATGTTTACTGTTGACAATTTATGTATGTCAGAGGACAAAAACCTAGTACACAACAGCAAAACATACGACCAGAAATCCAAATTTTTTAAGATTATATATAGATCTTTCCTTCTTTCTTCATACATATCCATTGCACCATAAAGGCATTAACCTGTGAGAAGATACAGTCTCTATCTTAACTAAAAAAGAATCCAGAAGCTTGCCTATAGAAATACTGGTAGTAAAGCAATACATACGCATCAACCCCAATTAAATTTTTATCCTCCACAGCTTGCCTAAATAGCAATCCTTTTAAAAACCTGTCTTTAACCATGGAAACAAAACTGTGAGAATCTGGCCCTTCGTGCCTGTTAAATGACTGGCACTAAGACACGTCAAGGAAAAGGTAAGGAACAACTGAAAACGATCTAAGGATACTAATTTACAGAAGATGATTTCTATATATTTTCTCTCATGGATTTCTTGTTAATAATTTCCAGGAACTGCAGCTGAAGTTCAGTATGCAGCATATTACATACAAGCGTACAGCATTACAAAATCTGCCTCCATTTCAGGAAACACCAATGAATACAGCCACATGCTGCACATAAATCCAGTGGACTATAATAACTTATCTAGCCCTTACTCTCTGCAGGCCTCTATGGTTACAGCTCTAGGCAGATTTGTAGCAGCTAAGGATTTGTTGTTTACAAATTAATAATTACATTTTCTTCAATTTTTGCTGAATCATAATTTATAGGTTGGAAAAGAAACCATCATCTAATTAAATTTAGAGACCAAAGTGACCATTCTAATAGTGTCACTACTGCACCCAGAATGACATCATCACATTATTAGTAAAAGTATAATATGAAATCTCCAATGTAATTATTGAATATTCATGACTGGAAAGAAAAGGATATTAATAAAACTTTTCTTTGTGTATGCGATATCCAGGGCATTACTGTTTGCCAGTCTGTCTGCTGTTGAGAAGCCAGGACACTGACAAAACTTTCAGCATACATATAATGGTGCTGTGTCCCCGTCCTTCTTGTTTCTAACCTTCATATCCACAAGACAGCCATGCCATTAGCATCGGTCTTTCAGGAGGCTGCTGACTATTGGACTTTGTGTCTTACACGAATTATTACTGAGCTATTCACTGTTCTGGTCACGTACTGGACTTACTGAAACACTTGGGTGCAGGGCCTAGAGAACAAGGCCTAGCCTGTACAGAGAATTTTTCATAGCCACACTACATGCATTTAGCACTTGGACCAGTTTACTGCGCGAGGCAAGCCTAACACAAAAGACAGCAAAATGATATTAATGTGTATTATACAAGACAAAATATCTTTTCCTTTAAAGAGTTCTCCAGAGGAAAACAAATAGATTTAATGACACTTCCTACTAGTCTGGGAAACAAAAAGGACCAAGAGCCTGAACATCACTAAGGAAAGCCGAGGGTGGCAGTAACAGAAACATCATTTCCACTATTTCTCCCTCTCAGCTAACCATGCTGACCTCCACACTTGCAAGGCTGTAAGCTGGTGGCGGCTCACCCTGAGGCAGAGCTGCAGTGCAGCACCTGAAGCTCACTGGGACACATTCAAGCTTGCTCCCAAATCCCGGCCCTGCTAAAAGGCCATTTTTCACATTTGGTGGCAGTGTTTCACAAGTCTCTCACCGTCCGCCTCCCAGCCCTGCCCTGCACCACCCTCCGCAGTAAGCCCAGGCACTGAGGACAGCAAATGGCATCAGGGAACTGATCCATCACAAGACAGGCACAGGCAAAAATGATGCTTTTTCAGCTGTTGGGCATACAAAACGTCTGTTACAAAGAGTCTGTGCTCGCCAAATGGGTTTTCCCTTTGGTTCAAAAGGTGAGAACCCTGTCCAAGGTGGAGACCTTCTGCAGGTCATTCCCTGCAGAATGCTGGCTACAAACAGCGCGGCAGCTGCACACAGCCTGCTCTTTCTCTTCGTGATACGTACAATCTGGGTAGCTGACTTTGAAGAAATAAGGGAAAAACTTGCCTAGCTGCAATCTGGCTTTTATTCCTTTATACCATGCACCGTACAATAATAGTCGTTCTCACTATCAACTTCCCTCAGCCAGGGCTTTAACCTTTGCAGATGCCAGTAAATCTTCCATTTCCATGTGAACTGCAGAAGCCAGCAATCTTACCGTAGTATGTTACACATTTCCTAATGTTAACCTATGCAGTTTTGAACACCAGCAGAAATTGTACGTGTGTATTTGAAGGAGGCTGCAGCCCATCGCCAGCTCTCCATTCAGCTGCAGGTAGCAGCTGTCCCTGTGAGGAGCTCTGCGCACACACTCACTCACCTGACACACAAAAGGCAATGGGTCAGAAATATCAGCTAAGCACCAGTTGCCTTGGTTCTCTCCTTTGCCTCTGTGCAGCCTGGTTTTTTTGCATAGCTGTAAAATTCAAGCAAGGGACGGAATTATTGAAACTTCAGGTGTCTCTATGAAACAAACCATTTAAAGACTTCTTACTATTTAGCATGATATCAATTCAGTAATGTTCCTTCAGCTCCTAGAGCTTATCTATGTCAGGGAAATGAGACAGATGACCCACAGCTTCCCAACACAAAATCCAAACTGTTTCAAAGCCTAGTGTTGCCATGATAAAATGCACATGATGTAGGTCGCTCTTTAGTAAGCAGGAAAGCCCCATAACCCTGGTTGCTTGAAGGAACCAGGCAATAATCAAGAGCTGTCAGAAGTACTGTCTCCTTGTTATTGCTCTTTGCTGTTTCTTGCAGGCACCTGGGTTTGCCTTTTATATGATACCTTCAGGTGTAGAGGCAGTCACAGACTAAAGACAGGCGTCTTTACTCTCCCTGGACATGAATACTTCCTAATAGTTTAAAAATTCTCAAATCCTAGGTAAACCTTAGTCCTTGGAGCATCCTTCTGTGCACTTATCTATGGCCTATCAGGTGACTAAAACCTGCTTCAAAGCAAGTACAACACTTCTCCATAACAACACACTCCTGCTGCTTTTAAAAGTGGATTATGTGAATTTGGGACCATGCTGGAGCCCATGTGATGAGCCCCCATGCCCAGGTGCAGGAAGATGCTGGGGCTGCAGTGGAGTGCACAGGGCTGTGGCAGCTCAGCTCCTTCCCTGTGCCAGGGACTGGAGCTGACCCGGTGTTGTGCTGTGGCTGTGGGCTTCACAGGCCCCACAGGCTAATCAGCTCTGGTATAACTGTGCATCAAGAAACAGAAAGTAACAAAAGCATATTAAAAAAATGAGGAAAAAAGCGGCATCTGCAACAATTCAAGTTCTCCTTAACGGTGGCCTCAGTTAACAGTCCCAGGATGCTCACATACAGATCTCCAGCACAGGAAAGCCTTCATTCTGTGTTTACTTCCCGGTTTGATGCACTGCTGTTCTTCCGAGAGAGAGAGCAGTTATTTTTATCTCATCCAGGAGAGCTATGGCTGAGGTACTGAACTACAGTACATGTGCTTATGTCAAAAAAGATAGCTTGTAAGCTTGCAAAGCAAGTTTAAAATGGCTGGGGATCCCTGAAATCACGCATTCAAACCCCAGCAAGGCTTCCTCAAGCCTTCAGCTTTCTAAGCAAAGTATATTGCAGAGAGTGTAGTTTAGGGCATGGGGTCTCCCCCTCACCGAGATGAAAGCAAGGAGAAAGGTGGGGGGGCTGCCAGCCGCTTCGGACAGAGCCACGTTGGACACGCGGTCTCCAACTAGGAGCAAAGTCAATTCCTTTTCTCCTGGGCAATTCAAATGGAAATGGAGAAATCATTAAAAGATGAAAGGGACGGGGGAGGGAGTAAATGCATGTTATTGCCAAACTCTATTTAGTGATAAAGAAAAAGGATGAGTAAATCTGAAGCTTTTATGCATCTTTAAAGCCAACGCTGGCATCCTCCAGACTCTCATAAGCCAACCTTGGTGTTTTAAACACAGTCATAATATACCTATACAGTACCCTTCTGTCACTTCATCTGGATCATTAATGTCATGATGAAGAAAAGAGTCTTGCTTCCTAGGTAATTACTGTATATCTATTAAAATGAATTAAGTCTCTGTTGAAAATGCTTGTTTGTTTCATATCCATCCTCTTCATGTTCATCTTTTCCTTCATTATATCTGGTAAAATGTCAAGCCTGCTATGTTGGGGAAACTAATAATTAAATAGCTTTACAGTAATTACTTCAATAACACACATTCTTGCCACCTAACAACACAATTTAAATCCACTAGATTAAAATTTACACTAACAGAAAAAGATGGGCATGTCCCTCAGAGTGTCTGTACTGGTCAGAAAGTCATTACACAGAGCAACAAGTCTCCTGCAGAATATTTTACAGAGTATTTTATTTGCTCATCTGTCTTTGTTGTCAGCGTGTTTCAAGGTATGACAGGCAAGTCAATACAGAAACACAGCAAGCAGCGGCTGTAAGGAAAAGAGCGTGCTTTACTCATATGGTACAAACAAACTGAAATAATTTGCAAATAATTTCAGTGTCGCTGACCTCCCTGCACCTGATCCAGTATTTACAGTAAATGTCTACAGAGACATACATATGTAATACAAATATAATTTTTAATATATAAAAAAATATGTTCAGATTTATTTATAAGCATACATTCACTGCTTTGATAACACGAATAATCAGATACATAAGATACTAGGCATTTTTTTATTTCAGGAGGTTTTTTTAAAAGGAATTGAATACTCCTTATTCCATTATTTATCTGAGAATTAATATTTTGGCATATTCTAACTGAAGAAAACCAATGTGTGCAAACAGGTGTAGCTGTGGACATGTTGGCATGTTCACCCTGGATTATACCAAACGCTTAAACTGCAATAGGTCAATCCACCATTATCAATCCCAGCCTAACAGAGGAGATCAATGGCAAATTTTTAATACCATGGGCTCATGGACACAAGACAAAACAGAGTTGCACAGCTAAAATAAGGAAGCCTATCCTCTCCTGCCCACCCTGGCTGCTTCCCTACTCCTGAGTCACCTCCACCCTAACACAGCCTTATGGTAAAATTGATGTGGGATTGGAAAGGCTAATTTTAATCTCTGTCATTGCCATTTTCTGTTTCCCTGGGGCTGGAGTGAGGAGAAGGGCAGACAGGAGCCAGAAGTGTCAAACTGCTGCTTTCCGGGGTGGTGGAGACAGAAATTACGATCTGGCAATCCAAAACCTGAGGTAACTTGGAGTCTTGCTGAAGGATCAGCTACAGACATTGTGTTTTCCCTTAGGCCAAATTCTCTATCCAAGCAGTAACTTTAATGGCTTAATCATATCTGCTGAGATACAACCATTTTCAGATTCTCATTTTAGAAAAAAAAATTGTCCTGGTTTTGGTTAAAACAGAACCAATTCTCTGTTAGTGAATCTTCCTTACAGCTAAGTTCTCCTACATCACTGCATTTTTCTGAAGCTGACTGCATATTTTACAGACAGTGTCCACTCCAAAGCTGCTACCACCTAATGTTTATCATTATACTGAGCTAATGGTAGGAAAGGAATGCAGAAAAAGGCCCCTGGTTATAATTATCACTATAGCAGCCAAGGTCACCGACAGACCTCTTAGGTCCCGTAAGTGAGGCGTCAGAAAGAGTGGCACTTGCAAGGAGGGGCGGACAGAACAGGTGACCCGATACTGACCAACGCAGTACTCCATGCCATGCATGTCATCATACTCAATTTAAAGCTGTGGGATCACGAGGATCTCGCTCTTTTCAGGCATGGCCAGCTGCTGAAGAGGACCCTGCTAGTTGTCGTGCCTGTGATCCTGATCCAGATCCTGATCCGCACATTCCTGAGTCCAGTTCCTGTCTGCTGCTGAGGCCAGTCCGGGACCTCCTGGTGCTGCCCGGCAGCCGCTGTCAGGACACCAGCCCCCCAGGCACTCAACTGTGGGAAACTCATTGTCGGTTTTGTATAGTTTGTATTATTCCTCTTATTATTAGCAAAACTTTTATATTCAATTTGTGTCTCCCTTTTCCTCCTTTTTCCCTTCCATTGGTGGGAGGGTGGGGGTTAATAGAGAGCATCTGCCACTCAGTTTATTGCCACCCTGCTCGAAACGGTGACATCAATATTTTGGCCTTGCCTACCTCAGGGAAAACACTTCTTGTTTCTGCAAGAGAAAAAAATAAATAATCCGAAACCCTGACTGAAGTCTTGTCATAGGCAAAGGTCCTGCAATCACTTAAAAAAAAAAATCTGACAAGAGTATACTATATTCAAACCTACTCTCATTTTAACTACCACTTCTTCATAGTTTGTAACAGGTATCTGTGCCCCGTATGTGGCGTTAACTGGCAACCCCAAATTTCCCAGTTGCACTGCAGTACATATTAGCATTATCTTGATTTTAATATTATCATATATATGGAATAATTTTATTTATTCAACATTGTTACCCAGGCTTGAGCACTGAGCACAGATGTATTCTGGGGTGACTTCAAGCTCTCTATTCAGTGCAATGCTGCTCACAGGGAAGATTTGCAACGTGCTTCTACAACGAATTTGAGATCTGGGCCCACAGAGTTATTCAGGCTTTTCTCTCATTTATGGAAAAGATTAGATTCTGTCATTTTTTAGTTCATCTAAGCCATTGATATTCAAATTTTGCTGAGAAGTTTACAAAATCATCAACCAACATTTCACAAAATATCACAGTATTCTTCCTTACTAAAAAAGCCTTGCTCAAGCCTTAGGTAGAGGAAATGGATGTACTAGACCAGTGCTGCCTAAAGATCAAAGCCTTCAACCCATGCACCCTTTGGGGAGACAACCACAATTCCTTCTAGTCTTATTGACTGAAACTTCCACCAGCAATGACTGAGTTAAATTTTAAGGCCACTGATTCATGCAACATATAGAAGATTATTTTAGATGTTGACATGCAAAAATCTTTAGGTGAGATTGAGCGGGACATAGAGGGAGCAGGCAGAGTTGCTATCTTGTCTCTACCACCAGCCTCGTTATCCCAGACGTTTCTGATTTCACTCCATGCAGGACCACTGCTCAAACTTAAAAAGTCTGTTTTGGCAGCGGGGAAGCAATTCCCTAGAAGAGTCTGAGAGTCAGCTCTGCTGTCAGTGAACCTGAAGCATTGGGGTGACTGATCCTTGAGATGAGGGCGTTTTCAGATGCTAAGTGTACTTTCAATATCACACAGGTCAGGAAAGGCTAAGAGGTGTGGAAGAAACCAGAGAGGGAGTAAAGTGTAATCACAGGGAGAAAGAGGGGAAGAAGAAGCAAGAAGATCAGAGATATCTACTGTGAAAAGGGCTGCATTATCTACTGATGCTTAACACAGCTATCACACAGAGCACTACTCCGGTCTTTTTTATAATGTGTATCTTTTTTTCTCTCTATGCTCCAATTTATATTTAACAAGACCTTTCATTCACCCTCTCTGCACCCAAATAATAAAGACTAAAAAGTCAGAAAGAAAGCCTCACTGTGACTCAAATAAGCTAACACTTACATACTTTTGATGTTAGGGTAAAGAGACCAACAAAATCATAGTGTCTTGACCTACATGGGAAGCACTGCTATTATGCTGAGGCAGCATAGGGAAAAAGATAAAATGCTTTCCCCTTAAACAGCTATGAAATAGTGCAGACTTTGCTGTGCGCTAAGTATACAGCTACTGCTGCTCTGGCAAATGCTGGCATGTTTTTTTCCCCACACATTGCTTCATGAGCTAAGAAATCCAGGAAAACACTTGAAATGAAGCTGAAGTTGAATTTTTTCTGCCTTTTGAATTTCATTGCCTGATAGATGTTTGACATCTCCCTTGACTGCATCTGTGTTCATCTAATCCATTACTCTCACACAGATCTTAAATTGTACATTAATTAAGAGGATATAGCAGCAGCTTCTGAACTGATGCCCTGTTTGTATTACAACTGGGAAATGCGATTGTATTAGCCTTCAAAAAATATAAATAGTGTGTGAGATTTGTGAGTTGTGAATTATCCATGGATACTAAATTAACAACAGATAACCGAAGTGTACCCTTTTCATCATATTCATCCAAAATAGGAAAAAAAAGGTGCCAAACTGCCATTAGCTGTATGATTTTCAAAACAAAAACATACTTTCTGGATGTCTGATACTTGTGTCACATCACACTACAAACTATCTGTCATTTTGGGCCATGCTCTCCCCAGACTGCAATCCCCTCTGCCCTCTCCAGATAAAGCGGCCCTCTCTGCACGTACACACTTATTCTCAACAGAATGATCATTACTTAGGAGGGTGAGATTAGCTTGTTGAATGCTGTTCTAGCCAAAATAACAGAAGTAGTTGTGGACAAGCATCTATGGTAGTACAGAGGTGATAGTAAACACTGCCATACCTTTATATGCATGGGCAGGACAGAACTGACAGGTTTTTTCCCTTGCAGGATTATTAAGGCTCCTGGAATCATTATTTAGCCAACTTAAGAAGAGTTTACTCATTCACTGAAGACCTATTTAATATTTATGGAAGTAATGGACAAAAACAACAATTGCATCTCATTAGCTCGTCAGATAATGTTTATTCCAGAGCTGAGAATAACCATATGTTACTGCCCTGTAAATGAGCGATGCAAACCTGAAGCACTAGTGTAAATTCTGTGGCTATTTAACTGAGCTGGTTTCCAAATGTTGCCTTGGGGAGCCTTCCTGACACACGGCCGACAGGCCCACATCCTCAACTTTAGTTCGATGGGCTGGAGCATGGCATCAAGGCAAGTGGCAGGAACCTGGCTCAGCCCTCCCCATAATATGGTGTAGTTGGGCTGCTACTTAAAGTAAGACTCTCCTGAGCACCTCCCTGTGCTGGTGTCTGCTCTCGCACATGTACGTAAAACATGAGTCAGTCGTGTCAATCCATGTCCCAGCTTTGTACTCAAATCTCAACTGCTCTCATTGAGCACTAGAGACTACAGCACAGCCCTTGCTTTGGCTGAAAAGAAAATTTTCTAGCTCTTTTTTGAGATACTGTGAAAGTTATACCAAAAATGAATAGGCCTAGAAATATGAGCCTATTAGTCAATGTTAAACTTCTTACAAAAAAAAAAAAAAAAGAAGAGCACAATTTTTCCACATTTTCTCTGCATTTATTTAGGGTGTGCATTTTCCAAGCACCACAACAAATACTAAATATAAATCATAATTAAATCTTGTGATGGTCCTGTAAGACATAACAAATACCTAACATGGCATCCTCTCAGTTTTTATATTGGTAAAGAATATGTTCATTTTTTAACTACACTGTGTCATTATTTTAGATGTAAAAGAAGAAAAGAACTACTCGTGCTCACAAAAGCACACCAGATCTATACACTTTCAGTCCCTGAGCTGGTGGTTATGGCAGGGTCCCAATAAAGGGGATTTGTGGGGTGATAGCCTCCCTAGCCATAATGTAGAGCTATAAAGACCTATGAAAGAAATTCTTTGTTCAAGCCAGTTCTTAAAAGTAACTATTACAGAAAATGCAGTCTTGCTTTTTATATTATTAAGTGGTACCTTTGAGTAGTGGGATAGAGCTGTAATTTTTTCTAATTAAAACATCATTATTACACTATGTGTACTGTTTAAAGGAGCATAAAAATTTCAAGATTTCTGAAGAGAATTCCTTATTCTTTCTGCCCACTTACTGACTGCAGACCATGCATACCTTTTACGTTGCCAGTGAACACCTAGGATTCATCCAGTCTGAGTGAGCAGCAAGCTCACACTGACTGTCTAATTTTTATAGTTTGATGAATATTTGGGTAATAGAGTTTGTCTGAAGCCAAATTAGAAATAAAATAAATGATAATATTACATGTACTAATTTTCTGTGGCTGATAGCTTAATAATAAGGACTCGTTTTAATGCTATGCCAACTCCGTAATCCCACAAAATTGAATTGAAATGCATACCTCCTCTACTACATTTAGTTAGCAAGTTGCTGATATTGTTCGTCTGTTCCAGTATTTTTCCAAAATCCTCTGCTTGAAACAGGGCATTATTTTATGATTGAAAAATCATCAAAAATAAAAGGAGCAGCTGTTAACCTCAGCAATCAGAGACCAGATGTAACTATAAATGCATAAAGTACTCATTTTTTTAAATTTAGTTTTTTGATTTCTCTCCATTTGTTGAAAGCCAAGTTTGGATACACCAAGATGTTGCCAATTAATCTAACACACACAGCAGAATGGTCACTTAGCTCTAAGCAAATTGTTCATGTTACACATTATATCCCCATTCATATTTACCATACAGCTTTACATTTGGACATAGGCAATAACCTCCTTTGTAGCATTAACTGCTCTGATATTTGTAAATCCAGACGAAACAGGATGGACTGCAGTGGGAATCCACTGAACCTTCAAAACACCACCAGGCTTCACACTTTGCTCAATGGTTTTGTCAAATATCTGCCATTACATGTTACTTCTAAATGTCGATTACTGAAGAAGGTTTATCCAGTGTCAGAGTCACGGGCACATTAAGTCATTCTAAAATAACTACTTCCCTCTCATTTTAAACAGTGTTAAAAGAAGTGTTGAGGAGAAACTAAAATAGCATGTGGAAAATTAGTCTGTGAAAGAGGAGGGGGGAGGCAGATCTGCCAGGGCGGCAGCTCTGAGGAGGGGGCTGACCTTGCTCCACATAAATGGGTGAATCCTCCATGGGTAAATGTAAGCTGGTAGAGGAGAAAACAGGTGAGATGAACTGGTATCACATTAAAATTGAATGAAGAAGGTGGCTATAAACATGAGGCTGGAGAGCAAGGCTTGTACTGAATCTGGGTACAAAGACCATGAAGAGACTTGTCTTGAGCAGGCAGCAGGAAAACCAGTAGGGCAGGGATAATTAGGGGACAAGAAAAATGTCCAGGTTAGCAGACCGGGAAGTTTCTCCTGCAGGGTGCCTAGAGGACAAGTCACTTCAGCATCTCACCATGCTTGTCTACCAGCAAGTATTCTTCAAACACTTTACGGTGCGTCTCTAGTGCAGCGTCATGTCAAGGCTAGCGCTGACTTCTGCCACCAGCTCCTTTCTTAGTGAAGTACAGAGGGCTCTGATGAGTAAGAAAAGTCATCAAGTGGATGCCTCATCACAGTTTCTTCTTTTTAAAGCCTAGGTGGCTGCATTTAAAGACGTACACAAAAGAACACCAAAAAGGTGTTACCTAAAAAGTTGGGAAATGTATGAAATGGACAGCCCATATAACCTTCCTTCAGCTGCTTTCTGCATATGCAGATGTCGTGGCAATCTAGAGCATGAATGACACAAGACAGCTGGAGAAATGCTGTTAACATCGGCATTTCTTAATTTTTGACTGCTTTGCAACCATAATAAAGCTTTTAAACGCTAAGTGACATTTTTATGTTCTGTAGTAGGGGGCTTCTAAATGCTTTAGAATATCACATGGCATGTGCAATATCACATTCGTTTTACCTGCTCTCTGAGGCTTGGTATTGAAATTGAAGCCTTTTGAGATCTTCAGCCTTTTTGTTCAATGTATGTAATCTTTTCTAATATGAACTTACATGTGGGTTTTGTAGCATAAAATTCCTTCAGGCACTCACTAATGCTTTTTCCTCCTGGACTGAATTGTTGGAATGAGCTGCTTTGACAGCTGTCGCAACGGCATAGAACACTTATTCTATCTGCCTCTTCCTTCACCACCAGTGGGCAATATTATTTCATAAACAGTCTACTTCCTGGCTGATGTTGCCCACAGAAAAAAAAGCCAGAGAGCCAAAAGGCAGTCTTTTCTAAACGCACATGTTAAGCATCCCATAAGGTCTAAACACATGTACAGTGTCACATAAAAATAAATGGGAATATTTTTACATTATAAATTAAGTAGCTGGTAGAAGCAGAAGAAAAACAGTAGCAGACCAGTTATGACATCTTTCTAGTGATGCACACATTTTTTCCAGACTCAAGGCAAAAATATCCCCTTACTGACACTCTTGTAATGGGCACACATGTCCGTGGCCTCACAGAAATTGTGGTTTAACCAAGTGAGATGGTCTACTGTCACCTTAGCTGTGGTGAGGCCCTCAGAGGCTTTGACCATGAATGCAATCAGGGAGTATTTATATTTCAGGTTGGACACATTCTTGAATACAAAAAGTAGTTTTATGCCAAGTCAACGCTTGTCCAAAACTAACCACTTCATACATATGCTCCACTTTTTGCGAAAAAGATTCTCTTCTGAGGGCAGAAAGCATCAACCCAAACCAGCCATGGAGCATTCACCACTCCATTGCCTTAGGGGAGGGGATGCTCATCATCTCCTGCTCTCATTCTTTGTGCTCTGGACTCCCAAACCAGACTACAGCAGCTCTGGCACTTCAGAGTATTCCTTTTTTTTCAAGCACATTATGAAAATCATGGCGACATGGCATAAAGGGGCATCTGAAGGAAACTTTTTGATGAAGAGCATCAGTGTCTTTCCCGATACAAAGCCCTTCTCCCTGAGATGCTGCCTTTTTCCCTAGAGAAAAAGAACAAAAAAAGAAGACATACAAAACCAAACAATATATATTTTCTCAGTAACTTTTACAGATGGATCTTTAACCAGATCATCTGAAATGGTAAATTACAACTGAACCTTGAAAATGTTTTTCCTTTATGATAATATACCTATCTTCACATGCTTGTTCATGAATGTAGTATCTACCTGCCTACAACTGCACAGAAGCAACTTTAAAAGCCAGTTATATCTTGATCCTGCTTTACTCAAATGACTGCTGCAATCAAAAGGAAAGCCAGAAGTAGATGAAAACCTAGTTTCAGTAATGCAATAATGATAATACTATATACATATAAACAATTTCCTGCCTCACTCTTAATTTTATTTTCTCTCCCTTACATACATTTAGAAGGATAATGATATAATTTGTTATTCTGTCTAGTCCTTGTTGAGCATGCAGGCTAGCAGAAAGACAAATGACATTGTTGGCATTTAGACAGAAAGGCAGATACTGTAGGACATAATTTGGGTATAACAAATTATTAGGCAGGTACATACTTGTAATTGGTACTTAGTTCTGCAAGATTATTACAAATGTGGCTGCATTTGTAATGGGTCCACAATATGCTTCCAAGCTATTACTCAATAGAGTAAATGTTACTCAGACAAGTTCAACAGAATTTAAGGTAAACTTCCATGATAAAAGCTTGCAGAAGCCAGTGCTGTGTGAGTTGGGATTGATCAATATGTTCAGTGTCATTTGGGCGGGGGGTGTGTTCACTTTGGTTCTTGTGTTTGTTTGTTTTGGGTTTTTTTTGGTTTTATTCTGTTATTTCAAATTAAATTTATCTATAGTTTTAATTGCAGAAAAACATTAAAACAGCGTGCTTTCAAATAAATCCTAATAACTTACAAATGTAAATGTGTCAGCTAGGCTTGGACATGCAATTAGATAGCTAATTATTATAAAAAAAGACAATTGCAGATTGTAATACATGCTGTCAGGTCCTACATTTACAAAATATAATATCATATTTGAGTGGCTTGAGAAGAAGCCTTTGCTATTTTTCACGGGATATAAATGATGGATGGAGTCACTGGGTGATCGATAAGGGCCTGCCACAGTGGGAGGTGGTGGTGTGTCACCTTGCACTTTCCCAGGAGCCAGGCGGGAGCTCACAGCAGAAACGGCAGGACTAGGGTCCTGGTTAGGAACATTACTGAGCTGTGGCCTTCTCCAGGGTGCTGTCAGCTGCACCCAGGCTCTGCTGTGAGCAATGCAAGGACTGTAAGAACTAGGCAACATTTCGCAAGTTCCATGATTTCAATATTCTCTTTGCCTGGGGATTTTTAAAGAAGAGTTCCACTGAACTTAAAATATTTTTACAATTCCACTTGTCCACAAAGAAATTTCTCCACAAAGTCTTTCCTGTACAACAGTCCTATTCAGACCACAGGCCTACCCGTAATCCTTTGAAGGCCTCACGTCTCTTCTTACAGGCATGGGGCCCGACCCAGCAATGCCATTCCAACACCGGCTGCAACAGAGCTGGGAGAAAGGGAAACCAAAGCTATCCAGAGTAAATTTCCATTCCTAGACTGCTAAAGGAGCACAGAGTTGACACAAATGTAATAAAGAAGAAACCTTTTCTGCATCAGCCACCAGTCAGCAGAATATGATTAGACTGAGATCATGATAAAAACAGATTTTCCCAAAAAAAAGATACTGCAGAAGCAATAATTTGCTAATCATACACCTCAGGAGCTGCTTACTTGCTGATGCAAGAGAGATCTTAATCCTCCTCGAAAAATCACTGGAGATAAATAAAAAGCTGTGTTTATTTTATATGTTATTTTTAAGCATAAAATAAAATGTTGATAAAGTCTCCACGTTTCCAGATGCTTTTGAAACTTTATATGTTATGGCTCTGATACCGATTAAGAGCATGCTTCAAGAATCCATCTGATACAAGTTGTCTTTCTGTGCCAGGATTTTGCCATGTAGTATTTCCAGCTGCATTCTTTTTGAAATGTTATTACCGCTTACAGAAATGTAAAACAATTCTGTCATTTACTTTTTTTCACCATACCAGACACATAAAAAGTACATAAACACTAAAGTATTTTAAAGCATTACTAATTCGCTTTGCCTACAAGAAGCTAAAACAGTTTTCCAGATTGGCCCATGAATACAGCACTGATACAAAATGCAGATGGTAGTGCTATTTGGTGTGCATCCACACCAGCCTACTTCCCTGTCGGACCCCTCCTTTCACTGAGTATTTTGTAGCCTGTGGCACTGGCATGAGATTGCTTCAACTGATTCATTCAGCTCATTCCTAGAGTTACACATTAGAAATGGCAAAAATGGTAAAAAGCATGAGCAGGGACAGAAGCAGGAGAAGACACAAGACAGACAAGCTTTGGTATAAGAATAAGTTTAGCACAGCAATCTCAGCAGAGGCAACTGTGGCAAGATGGGATTTGTCATTAATCCTTTCGGATCCCGCATGGCCAGTGTGAATGTGTTCAGGAGAGAGAAAAGCTAACATCACCTGCATGATGTTGTTGGCACTCAGTGTACCTGACGCTGTTTCTGCCCTCTGGGATTTTTTTAAAAGCACCCTCAAGGATTTCTCTGTGTACAAACCTCTCACAACTCACCTGCCATTTTTAAGGCTGTGCTTTGAAGCAGCTACTCAAAATAAATAAAATCCTACTGTGTGAGTAGCCCTGTTATAAGTGAGGAGACCACACATAAGATGAAATAGATCATTGTGATTAAAGGACTGTAGCACCTTTTTCTTGATCAGTAATTCACAGCCCCTTTTCTTCTCAGGTATACAGTACAACAGCTACTCTAACTACAGCATGAGATACTTTTCCTCTCAACAGCTCCTTTACTTCTGGCTCCCCTTTTTCTCTCACTCACACACTTCCATATTATTTCTGTTTCCACAAAGCTCAGCTTGGCTACTAGACTAAATTCTGTTCATTTTCCAGTATTCTGCGGTGTCATATGATTTCTTGTTTTTCAAGATAGGAACAAAATCAAGTCACACCAATTACAGCCACCACAAACACAGAGGAAAACACTTACAGTCAGGAGCCACGGGGAAAAAAACCCTCAAGATGCTTAAAACACTATACAGACAGGACATATACACTGTGTCCTATCCCTGCCGAAATCTTTGATTGTTTAGGCAGCTGTCTATGTCAAAATCCATTTCAATAATATCCTAACTGGCTCAGCAGCCTCCTCTCATTTAGTAGATTCAGTCACTTCTTTCTGATGGAAGGCAGAAATCACAAGTAAAAGATGCCATTTATGGTACATTTCTCCCATGACTGTAACGTTTTACCACTTACAATCTTTTGGGCAAGATTCCATACCTTGCTCAACGTCTCATGAAAACGGACAACAAACATGAGGCAGCAGCAGCTTTGTCATGTCTTTACTGAACTCATTAATCAATATTTGTACCATTAGTAAACCAAAAACCAGGCAGTACAGCAAAGGTCCAGAATGGTGCCTGCAGTCTTGGGGCATTTTTTACCCCAATGTAAATAATTTGCCTGTATTTCGTACTGCTAGAAGTAACATCTATTATTGAATTATTCAAAATACTTCAGCATAATTCATATTTTATGAGCCCAGAGTAAAACCAGGTTAATTTGTTTGTTCCAGATTATGAGTCTAATCCAGGAACTCCAAGTAGTCAGGTCAGATTCATTCCTTTCTCAGAAAAACCCATCACACTGGAAGGTCTTGATCCTATACAGTTGAAAAGTGGGGGAGAACTGTGACAAAACAAATGAGAACACTTCCAAACAATAAAACCGATTCAATCTTTGTTGCAGTAGGAAAGAAATATATGTAATAAAAAGTAATTTAAAATGTTTCACATATCTCTTTTCCTAAAAAAAAACCCCAAAACAACAAACCACCAACAACCACAAAACAAAAAAAACCGAACAAATACGTAAAAAATATTTGGAAAACATCAATTTATAACAGAAAGCATTCATTTTCAGAATGCGTTGGGGCTATGCGTATTTCTGGTTGGATAAGTAGATTATTGGAACTAATTTTCTTTCCCTGCACATTCTGTATGCTAAATTGAGGAAGAGGGAGATCTGGTGGGTTTTTGCAGTAAGAAGCATTCGTTCAAGGAACACCCTCTGATGTGTTTATGGCAACATCAGCTAAAGACTATTCATCACATCAAGTGAAGATCGTTGCAACTTGTTCCCCAGGTCTGCTGAAAACAGCAACAACAAAGCCCTTAGGAAGAGTCTGAAAATCGTGCAAGTATACCCCCTCTGGAAAGCCCTGAACGATGTAGTCTTCCCAGATGGTCTCCTCATTTCTCATGGGAGAAGGCCCATGTTGTCAGAGTGTTGAGCACCTACAATTCAGTCAATAAATGTTCTGCTGTAGGCTTAAAACAGAGAACAGATTTTGTAAAACTATTTAAACCCCATAATACTCACTTTGCAAAGACTGCTTTTCTTGTTACCATGTTATATCTTCAATTTCCATAACAAAAATGCATACAAGACATAAAGGGCACAATGGATTTAGGCCACATCTTCCAAGAACACTACCCAGCAATAAAACGCAGAGCTGGATATAGCTTATTCAGTGAGTGTGTGCACAGTGGTTTGAGTTGGCTGCCTTCGTCCTCCTCTTTCCAACTTTACCTCAGCTCTGCTTTGCCCTTTTTGCAACTAATTTCTCTCTTGACTATTACATTGCCTATGTCCTTTGCACTAGCTTGTAGGAGACAAAAAGGGGTGTTGTAAAGGAATCGTCTTCAACTTTTTCTTTCAAGAAAGATATGAGAACTCCCTACTCACTGTGCATAAAGACTGTGAGTAATTATTCTGTGAGGGACTGGGAAGATATTGAAAACTCACAAGAAAACATCGGATTCCTGTTACTGCTGTGAACATTATTCAAGCTCAGATTTAGATAAGTAATGAAACTAGATATAGCAATTCTGGTCATCAATTTTTCTACTCACACCTAAGGCAAAACCCACTGGACAGTCAATCCTCAGTATCCCCAACTCTTAGCCTGACTCTTTCAATGACTAGTTCTATTTGTTTACATCATCAAGATTCTCAGGGAACATTATTTACTACTATTTACCAAATGCATCTGAATTCCTATCATCTTCATAGATCAGGTAAATCAAATAATAGGTAATCAAAACTCATCAAAGGGTAATGGTCATGAAAGGACAGTAATTTCTGAACAGAATCTTCCAGCATCATTTATATTATTAATCGACATAAATGAAAACAGGACTGCATGCTTGAGATACAGCCACTCTTTCAGAAGCGAAACAAAACGAGA
>Ga0181612_109501_pt1 | contig 44223 bp, 32 predicted proteins | sample HoacroProtozoa21_FD_119630 | JGI IMG/M metagenome (GOLD analysis project Ga0181612, IMG submission 119630) | Hoatzin crop microbial communities from Cojedes, Venezuel. Combined Assembly of Gp0051906, Gp0051904, Gp0051908
GTTTATCCCCGGGTATCCGCGGACGTAGTCAAAGTAGCCGTTAGAGTTAGTTTTCATATTGTTGTCCAGACGGTCGCACCCTAAGAGCTTCAACAGAGTGGTGCTCTTCGTCTGCGACTCTGGTATATAAGTAAGGTAAACACCCGCGGTGTCGCTCCTAAACTTTATGTCGAGACGGAACTTCTCCTTCTCTACGGTCGAGGCAAGATAATAGACGTTCTTCATCATCAAGTCCCAGTTTCCCTGTGCCGGCGAGTTGCTGGTGTTCTTCAGAGCCTTGACGAAGAGTGCTTTGCTCGTGTCAGTATTGTCTGCGGCGAACTCTCCCACTTGATAGGTTTGCCCGCCGTAAGTGTATTCAAATGCGACGGCCAACACTTGGTCGGTCTGTAGCGTGGTCTTCAGAGTGATGAAGCCAAGTGCGTTGACGGTGTATTCGCTTGACGACAGCAGTCGTGCGCTCGACAGTTTCTCGTAATCGACGCCCCCGACGAAGTCGGTCATCTCGGCGAACACCGACGCTGTCTGGTCGATGTCGCGGGCGTTGGCATAGTTGTTCACGAGCGTGGAGTATTCGCTGTTCGACTGATTGCTTGGCACCGTGATGCCGCCGGGACTCCATCGCGAGTTGGAAATCTTCGAGCCCTCCCCTAAGTCGGTCAGGGCTATGATATTGCGGCTGTTCGAGGTTGTCCCCGTCTTGTTTGTTACCCACACCTCCACGCGGTTGATGGTTACGCCGTTGGTGATGTTGGGCAGGGTGGACATGGATTGGTCGTAGTGGTCTCGGAAATATTGGGAAAGGAAGAAGTGTCTGTTTTCCTCGTAGTTAACAATGTCGATGTCGAACGATGTCAGCTGCGTTCCACCCTTGGATGAGACCGTGCTTGAGTTGGAGTTCTTCTGCGAAAACACCGTTTGCAGCTGCAGCTTGCCGAACTGGAAGTCGGTGCGCAGTCCGAAGAGCGAGCTTGCCCCTTGCACGAGTGAGTTGTTAGAGGGGAAGGAGACGTTTCCCGCTTCCACGAGTTTTATTATCTCGTCCTCTTTTCCTTCATATTTCAGCTTTAGGTTCTTCGTGTCGAAGTCGAAGGTGGCGTCGGTGTTGTAGTTAAGGTTCATGTTCACCTTGTCGCCCACCTTTCCGTTAAGCGAGAGGTTAATCTTCTCGTCGAAGTCCATTGACGTGGTGTTCCTGTTTCGGATGGGCAGCGAAGGATTGTCTATCTTCTTGTTTGTTACTCCTAATTTCAATTCGGCAGTACCTTGGGTCTTGATGCGCACTCCGCCTGGGCCGAAGATTTTCTCTGCTGGTCCGAGGTCGAACTTCATATCGGAGAACGAGAACTTCTCCTTGCCTTGCGTTGCGAAGGCAGTGGCATTCTGTTGGCGGAAGAAGTCGTGCATCGAGCGACGTTCGAGCCACTTCTGATACTCTTCGGGCGTCATCACGATAGGCGTGTTGAGGTAGGAGTCGCCAATCTTCGAGCCAATGAAATAGAGGTTTAGCGAGTCGTTGTATTCTGCTTCCTGCTTGATGTTGTCGGGCATTCGCAGGTCGATGCCGGCAGAGTCGAGGTCGCTCACGTAGAGCGGTGCGGTGCGCTTTATCTTCCATCGCGGGTGCAGCAGCGAATCGGGTATAGTCTCGTCATCGACGACAATCTGCCCTGGCTGCGCCTTTGGTTGCGCCTTCTCCTTCGGCTTCTTGTCGTCGTCGTCTCCCACCGTGCCTGCAATGGCGTGCAAGCTAAGTAGAAGCACTGCTAACCAGACTATTCTCTTTCTCATCTCCTTCGGGTTTGTCGAGCTCGTCAGCCCACGCTGTCAACGTCCCGTCATCTTGATAAACCTTTAAAACTGCCTATTTAACAGATTAACCTTATTACTCTAAAAACTTCCCGCCGCCTTGATAAACTTGACGAACCAGAAAAACTTGATAAACTCACGGCACTATTTAATCTGTTTCAGCGCCAACTTAACCACTTGCTCCACGGGCAGGTCGGGCTGGTCTTGCAGGATGGCCACCACCACTTTCTGCGTGGGAGCGGGCGAGAAACCGAGCATCGTCAGGGCAGCCACGGCCTCGTCTTTCACTGCCGAGTTCACTGGAGCGTCCATAGAGCCGCCTGCGGGAATCTCGCTCTGTATGCCAAGAGAGACTATCTTGTCGCGCAGGTCAACGATGATGCGCTGGGCGGTCTTCAAGCCTATGCCCTTGATGCCCTTTATCAACTTCTCGTTGCCCGTCGAAATGTTATTGCAAAGCTCGCTTGGAGTCATCGAAGAGAGTATCATGCGAGCAGTGCCGGCGCCCACTCCCGACACCGAGATGAGCAGCATGAACAGCTCGCGCTCCTGCTTGGTAGCGAAGCCGTAGAGCACGAACGCGTCCTCGCGAATGGCCTCGTACACCAGTACCTTCGCCTCCTTCTTACCCTGGAGTGCACTGTAAGTGTTGAGCGAGATGTTCAAAGCATAACCGACGCCAGCGGCCTCCACTACGGCCAAGGCAGGAGTAAGCTCCGAGAGTTCGCCCCGAATATAATCAATCATCTTTCTATTTATAATAATGTATATATACAAGAATTAAAACGCGCACGTCGGCTTTTTATTGTATCAGCAAATAACAAAAACTGAATTTGGGGCTTTTATCAAGTAACATTGGTATTGCGTATTTCGAGAAAAACCACTACCTTTGCACCCGAAAACAATCTCTTGCGGCGACAACGAGGCCGAGCCATCGCCTCCGAACGACCGCGAGAGAACCGAGACGCGAAAGAGACATAATGATAGAACGACAAGAAATCGAAGGATTAAAGCATAAATTTCAATGTACAAAGTAATAAAAGACCAAGAGTTCGGCGGCGAGCGACCGCTATACTGCGCCAAGGACACGCGACTGGAAAACGTAGTAATCCACACTGGGGAGTCGTCGCTAAAGGAGACGAGAAACATAGTTGCCGAGAACTGTCGCTTCGAGGGCAAGTATCCCTTCTGGGAGGCAGAAGACTTCACAATCAGAAACAGCGTACTCGAAGAAGGTGCGCGCTCTGGCATCTGGTACTCGCGACGCATGACGATGGAAGACACCATCATACACGCTCCGAAGACCTTCCGCGACATGCAGGGCGCCACACTTAGGAGAGTAACGATAGACAACGGGCAGGAGACGTGCTGGAACGTGAGGGACTTCACCCTGGAAGAGTGCAAAATAAGCAACGCCGACTACCTTTTCGTCTTCGCCCAAAACGTGAAGATAGACAACTACAGGCAGGACGGGAACTATTCGTTTCAGCACGCCCGCAACGTGGAAATAAGGAACGCAGTGCTAAACTCGAAGGACGCTCTGTGGGACTCCGACGACATTACCGTGATAGACTCGGAGATAAACGGGGAATATCTCGCTTGGTATTCGCGCAACCTGCGGCTGATACGCTGCCACATCACGGGCACGCAACCGCTCTGCTACTGCGACAACCTATACTTGGAAGACTGCACTTTCGGCGACGACGCCGACCTTGCCTTTGAATACTCATCGGTGGAGGCTACCATACGAGGGCACATCGTCAGCATCAAGAACCCGCGAACGGGCCACATCACAGCCGACTCCATAGGCGAGACCATCATCGACGAAAACATCAAGCAGCCCGCCAACTGCGTCGTAAAGTCGCTGAAATAGAGAGGAATAGCGCTCGACGTGCCGAAGAGCCAAGCAGAAAGCTCTCGCTAAAAACGTAAAAAAAAGCAAGAGACCATCACCATGGGTTTTCCTGTCCACTGGGCAGGAAAACTTCTTTTTCTATGGTATTGAAAACCAACCACTTCAGTAGTGCCGACTTTCCACCACCGTAGAAGCCGACTCCCACCACCGTGCGTCTTGACTTCTACCACCGTGCGTCTTGACTCCCACGGTGGTGGAAGTTTTCTCCTTCCACGGTAGTAGTTTTTAGCCACGCCTGCTGTAAAAACATTTCACCGCCACAGCCCGTTTTCATCACGAGCGCGGGAAGGGTTGACTGGGCAGGAAACGACGTCTGGCAAACGAAAGAGAGCGTCTCGATTCACATCGAAACGCCCTCGAACAATAAACTATATTAAATGCAAGTATTACCTATTCATCGGCACGGAAGTTCACGAGGTCTTCCTTGCTGAAGTTCTTGATGTATTGTGCGTGCCCCGTGCACTCCTCTTCGGCGTGGCGCACGTAAACCTTCGCACTCTTCTCGAAGAGCTCGGCATTGGCGGTGGCGTCTTCGAGTATCAGCAGCGACATGATGATGTCTCCCGTCATATCGTAGAGTCGGCGGGCGAGGAAGTCGTGAGTCTCTTGGTCTTCGGCCTCCTTGACGCGGGCGATGCTCTCCTCGTAGAGGGCAATCATGCGCTCTGCGGCTGCCTTCTCCTTCGAGAGCGAGTCGCCGACGCTGCGCTCTGCCATCTCCTTTATTATATTAAGGTATGTGCCGTTTGTGATGTAGCGAACGGCAGCCACCACTTGCAGCTGGGTGGTTCCTTCGTAGATGGAGAATATTCGTGCGTCGCGATAGAGGCGCTGGCTCTTGTATTCCATGATGAATCCCGAACCTCCGTGTATCGATATGGCGTCGTAAGCATTCTGGTTGGCATATTCAGAGTTCATACCTTTTGCCAGTGGCGTAAAGGCATCGGCCAGACGCTGATAACGCTTCATCTCCTGACGTTCTTCGGGAGTCAGCTTGCGGTCGCGCTCTATGTCTTCGAGCGACTTATAGATGTCAACGAAACGCGCCGTCTGATAGAGCAGCGAGCGACCAGCGTCGAGCTTTGCCTTCATGCGCGAAAGCATGTCATAGACCGCAGGGAAGTTCACTATCTTCTGCCCGAACTGCTGACGCTCGCGGGCATATTTCAGGCCCTCGTTGTAGGCTTCCTGCTCCACTCCCACGCTCTGCGCTGCGATGCCGAGTCGCGCTCCGTTCATCAGCGCCATCACATACTTAATCAGTCCGAGGCGGGTGCTGCCGCAGAGCTCTGCCTTCGCGTTCTTATAGGTAAGCTCGCACGTCGGCGAGCCGTGTATGCCAAGTTTGTGCTCTATGTGGCGCACATCGACGCCGCCGTTGCGCTTGTCGTAGATGAACATCGAGAGTCCGCGACCGTCTTTCGTGCCTTCCTCCGAACGGGCAAGCACGAGGTGAATGTCGGAGTCGCCGTTGGTTATGAATCGCTTCACGCCGTTCAGTCGCCAGCATTGCTCCTTCTCGTCGAAGGTTGCCTTGAGCATCACGCGCTGCAAGTCGCTTCCGGCGTCGGGTTCAGTGAGGTCCATCGACATCGACTCGCCCGCACAAACACGCGGTATATACCGTTGGCGCTGCTCCTCGCTACCGAACTCATACAGAGTGTCGATGCACGATTGTAGGCTCCATATATTCTGGAAGCCGGCGTCTGCCGAGGAAATCACCTCTGAAAGCATCGAGAACACCGTGTTCGGAAGGTTGAGGCCACCGTAGCGGCGGGGCATCGACACTCCGTGGAGTCCTGCTTTCTTTGTGGCGTCAAGGTTCTCGAAGGTCTTAGATGCGTAAATCATTCGCCCGTTCTCAAGGTGTGGTCCTTCCAAATCTACGCTTTCCGAGTTTGGCTCTATTATGTTGTCGCAGACGTCGGTCGTTATTTCGAGCACGCGCCTATAGTTCTCAATCGCGTCTTCAAAGTCGACGGGAGCATCTTCGTACTTCTCTTTGTCCTCAAAGTTACGCTCTTTGAGCTCCACCACCCTCTTCATCTCTGGATGGCTCAAATAGTATTCTATGTACTTGTTCATATCCTTTTTAGTTTGTCAAGTCTCCCAAGTTCGTCAAGTCTATCAAGATGTTCTTTTGAGTTTGCCAAGATGCCTATGTTTGTCTATCTTGCTCATCAGACTTTTCCACTTCTTGAAAAACCTTTAAACTCGATGAACTTGATGAACTCCTATTGTTACTTGCTGTTCTGTTTATAATACTTGATGAGCTTAGGTACGACCTCTTCCACGGTGCCAACTATTACGTAGTCAGCAATACGATTTATGGGAGCGTCGGGGTCGCTGTTAACAGAGATGATGATGCCAGAGTCCTGCATTCCGGCAATGTGCTGGATTTGTCCGCTGATGCCGCACGCTATGTAAACCTTAGGATGCACGGTAACACCCGTCTGCCCTATCTGGCGGTCGTGGTCGCAGAAGCCTGCGTCAACGGCGGCACGGCTGGCGCCAACCTCTCCGTGGAGCTCTTTTGCCAACTGGAACAGCATGTCGAAGCCCTCCTTAGAGCCCATGCCGTATCCTCCGGCCACCACAATCGGGGCGCCCTTCAGGTTGTGCTTCGCAGCCTCAACGTGGCGGTCGAGCACTTTCACCACGTAGTCAACAGTTGGCACATACCTTGCGACGTCGGGATATACCACCTCGCCACGCGCTTCTCCCTCGTAAACTGCCTTCTGCATCACGCCTGAACGCACCGTCGCCATTTGGGGGCGATGATCAGGATTCACTATTGTTGCCACGATGTTTCCACCGAAAGCCGGACGAATCTGGTAGAGCAGGTTCTCGTATGTCTTGCCTGCCTTCTTGTCTTCATAGTCGCCAATCTCCAGTTCGGTGCAGTCGGCTGTCAGACCGCTCGTAAGCGACGACGACACACGAGGGCCGAGGTCGCGGCCAATCACCGTGGCGCCCATCAGACAGATTTGCGGTTTCTCTTCCTTAAAAAGGTTGACGAGTATGTCGGTGTGCGGTGCCGACGTGTAGGGGAAAAGGCCATCGCCATCGAAAGCGAAGAGCTTGTCAACGCCGTAGGGCAATATCTGCTCTTCCACTTTTCCCTTGATGCCAGTGCCAGCCACCACTGCGTGCAACTCTACGCCCAGTCGATTGGCCAGCTTACGACCCTTGGTCAGCAGTTCTTGCGACACCTCGGCCACCTGTGTCCCCTCTATTTCGCAATATACAAATACGTTGTTCATATACTTTTCTAATTACGAGTTACGAATGTTGAATTACGAGTTGTCTGATTACAAATGCTGAATTACGAGTTGGTCGGCTACGACGATTAATAATTATTTCTCTGCTAATTAACTTGTAATTCAATCATTCCACATCGCACGAAGTGCGACAATTTGTCATTCGTAATTCGTCATTCGTAATTAAAGTTCCTTATCCTATGATTTTCTCGCTTAGCAGTTCCTTTATAAGTCCTTCGACGTCGGCATCGCTCGCAGAGAGCGTCTTCGACTCTTTTGCTTGGAACACGATGTTCTTCACGGCCTTCACCTTGGTTGGCGAGCCAGAGAGTCCGCACTGCTGAGGGTCGCCGTCGATGTCGGCCACGCCCCATTGAGTGAGTGTCAGGTATGGGCGCTCGTCGTAGAGAGCCTGGTGCGGGTCGTCGGCTGGGCGCTCCATTGGGCATGTGGCCCACTTATACTTCATCGTCAGCTTAGCGTTCTGCGGACGACATGGGGCGGCACTACCGTTGACAGTTATTACGCAGGGAAGTGGAGCTTCCACGGTCTCTACGCCTCCGTCTATATGGCGGCGAACGGTAATCTTGCCGTCTTCCACCTTCATTATCTCCTCGGCGTAGGTTATCTGGTTAAGTCCGAGTTTCTGCGCAACCTGGGGACCCACCTGAGCCGTGTCGCCATCAATGGCTTGGCGTCCGCCTATCACGAGGTCCACGTTGCCGATTTTCTTTATAGCCTGCGCCAGGGTGTAAGATGTTGCCAGTGTGTCGGCTCCGGCGCAAAGGCGGTCGGTGAGCAGCCATCCCGTGTCGGCGCCGCGATAGAGTCCTTGTCGGATGATTTCGCCAGCGCGCGGCGGCCCCATAGTCAGTATGCCAACAGTGGTGCCGGGGAACTGTTCCTTCAGCCGCAGAGCCTGCTCAAGAGCATTGAGGTCTTCGGGATTGAAGATGGCGGGCAGTGCTGCGCGGTTGACCGTTCCTTCGGCGGTCATAGCGTCCTTGCCCACGTTTCTTGTGTCGGGTACTTGTTTTGCAAGCACAACAATGTTCAAACTCATATTGATTTCCGTTTGTTATTTTTTAGGCTGCAAAGGTAGTCATTTTCCCCTTTCTGGCAAAAGAAACTGACAGAAAATTGCACAAAAGTGGTTCAATCGTGCACATTATGGCTGATTTGTGCAACGCGAAACTGTCTTGTCGGTGGTCGGAAAAGTTGACCACGGCGACGGTTTTGCCTGCCCAAGAGCCTGACGTTACAGCCTTACTACCTATTTTAATTTTGCCAACGAGCGTTCCTCGCCCACAACCCACACGATGTCTCCCTTCTCGAATCGGTGTTGCGGCGAGATGTTAGTCAGGTTGTCGGCACCTTCGTCGAGGCCAACCACCATGAGCCCGTACCTGTCGCGCAGACCACTTTCGCTGAGCGTCTTGCCAAGCAGCGGACTGGCGTTGGTTACCACTATCTGGTGGAGCTTCATCTCACGCTGCTCGATGTCGGGGTCGTCGGGGAACACTTGTGTCTTTATCGCCTTGTCGAGTGCCGTCAGTTGCTCGTCGTTGCCTATGGCTTCTATCTTGTCTAAGGGCAGAATTACATCGTTGCCACTCGGAATGTTGATGCGTCGTTGCCCACGCAATATGCTTGACACGTGGACGCCATAGGTCTGGCCAAGTGCCAACTCCTTGAGCGTTCGGCCTGCCCACTGCGAGTCTGCCGGAATCTCAAAGATGGAGAAGTGAATGTTTCTGTCGAGCAGACGACCTTCGTAGAGCGGTCGCTTCTTGCCGTGAACCTGGGCCTCAATCTCTCGCGAGCGCAAGTTCTGGATGAAGAGTCGCTCCAGCTTGATGCTCCTACGCTTCAGGCCGCGCGATAACATCATTATGATTACGGCGGCCAACGCTACTGCGACGAGCAACGCCACGTGGCCGCTGAGCACCGACGAGCGCAGAACGTAGAACACGAAAGCGCAGGCGATGGCAATGCGGACCAGCACCGTGAGCACTAACAACGGGCGATTGACGCGGTTTTGGCTCCAGAGCGTCTTCGCCTCCTCGCTGTGATTCTTCTTCATCACCATAGCTCGAAGGAACGGAGCAATGAAGACGATGGTGAGCAGCGCCGTGAGGAGAGCCGACAACTGGCAGTTCAGGAAGCCAATCTTAACGTCGGGCACAAGCCGTTCCATAAGCGGAGCTACAAACGTGGCCATCAACCAGACGATGGCAACAGCGAGGATGGAGTAAATCATCGTGTTGCGAGCCATCGGCATCAGCAGTCGTTTCCATTCCGACTGTTCGCCCGCGGCAGTGTCGTGGCTCATGGAGAGATGGTTTAGCCGCCGTATCCACTTGCGCGGCAGATGGTGCTCAAGCAACTCGTAGCAGGGCACAGCAGCACGTATCATGTATGGTGTGAGGAAGGTGGTAATCACCGAGACTGCCACCACCACCGGGTAGAGGAAGTCGCTAATCACGCCGAGCGACAGTCCGAGCGAGGCGATGATGAAGGCGAACTCGCCTATCTGAGCCATCGAGAAACCGCAGCGCATGGCCGTCTTCAGCGTCTGGCCACTGAGCAGGTATCCCAGTGATCCGAAGATGCCCTGCCCGACGAGTATGGTAAGCACCAACAAAAGAATGGGCACCGCGTAGCTTACCAATATCTGCGGATCGACGAGCATACCGACAGACACGAAGAAAACAGCACCGAAAAGATTCTTGACCGGCTCCACAAGTTTCTCGATGCGCTCGGCCTCTATCGTCTCTGCGATGATGCTTCCCATTACGAAGGCTCCGAAAGCACTCGAAAAACCACACATCGTGGAGAGCACTGCCATCAGGCAGCAAAGGCCGAGAGCCACGATGACCATCGTCTCGTTTGTCATCAGCTTTCGCGTCGCGCGGAAGAAGATAGGGATGAGGAAGATGCCGACCACGAACCATAGAACGAGGAAGAACCCTATGCGCAGCACCGAGCCAAGCAACTCGCCACTGTCAGGCGAGCCCCCGCCAGCGATTGCCGACAGCATCACCATCATCACGATAGCGAGGATGTCTTCCAGAATGAGCACGCTCATCACCATCTGCGTGAACTTTTGCTGCATCAGCCCCATATCGTCGAACGCCTTATATATTATGGTAGTAGAGGACATCGCTACCATGCCGCCAAGGAAGATGCAGTCCATGCGAGACCAGCCAAACAGCCCTCCGACGGTGATGCCAAGAACCATCATACAGAAGATTATCACGCTCGCCGCAATCACCGGAGCCGTTCCCATCTTCAGAATCTTCTTGAACGAAAAGTCGAGACCGAGCGAGAACAATAGGAACATCACGCCTATGTCTGCCCAAATCTGCACGTCGGCACGGTCGGTTACCGAGGCCGTGTAAGGCATGTGCGGCGACACAAGGAAACCCGCCACTATATAGCCAAGCACAAGCGGCTGCTTCAGTTTCTTGAATACTAACGTTACGACGCCCGCCACAACGAGGATGAGCGCCAAATCAGTGATAAGTGCTGGTAATTCTGACATCTATAATTATATTTTCTTACTTACAAACTAAAAAACCTATATCACCTATACAACCTATTATTACCTAAAAGACCATCCTTTCTTCGGCAAGTGAAGCGGCAGAGCCACTGCCCCTCCCCCACTTTTCTCTCCTCACCCAACTCTATTCTCACTCCTCTCTCCTCACTCCCCACTCACCATTGAAAAAATCTTCTGCAAAGATACGAAATTCTTCGCTCACTCGCAAGAGTTTGTAGATAAAGTTGCGGAACAGAATACAAAAAAAGATTAAAGTTTCTGACGAATAGGACAAACTACCGAACAAATTGCGTAACTTTGCAATTAAGTTCGTGAGTTCTTTAGTTAATGAGTTCCATAGTTCATCGACAAGCGAAGCGGAAAAGCCGTAGCGTAACTCGTAATTCGTAACTCGTAATTCGTAACTCGTAATTCAAGACCTAAGAACTTAAAAACTCTAAAAGTTAAAATCAATGAAACGAATAGCACTCGCAACACTTAGCATCCTCGCCGCCTCCGTCGCAGCATCGGCACAAGACGTGAAGGTTCGCATCGAAGGAACATGCGCCGACAGCATTAAGCAAGTCTTCCTATGGGACGAACAAGGCAGAGGCACCCAGTTCATAGACTCCACCGCAGTAAGCAACGGGCAGTTCATCATCGAAACAGCCCTGAAGCCCGACAACGTTTATCGAGTGATGGACGAGGAGGACGGAATACTGACTTTCACCACCGACCGACAGTGCGGCGGCAGCATCAGCATCAAGGGAGACCTGCGCGGAAACAGCATCACCAGCGCCGACTCTATGAACCAGCGCCTCAACAGCTACGAACGACCCATCTACGCCAAAGTGCTACAGATAAGCGAAATGATGAGCCGCCACGAGCCGAGCGAAAAGATAAGGCCCATCTTCGCGGAATACATAGCCATTCAGAAGCGAGGCTTCCTGGAGAACACCGACAACACAATAGGCGCGTTATACAGCCAAATGGTCGACGACTACGGGTTCGACTACGAGCAGATGAAACAACTCGCCACCCTTCCTTTCGCCAATCACCCTCTGGCAGAGAACTTCCGCCGCTGGATGGCACAAGTGGACTATGAGCACAAGATGATAGGCTCAGCGTTCACCGACCTCGAAATGGCCGACACGGAAGGCCGCTCCCATCGCCTCAGCGAATATTGCGGAAAGGGCAACTATGTGCTAATCGACTTCTGGGCTTCGTGGTGCGGACCGTGCATGAAAGAGATGCCCAACGTGAAAGCAGCCTACGAGCAATATGCCCCAAAGGGCTTCAACGTGGTGGGACTCTCGTTCGACAACAATGCTCAAGCCTGGAAGGGAGCGATAGAGCGCGTCGGAATGCCCTGGACGCATCTCTCCGACCTCAAGGGATGGAAGTCCATCGCAGCGCAGACCTACCACATTCGCAGCATACCGTCGAGCATCCTCCTCGACCCGAAAGGCAACATCATTGCCGTCAATCTTCGAGGCGAAGAGCTCGGCAAGAAACTCTCCGAACTGCTGAAATAGTTTGTCAAGTTCGTAAAGTTTATCAAGTTCATCAAGAAGTTTTTTAAGTCCGTCAAGTCCGTCAAGTTTCCCAAGTTACGGCTCTGCCGCTTCGCTCGTCGAAGAAGTTAAGAAGTCTTATAGTGGAAAGACTTTAGGTTAATCAAGCTGAGACAGTGCAGTTTCGCCCGTAGAAGAAATTCTTGATGAGCTTAATAAACTCTAAACAACCTCTTGATAAACTTGACGAACCTGACAAACTTGATAAACTTTTCACGGACTTTCCCACTTCTTGAGGAACTTGATAAACTTGACGAACTTGATGAACTTTTGTGGTTTAGGCTGAATCAAAGTCTGATTTAGCTTAAATCACGACTTGATTTAGGCTAAAACACAAAATTATTACGGTGGAAACAAAAAAACGTTTCCACGGAAATGTCTGGTTATTTCCGTGGAAACGATATTGAGCTTTCGTGGGCGGACTGTACTGCTACGACTGCTTAGAAAGCAATCTTCTTGCCATTCTGGATGTAGATGCCGCGCTGGGCAGGGTTAGCCACGCGACGACCGGTGATGTCGTACCACGCGCCGCTCTCGGTCTGCTGTGCGCCGATGGCCTTTATGCCCGTGGCAGCCGCGCCATAAACTGAGAATGCCTGGGCGGTAAAGGGGGCGGCGGCAGTTGAGAAGAAGATGCGCGAACCGTCGCTCGACCCTGCGATGCTTCCTACGTATTCGTCGGCAGAGTGTTGAGTCATGTCGGTGCCGTCGAGGTTGATGGCGTAGAGGAGCGAAGTGATGCCGTCGCCGGTAGATGTGTTGTATTGGGCGCCTGCTACGTAGGCCACGCTTCCGGCCACGCCTGCACTAAGCACGTCTTCGCCATTGCTGCTGGTGTCTCCCTCGTCGAAGGCCGATGCAGCTGCCTTCACTACGTCGAGGTCGTTCTGATTGAAGAGGGCGATGAAGAGGTCGCGCTCGCCTGTCGAGGTTACCGAAGGAGCGAAGCCGAGCTTGTCTTGGAACACTCCCGACACTACGACCTTGCCTCCGGCCACCTCTACGTCCTGAATCTTGGTGTAAGGATACTGGTAGTTTGTGGTAACGTAGCTCGACTTGTGGCTTGCAATCGTTACGTCGCTAAGCGAGATGTCGGCGATGCCGTAGCCAAAGACATAACCGTCGTCGGAGAGAGGGAATTCCATCACTTCGGTCTGCGCGCTGGTTATGAGCGACGTCGTACCGTGGCTGATGAATGCGAGATAGAGGTGTCCGTCGGCTACGTCCATGCCTACCGACGACACAGCTTCGACGGCGCTTGTCTCGTCGGTCAGCGGGCGGGTCTTCACCGTAGCGAGGAACGAGGTAACGTTGAGGTCGGCGTCGAGCGTTGCCACTGTGCCTGCGCGCTGCGAGAGATAGTAGCCCATGCCGTAGGCGTCGGCGCTACCAGAGTTTACCGATGCAGTGTTGTCGGTGGTGTAGAGCTGGCCGGCAAAGTTGATTAGTGCGTAGAGATTGCCGTCGGAGAGCACCAGTTTCTTGATGTAGCACTCGTTGTATCCGAGGAAGAAGCCCTCAGGATTGTCTGTCAATGCCTTGTCTATCACTTCATCGTTGGTGGGAAGCAGGGTGTTTGCCGCAAGCAGCTTTCCGTCTTTGTCGTAGTGGGCGATGAAGGATGCCACCTCGTCTGTGGTGTAAGCCCCCCATTCCTGATAGCCCGAAATAGTCTTGGTCGTACCGTCGGTGCTGTTGAGTATCACTTCGTCGGCAAATTGTCCGGCCACGTAAACGCCGCCGTCATTGTCGGAAGTCATGGTGAGCACGGTGGCCGCCCCCTGCAGTGCGACGGTCCACAGAGGCTCCATCTGTGCGTCGTTCTTCATGACGTAGGCGCTCACCGCTACTGGCGTCAGGCCATTGAAGGCGGTGTCGAAGCATCCTGCGGCGAACGAAGTGCTGTCGTCGCCTGCTGCCACGATGCCATAAAGGGCGGCGTTGTCTGCCGTGAGCACGTTTTCGTAGTTCTTCTCTGATTGCAGGGAGAGACCTTCAGGGTCGATGCTGGCTGCAGCCGTGGTGGTGATGCAGAGTCCAGCCAGTGCTAAAAGCGTAGATTTTCTCATGATCGTGTACTTTAATTGTTAGACATAAATATTATATTCTCATCGTAGATTTTCCCTTTTATGGTCAGTCGTCGGAAGCCAATTCGGGGTTGGCCGATATTGCCTCCGAGGGGATGCGCAGCGTGTAGCGCTCGTCGTCTTGTTCGAGAGTATAGGTCTCGCCGGCGTAAGTCTTGGTGAGCTGTTCGCGCGTGGTGCGTCGGAGGTCGAACCATCGGTGGCCCTCCATTGCGAGTTCCTTGCGACGCTCCAGCAGGATTAGCGAGAGCAAGCTGTCAGACTGCAGGGCGGCAACCTCGGCTTCCAGCTTCGCCTGGCCCTCGGCAGTATAGCGCGCCTTCGTAAGAGTGAGCAGCAGAGAGCGTGCCGACGCGTAGTCAGCGAGCCTGCAAGCGGCCTCGGCAGCGTTAAGATACATCTCGCCTACGCGGAACGAGCAGCTGTATTGGCTGGAGCCGCCCTTGACGCACTGTATGTTTGAGGCGGTCTGCTGCTTGAAGTATTTCAGTCGGCGCTGGTCGGTGGCGTCGTAGAGCAGGAAGAGCGCCTTGTTCACTTTGGCTGCGTCCACGTATGTTGCTGTCATCACCTGCTCAAGGGCAACTATGTTTTCCACCGAGGTGTAGCTGTTCGGCAGCTCTTGCGAGAGGTCGGAGAGGCCGCTTTTCTGACTAAGCACCCTCTGCGAGGCTTCGAGCGACTGCTGCCACTTGCCCATGTATAGGTAGAGGCGCGAGCGCAGTGCGTCGGGTGCGAGAGTGTTGAAACGGTAGTTGTAGCCCTCTTCCCAGGTGGCTACGTTGAGATATTGTGCCGCTTGGTCGATGTCGCTTTCTATCTGGTCGTAGATGGCTCCCACGGTGCTTCGCGACAGAACGTTATAGACGTCGTTGTCTGTTTTCAGGGGAACGGCCTTTGCCGAGTATGGGTCGGTGAGCGTGGTGTAGGGCTCGCCGTAGAGATTGACGAGCAGGAAGTGCATATACGCACGCAGCATATAAGCCTCTCCCACCAGCTGTCGTCGCTCGTCCTGCGTGCCACCCTCCATGTTGTCAGCGTTGTCGATGACATGGTTTGCCTCGTAGATTACCTGATAATAAGCGCGCCACGAGAAGGAACTGGTGGAGGCGTCTGCACCGACGTCGTTCCAACACCAGATGTCTTTAAAGCTGCTGATATCCTCTTTCGAGAGCGTTGCGTCCATGGTCAGTTCGTCGCTGCGAAACGTAGCGAGCCCCCTGTCTTCGGGCACCACCGAGTATGCCATGGTGAGCATCTCGCGATACTCGTCGGTTGTTGTGATGATGACTTTTCCCTTCGGCTTAATGTCGAGGAAGTCGTCGCAGGAGGCGAACAGGGCTCCTATTATTATAATAAGGTATAGGGATGCCGCCCGACGTATGATGGTTTCCAACTTAAACATTTGACCTTTCCACTTTAGAGATTGATTTTTCGGCTGTTTAGAAATTCACGTTTACGCTGAGCGAACAGGAGCGCGGTATGGGCTGTGCGAACTCGTTGCCCATTGTCTCGCGGTCGAGATAGTTGTCGTAGTTGGAACCGAAGGCGAACAGATTGCGTGCCTCCAGTGCCACGGTCAGTCCCGTTACGCCGAAGCGCGTCGTAAGCGTGGTGGGCAGAGAGTATGCCAACCGAACGTTTTGCAGGCGGAAATAGTTGACTTCGCGCACCCACGTGTCGAGCATTGAGTAGAGGCCGAACTCTGAGTACTGGATGTATTCGGCGGGGCGGTCGGTGCTGTTCATCAGACGTGGGAATGTCGTCGAGGTGTTGTCCGCGGTCCAACGGTTGAGAATGTCTCTGTTTGTGTTCATTCCTCGGTCGTAGTTGGCGGGTGAATACGACGGCGTGCAGCGGACGAACATCTTCAGATTGCAATAGAGATTGAGCGACAGCTCCCATCGCTTATACGAGAATCGGTTGAGCAGTCCGCCAGTGTAGAGCGGGTCGGTGGAACCGATGTACGAATAGAGGTCGCGCTGTTCCTCGGCGGAGAGAGTGCTTGCGCCGTAGGAGTTGAGCTTCAGCAGCTCTGTGGCGGTTACTTTCTCGCCCTGCTTGTTGTAGAAGAGTGGGTATCCCTCGTCGTCGAGTCCAGCGGAGCGTAGCGCGAATATCGCGCCAACGGGATAGCCCTCTCGCCCTGGCGTGGTCTGGTTTTCGGGAATCTCCTCTTTCAGCACGGTGTTGTCGTTGTAAGCGAAGTTAAGATTGGTTGACCAACGGAAGTCTTTAGAGCGAATGTTGTTGGTCTGAAGATTGAGCTCTATTCCTCGGTTTCTCATGCTTGCCCAATTGACAAGCATCGAAGAGAAACCGCTTTCCAGCGCGAGCATCCGCGTAGCTATCAGGTCTTCACCCTTGCGGGTGTAGGCGTCGAGGGTGAGCATGATGGCCTCGTTGAACGCTGTGAAGTCGAGACCAACGCTGAAGGTCTTGGTCTTTTCCCAACGCAGTCGCGAGTTTGGCGGCGAACTGACGTTCAGCGCGCGCTCGGTGTTGCCTGGCAGTATGGTTACGTTGGTGTAGTCGCCCAGCACATACGACGAAGTGTTCTTGTCGATGTTTCCCTGAATTCCGTAGGAAGCCCTGACGTCTAAGTTGTCTATCCACTTTGTGTTTTCGAGGAACTTCTCCTTGGATATCCTCCAAAGGCCGCTGACCGAGTAGAGTGGCAGGAATCTGTATTTCTTGGCGACTCCGAACATATCGGAACCATCGAAACGGACGCTGCCTCCTAAGACGTAGCGACTGCGGTAGGAGTAAGAGCCCGTTGCGAAGAACGAAGCGAAGGCGCTCTCCGTATATGACTCGCTGTAAAGGGGATAGAGCTTTGCCCAGCTCTCGTTGGGATAGATGACGGGCTTCACTTGGAGCGTATTCTCGTCGTAGCCGTAGCCTGTGGCTGCCACCGACTCATACCACGTCTTCCTTATTTCCGTTCCAATCATAGCCTGCATCTCGTGGGTGTTCAGTATGTTCTGCGAATACTCGCCTTGCAGTTTCCACGTGATTTGCTTATTGGTGCTGCTCGTGGTTGTCTTCTTTCCTCCGTCGGGCAAGAACGACTCGTTGTCGAGCACAGCGAGGGTGGTACGCTCAATGTCCTTGCGCATGGCGTAGGTGTCGCCCGATGCGTATTGCGTCTTTGTAGCGTCGTCGGCCTGAAGTCCGAGCTGAGTGGTGAGTTTAAAAAGGTCGTTGAAGCGGTACTCTCCGTCGAAGATTGCGGAGAACGACTTGGTTTCGAGTTGGTATTTAGTATTGTTGCGTTCCTCGAAGACGTTGAACATTAGGTCAGAGTCTTCGCGTCCCTGTATGTCGATGTCATAGACGTAGTTTCCCTCTGCGTCGTAGGGTTGCTGATAGGGATTGGCTCGGCGCGAATAATATACGGGGTTGGTGAATCCGTCGGCGTCGGTGAGATTGGCTTTGTTTAGTCTTCGGTTGGCAAAGATAGAGAGGCCGAGCTTCAGATGGGTGTTCATCTTGTAGGTTGTCTTCGCCGTTAGGTTCAGACGGTTAGCCTCGGTGCCACGCGTGTTTCCCTTCTCGTCTGTGTAGCCAATCGACGTGTAGTAAGTGGTGCGGTCGCCGCCGCCAGAGACACTTGCGTTGTATTCTTGACTGAACGTGCTACGGAAGAGAATGTCGTTCCAGTCGGTCTGTGTGGTCTTTAGGCTATTGATGGCCTGCTGGGTCGCCGATGAGAGGGCCGAGAATCCTTGCGACTTGTAGGTCTCCATCTCGCCAGCGTTGTTCAGCAGTCGTGCCACGGCGCCCTTGTTTTGCCGATAGGTGTAGTCGGAGAGCAGTAGGGCAAGTTCGAGGTCCACCTTTTCCTCCGACGAAAGAAGGTTGAGGCGGTCGATGCTGGTCTTGGGAGAATAGGTGAGGCGCGTGGAGAAGTTCACCTTTGGCCGCCCCTCCTTGCCTCGCTTGGTGGTGATGACTATCACGCCGTTGGCTGCTCGCGCTCCGTAGATAGCAGTGGCGGCAGCATCTTTCAGCACGGTGATGGTCTCTATATCAGCAGGGTTGATACCCGCTATTGAGGTGGAATAAATGTTGTTGATGTCCTTTAGGTCGTCCATCGAAGGCACCTCGCTCCCCTCAAGCGGCATACCGTCGAGCACCCAAAGTGGGTCTTGCGTGCCATTAAGCGAGGCGGTGCCTCGGATGCGCAACTTGGGAGCTGAGCCAGGCGCACCAGTCTGGGTAACCGATGCGAGACCTGCCACTTGTCCTGCCAAGGCTTGGTCGATGCTCATCGCGCTGCCGAGTATGTCGTCGTCCACCTTGACGGTCTGTATTGCCACCGTCAGTTTGCGTCGCTCAATCTGCTGATAGCCCGTTACTACCACCTCGTCGAGACCTTTTGCCTCCGAGGGCTTCAGTTTTATGGTTACACCGTCGGAAGCTGCGGCTCTCGCCGTTTCGTAGCCTATATAACCGCACTCGATGGCCTTTGCACTCGCGGGAAGAGCCATTGTGAATCGTCCGTCGAGGTCGGTAGTTGCGGCGTATTTAGACACGTCAACTCCGAGGCGACGCAGTTCGTCGGCAGGCAACCTAAGCGACGCTCCCACGAGAGGCTCACCCGTCTTTGCGTCTTCGACGACGCCTTTCACGGCCTTGGTCTCCTGTGCGATGCTCGGAAGAAGTCCTATCCATCCGAGGAGTATGATTATAAATAATGTCTTTAGGATTTGAGACCCTGAGCTGTTTAAGGTCCGATTTCCTAAGTTCTTATTCGTTCGAGTTATCACGTTCATAAGTTTTGAGCTCTTTCCGTTTTAAGTTCATCACTCTATTTGCAACGCATTCACTATGCGAAGAAGCAAGTCCTGATAGTGAAATCTGGTGGCTTCGTCGCCGCCGTTTACTCTCTTTTCCAAGAGCGTCTTCACTCTGAGCAGCTCTCCACGCTTCACCGAAAGGGCGTCGCTCGTGCGGTTTGCCTGCGAACCGTAGAAGTTGAGCTCGCGCTTCGAGGCAAGTCTGTCGTCGGGAGCTATTTTCTTGTTCAGCTTTATTCCCTCTTGCGCGGCGGCAGAGGTGATGAGTGCATCGACGAAGAGTTTCTGCATGTCCCGCTGATTGATGTCGGGCCGCTTATTCTTGATTGTCGTTGCGAATATCGACTTGTGCAGCTGATTCATAAGGTCGGTGACACGATAGACGCTGGTTCCACAGACACGCTCGTGCTCCAGCATCCTGACAAGACGGTCGTTGTTCATCAAGTCGAATATGATGTAAGCCTGATGGTTTCGCAGCACGAGCGTCGGAGATTGCTCCTGACGTCCGTTAGGCGTCTCTTTGTTTATGAACGTCCTACGAGCCAAGGCAGTATCAGCCAACCACGATGGCCATTCGAGCGCATTGCGGATGATGAAATCTACGCTCGCCCTCTGCTTGTCGTCCTCCACAAATGTGAAGGTGGACTGACCGTCATCGACTGTTGTATTCTCTATGTAAATGCCGCCTACGTTCGCCATTACGTGGTATATATAATTCAGCCATTGGTCAACCACGGCCTTATATAGCTTCGAGGCATCATCATAGGTCTGCGACCTTTCGCCCGTGGTGGTCCAGTCTATGATGTGCGGTACTATGCGCTTTAGATTGCTGATACCAAGTTCCGACGACCGCAGTGGGTCGTCGCCCAAGTCCTCCATTTGTGCACGAGGGTCAACGGCGTCTCGCTGCGATTGTTGCTCGCTGTATTTATAGTCTCGACCTTGGTGAGCCGCAAGCAGGGCAGCAAGTCCGTCCTTCTCCTGCTGTTCGTCGGGATACCAACGATAGCCATACTCAATGGCGAGCAGGTCGTAAGGTCCGATGTTCGGTTCAAAGCGTTGGACTCCATCGCCTGGTTGTGCCACATAATTGTAGCGAGCGTAGTCCATAAATCGACGACGACGTGCGATGCTCACGGTCGGTGAACGTTTTGCTTCGCAGCGAGTCTGTGGGCACAGTCCACGAACCCATCATATTATGACGCAGACCGAGCGAATGTCCCACCTCGTGGCAAATCACGAAGCGCATGGCATCGCCTATCACGTCGTCGGGCAACTGAAACGTGCGCGCCTTGGGATTTGCGGCTGCCGTCTGGACAACAATCCACTCACGAACCATACTGATAACATTGTGCCACCAGATAACGTCGGCTTCCAATATCTCTCCGGAACGAGGGTCAAGCGTGGAGGGTCCCATTGCGTTCTGCTTCGTGCTGGCTACGTACATAAGCTGCGAGTAGTTTATGTCGTCGGTCTCTCGTGCCTCCTCCTCGGTCAGAGTCTTCACCCGTATGGCATCCTTGAAGCCCGCACGCTCGAAGGCTTGGTTCCAGTCGGTGATTCCCTTCTCAAGCCACGGTCGCCACCTCGCGGGCACGCGCGCGTCTATATATAAGGTGATGGGCTTCACGGGTTCCGAAAGTTCACCGCGCATATATGCAGCAGTGTCGCGCGGAACGAGCCGCCACCGCTGTATGTAATTGCGATTCCCCACCTCCTGCTGTGTGTCGCTGTAGAAAAGACGGTCTGTGGTGAAGTATCCAATCCGAGGCGTGTCGCGACGGCCTTGCATTGGCTCTTCGGGCAGCAACACGATGCTCGTGCTCGTCTCCACGGTGATGTTCACGTGCTCGTTTCCCTCCACCACGCGCGTGGTCTGCTCCGACTTCACCACAACGTTGTTGTCGAAAGCCTTGGCAGAGATTATTCTCGAAAGGTCGCCTATTGCCGACGTGCCGAGGTTGATGTTCGAGAAGACGTCGTTGAGCGTGGTGTTCCTCCCGTTGAAAAACTCCGTCGCCTTTACCACGGCAGAAAGAGAGTCGGCGCTGTAAGCCTCTATCGGCATGCTTCCTATGAGCGGCGATATATAGTTGTCGGCCACGGCGCGCGAGATAGCATCGTCTTCGGGTGCATCGGGCTGTTGGCGCTGCTCGCGGATGAGCATTCGTTTGCGGTCGGCAGAGCGCTCCAACCGTATCATGAGCGTCTGATAATCGGTGCCGCGGTTCACTCCTGCCTCGTTCAGTTCCTCTGGCACCCGAAGGAGTTACGAGTTACGAGTTACGAGTTACGAATTACGAGTTACGAGTTACGAATGACGAGTTACGAATTACGAGTTACGAATTACGAGTTACGAGTGTTGAGTTACGAGTTACGAATTGAAAATTGAGAATTGAAAATTGAGAATGGAGAATGGAAAATTGAGAATTGAAAATGACGAATTGAAAATGGAAAATTGAAAATGGAAAATTGAAAATGGAGAATGGAAAATGGAAAATTAAGAATGGAAAATGGAAAATGGAGAATGGAAAATGGAAAATTAAGAATGGAGAATGGAGAATGGAGAATGGAGAATGCGCCAGCAAATTTTCAATTTTCAATCTTCAATTCTCAATTAAGAACTCACGGCGAATGCGCCAGCAAATTTTCAATTTTCCATTCTCAATTTTCCATTTTCCACAGGGATTTTTCCAAGTTTCTCCGAAATTCCCTACGGAATTTTGTGGTTTTCGCAAAAAATCACTACCTTTGCAGCAATAAATCTTTATCATCATGATTGAACGAAAGCATTATACTGACCGCATCGCAGAAGCATACCGTCATCTGCCAATTGTGGTGCTGATTGGGGCGAGACAAGTAGGGAAGACAAGCATCATGACGCTCTACGACAAGTCTGAATACCGCAATACGCTATTCCTTAACGGGCAGAACGGAGAAGTGGCCGAGCTATTCCAAAGATACTCCACCATCGAAAGCTATCTGAAAATATACCTGAACGAAGAACTTGACGGGCTACTTCTAATAGATGAATTTCAGTTTATCCACGGCATATCGACGATGATGAAGCTGCTGACCGACCAACATCCTTCGCTGAAAATACTATGTTCGGGAAGTTCGAGTCTCAATATTCTGAAAAATCTCGAAGAGTCGCTCGCAGGAAGAGTCAGGCTCATAGAAGTGCTGTCGCTCTCGTTTTCCGAATACCTAATGTTCCGCGACGAAAGACTTGGCCGCACCTATGAAAAAATGGAGCCAACAGCTGGCGAAGCACTGCTGAAACCCTTCCAAACGGCTTACGGCGATTATCTCGTCTATGGAGGGCTGCCGAGAGTTGCACTGGCAAAGGAGAAGGAAGCAAAAGCCGAGCTGCTGAACGACATCTACCAAACCTACCTGTTCAACGACGTGAGGCAATTCATCAGAACCGAGCACTATGCTGGCTTTAGCAAGCTATTGCGGTTGCTGGCCACACAAATCGGGAATCTGTTGAACATCAACGAGCTGAGCAGGGAAAGTGGACTGCCCTACAATAGTTGTGAAGACTATCTTAGACTGCTACAACAAATGTACATAATTAAATTGATTGAGCCCTATATGACCAACAAACGAAAGGTGATAACGAAGATGAAAAAGGTGTATTTCTGCGACTTGGGCCTGCGAAACATCATCTATAACAGCTTTAGCGAAATGGCTTTTAGGGTGGACAACGGAGCTATCTTCGAGAATGACATTCTGCTCGAACTATGGAGAAACAAACGAGCCTCGGAGACTATTCAATATTATCGCACGCAAAACGGAACAGAGGTTGACTTCGTGCAAACAGGCCCCACTCGAAGTATGGCCGTGGAATGTAAATACAAACACTTCGACAAGCCCGTTGGAATGGCAACGCTCAACAACTTTGCTCGCGACGAGAATATAGGGAAATGCTATGTTGCCAACATAAATCTTGCCGAGGGCATCTTCCTTCCAGGCATGTTTGCAGAGCGAATGGAATAGCTTTACAGCGGGACAAAGGTCGAAAACGAGAGGCGCGGGGCACTTTTACTGCGCTTTTTTGAGGAAAAAGGAACGGGTAACAGATTTTTTTCGTACCTTTGCACACCGATGAGACAGAGACGACTGTTCTTGCTTTGGCTGCTCACAATTTTATTCTGTTTGGGTGCAGCGGCGACAGAGACACATCCCGACGAGAGGCGAAGGGACGTGCCGCAGTCATCGACGATTGGTAAGCCCGACCAGACCGTAGCGGTGTTGAGCGACGCTCGACAGCTGGCACGCACGTGCAACGCCCGACCTCAACGACTCGTTCCGTCGCCGCAGGGAGGAGCTAAACAGAACCCGTCTCACGCCCGTTTTCGCAATGTAAAACCATCAATCTTCGTCTTATGCGACCGCAAGTGCCGCCTTGAGAGCGCACCGTTCGCATCGTCTGCAGCGTGCGATTACTACGTCTTTGCGCTGCGACACCTTCTTCTTTAGACTTCTTATTCACCGAGGAGCGAGCGTGAAGTGAGCTCAGAATAGCAAGGGATGAGGCATTCCTTGCCTGTTCTACTTGTATGCTATGGCATCGCTGTGCCCAAAACTCGGCACGACACCCTGCAGCATAAGAAACATACGCCCACAAACGAGACTATCCTCACCATCACTCTTCGCCAGACGAACCGCACTAAAAAACATCATCAACCCAACAAAAAGTTTAAAGAAATATGGCAAGCATAAAGAACATGGAGCTGAGCAAGGAACTCTTCTCCAAGAATTTCATCACTGTACACAAGTCTTTCTTCGGACTCTGTACGAAAGTAGTGTATAACCCCACAGGCAGCGAAGTGAAAGGCTTCAGCCACGAGTACGCCACCGAACCAGGGCAGCGCATCGAGGCTCTGCTGAACACCGACCCGTCGCTGCTCGAAAAGGCCATCGACGGTATAGGGAAGATAGAGAAGAGCGACATCGGGACAATGCGCCTCGACGGTTGCATCTCCGACGACCGACAGTTTGCCGCCTTCCAGCTGTTCACCTATTCACAGTATCTCTACAAGCCTCTGACCGAGGTGAAAATCTACGAAGGCCACGCTGCCGAGGTAATGAGCAAACTATTCTAATCGAGGAAGAAAGCTCGCCCGACAGAGCAAAAAGAAAACGGGAGTCAGCCAAACGTCATCGGCTAACTCCCGTTTTTTCGTGTCCGCTCGGTTGGCGGAATGGGCTGCTACTTCAATATCAGTTTCTGTCCGTTGCTGATGTAGATGCCTCGTTTCGTCGGGCGAGCAATCTTGCGTCCAGAGAGGTCGTAGTATCCCTCGGCGTTCTGGCGCAACATCACGGGCTGCACGATGCCCGTCTCACCGCCGTTGAGTGCATCGAGGAATGCCTGTATTGCGTCGCTCAGATAGCGAGTCTGCTTCGTAACATCGCTCGTAGCCAGTGCCGACTGCGAGGTGAAGAGCTTCTCCGTTGCGGCGATGCTGTCGGCGAAGGTGGCAAGTGCCTCTGCGCTGGCCACGTCCTTATATTCGTCGTAAATAGAGAGAGCCCGGTTGAGCGAGTCTGCCATAAGGATATACGCACGGTCGAGGCCCACGGTGTTCATCGCGCGATAGCCGTTCTTGTAGTACTTGTTGAGCACCGTAGCGAAGGGCTTCACTTGGGTTGCCGAGTCTGCTGGGTAATAGTAAGGATAGTCGTTCTCGTTGTATCCTATCAGCATAGCAGTGGCGGTCAGTTCGGTCTGCGTGGTCTGTCCGCTGAGCATTCCGTCGAGATGGTATCCCGCTGTGTCGGTGGTGATAGCCACGTCCGATGCCGTTATCTCGTTGCGTTTGTCGTAGTCTGTCAGTACGAGCAGAGGTGTCATTGCGGGCACGCTTGTCTGACTTTCGAGCGTCATTGAGGCACTCTTCACCTCGCTGACCGTGCGAACCACCATACCCTCTGGCACTGGGGCTGCAAACGGAACGATGGCGTCAACCCAGTGGCCTGCCTTCAGGTCGCTCAGAACGAGTGTTGCCTTCGTCGCCGTGAATGCTGCGGCAGGCTTGAAGTTATAGCCAGTGTAAACCAAGAGTTCGCTGCACACTCCGCCTGCCACCACGTTCTTTGCGCCGATGGTGTTGCTTGTGGCGGTGAAGACGGCGTTCGGGTTGGCTGCTTCGGGCTGCGAGTTAAGGTCGGAAACGCCCGTGAGGTCGTAGCTCGTTACGCTCTCGTCGGATGCCAGCTTTGTGAAGCGAGCGGCGTTCCAGTCGCCCGTTACGGTGGCAGCGCGTCCGTTGGTCGTTATGGCGAGTGTAGGCTCTGCCACGGTGAAATAGATTACCGTGTCCGATACTGCCACGTTCAGTTCGGAGTTCTCTCCCGCTTTCACGGTGCGGTCGAAGTATGCCTTATATCGAACGCCTGCCGAGAGAGAGTTGAAAGTGAATGTGGTGTCTCGCGATTCTCCGCTCTGCATACGCTCGATGGTGATTGTCTTTGTCTTCGCGGCCTCCCACTCGCCACTCTCCGTGTTATATTTCTGCACGATGCACTTCACTTGCGGCTCGCAGTATGTTCCGTTTGTGCTGTTGGTGAAGTTGGCCGCAATGTTGGCGCTCGTGTTGTTCACGCGCCGATAAGTTATTCCGTCGAGAGTCTCGTTGGTAGAGCCGGCGTCGATGCTCATGCTGTTGAGCGTCAGGTCTGCCACGGTCGGCTGAGGCACTATTTCTATGGTGTCGAGCGGGTTGTTGTTGTTGTCGGTCAAGAACAGGTAATAAGTCTTTTCCAACGACGGCTTATAAGTGAAGGTGATGACGGCGGAGTCGCCGCTTGCTATCACCGTGGTGGTTTCGGTGGCGGAAGTCGTCGTTGGGCGCTTGCCTGTGGTAGAGGCCCACAGTCGGAAGCCAGAGTAACTTAGGGTGCCATTGTTTTTCACCACGCAAGTTATGTCGTTGTTACAGCGCTGCCATAGTGATTCGTTCGTGATTCGTCCCTCCAGGTTCTGCTTCTTCGGAGCTGCTCCTGAGAGCATCTCTTGATATGTGTTAAACCCGTTCATGCCAGTCTCATCGTCGATGGTAAAGTATCCGTCGCCCGAACCTCCCCAGCCGAAGTTGAAGTGGTAGAGACCCGTACTTGCCTGATAGCCATCAAGCACCACGGCGTGTCCGCCATCGCTGTTCGAACCAGCATAGACCATCGGGCGTCCTTCGCTCAGGTTCTGGTATGCAAGCTGCTCCCAACCCTTCTGAGTGAATGCCCACTTCCACTTGTCTTGGCAAGACAACTGGAACTGGTTGGCGAAGGCTTTGTTCATTCCTTCGTCGCCGATGTACCCTCCCGTGGCAGTGCCACCGTCCATGGCGTAGGTTAGGTACGACGATGTTCCGACGGCATACATTAGGGTGGCAACGGCTTTGTTCTGCTTCGTAGTGCCAGAGCCCGACAGTTTCATGATGTCGTATTCTATGGGCGTTCCCTTAGGCAGCGACTCCGTTACGGGTGCGCCTCCGTATGAGTAAGTCGGAGTGGCATAGAGCAGCGAGTCGGGCAAGTCCTTGCGAAAGTAATAGAGCACCTGTGAGCCCGCCGTTGCAACGCAGCCGGTCAGTGCTTTGTTGTTATTGTCTGTCCGACGCGGCGCAAGGTCGTTGTAAGGCGAACTTTGGTGCCAATGTGTTTGAATGAGCGGAGCCACACTCGTCCAGTTGGCCTTGAATTCGTCAACTCCGAGTATCGACTCGCGCACTCTCTGTGCCGCGCGACGCTTCACCTGCTTGCGGCTGGTCTGGCTTTGCAGCGTGGTGATGCGCTCGCTCCACGAGGCAAGCATTTCTTGCAGCTGGACGGGCATCTCGTTCAGCACGAAGTCGCCCTGGTCGATGATGCCTATCACGGGAGCCGTCTGGTCGTCGCCCGAAATGATGACGAAGCCATTGCCGGCACCGCGCGAGAAGACGTAGTAGGGCGCCCAGTCGGTGTCGTCGCTCGTTTGGTCGCTGATTTCGGCCACCATCGACGCTATCTCCCTTGCGTCGGCACGACTGATTTTCTCAGCCTTCACGGTGGCTGTGCCGAGGCAGAGTGCAGCCGCCACGGTAAGTATCACTTTTCTCATAATTTGTTTCCTTAATTGGTTATTTTGCCTGCAAAGTTACGAATTTACTTTTTAAGTGAGCAACATTTTAAGTTTTTAAGGCGGGAACATCTTAGTTTTTAAGTTTTTTTGTACCTTTGCACTGGATTTATGAGTTACGAATGTTGATTTACGAATTACAAATTGGTCGCGCGTTGCGCGATGAAGAATGAAAACAATTAAAAATTAAGTAATTAATAATCGGCGAAGCCGACTAACTCGTAATTCAACATTCGTAATTCGTAACTCATAATTCGTAATTCGCAATTCATAATTTCGTAATTCGCAATATATGACTATCACACCAAAAGACATTAGGGAGGCGCTCGCAAGCGTAACCTACCCTGGAACAAAGAAAAGCATCATCGAGAGCGACATGCTCGCCGACAACCTTCGCATAGACGGCAATAGGGTGGCATTCTCGCTCGTCTTCGACCGTGAGACCGACCCGTTTCTGAAGTCAACAGTAAAGGCTGCCGAGGCAGCCATACACTATCACGTCGGCAAAGACGTCGAGGTGAGCATATCGGTGGAGACAAAACAGAAGAGCCGACCGAAAGACGAGCCCCTTCTGCCCCAAGTGAAACACGTGGTGGCAGTGAGCTCCGGCAAGGGAGGAGTGGGAAAGAGCACCGTTGCGGCCAACCTCGCAATAGCGTTGGCACGTCTGGGCTACCGCGTCGGACTGCTCGACACCGACATATTCGGGCCGTCGATGCCGAAGATGTTCCACGTAGAAGACGAGAGAGTCTATTCCGTGGAGCGCGACGGGCGCCGACTGATTCAGCCGATAGAGAAATTCGGAGTCAAGATGCTCAGCATCGGCTTCTTCGTCGATTCCGACAAGGCAGTGCTGTGGCGCGGAGCAATGGCCTGCAACGCACTGAAACAGCTCCTCGCCGACTCCGACTGGGGAGAGCTGGACTACTTCATTCTCGACACCCCGCCAGGGACGAGCGACATCCATCTGACGCTGCTGCAAACGCTGAAGCTCACCGGAGCCGTCATCGTAAGCACGCCTCAGCAGGTGGCTCTGGCCGACGCGCGAAAGGGAATCGACATGTATCAGAACGAGAAAGTGGGAGTGCCCATCCTCGGACTCGTGGAAAACATGGCGTGGTTCACTCCCGCCGAACTGCCCGAAAACAGATACTACATCTTCGGGCGCGAGGGCTGCCGACGACTGGCCGAAGAGATGCACATCCCCCTATTGGCGCAAATCCCTCTCGTTCAGAGCGTTTGCGAAAGCGGCGACGAAGGCGACCCCGTAGCCCTGCACGCCGACACCGCCTCTGGTCAGGCCTTCCTCTCGCTGGCGCAGTCGCTCGTAACGGTGGTCAACCGTCGCGAGGCACAGCAGCAGTGATGTCCGCTACCATCACCTATAATATATTAAGGTGCTAAAACGGCAAGCCTACGTATCGGTGGAAGAAATTTTCGTCGATAATGTTTGGTCGTTTCAAAAATAATGGTTACATTTGCAGCGTTCTATACAAGTTATTAACCCCCAAACAGAAAAAAGATTATGGTAACAGGCATCATTCTTATCATCGTCGGAGCACTCATCGGAATGCTCGCAGGCAAGTTGCTCGGCGGTTCCCTCGCAAGCATAGTAAGCATCATCGGATGGGTTTGCTCCGTAGTAGGAGTAATCTATATCATCTTAGACCTCATAGGAAGGCTCTAAGCCTCTCGCCAAGAGAGAACACCCTAAACCGATAGTCGGACGAAAGTTCGGCCATCGGTTTTTTGCTTCTAAGGGAAGAAATCGTTTCCACCCTTTTAATCGGACATTTCCACCGTAATAAAAAACTATCATCACCGTAATAAGAAATCATCACCACCACTTTAACATTGTGGTTCAGTCTAAACCACGCTCTGGTTCAGCCTGAATCACGCCCTGATTTAGCCTAAACCAGACAGACGAAATGTTAAAGTCGGAAAAAAGTTCCGCTTTTCCTTGCATTTCGCCTCGCGATTTTGTATCTTTGCATTCGCAACGACCATGAAAAGCAAGCACCAAAGTGCTATTTGACGACGCAAGAAACGAGAATTAATCATCGGGATAACAACCGACGAGAAACACCATTGTTTTTTAATATCTATTACCATGTCAATCAATTACAGACTAAGAAAGTGCAACATCAAGCACAGTGAGAACTATGGTAAGCTGTACGCTTACGCAGTAAGAACCGACGTAGCCGACCAACGCGAGCTTGAGAGGCGCATACAGCAAAACTGCACGGCAAAGCCTTCCGACGTGAGAGTTGTGCTTCGCGAGCTCGTTGAGGTGATGCGCGAGTGCCTGCAGGAGGGACGAACCGTCAGGCTCGACGAGTTTGGCTCGTTCGCTCTCACCATCAAGAGCAGGTGCGTCAACGAGGCTGCCGACTTCGACGAGAAGCGCGACATACGCGGATTCCGGTGCAAGTTTACGCCCTACGGCGAACGGTTCGGCGACGGAAGCCACAACATCCGACGGCCATTCACAGCCGACTGCACCGTGCACCGACTGGACGACTACCACCCCGGCGACAACCGCTGACAGGGGGCTGCGGCGGCTCCCACGACCACCTTTTGGCGAAAATAGGCGAAAAGATTTCGATTTGTTTTGCAGTGTGAAAGATTTTCCCTAACTTTGCACGGAATATGGAACAGAGCATGAAAACATCGCTCACGGGCATGACGCTCGACGAGCTTCGCCACGTGGCCACCGAACTGGGGCTGAAGCCCTTCGTGGGCAAGCAGATGGCGGAGTGGATTTACGCGAAAGGCGTCGGCTCCGTAGGCGACATGGCAAACATTGCCAAGGCCAACCGTGAGCGCATTGCCGAGCGATACGCCGTGGGACGACGCGCGCCAGTGATGACGCAACGCTCTGCGGACGGCACGCTGAAGTATCTGTTCCCCACCGAGAACGGACGGACAGTGGAGACAGTTTTCATCCCCGACGGCGACAGGGCCACGCTTTGCGTCTCGTGCCAAGTGGGGTGCAAGATGAACTGCCTCTTCTGTCAGACCGGCAAGCAAGGCTACGAGGGCAACCTGAGCACCGCCGACATTCTGAACCAAATCTACGCTCTGCCCGAACGGGAACGACTGACGAACATTGTCTTCATGGGGCAAGGCGAACCGATGGACAACCTGGACAACGTGCTGCGCGCCACCGAGATAATCACTGCCGACTATGGAATGGCGTGGAGCCCCAAGCGAATCACTGTCAGCTCCGTCGGCGTAAGAGGCAAGCTGAAGCGCTTTCTCGACGAGAGCGAATGCCACGTGGCAATCAGTCTGCACGCCGCAATACCAGAGCTGCGCCGCCGACTGATGCCCGCCGAGGGAGCGATGCCGATAGAGGAGACGGTGGCACTGCTGAAGCAATACGACTGGAGCCACCAGCGGCGACTATCGTTCGAGTATATCGTCTTCGGCGGACTCAACGACTCGCCCCTGCACGCCCGCGAGATAGTGAAGCTGCTCGGCGGACTGGAATGCCGCGTCAACCTGCTGCGCTTCCACGAGATTCCAAACGTGGGACTGCGACCGTCGGACGAGCATCGCATGGAGGCTATGCGCGACTACCTCACTCAGCACGGCATATTCACCACCATCAGAGCCAGTCGCGGCCAAGACATCGACGCCGCCTGCGGACTGTTGAACACGAAGGCCAAGGCCGGGGGAAAAGAACTGGATTAGGGAGAAAGAGAAGAACAACAAAGATATGTCAGAAGAAAAAAGAAGAATACACGTCGCCATCACCCACGGCGACACCAATGGCATCGGCTATGAACTGATATTCAAAACGTTTGCCGAGCAAGACATCATGGAGTATTGCACACCTATCATCTACGGGTCGCCTAAGGTGGCTGCCTACCATCGTAAGATGCTCGACGTGCCTGCGAACTTCTCAATAATAAGCAAGGCTGAGGATGCCTACGAGGGAAGGCTCAACCTGCTGACGTGCTTCGAGGAGGAAGTGAAGGTGGACGTTGGCCTGCCCTCCGGCGAGGCTGGCACGGCAGCACTAAAGGCGCTCGAACGCGTGGCCGAAGACTCTCGCCAAGAGGCGTTCGACGTGATGGTGGCCGCACCGATGAACAAGAGCAACATGCCCGACGCGGTGTTCCCGTTCTACGGCTACAGCGACTTCCTGGAAAGCAGGATTGGCGACGGGCAGAAGGTGCTGCCGATGCTCATCGGAGAGAAGATGAGAGTGGCAACGCTCACCGTGGGCAAGCAGTTGGCCGACGCTCCGACAGCCGTAAACCAGGCGAACATAGAGGAGAAGGCCACCCTGCTATGGCAGACGCTCAAGCGCGACTTCCGCATCACGAACCCGCGCATTGCCATTCTCGCCCTGAACCCCAAGACCGACAGCCACCACTTCGTAGGCACCGAAGAGAGCGAGCAGATAGCGCCCGCCGTGGAGTCGCTGGCGAAGAAGGGCATTCAGGCCTTCGGACCATACTCCTCCGACGAGATTTTCACCGACAGCGAATATATGCACTTCGACGCCATTCTCGCCATGCACCAAGAGCAGGCCGAGACTCCGTTCAGGGCGCTCGCACAGTCGCGCGGTGTCAGGCTGTTGGCGGGACTGCCATTGGTTTGCACTGCTCCCGACATCGACGTGAGCTACGACATCGCTGGCAAGGGCGAGGCAGACGAGAGCTCGTTCCGCCAAGCGCTCTATCTTGCCATCGACATCTATCGTAACCGACAGGAATACGACCTGCCGCAAGCCAATCCGCTGCCCAAGCTCTATCACGAGCGCCGCGACGACAGCGAGAAGGTACGCTTTGCGCGCCCCAAACCCAAGTTCGAGAAAGAGGAGAACTCCAACGCTGAAAGCGCGGAATAATATGCAGAAGAAATATCAGAACGGCTTTTTCATCTTCGGACTGATAGTGCTCGTAGTGATGATAACACAGCTGGACTTCAAGGAAGTTTGGGCTGGACTGAAGCATGCGGGCTATTGGTTCTTTGCGGTGGTAGGCCTCTGGTTCTTCCTTTACATGATAAACACTTCCACATGGATGCTCATCATCAAGAGCGGACTGCGGGGGAAAGAAGACGAAAAGAGCAAGGTAGGCTTCTGGTGGCTCTATAAAATCACCGTGTCGGGCTTTGCGCTCAACTATGCCACTCCGGGCGGACTGATGGGCGGCGAGCCCTATCGCATCATGGCCCTGTCGCCGAAGATAGGCACAGAGAGGGCGTCGTCGAGCGTCATCCTCTATGCTATGACGCACATCTTCAGCCACTTCTGGTTTTGGACTCTCTCGGTGGCGTTGTTTCTCTTCACCCAGCCGCTCAACGTCTTCGTATGCTCGCTCATGGCGGCTATACTGGCGTTTTGCTTGCTCGGCCTCTGGTTTTTCACGAAGGGATACAAGAAGGGAATAGCCGTCAGCTGCCTGCAACTGTTGCGCCACTTCCCGTTCGTCAAACGTTGGGCAGTGCCGTTCCTCGAAAGGAACAAGGAGAAACTGGCGAACATAGACGAACAGATAGCCGCGCTGCACAACCAGAACCCGCGAACTTTCGTGGGCGCCGTGGGGCTCGAATTGGCTTGCCGCGTGATTTCAGCACTCGAAATATTCTTTTGTCTGCTGGTGCTTATGCCGAGCGTCAACTTCATCGACTGCATACTGATACTGGCGTTCACCTCGCTCTTCGCCAATCTTCTCTTCTTCATTCCCCTGCAACTGGGCGGACGAGAGGGAGGCTTCGTGATGTCAACCGCAGGACTGGCTATGTCGGCAAGCGCGGGCATCTTCGTAGCTCTCATAATACGAATACGCGAACTCATCTGGACGGCCATCGGACTTCTATTGATTAAATTCGACAAAAAGACATGAGAAAAACGCTCTTTCTGCTGCTAACAGTCGTAGCTCTCGCGGCCTGCGGAGGAAGCAACCGCCACAGCGAGGCCGAGGCGCTGCTGCAAAAGGCAACCGAGGCAACCGAACAAGGCAACTATCGTCGGGCTCTGCTGCTGATAGACTCGCTGCGCCACGCCTATCCCGACGCCGTGGACGCACGCAAACAGGCTCTCCGACTGCATCAGGAAGCGTCGCTGAAGGAGGCTCAGGCCGACCTCGCCACGACCGACAGCGCCCTGCAAGCCGTGAAGCAAGAGTATGAACGGCAACAGCGCACGGTGGACGCCCACAAACAGGCAGGCAATGCCACCGCCGAGGAACTGACGAAGCTCACCCGAACACGTATGCTGCGCGACTCGCTGCAAGTGCGTTTCGACGTGGGTTGTGCCAAGATAAAGTATATTCACAAGAGGCAAAAGGAGCTGACCGACGAGTGAGAGAGCCACTTTCGCACCGCCATTTCTCCCACGTATTCCTTTGAAAGACAAAGAAAAGGTCTGGCCGCCGAGTCCCGAAAGACTTCGACGGCCAGACCTTTTCTATGCAAAAATGAATAAACATTTTCTACTTCATCTGAGCTAAGACCTTCTTGTAGTAACTTTGCGTTCCGCGAACGCTGTAGCGTGGACCACCGTTCCAAGAGCGAATCGCCTTCTCGATGTTCTTGGTCGGATTGTGGTACGACTGGATAAGGAGGAACATCTCCTTCGACTTTGCTACGCTGAAACGATCAGACAGAGTGTAGCGCTTCTTACTCTTGCGCGCCTCAAGAATCTGATTACATTCCTTAACCAATATCGGCGTAATCTGCATGGCTCCACATTGGTTCCCGCTTACAACACGGGCGTTACCACCGCTTTCCACTTGAATAATCGCAGCCATCACTGGCTCCCAGAACGCTGCGGCATCACTGCTTGTACTGCGTCCAAATACCGATAGAGGCGTAACCATGAAGGTCAACAACAATAATGTTACACTTCTTTTTAAATCTTTCATTATAAAATTGCTTATGGAGCTCAGTCGTTACCAAAACGACGAGGTAGAGGCTCATCGAGATATGACACTTCATACCCTCACTCCTGTTTCACGCTGCAAAGGTAAGAACTTTCTCGGAAACTGCCAAAAAACATCTGTGTCCGTTAACAATTTTCAACTTTTCCGCCTTGTTTTTAAATTTTGAACACTTTTGATACAAAAAAGAACAACCATCGGCCTTCGTCCGAACGGTCGGACTGAAGACTGATGGTTGCAGTAGGAATGATTTGCCGATGCCTTAGAACGTCATTCGCATCATGAATCGGATGCCGTCCTTGTGCGCTGTGGGCAATTCATGATAGTTGAGACGACGGACATACTCGATGTGGATTATCTTGAAAATGTTGTGTATGCCTGCAATCAACTCCATGTAGGGACGGTTTTTGTCCATCACGTAGCATCCTTCGGGGAACTGCATCAAGCGGGTGTTTCCTGCGTTCTCATCAAGAAACGGGTTGTTTCGGTCGGTCAACGTTCCCCAGAGCGTCTTGAAACCGATGTACTCTCTCCACTTTAACTTCTTTAGTAGAGGTATGCGATTAAAGAGCTTGCCATTGAGGTCCCACGATACGTCGAGCGAGGCGTAACGGTCGTTGAGAAACTCCATGTTGTTGATGAGATTGAACGTCTCGTCCTGTACGATGTACGAGAGATTAGCGGCGGGCATGATGAGCAGCGGGAACGGCACTTGGTTCCACTGGCATCCAGCTTTGATATGAGTATCAATCTTGCCCCAACTCTTCATCCAGAAACGCTTATAGACCGTAAACTCGGTGAGATTGTAATCGTATTGTCCGCCGAGAAGTCCCTTGATTCCTATGGTGTGCGACGCCGTGAAGACGGGTGCTTCAAGGTTGACGGGCACGCGGCGTTGCTTGGTGTTGATGAACGTCTCTCCAGGTGCAAATCTCAGCGTAGCACTGAGTTGCGTTGTTCTAATCTTCTGCGACTCGGTGGAACCAAGCGGGATGAAGGCAAGAGCGCCCTGCGGCTCGTTCTCTTCGCACTTAAATGAGATGGACGTCTTGAAACCCCAGTCTTCCTCTCGCTCGAAGAGCAGTTCCTGACGGTTGTAGAACATCATCTTGTCAACAGTAGCCCACTTAAACGCAGTGAAGACGTTGTCTTTGTCTGTCCTCGCAAACTTGTCGGACGGCGAACAGATGTCGTAGGTTGACGAGAAGGTGAGCGTTCGCTTCGGGAACTCTCGTGGCAGGTATTCCTTCTTATTGAACGACCACGTTACTTCGCCGAGGTAATAGTTTTTCTTGCTCTCCCAGCCGTGGGCATAATAGCCCTTGAAGAAGAGTTGCGGGTGCAGATTGGCAGTGGTCTGCAGCGATACGCGCGTGCGGATGCCGTCGACGAAGTTCTTGGTTATCATCGTGTTTATCGGGCCGATGTCCAGTTTCGACGGGTGTTCCTTAGTGCCGGTCTCCACAAAGTTCTCGATGAAAGCCTTTGCCAAGAACAGTACGTACTTGAAGCCCTTTACCTGCTCAAGACTATGCACGAACTGGTCCATCGACGACTCGCTCTTTGTGAGTTCCACCTGACGATACTGATTCCAGAAGTCTTCGCTCTGCATCTTCGCGTTTGCGTCGAGAACCTCTTTCTTCTTTCCCTTGAACAGTTGCTTAGGAAGTTCGTCGAAAGCGTAGTCGGTGAGGCGTGTGTTACGGATGACTATTGCCTTTGAAAGGAATTTCGTCAGCGATAGTTCCACCACCATGTCGTCGTCGGTAAGCGCCCACTGCCCGTCGGGAAGCCTGTTAAACTCTTGACGTATCTGCATATTATCCACGAAGTTCACGTCGCTCTTCTTCGGTATTGTCAGGTCGCAACGCCTAACTTGATACGACGAATCCTTCAAGATGTAGATGTCGCCTCGAAATCCGAAGTCCTGCTGATTGTTGGGGAGAAAATGTAGATGGATGCAAGAGTCTTGCTCCACGGTAAGTGTGTCAACGATATAATAACGGTAGAAGGCTATCGCGTCCTTACCGATTGGGCTGGTGAACGGGTATTGCAGCAGGCGCACTTGGTCGTCGTAGATGTTGACGTCGGTGAACACTTCCTTCATCATCTGCGTCAGTATGTCGCCCGTCTGTATGAGGTCGTTTATTCCGCTCTCGTTCTGACCTTTTATGATGTCCTTTTCGCTGTGCGGATTCTTGCGGTAGAGGTGCTGAGTTACGGTCTCGTTCACCGAGACTGGCAGTATCAGTTTGTTGTTGTAAGGGCAGACTTCTATCTGATTTATTATCCATTGCTGCTTTCCGAGTCGCGTACTGTCGAGGTCGCTGGGCTTGATGTCGTTGAAAGCGAGCGTCTGCTTTTGATATTTGTTGTATTGATAGAAGTCGTGGTTTTCGAGTTGGGTACGTTTCTTTGCCGCAATCACCTTTTTCATCAACTCTACCGCGGGGTTGTCTTTTCGGCTGTAGCGTGCACGTTTCTTCTTCACTTCTACTGCCTTCAGAGTACGGTTATCCTGTTTCAACGCGACGTTGAGCGACTTCATGCCCGACGTTACTTGCACCGTCTTAGGCTGATAGCCTACGGCACTGAACGTCAGTGTCCATCCCGGATGTCGCTCAATACGATACAAGCCGTCGATATTGGAAACGACGGCAATGTTGCGTCCTTTATATTGTACACTGGCGAGGGGTATGCTGTCCCCCGTCTGCGCGTCGAGTACATATCCACTGATTTGGGCGTTGACCACGGTGGCCAACGTCCAAACCAAGAATGTAAGAAGGAATTTAGTCAATCTCTTCGTCGGCCTCATATCCTCCCATTTCACGTATAGCGTTCTTCAGCATTGTGTACTGTTGGTACAAGTTGTTGACGGCTTCCTCGCCCTTGGTGTAGTCGTGCATCGGGCTCTTGAGGAAGAAGCTGAGGAATCGCTGCGTGCCGTATCTGCCGGCTCTGGCTGCGAGGTCGCTCAGCAGAGTGAGGTCGAGCAAGAGTGGGGCTGCGAGAATAGAGTCGCGGCAAAGGAAGTTTATCTTGATTTGCATGGGATATCCCATCCATCCGAAGATGTCAATATTATCCCAGCCTTCCTTATTGTCGTTGCGAGGAGGATAATAGTTTATACGGACCTTGTGGAAATAATCGGTGTAAAGGTCGGGCTGCACGTCGGCTTTAAGTATTGTCTCAAGAGTAGAGAGCTTGCTGACTTCCTTGGTGCGGAAGTTCTCCGGCTCGTCAAGTACGAGACCATCACGGTTGCCGAGTATGTTTGTCGAGAACCATCCGCTCAGACCGAGACAGCGAGTGCCAATGATTGGAGCGAAGCCGCTCTTCACGAGAGTCTGCCCTGTCTTGAAGTCCTTACCAGCGATAGGCATCTTGGTCTCCTCGGCCAGTTCCCACATTGCCGGTATGTCAACCGTAGTATTAGGAGCGCCCATGATGAAAGGTGCGCCCTCTTTCAGAGCTGCGTAGGCGTAGCACATAGATGGAGCAATATGCTCGCGGTCGTCAGCCTTCATAGCAGCTTCGAGGTCGGACAAGTGATAGTGTACCTTCTCGTCCACGGGAACATAAATTTCGGTCGAGGCAGCCCAGATAACCACCAGTCGGGCGCATCCGCTCTTCTCCTTGAAGTCGCGCATATCCTTGCGCAGAGCCTCAACCATCTCCCAGCGAGTCTTGCAGTCTTTCACGTTGTCGCCATCGAGACGCTTTGCGAAGTTCTTGTCGAACGCAGCGGGCATGGGCTTTATCTGTTCCAGCTCATCTCTTACTGGCTCTATGTCTTTCTCCTTCAACACCTCGGCATACATAGCTGCTTGATAGGCGTTTTGAGGATAGACGTCCCACGTTGCGAATACGATATCATCGAGCTTAGCCAATGGAACGATGTCGCCATAGTGCAGATACTTCTTATCGTCTCCGCGACCAATGCGCATCTTGTCGTACTGCGTCATCGAGCCTATGGGTTTTGCCAATCCCTTGCGCGCCATAAGAACGCCCGTCATAAACGTGGTAGCCACCGCTCCACATCCTACGACCATAATACCTAATTTGCCGTCTGCCGGCTTAACATTAGTCTGTTTCATTCCTTATTTATTTTTGATTGTTTAATTGCCGTATATCCGTTATTACACTGTCGGCCTCTGCAGGTGTGGCGGGGTCGGCATCGTTCCATCCCTCTCCCTTGAACCACACAGTGTGGCAGCCAGCCTTTTTTGCAGGCACAATGTCCTTGTCGATGCTATCGCCTATCACCGTAACGTCGGCGGGCTGCATTCCGAGTGCCTCTACTCCAAGAGTGAAGATGCGTGGGTCAGGCTTGCGAACTCCCACCACAGCCGACTCGACAATGTGTTGGAATAGCCCGTCGAAACCGAACTCGCTGAGCACGACTCCTATGTTTCCATAGAAATTGCTCACTAATACCATCTTGTGGCTGTCGCTTAGTTGGCGCAGCACCTCGATGCTTTTTCTGGTCTCCTGCTGCACTCGTCCGTACAGGTCGTCGAGAAGGGCAGCATGGTATTCGAGGGCATTGCCCCCTAACTGTTCCAACTGGATGCGCAGCTTCACGGCGAGCGTCTGTCGGAACGTGTAGCTTGACTGAATGATAGGATTCTTGCCGAGAGTTCTTTCTGCGAAGACATAAGCATCGCGGAACGACGCTTCGTCCACAGGAACGTGCTGGCGCTCGTATGCATGCCAGATGAATCGTCCCCAGTGGCATCCACCGGTGTCGAGCGTTCCTCCGTAGTCAAAAATCAATCCTTCGGTCATTACTCTTGTTTACTTTAACCCTGATAGCCCGTTATCACTATATGTTTTATAGGTTATCTTAGTGCTGTTTAGGGCTTTGTAGGCTTATTCCTTATCTTTCTTTTTATCTTTTGTCGAGGCAAGGCGCGCGATGCGAAACTCTTTTCGCCGCCAATGGCTCAACGTCAAATCTTGTTGTAAAGTCGTTCCGACAACTGTTCGTGGCGACTCTTCATATACCAGTAGATGAAGTTCATCACCGTGATTTCGATGAGCATATATACCCACGGACAGTTGAGCAGCGCGGTGATGTAAATCATTATCGCGCGAGAGTTGAACGTCAATATATTAGTCAGCGGCATAAGTGGCAGCGAACCAGCGCGGAACTCCTGTCGGATGTCCTGCGGAATGTCGTCGCCATACTTCTCGTGCAGCTTGCTGAAAAATCTTTGGAATTTGGGTGTTCGCCTCTCCTGACTGCGGCAGTAGCGAGCATAATTGGTGTAGAAAATGCGTCCGAACAGGTCGTTTTCGGGCAACTGTTCGGCCTTGGCGTCTTGAGCGTCCGCCTTGTCGAGCTCGCTCCCTTGCCGTCCCTTAATAAAATAAAGGTGTATCTGTCGATAATAATCCGATAGTGAACTTTGCGGCGAATGGCTCATGATACCAGCAACGAAGGCGAGCACAAAGGCCCAGATGCCCCAATGGTGGTCTGTGAGAGGGATGTTTTGGTTCCAAAGCCTGAAGACGAAAGCCAGATAGATGGCCGTAAACCAAATGTCGCCAGCGAAGCCGTCGAGCACGCGCCCCACGAGCGTCTTCTTGCCTGTCAGTCGTGCCAACTGGCCATCGGTACTGTCGCAAAAGTTAGCCAGCATAAGCAGCACGATGCCGCACAGGTTGTGGCACAAGTCCGTAAAGTAGAACATATAACCAGCCGCCACGCCAAGGAAGATGCCAATCACTGTTATGACCGTAGGATGAACACCGAGGCGTTCCCACAGTAGGGCGAAGGCGAGGCCTATTGGTCGCGTGAAGTGCACGTCGAGCCACTCCTCAGTGTCGTTCGACTTGAACGACGCCTTCAACAGTTCTCTAAAACTTCTCTTTTCCATTTCATTATTCTTTATGAATAGGATTACTCGCATCAATATTGGCGTCCGTCGGCGGAACAACTGCCGAGCAGACTCGCTATTGCCTCGGATGCCTCTTCCCGACATCGGCTGAACGAGGGCCAATCGTTGAAGTCGATTATCGCATAGCTGCCGTCGGGCCTCACTATCGCGTCGCCGCCATAGACGTCGATACCGATTCTTGCGGCCAGTCGAGCCGTCTCCTGCTGCAATGTCTTTGCGTCGAGAGCGTAGCCGCGCGGTGTGCCGTTTATCCGTTCGTCGCCAAACTTCGAGAAGCCATCGTTGGCGGGATAGTAGAGGCGGAAGAAACCGTTGCTGACGGCATAGAACTTCACCAAGTCGCCCTCCACGTGAGCACTGACGGTCATGTCGGCAATGCCCCTCGCACGAAATTTCGACCTTGCCTCTTCTAACTCTCTTTCGTCGCGACAAAACACCACGTCGCCCTTCTCTTGAGCAGCAGCGTCGCCTCGCTTTAGCCAGTAACCGCAACTGCCCTCGGTAGGCGCCACGGAGTATCCCTCACTGCGCATCAACGCCTCTATCGAGCTACGCCTGCAACGAGCCACACTCGCTGCCGAGTTTACCACTCTCTTCCCCTCGCGCTCTCTTTCGGCAAGCCAATCGAGAGTCTGTGGCAAGCGTGCCATCGACAGATAGGCATCGAAGCCGCTTTCGAGACTATCGAGCTCCGTCGCCACTACGACCGAGTGTCCAGCCGCTCTCAATCGATCGCCGACAGCCTCTATGATAGCGCGGTCGCGCTCTACGCTGTTGGGCGAAAACTGCGGTGCACGTTCGATGGCAAGCACGTTCATCTTCTATTCTTTTATCAATCAGAAGCCCAAAAGTTTTAAGCCTCCAAGCTAAGGCCGTGCCGTTTCGCTTGATGGATGACCCAAGAACTCTTGTGCTTTCTCTATGTCGGAAGCATGGTCGATGTCGAGCACCTTCGAGAAAGGCCACGCCTTCAACCGTCGTCCTTCGCCGACAAGGGCACGCTGGAAATTGCGCATCCTGCTCTCGCCACGGTCGATGCATCGCCGAAGCGTGTCGATTGCAGCGGGCGTCAGTCCGTAGATGCCGCCACTGATGTATGTGCACCCGTGTGGCTCGTCGAAGAACCCCGTGATGCGCATCTCGTCGTCGGTGCCAACGTAGAGCGGCTTCTCGTCGTCGATGTAGTCCGTAACGCCCATCAGTCCGTCGTCTCCCGCGGCCACTGCCGCCGAAAAGCTCTCTATGTAGCGTCGGAACTCCTCCTCGCGAAAGATGGTGTCCACCGTGGTTAGGCAGAACGGCCCGTCGCCGACAAAACGGCTCAGCTCGAAGAAGCTGTGCATCGAGCTAGGCGTAGTCTTCTCGACGAACTCTAAAGGCACTTTCCTACCATAGAGCCCGTTCTGTTGAACGTCGAGCAGATGGTGGCTTACCTTATCGGTCAGACGGTTGCATATCACGGCAATCTGAGTGGCGTCGTTGTCCACGAAGATGCGCAAAAGCCTGTCTATCAGCCTTTCTCCCCCCACCTGAACCATCGGCTTCGGCTCGGAGATGCCCTCTTGGGCGAGACGCGAACCTTCGCCGGCGGCGATGATTGCATATTTCATCTCTCGTTGACTTTATTCGGCAAAGGTACGTATTATTTGTGAAACGAGGAAAATTTTTAAGTGTTTTTATACATAAACGGACAAATCGTTAGCACAAAAGAACATATATCACGGCGCCGAGCTACTCTTTTATCTCCGTTTCTCGCTTTTTGTTCACCGTCGTTGTATGGCGACGAAGGGGAAGCCGCTTGTTGATGATGGTGGTGTCGCGCCACGACGACCACGGAGTGTAGTCAACGTCAACGGCGCCGAAGTCTATCTCTGGTATATCAATGTCGCTATTCTCTGGTTTCATCGGGATGGTGTATTCGCGGACGGGCTCCACTATGACGGTGGCCAATCCGCGTGCCACTATGCCAAGTTCGCGCGCCGCACGATAAGAGAGGTCGATGATGCGTCCCCGTCCGTAGGGGCCGCGGTCGTTGACTCTCACTATCACCTCGCGCCCAGTGGCAGGGCAATATACGCGAAGCCGAGTGCCAAAAGGATATTTGCGATGGGCACACACCATGCTGTCTGGATGGTGCGGCTGCCCACTCGCAGTACGCCTACCGTGGAACTTCTTACCATAGTAGGAGGCTATGCCTTTCTGCGCTTGCGCCTCGGCACGCTCTACGACCGCCAACTGCAGACCTGCCATCAATAGCAAGACCAGCATACAACGACGACCGAGAAGCCGACGGACCACTGTCGTCAGCTTCTCGCTCATTGTCGTTTTATGCCTTTTTATCATCTATCGAATTTTAAGTTCCTACAGTGGGCAATAGCTATTCTTCTGCTGCCGATTGCCCGTTTCCGCACCGTTTAGACGATGCCTTGCGCCATCATAGCGTTGGCCACCTTCATGAATCCGGCCACGTTTGCGCCCTTCACGTAGTTGATGTATCCGTCGGCTTGCTTGCCGTGGGCTACGCAGGCGTTGTGGATTGAGCTCATGATTTGGTGCAGACGCTGGTCAACCTCTTGAGGTGTCCAACTCAGACGGATGCTGTTCTGCGTCATCTCAAGACCCGACGTTGCCACGCCACCGGCATTGACGGCCTTGCCTGGGGCGAACAGTTGCCCTGCGGCGATGAACTTATCCACGGCCTCGGCAGTGCATCCCATGTTGGAAACCTCGGCCACGCATATCGGCTTGTTGGCCAGAATGTGGTCGGCGTCCTCGCCGTTGAGCTCGTTTTGCGTTGCGCAAGGCAGGTAGATGTCGGCCTTCTGCTCCCACGGTTTCTTTCCCTCGAAGAACTTCGAGCCAGGGAACTCCTCCTCGTAGGGCTGGCAAACGTCGTTGCCCGACGCGCGCAGTTCGAGCATATACTCTATCTTCTCTGCGTCGAGTCCCTGCGGGTCGTAGATGTATCCGTCGGGTCCGCTGATGGTTATCACCTTCGCCCCCAGTTCGGTTGCCTTCTTTGCAGCGCCCCAAGCCACGTTTCCGAAGCCTGAGAGTGCCACCGTCTTGCCCTCGATTTTGTGTCCGTGGGTCTCAAGCATCTGGTTCACGAAGTATAGAGCGCCATAGCCAGTAGCCTCCGGACGGAGAATGCTGCCGCCCCACTCCATTCCTTTTCCTGTTAGCACGCCGCCAAACTGGTGGGTGAGCTTCTTATACATCCCGAAGAGATAGCCTATCTCTCGGCCTCCCACTCCGATGTCTCCTGCGGGCACGTCCTCGTCGGGGCCGATGTGTCGATAGAGCTCCGTCATAAACGACTGGCAGAAACGCATCACTTCTGCGTCGCTCCGCCCGCGTATCGAGAAGTCGGCTCCACCCTTGGCTCCACCCATTGGGAGCGTAGTAAGAGCGTTCTTAAACGTTTGCTCGAAACCCAGAAACTTCATGATAGAAAGAGTCACCGAGGGGTGAAAGCGCAGTCCCCCCTTATAAGGGCCAATGGCACTATTGAACTGCACTCTGTAACCTATGTTCACGTGCGGCTCGCCGTGGTCGTCGGCCCAAGGCACACGGAAGATGATTATTCGCTCCGGCTCGACAAGACGTTCTATGAGCCGAGCTTTTTCAAACTCAGGATGCTGGTTATACACATCCTCGATGGTGGTTAGCACCTCACGCACTGCCTGCAAGTACTCGGACTCGCCTGGGTGCTTGCTTTGCAGGTCACTTAAAATTTTCTCTACATTCATGGCAGTAATTGTTTTAAGTCAATAATGTTACTTAGATGCTGCAAATGTAGTTATTTTCTTTGAATGCTGCAAGAAAAACGGATAAAAAGTGCAGTTTTGGGCTCCCAAAGAGGAAATTTGGGGTCGTTATGGGCGCAAGAATAGCTCGTTATTACAGTGATTTAGGCTAATGACGGTGATGCCGAAAGCGAACAATCGCCCTCGGCAGTTTGTGATTTAGCTTAAACCAGAGTCTGATTCAGCTTAAATCAGCCCATGATTCAGCCTAAATCACAAACGGCGAAGCGGCTCGCTCGTCATTTCCACCGAAATAGCTTATCTATAAAACCCTAAAGCTCAACGAACTTGACAGGCCTGACAGACTTGACAAACTTTAAGAACTAAAAGAACTTCTTGAAGAACTTGACAAACTTGACGGACTTGATAAACTTGACAAACTCTAAGAACTAAAAGAACTTCTTGAAGAACTTGACAAACTTGACGGACTTGATAAACTTGACAAACTCTAAGAACTAAAAGAACTTCTTGAAGAACTTGACAAACTTGACGGACTTGATAA
>Ga0181612_160462_pt1 | contig 44210 bp, 25 predicted proteins | sample HoacroProtozoa21_FD_119630 | JGI IMG/M metagenome (GOLD analysis project Ga0181612, IMG submission 119630) | Hoatzin crop microbial communities from Cojedes, Venezuel. Combined Assembly of Gp0051906, Gp0051904, Gp0051908
TAGCATTTTCAAAGTCAATCTGTGTGTGTTAAAAAAACAAAACCAAACACCAACACCAGCACACCCCCCCCCCAAAAAAAAAAAAAAAACCCAAAAAAACCAAACCCCAAAACACCTTTCCGCACATTACTTAACGTTTATCAGTCTGGAGTTTTTATCAGCACTGAGAACTCTCTGCAATTCACTGATGCTTTATTAGGATAAGCAGACTTTGTCATCTTGGTATTCACCTCTTTTTGCAGATAATTTATGAATATGCCAAACAGTTCAACCTTAGCAGAAACCTATGCTATGATCTCTACATGACTGCTGCTTGAGCAGTGGGACCACACTTGAGGCTTCCTGGATTAGATGATGAGTTTATTTTCATTATTGTTAATTTCTGAACATTTAACCAATTCAACTTCTATATTTCTGTACCCTGGCAGATTACTTTTGTAAGAACTTTCACTGATATATGCGATCAGAAGTCTTGTGGAAATCCAACATGACTATATCGGACATTTATTTCTTGTCCATATGCTCTGTGACTCTTTCCAAGAATTCTAGGAGCTCACGAGTTGTGATTTTCTTCTAGAAGCACGCTATTAATTCTTCCTCCATATGTTTTGTTTATGCATGTGTCCTTAAATTTTGCTTGGCAATTCTGCAGTGGAAACCTGAGGTTCTGGTCTGTATTTCTTTAAATTATCCCTGGAGTGCTTTTAGACATTGATGCTGCAGTCTGCTACCTTCAGTTTCTCTGGCATCAAGAGGAGGTTACATCCAAGCTATTTCATTTATTTCCTATAGTACTCAGGTGTTTAATTTCTGACACTACACTTCTTTCTGCCTGCTTCTACAAGTACAAAAGAAAGATATCTAATCTAGTATTTGTATTTTTTTTTAATGTGAATTGGATCAAGGCCTCAAGCTAAGTGGTCCTGGGCTGCTGTCGGAGCACTGGGACAGTCTTCTGACCAGTAAAGCTCCACAAGATATAACTAATGGGTGCTGCTGGTTGGGAGGCAAAGGGAGAAACCACTTCTTGTTACTGGCAAACTACTCTTCCCTGCAGATGACATCTTAGAATTGAATAATTTGTATTGTCTCTGTGGTTCAACAAGGGTTTTAATGGGCCGAGTGAACTCAGTGTCTTGCCACAGGTAGTGGACCTTCTGCTTGGATTATTGGGTAGGTGTGAGTTATGCTAAGTGATAGTATTTAGTTGTCATTAAGAGGGAGAAACAATGCATTGTTTTAAAAGGCTTGTTGTAGAGGATCAGATGGAGAGAGAGAGAGGCTACCTTCTCAGCTGTTCCTAGGATGCTGATAGATTATGTGGAGGTGCAGAGAACTTAATCCAGTTGCTTCATACATGACTTCACACTCCTGCTGCACATGTGCTGTCAAGGTGCTCAGCAGCACAGAAGTACGTTAGCTGTGTGGAATGGTTGGGGACCATGTTGACATCTTCAGGATCATTTTTATGTTTGCAGCAGGTTATTCTGGATGAAATTTCTTAGCTGTGTCAATACTACCCTAACAGAGCAAAAGTGGGGTTTTTGTTTGGTTTTTGTTTTTTTTTTTCTCTCCACCAGCAGTTTTGCAGAGGAGAGTTAGTTGTTCGCTGTCTCTGCAGCTACCTGTGCCAGTAGAGAATTGGATTTGATGGAAGATAAGTTCTTCCAAAGCCAATTCATAATAATTTTGGCCTCATTTTCCTTTACATTGGTAACTGCTGTAGTGTTTTTCCAGTTCAGAACAGTGGCAATGAGCAAAAATAAGGCCTTCCTGTATATCTGTTTTCATAAAACAATTGCATCCATTACTGTTTTTATTTGTTTTTATGCTGCAGTTAAACTTCAGAGGTGTAGATTGAAGCCACAAAGATGTAAAGATAGTGCTGTGTGACACGAGATACAGGCAATTGGTTTGTGGTGTTTGGTGTATGACTGGCCATTTGAGAGGCAGATGCTGTATGTTTCTATGTGAGCTTTCAGTCTCTCAGAATACACATAGTGTATACACACTTTGTAGAGACAAACTCTTCTGGTACTGTTTTGTCTGTAGTAGACACTAGGGAGTCAAAAAATACATGTATTCATTCTAAAAGGAGTTGGATACTTTTGAATGCAGTTGAATTGGATTTTTTTTTTTTTAAAAACTTGGTTTAGTTTAAAAGTCCTTTTAAGCCTGTTTCCTTTTTGCTGTGTTTGCCCTTATCAGCACTTTCTTCATACAACTGCTCAGATATAATGTTAACATCTTTATAGGCAGTTGACTCCATTTAAAAATTCCTTTTCAGCTACAGAAAGGGCCAGAATTATCAGGGAAAGAATTACACACATTTGAAAAATACACTACAGGAAAAAGAACCCGTATCATTAACTAATTGTTTTTCTCAGGCTTAATATTTTACAGTATGTTAGTCCAAATCTTGCATTTTGGCAGAGAATGGTTTAGGGTCTGTTTGCCCTGTCTGTATGCAACTGTTTCTATTTCCTTTCATATATCTTAGAGTATTTGTATTTTATGCAGTTAACATGACATTTACAGTTTACTCAAGGCAAAACTGTGTGGTCAAGTTTTGAGTATGTTCAAGGATGGAGATTCCATGGGGGAGAGGGGGGGTGGGATGGGGTTGTATATGTGTACACATGTACATAGTCTTCACAATACATAATTTTATAGCCCCATCACTCAGCTGCAGTAGAATGGTGCACCAATATGATTATGATATGACCTAATTAGCATGATGTCATTGCACCTCTTCAAGTTTGAAGTTGAAGTTTCAAATGTTGCCAGATCTCTGTTCTAGTTTGCGTGCCTCTACTTTGAATGGAATACCTTTTAGTATGTTAGTATCACCACTATCTACAATACTTTGAATATATGTTTGTTTCTAGAAAATGGAATCATGTTGGTGCATGTTACTTATTGCTGGGGGCTGCAATAATAACATCATATAATAAGTCTTTTATTTGCCTAATACTATAGCTGACTTTTCTTATTCAACTCACTGTAACATTTTGGCTATCCAATAATACAGGGATATTTATGTTCCAATCAAAGTAAAATTTATGATGCATTTTAGTGCATAAAAATCTTAAATTTGTACGATCAGTCTAGTAGGAAAAAAAATCTAAATATATACACTTGATACTTTCTTTTGAGTATAGACCTCTTCACATATCAGATATGCTTAAACTTAATATTACATGTGAGTGTATGCAGCGAGACATGCTTATTAGGGATTACATACTTCTCAGAAAAATGTTCATAGCCAATAGACAAAATTCAGTCTTGGCTAATTTCATTGTCAAATGAAATTTACTGTTATGTTGATTTTTTTAAAAAACTGGTAGTTTTGTTTTGTTACATAACCCCTTTTATCTAGTTTCTGTATTTGATGAATTTGAGATGTACATATGTTGAGAAATGTTATATTTAGTTTGCAATTCATTGCCTGACAACACAGCATCGGTCTTATCCTTCCACACTGGAGATATGGTAATGTTCTTGCCAGTCTTAAGAATACTTATATGCTTAGACTGAGAAAAAGGATCTGTCAGCAGTGTATTACAGGTTTCCATGTATATTGTTTTCAGGCACCTCTTAAGGTGTACCAATTACATTAGTGATAGAAGTGAGGTTTCAAAGTGGAGCATTCAAATGTTGGCACACAACAGGTTTACGGTTGTATGGTGCTTGTCATGTACAGGATGAGGAGGGAACCCTGTAGAAAGTAAGTACACTGTTGTGCAAGTGAAGGCTATAAAGCTTGGGAGCGTACGAAGGGGCAGAACTGAGCCTATTTAAGTAGGTTCCAGCCTGGTGTTCCTTAACTTGAAAGCATGTTTTAGCCTGATTTTGATGTTGATTCAGTATCTCGGCAACATAATGCACTCTACTCTGACCAAAAGAAAAGAAGAGGTGAAAAATGTTCTCTTCTGTAAACTATTGGTAAACCACTGCCCCATCATCCATATTTAAATCTTGAGCTTTGAATATGCAGTGGAGGTATTTGCCAGACTAATTTAATTTGTTGGTGGCAATAGAAGACTTGCTCTGGAGGGGAACAATCTGCTAGTGCCATGTACTGAGAGCTTACGGAAGGCGGGAGAACTCTTACCTGGCACCAGCTTCCACCTCTCTGACAGAGTGGATGCAGATGTTGATGCTTTGACAGAGTTACAGGCCCAGCACTGCAGTGTTTATAATGTTGGTTCAGCACGCTCACAAAGTTTAGGGGACAAACAAAAGCCAGTTCCCCTGCTTGAAGGTCTTGTCTCTTCTGCCTTACGAAGGCTTCCTGTAAATAACGGCTTTCTGTTTAACCAGTCAAGATTGTTCAATAAGTGGTAGTAATGTTCAGTTTTCTTTCTTGAAAAAAAAAAAAAAAGCTTCTGTTAAGCCTGGGGGGATCCGTAGTATCTAATGGAGAGGTGAAATGATGAAAAAGATGGTTTTCTACATTTGGCATATGCAAGAAGTAAAAATAATTAACATTTGGCATATGCAAGAAGTAAAAATAATTAATGAATAAATGGAACTTGTTTTTAAAAATACTTCTACTACTTATATTTTTCTTCATGTAAAATTTTTGTGCCTTTCCTCACCCTTTCAGAGTGCACAAGGGAAGGAAAGGTTTTAATACCCTTCTGAACAAAACAGAACTAAAGTGAACTTTCAGTTATGGTTTTTATGCCATTGAAAAATGTGACAAACATTTTCCCTATAAAAATTAAAATTTTTTTTATTATATCCAGTTCCTCAGTGGGAATATCTGTGTTGAAAAATTTACCAGCTTTATTAAGAATTCTAATTATATTGGGTTGTTAACTTCACACTCTAAACTATGTAATATGAAGGTATCTTGCCTTGCATTGCACACAAATCTGCTTATTCATTTCCAGAGGCCATGTTGGCTTTGACAGTTCCAGGACACACATCACTAAGGATGTCCTGTTTCTCAGTAATTCAAAGTCTGAAAGCTGAGAGTGGGATACTGGTTTATTTCAGCACATGTAGAGCTTTAGCACAACCATTCCTGAAACCTATCTCATTATGATAATTGCTTTTTTTAATCATAATGCTCACAGCACTGTAAATGGCTCTAGTTTTTGGGAAAGATTCTTTGGCATGTTCTAATAAACTCAAGTAACAATTGAAGGAGAAGTCTATTAAGAGAGTCTTCAAGGAGTAGCTCATTCTGGAAATGGATACTTTTCTTGGGAGTTGAACTCTTTGTCGGTCAAAGTTTGGATCCAGACCTTTACAATGTATTCCAAAGTTATTACCATTTGGATGTGCAGTGAAATAAGTTTTTAGTGACAAACCTGGAGCAGCAGCAACTGTCTCTTCAAAACTTCAGCAGAGAATAGAGATCACTTTGTGACTCAGGAGGATTTGCTCAAAGAGCATCTGGCCTTTGTCTGGCTGGCAGAGACATGAATAAAAATGGCCTGATGTGTACATACAGGATTACTTCTCTTTAATAGTTAAATGCGTTTTGCCAGCACTAAATGTGACTGGAACTAATGAAAAGATGTTTAGCTATGAGTAGTTAGATGAGATGTTTAGTTATGAGTAGTAGCAAGGCCAGGCATTGGCACAGGCTGCCCAGGGAAGTGGTGGAGTCACCATCGCTGGAGGTGTTCAAAAAATGTGAGGCTGTGGCACTTCGGGACATGGTTTGGCAGGCATGGTGGTGTTGAGTAGACGGTTGGACTTGATGACCTTAGAGGTCTTTTCCAACCTATGATGCTATGAATAGAAGTTAGTTGTAGATCTGATTCTAATAGGCATTCTTTGTATGTATACCAGGGGAAATTTTTTTAGATGTGTGTTGATTTCTCAGGTGATTATTCTTTACAGAAATGTGAGATAAGTCTTTGCATAATAGAAATAATGTTTCTCTTGAAAATATTATTGTTCATGTGCTGCTAGAGAACTTAGTTTGCAGTAGATTTAGATGGCAATGGGTTCTGAATTGCTAAAACAAAGAATATAATTGAGGCCAGTCTGCTCTCTGCAGTTTCAGTATTTAGCTTCATGTTGTGCAATGTTAGATATTGAACTAATATTATTAAATGAAACACAAGCTTATCTCATTTAGCCAGTGATTGTATGGTAAGTGGATCAGAAGATACTGGAGTGAATCTCAGTAAATGCAGAATGAACTGCAGATAAAATCTAACCTTCCAGATAGTGCTTTGGACCTGTAAGACTGACTAGAAACAGACAAAATAATCTTTTTGGGGAGATGTGATTATTCTTTCTGGTGCGTATTGAGCAAAACAGAGGAGCAGTTGTTCTTTAACATGGGAAACAGCAGACCCTGTCTTAACTGCTTTTTTCATCACGATTGATGCTGGGTGAATGGCAGCCCTGTGAGGAGAAAACAGAACTTGGCCTAATTTTCTGTGTATATGGGCTGTTTTGGAGAAGATTTTGTGTTTATATATACAGAAATATACAATGTATATGTCAGTTATGTATAGTTGTAGCTATGAAAACATAAGTTACTGTACAGGTGTGAGCTGTGGCTTTTTTGTGGAAGGGTTCAGTTAAGGATCTGAATATGAAGGCAGGACCTAAGGCTCTAGTCATAAACAATAGCTCACATGCCTTCAATGCTAACATAGTCTGATTAAAATTATTATTTCCAAGGGAAACCTGCTTAGCTTGTCTAGTAAAAGTTGGGTGAACTTTTCTCTGCTATATAAAGGTACTCTGGAAAAGATCAAGTCTGAAATCTAAACAGCAAGTCATCTTTCAGTAATAAAGCACAGAGTTTGTAAAATGTGTTCATTTATTGCTGGCACTAGTACTAAAACTTACTGTGACACATTGGATTATTTTGAGGGGAAAAAAACATTGATGCTAAAATCTTGGTATCAGTAGTTTTTGTGAAACCCAAGAGAAGACAATATTTGTTCTGCCACTTGCACTGGCAATGCCTGTACAGAGTGCAGCTAAGTGTCTCGTACTGTAAAGTGCCCTGACCCCCCGTCTCGTCTTATGAGAGCCGTTCTGTAGGGTTTAACAGAGAGGAAATAGTAATTTCAAAAGAACATGGAACATTTAGATGTTCCACATCCTCTTTTGGACCTTCAGTGACTTGACAGATCTTAGGAAATAATTTGATCCCAATGCAGAATTACAGAATGATTAAAAACTGTAGTAGGAATAAAATTGTCTAAACAATACTGAGCATTTGCAAATTGGATGCATGTCTGAGTGCAAGAAATGGATGTATATAGGGGTGTGTGTAAGGTTTTTTGCTTGCGCCCCTACCTTAACCTGAAAATAGGGAGCGTCAAGAGGGAGTTGGCCTCTGTACTAAATGACTCTGCTCATCCTGTCTCAGTCAGAAGTTGCGAAGATCTTGGTATTGCAGCCAGTGGCACAGAGAACACATTCATGTTCAAAGATTTCTGTGAAAGATGTAAGGAAAATAATAAAATCCTGAGTAGATAGAAAGACTTTATTGATACATTTCACTTTACTAACTTCAGCTTTCAGCAGACTATATTAATCTTTATTCAAGGCCAGAATGAGACTAAACCTAGAAACAATGCACATGCAGAAAGTCAAAGTGCAGGCAAGAGAATGACTAGAAGAGGCAAAGCCTGGAGATGGGAAGAGTGGTAGCACAGTGGCATTTCTAAAAAGGTTTTTAATCTACGTGTATGACTTGAGAGACTCAGTCACTAAGCGTTTCTTTTGTGTAGTGTATCTGCACTAGCTAATTGAAGATAGGTGGCCTTAGCAGGGGTAGCTTTTAGTTGCCTATTGTAAGCCAGCAGCAGTGAAGAACTTTTCAGATAGGGGAGGCAATTAATTTGACATCCCTGGTTCTGACCTTAGTTTCTTCTTTAGCATGAAGTGTCTAAAGAAAAGGAAAGGCTTTCTAGAATTGCTTGAGGAGGGCTGTGTGTAGGCTTCTCAAGTTTGCAGCAGAACTTCACTTTTTAAATCCATCAGCGAGATAACTAATTCCATATGGTGCAGCTGCCCCTGAACAGCAACTTTTTTTTAAGCTATTTTTCTAAAAAAACAGTAACTACCCAAGCAAGTCTCTCAGATAGCTACTGCCATGTTTACCTCAGGAATCTGGTGAGCCAAAGCTGGAAGAAATACTGAGTGGGTGGATACTATGTTGTGTGGTCTTCTAAACCCTTCAGATAAAAGCTTTTCTATACAACATAAAGTATTAGCAAGAATTCTGCAAAATTCCCATTATGAAGGTCTTAAGAAGTGTACAGTTGCTGTCCAATACATTATTTAGGAAAAAGAATGCCTCACCCTCCAATCTTTCAAATAATATCCTTCGCAGAAGGTGATAAGAGTTAACTGATTCTATCATGTTCAGAAATAAAACAGGTCAGAAATATCTTTGAAAAACATAAGCTTTAAAATTTTGTCTTTAAAAGAAAATCTGTTTTGAAACAATTGAACTAGCTGATACTCTTGGAACATAGGAATGGGTGTGGTTTGAGGGCAGAGTTTAAAATGCATTGATATCTACTGTTTTTTAGGACAGCTTTGCATGGCACAATGAGCCAATGCCTAGTTACAATATTCAGTGAAGATATTTTTTTTCTTAAAGCCTATGCTTTGCAGTTCTTGTTTTGGGGTGGTGTGCTTTTTTTTTTTTTTCCTCTCAGTACCACAGAACTTAGAGGCTAGTTCTACAAGAATCTCTGCTTAAATTTGTTTTTGTTTTAAATAAAAGATCATAATACTGTGAATTAATTAATGATGACTACAAGCTGGTACACAGCTGGGGTGCACTTGAGACCTAGAACCCAGCAGCAAAACAAAAATACAAAACCCACCTCTTCCTTGTTAGCTGCTCTTTGGGCTTTTTTGGCTTCATGTCTGATGGACATACGAGTTCCAGCTGGGGGTGGGTCGGTGAATTTGCTTGCTGCTGAGCTGGGTCAGATTTGAACTGGCAAGCTGTGTGCTGCAATCCTGCCTAACTCCCAGGTAAGCTGGGCAGCCCTCAGGGTGCTATTTAGAAGTGCTGATGTTCTCTGATTTACTGCCATTTGCTATTGCACTGTGCAATCATTTATATATTTTAATTTTTTTTTAATATTGATTAACACTTTAAGAAAAATTGTAAACCTGGGGGTGCCTAGTGTGTCATTGTGAGGTTAAAACCACAATCATCATAAAATATTTATTCTTGCGTAGTTGGTTGTGTCATAGAATCATAGAAAGTTTGGGGTTGGAAGGGACCTCTAGAGGTCATCTAGTCCAATCCCCCTGCAGCGAGCAGGGACACCACTAACTAGATCAGGTTAACTTGGATCCATCACCGATTACTTAAATGTTAAGCATGGATTGCACAAGAAAGGGTCGTGCAGAGAGGCCTTGGGTAGCAGCAATTGTGACAGCTACAGACACAACACCAGAGCCATTTCTTCATGGTGCTACAGCCAGCATACTGATTTGCCCTCATGAGAAGCAGAGTTTGTTACTGGGTTACAATGATATGCTGACACGTAACCTTGCAACCTGAATTTCTCATTGCTACCAGACATTATTTGTTGATTTGGTTTTCTAAAAATAGGCATCTGCTGCCATTTTAGGGACTGCAAGGCAGCTGAGACATTTGCATAGGCCTGGTATATACAATAACGGACCTAAGGCAGACCTCTGCCCTTCTGGAGCAACAGCTTAACACCAATTAGCATATCCTAGGACCTCTTACCTGGGACTATGTGATATGGATGGGCAACTGAATTACACTGTCTGAGTGAGTATGACTTCGTTGGAGAATGAAATGCCGAAATGTAAGTAGGTATCTGAAATGCAGAGGTATTCTAAGTTTCTAAGGACCTTCTAGGGGAAATATAGTCAAATATGGTTTGTGAAGCCTGGAGAACTTTCAGTAGATGTCTGGTTTAGGGTCAGCAGAATTACTCTCCGGGCTGCACTGACCATTTGACCACATCTGTATTGACTCTAATGGGATGTATTCCAAGTTACAACAGAGGAAAGAAATGAGACAAGGATTGTTCCTGCTCATATTTTGAACTTCAGCTCAAGTAGCTTTGGGTAGCTTCTCACTAGGAGGATTTATGGCAGGTATACACCACTTTTTCCTGGTGGATTATGTCTCAATTTGCGCATGCTTCGGGGTTAGAAGAAGTTACACTGTCATGGTTAGTGCAGCTGTGCTGAAAGTTATAAAATACTACTTTGAGCTTGGCATTATTAGCAGTGATTTAGTTTGTTTTCACCAGCTCTGAGTGCAGGAGAATGAGTTCAGGTCCACCTGCTATAAGACTGTGCAGGCCTACTTTTGCTTAGGTAAAGCTTAAATGTGGGCAGAACTGATTAGAGGGCCACAGCTGCCTCTTTCTTAAGTCTGATCTGTGAATGCATGTAGCTACATGTCAGTGGTGCAGTATGGCAACACTGTGAAGTACTACAAGATGCTAGAAGACGCATCAGCAGAAGCCATCCTCGTGTAGCTATAAAGTTTTATTATAGTTCATATTACGACTGTCTTTCTACAGTATTATCTGAATAGAAGCTGAGCATGAGATAAGAAATGTCTTGGGTAATTCAGTTGTTGTGCTAGACTCCTCATCATCTGAGATACCATAAATCATATTCTATATAGCAAACTCCAAGCCAGCTTTGTGCAGCCAGAATCAGCCTGGCATTGACCTGGAGCTCTGAGTGTCCAACCAGCCTCTCAGTGACACTGTTCATCTGTTCCGTTTGTCATATACTGCTGTGAGCAACATAATGGGTCTGAAGTCTCATTACCCTACTTCCTTTTGTTTACCTGAGCTCTCTTTGACTCACAGTCACTTTCTAATAATTGTCTTACATGCAGACTGGACAGGTAAATCATTCTGATTGTGGCAGCTTTGATGGTGCGACTTACACACCAAAAAATGTAACAGAAAAATGTGTATCTTATAAAGAATTTAGAATAAGAGAAAATAAAAATGGCTATGCTGAACAAATTCATTTCAAACAGCAACTTTCTTTTCCTTGTGAAAGATCTTTTCTGCACAGAGTAATTTTGTAATAGCTATCTTGTATTATATGCATTCTTTGTCCTGTTCCAGAATAGATTTTCAAAGTACTGAAAAACCTTTGTTCACTTTAACTAAGACTATTACTGTGTATAGGAACTTATGACCACTAGATAGACTGGATCCTCAGGATATGCAAATAGTATAGCTCCAGTGAACTAAACATTAGCCCAGCTGATGTGCTTGTTACAAAATTTCTGACTATTACCACATGAGGAAAGATCCACTTTTGTTGCAGTTGCCCAGAAAATTTGAGAAATTGTTTCTTTATTCAAGTGGTGGATCATTAATGAGATTTGCTTGAATTCAAAGTATTTTTTTGTAGATTCCAATCGTTAGCCAGATTGGGGAAGACACCAGTAGACTGATGCAGAAGTTCCTACTTCTTGTTTAACAGAGGAGCATCAGTATGAGCTTTAAGTTATGGTCAGCAATGTGTAGGTACATCTATAAGGATGCCCCAAGAAATCTTTGAAAGGGAACAGTTAGTGCTGACACTATTCGTATTCTGGGGTTAGAGGTTATACTGCATATGTTTTTCTGGCCTTACTCATATGTGACAGATCTGTTCCTTAGCTATTAACCTAAGAATATCCTGCAGGAGATACTGCACTGCCGCAACTGAGCGGTGTATTGGTGTCTCACAGTTCCAGTCTATACTATAGTCAGTGGTGCTGCTAAACTCCCCTTTGCATGACTGAGGTGATCAAGAGATTTCTTCACTCCACTGTTAGGCTGTACCCGTGGCAGCCAGCCAGCATCAATCGCATTTCAAATGTAGATTAGATGATTAGATTAGATTAGATGGCTTCCTGCTAGGAAGGCCAGTGTGAATCTTTGCTTTGTTGTTTATCTCCTCCACTTGCTTGTCTTACCACTAGGTTACTGTCAAGATGAAGGTTCTTCCCTTTGTACACAGGCCTTGTTGTGCTAATTTCCTTCACTAGTTGGTCTGGCCATGAGACCATTGGCAGAATTTCTTTTGTAGAATCCTTGAGATAGATAGGATATTTGGAAGATCCCAGTCCAGCTGCATTAGCAGCTGTACACCAGCTAAACCCCCGATCCTACATAGTCCTATGAGCACTTTGAAGCAGAACACCTTGAACTCCTGTGGTGGGAGACCCAGACTCTTCCGAAATATTACTGGAATCCTGGGAGGATGAGGAAAAGCAATCGACTCATTTCATCTAATGCCATGTCATGGTGCAATGGAATTTTTTTATTGATCTTTAAAAATAAGATTATGGATAAGCGGCAGCATCACTGCTTCAGCCTGTCTGTTTTTCGTCAAAGAGTGAAGTCTGCAGAGAACCTGAGGGCAGCTGTTTACTCCTTGGTGCTTGTGCTTGAGGCTCGTGACTTACTGACAAGAAAGCAGTTTTTCTATGTAATACCTAATAGGGAAAAACAATGGTATGTTTATCTCTTCTGGCATGAACACTTTTTTCAGAAGGTCATCTCAATACCTCAAGATCTTGAGACAAAAGCACTTGCTTCCTATTTGGCTCTTGACAGAGTAGAGACCTGCATGAACTAGGAGTCCCAATTTTAGCAAGAGCAAGAAATACTGATCTAATGCTAGGAAGACAGGTTTTAGCGGTGATCTGTTGGTTTTAATCTTATTTCAGAAAGGGAAAAGTGAGAATTTTTCTTGGGTTTCTCTGTATTCAGTTTCTCTATAAATAGCTTCATAAACCTGATGATAGCACTGCTGCCAGCATGTTGGAACAAACACAGTCACCAGTCTTGAAGCAGGAGGGCTCCTTATATGGGACTTGCCCCTGTCAATCACTTCTAATCTCCCCTCAACTCTTCCTGTTCCTCACTGTAGTGCTCTTCTACTCTATTTTCCGTTTTCCAGTACCTGAAGTTCATTGATGAGTCCCGTCACATGTGAGCATGTGCTTGGCTCCTTGCTCTGAGCTCAAGTGTCAAAGGCAACGGGGAAGGTAGCTGCGTGCCGAGTGCTGAGAAGAGGAACTGAGCTGGGAGTTACCGGTATGCTGCCTCCCACGCTGCCAGCAGGGTTGGAGAGACATGAGGGACAAGAGCAGATGGATGGATTTGGAGGAGAGCAGGGTGGAAGAGAGGCCGGGAGAGAGAGAAAGCAAAGCAAGGGAAACAAAATTCGAACTGCCCTCCAAGCAGTGTACAGTCTCACTCCAGCACAAGACAAATCTCCCTCAAGTATTCGTCTGGACTTGGCAGCTCTGTAAGTAGTGCTACAAATGGGGTCAGCAGCAGTGGATCTTCATGTTAATGCCAAGAAGTGTTAGCTAGGAACCTCACCGAGGACTGCTGTCCTGAAGCCAAACCAGAAAGAAAAAAATGAAGATGCTTTCAGCTGTTCCTAGAGTTCATGTCCTGCCTTAGCACATCCATTCTGTAGACCAGTGAGCTGTCACATATGCCTTAGAAAAGTGCAGTGCCTGGGAGAGGGAGGAGGGAGGGGAAAGTATCCCAGCATCCCATGGCTGTGACTTTTGCAGAAATTTTTTTAGTGTCGCTGGATAAGTACTGGCTGGTACCTGCAGAAGCCAGCTCCTGTTGTTTCCCTGCCATTAGCATAGCCACAGTAGGCAGGAACTCTAAGGCTGTGTTTGCAAGAGAGTAACTCTTGGGCAGTCCATTTTAGGTTTGTGGGCAGGCTCTGACTGTGGTTGTGACAGTGGAGAGGCTGGGTCAGAATCTGCAAGTTCTTGTAAATAATCAGCAAGAACAGCTTACACACGGGTATCATATTTTTCCTTTATAACCAACAAAAGAAAGGAGTCTGATTTATGACTGTCAATCTTGTAACAGACAGACCAGCATTTTGTCATGTATAGTGGAAAAGAGCATGTCCCCTAAAAGAACTTGAAGATTTGCTAATATGTTGATGACAAATCATTGTGCCTGTTTGATGCATGTATGACAAAGACCTTGTTTTAATCAGCTGTTAAAATTACTCTTGAATTTAATTAATTTGCTAACATCTCTGTGGCACTGTTTACATGAGACAAACTGTGAACACATGCAGTATTGTTTTTCCTCAGTGTCACAGAAGTTTATGTATTATTTGTGAAACGCTTAGAGATATTCAGATAATCGTGAAATATTATTACAGACTTGGCACAACTGATGCAATGTTGAGATGTGTTTGACTATCTTACACAGAAGGGGAGGGGAAGGACTTCAAAAGCATTTTCTGCTGTGAATCAAGACTAGAATATCAAGATGAATGATTTTGAGGGTTTTTTTTTTATATACTCTTAACATTTCAACAGTTTGTTTACAGATCCTGAATGATGAATACAAGCCTACAACATTAGGCTGTTTTTCTTTGTTACCCTTCACTGATAGCTTTTCTTCTTGGGTCCATAGGGGTGTGCAGGGCATAGATTGAAAACATTGACCTAAATGATTTCTGGCAGATGATTTTATGCCCTCTTGTTAGATACTTCCAATAAAGGAGATTTCAATATCTCGATGTCTATTCCTGTGCTTAGCTATCCTTGTAGCTAGAAGCCATACCATATAATTGGTGTTTTCCTAATATATAATCCTCTACTTCCTTGGTACGGATTAATCAGTTATTTCTTGCCTGATTCTTAAGGAATCTAGGTAAGAATTCGTCATTGTCTTCAGTTAGTCAGTGTCTTATTGTCGTTCATGAGACTACAGTTCGCATTTTTACACTTAGTCTAAACAGCATTTTCATTTATATGAAGATAGTACTTTGGAAAGTCGCAATGAAAAATCTAAGTGGGATGTTGAAGAGATGATTGTGCTGATAACCATTCTGTGTCATGGACAAATGACATTTGAATATGTGTGGAGTTTTTGATTTACTGTAATTCAAACCAAGAGAAGAGATCAGTCAAAACTGATTGAAGGAAGAGACCGGTATTTCCAGTATTCTTTGAATACAGGCCTGGTGTTTGCCCCTTGTAGTCTGCTAACTCATTCTCTCCTTCATATTCCTGTACTTACAATACTCATTTGCACTGAAGCGTGTCAATATTTAGTCACCATTCAATATTTTGGTTATAAGTGAAGCAGAGAAAGATGTTGAATAGAGCAGCCTTTTCTGTGCCATTCAGAGCTTGCTTCCATTTTCTATTAGCCTGAAGAAAGAAAAACATATCTTCATCTTCACTGGTTGCTAATTATATGCAGTCATATGAAAGGTTGTACAGAAGCCAAAAATGGACATAAAATTAAAGAAATGAAGTGCAGATGTCCAAAATAGGAGTGGCTCTTTTTGGATAGGTCTTAAAACACACAAGTCTGGGGGTGGATTTCTACTCCAGTCTTGTCTGCTGTGTGATCTTGGTTAAGCAATTTCTTTTCTTCCTAGGCTGGGCTATACCTGCATAGTTGTCTTCAGCGAGAGTTGAACGCTGCTGTCCGAGCTAGGCCAGCCCAAGGAAACTGTGAACTTGAACCTGTCTGGTACAGCACTGTTTTGAACCAAGTGTGCCCTGCTAAGTGGCTAGGCTTACAAACAGGAGCTCAGCACTACGCTAACAAAGATACCGAGGTTTTCTTGGCTTGAACCTGATTTCTGCGCAGACCTTAATGAAAGTTGGATCAGTCTGCAAGAAGGAGTCAAAAAATACTTTTGAATTCCTCACATGAAAGATTAAGGAAAATTATTATTGTCCAGCATCAGATTTTTCCAGAATGATTTGAAAGACAGTTATGTATGGTAATTATTGCCATTTGTAATATGTTCAAGGCAATGACATTCCTGTTCTAAACGCTGCTTATGTTAGGGCCCCTGTTCTGCAGGTTATTCCTCTGAAATAAATAATTATAATATGTAACCACTAAGGACCTATAGAAAAACTGATTTAGGATTGGATTTGTTGGCATAGTGAGATTTTCTGGGTTTTATATGGTTAAGGGCACCGAGATTTTAGTCCTGCAGACTTTTTATTTTCCTAAGCAGCCATTGTGAGTTTTTCCTTTCCCTGCTTTGAAAGCTCCTTGTGAGGTGGATGCTTGAACTGCCATTCTTCTGTGCTTTAAAGAATTTACTATTAGAAATGGCAGCACCTTTCAGAAATACAAAAAGTGTAAAAATGGTGTTCAGACCCTTCTCTCTTTCTTACTGTACTTTCTTGACTAAAATTAAATTAGCTTGTACATACTTCTTTTCTATTTCTGTAGGGAGAATAGGTTCAGAATTGCTGAAGTGAAGTGATAGAATACCAGAGAGTCTTTCAACAGCCTAACAAGATCCATTGAAAATGAAGAAAAGGGACATGGCATAGCTCAGGGGAATGGTAATTGCATACGGACTTTTTAATCTTTTACACACTAGTTAAACTAATCACAACTAGATTGAGAAGTAATCCAACTAGATTAAGAAGTTTAGCCAGCATCCAATGTCTAGCCATTTAACATCTGCAAGCAGATTATAATTTTCTTATATTTTTTAAAATTATCAGTCAGAGATATCACATTGTATTGCTACTTTTCCTTCATTGGTTAAGAGTGTTAAGAGTTCCTGCCAGCATGAAATATTTAATGAATTTGACATTTAGCTGTATGTGAAAATGTGTGCTGATAACGTGCATTTTCTTAAATGTGTATAGAAAATTAGTGAAATAAAATGCTTATGTGTGGGAGGGAAAAATGGAAATGAAAGGTGATAAAAAGTGAAAAAATCAAATCTACTCAGCAAGACAAATGAATGTTTTTGTTCCATATTGACCCAACTCCAGTAAAGCGACAAAAAGACATTGTTGTTGGAAGGCTGCTTCCTCTCTGTAGCTAACTCATGTTCATCGCTGTAGTTTAAGTCCTGATCTATACATTGATATTCTTAGGGCTTGAATGTAATGGACTGATGACTTTTTCACCAAAATCCATATGCACTCTGTGACTGGTGAGACTCAGAGGAAAAACAGTGCTGAACAATACAGTCTGAACTGTGTTCTCATCTTTATTGCCCCTGTGCAAACTGTCTGTGGTGGGTTGACCGTGGCTGGCTGGCTTCCAGACAGCCATCCAGCTGCTCTCTCACTCCTCCTCCTCAACAAAAGAGGAGGAGAAAATAAGTTGGAAAAGTCTGTGGGTCGAGACAGGGAGATCACTTAGTAATTACCATCACAGGCAAAACAGACTCAACTTGGGGAAAACTAATTTAGTTTATTGCCAGTTAAAATAGATGTGGATGGTGAGAAACAAAGACAAGGTGGCTTTTCTCCACCTTTATTTCTTTCCTAGGCCTAACTTCACTCCTGCATTCCTGACTCCTCTTCCTCCTCCCTGGTCCACATGGTTCAGGTGGGATGGTGAATAGGGGGTTGTGGTGAGTTCATTTCAGTTCCTCTAGGCTGCACCTTCCTCCTTACACTGCTCCCTTGCTCCAGCATGGGTCCTTCCTATCGGCTGCAGTCCTGTAGGATAAACCTGCTCCAGCATGGTCTTTCTACGGGCAGCATTCCTTCAGGAAATATCAGCCTGCTCTGGTCTGGGGTCCTCCACGTGCTGCAGTGTGTATATCTGCTCTGGTGTGATCCTTGGGCTGCAGGGAAATACCTGCTCCACTGTGGTCTTTTCCAAAACACGCACAGGCTGCAGGAGATTATCTCCTACAGCTCTGGAGCACCTCTTTCTCCTTCAGTGACCTTGGTGTCTTCAGGATTGTTTCTCACACTTCTCTCCCTCATTCTTCTCTGCCTGCACAACATTCTTCCCTTTCTTAACTATGCTTGCACAACTGCCAGCTTCACTGATGGGCTCAGCTGTGCCCTGTAGTGCGTCTGTTCGGAGTCAGCAGGAACTGACTGTGTCCAGCATGTGGCAGCCTCTGGCCTTCTCCTGCAGAGACCACCATTGTTGGCACCCCTCTATCAACACCTTGCCACCAAAGCCAAACACACTGTCAAGGAGACCAGATTGCCAGGTACTTGGTTTCAGTCAGGCACTTGCTGCACAACTAAATGGAAGCAGTGATACTCTGGTAGTATGGACAGTAGAAACTGGAGAAGCTGCACACAAGATTTGTGCTCTTGAGGAAACTGCTATCAAATAGGAGTGACAGTGTCCTTCAGTGGAAGGCTAGATTCATTCTGATGACTTACTGCATAGCTAAGCTTCTTGTCTGCCACCTAAAGAAGCTCTCCAGGAACAGAAAAAAGGCTTAAGTTCCCCTTAGTTCTTCTGATCACCAGCATCACCACTCTGTGAAGACTCTTGTAAATGGGAAGCTCTTTCTACAGAAAGACAGACCTTAACTCAGACCACATCATTGATTTCTTAATTTGTACTATGTTTCAATTTAGGCTGTTTAAGATTTTTGATTTTTGCCTAAATTATAGTTTTCTAATGAAGAATAATGAAAGTCACATTATGAAACAGTGGTGGTTTTTTTGTTTTCTTGTAACAACTGTGTTTCAAATCAATTAAGCAGTTGGGGTATTCCAAGAACTATTAATTAGTATGTTTCAATTATAACTGATGAAGTAGAATTATGTAGATTTTTTGGAAACTTACTGAGAATCATTATTTTGAGCACTAGCTGGGAATATACGACAAATGATACAAAAACTGCATAAGCCTTTTTGTATGACATTTTCCCCAAAGCTGCTGCCAGGGATGGCAAAGCAATGGTTAGACATAATTCCTTCTGGTACATATTACTGACATTTCTCTCCCCACCAACAGAGAGAACTCAATATATGAACTTTTAGTCTGTTTCACTGGTGTTATCCTACAATAGGAAGCAAATAGTGACTTCCTTCTTTATGCAATTTTGTAACCGAGCACACTCCTCCCTTCTCCCTGCCCCACTCTGGGAAAGGAGCAATTGGGAGCAATCATTGCTAATTTCTTTCTAACAGCACATTCAGTCTTTTTGGTTTAATGTATGTTGCCCTTTCTGCCTTCACCTTGCTCTCTTTGCGTACTTCGTTGAATGCCTTGCCACTGATGACTGCATTTGCAGCAGACTGCTGAGATGTTGCTGAAGTCAGCAGCGCTAATACTGCATTAGAGAATCCACCTCAGGGAAAACAATGTTGGATTTAACCAGTGGGATACTGCTGCAGTGAAAAGCTATATGCTCAGAGGCACTCTGTGCGTTTTCCAAACAAACAATACGTCAAGCTTTGCTTTCATGAACAGTAAACATAATAGTAATGCTTCTCACTTCAATAGCAGTTTGCAGCAAAATGCTGTACAAACAGTAGGGTGAAATTGCCCTTGTGTGGCAGGCTCTTGATGACTTTCACTGCCCAAGTCGTGTGGTTGAACACCTTGGGGATATGCAGAGGGACCAGGGCCAAACCGATGTAAAACATGTCAGCTCTGAGAGCAGTTTTCTTGATCCATGGCTGTATGAATCCCATGGTCCCCAGACGGAATTGCTTATTATTATGCCTCAATCCAGAACAACAGCCACAGGGATACTGGTGTTCTGCCCCGTGTGTAATCGTAGCCTGCAGGCAGGATTTTGTCTCCCATTTCTTGATCACAGCTGAAATGTCACCTGTTAATTAGCCCACATCGTACAAAGATGCTACACAAACACAAAGGCAGACACAATCATTGTCTACTGGGATTTTTGCTCTAAATGCCAGACTTTCTAAGCCAGTGTCAGATTTGAGTGCCCAGTGTGTAAAAACCCAGCATTCATTGTGTCGATTAAATGGATGCTGTCTACTTTACAAAACCTGTTAAAAAAACACAACAGACAGAGATGAAGAATGGGGGTGGGGAGGGGGTTGGAATAGCAAGAAAAGCAGGTGGTCGAAATGATTAGCCATGTCCTCATAATGCAGAATTGTAATGGCTTGATGATTTTTTGGTTACACATGGACAGCAAGTTCCATGTTTTGTTGCTTCCATCATGTGTATAGGAACCACCCGCTTCCTGTTGGTCTTACAAACTCCCTTCACCCATAAATCTGCATGCATTTTCTGTTTGTGACATATCCATGAGAGGTTCATGTAGCTGGTAGCTTAATACACTGATTGCCTCAGCTATTCCTCTAACACACCTCTTATCCTTGTTCTGACTTCCAGACACAACCCTGCTGTCTTAACCCGAGCAGCCAGTAGCTGAAATAACTTTGGGGAGTCTGTGGGAAGGTGGTGAGATTGGAAGCAAAAGCCAGATACCCATATTCCTCAGGAACTTCTGTCTGGAGATGAGCCAGAGCCTTGGAGTGCAAGATCGTATGTTATCCACTGATGGGAGGCTCATTTTCCTGCCTTTCCACACTTCAGTCATGAAGCCTTTTGATGTTAACTTCAGTGTGTGGCCATTTCGGAAGAGGGGTGGAGGGAACCCAAACAACTAGAATACTCTGTCCAGTGAGAATGAAATAAATGAGGCTTCTGCTAGGACGCTGAAACAATCATGCCCAGTGGAGTCCCTTCATTCCCCAGCCCTTTACAACCCATTTTAGAGAAGGTAGATCTACCTACTTTTAGTGGCTGGTTCAGGAAAGCTGTAGTGGACTGGGCTAGCACCTCAACAGACATTTCTGAATCTTGGTGCTCCAGGTCTCTGGAACAACTTCGAGTTGCTTCAAGTTCTGCAACTTCATACACTTGACAAAATATGATACTTCTAAACTACTTCAGGAGGGAATGCTGGCTTATTAATTAGTGCTACAGGAAGAATGTACAAGTGCTGATAACCCAGTCTAGGATCTTGTGAAAGCTGTAGAGAGGCTGATTTGCTCATGAATTTTCTCAGTGAAACTGGACTGCAAGATAAGATTATCATTTTAACTAAACTTCTAGTTTTAAGACAAAGATAAGGAAGACTCCATGAGAAATTTTGCATGCTTGACTATGTAAATGTTTGAAGAACGCATAATTTCCTTTCTTTAAAAAAATTCCCATCATATTATGAGGATTTTGGGGAAACATACTGGTACTTACCTTCAGATGCACGTCAAAGAACCTTTATACCTGAGCTGAAAGTACTTTATTGTCATCCTTGGATGGACCCACTAAAATGGGAGATGAAATGTCCAGTTTCATTTTCGATCAACTCATGTCTTAAACTTAAAGCCAGCTACTGGGTTTATGAATTCATAAGCATACATGGCCTCAATCTAATTCTGTGCTGAATCCTGTGAAAGCAATACTTGCATCAGATGTGTCAAGAACACTCTATTATACTCTCATTAAAGTGTACATACATTCCTGTGTGCTCATGTAACACAGAAGCGTGGAAGAAAATAAAGTACTAAATAAGACACTCCATTAAACCTGACTTACATTTTTTCACAGATAAAAATTGTGACAGCAATACCACAGAGGAGGGAGTGTTAATCTTAAAAAAATATATATTTCGTTTACACTAGTTGTGAAACTCTCCTCTAAAACTGGGCTTCTTGAGTATCTCCTATGTCCTTGGCATATGGGGTAAGATAGTTGCCAGGATATAGGTCAGTGTGGCAAAGCCATGCTTAACGTTTTCGTAGTCAAAAGCCAGTTGAACATCCTCTCAGCATTTTGGCTCTTATTTGAAGCTGTCCTTCTGCAGTGGCTGTACTTTGAACCTCTCTGTCTGGACATTTTCCCTTTAAATTAGGACTGTTTTCACAGAGTCGTAACAAGTTATCTAGCTCACCCTGCTGCTGTAAAGCAGGACCAACTATACCTAAATATTTCTGGCAGAAATTATTCTAACCTGTTCTTGGAAACATCAGTTTCCTAAAGCAAAGTGTACCTGCAGTAATAAAGGACAATTTTAACCTGAAACGATGTCTTATGGTGCATCGTTTCAGTATGTCCAATGTTTTACATTACAGCTTTGGAGTAGAATGTTTCAGTTGGAAGGAACCTACAACGGTCATCTAGACCAAATGCCAACTGCTTAAATTGGGTTAAGCTTTGCCCCAGACTTCCTGATGAGAATTTTGAGTGAGAGCTTTGGTTCTTTAATTCTCGTTAAATATTAGCACAGGCCTGACTGTGCTGTTTGTCAGTACCTCAAATGCAGGCAGTGTGGTATTCTTGGAGGTAAACAACTGTACAGATCCTAACACTTTAATTTGACTTGTAACATCAACATCTTCAGTTGCTTTATTTTGAAGCTTATTCATACAAACAGGAACTCACCTTTCTTTCCCCGCTGGCATCCTCTTAGATAAGGCCTGTGTTGAAACACTGGTGTGTTATGTTGAGGGTACCTGTTCCTCTGAGGTTACCTGTCTACTAATTTACTGCATGCAAGTGAATGGAGATTCATCATTGCTATCAGTGAGGCAGATTAAGTCTTTTTGGACATGATTTAACAAACACACATGGACAAGACTCTGTTTTCAGAAAAGCCTGTTCTGACAGCAGCTTGTTTGGAAAAAAACATTGATAAATAAAGCAGGGATCGCTCTGCGTTTATTGTAAACATATCCTCTTCTCTTTTGCTCTGTGTTTGTCCTAAACTGTAGTCTAATCTGTCTCTAAAATCCAAGAATTTGTGTAATCCTTTATCGTCTGAAACTGTTTGTATACCTCTGCACATTGTTGAATTGCCACTGTAGTCCATGCTTTGATTTTAGTAAAACTGCTTGTTAAACTTCTGGAAGTTTATGTAGCTTTTATGTTCATATGTTTGCTCTAGAATTGTACAGACATGGATTCCTACAGGATGCTTGTGTTAGGAAAGTAAGTACTATTTTATCTTTTTCTAGCTGATGAAACCAAGGTTTAAATGCAAATATTAGCACTTTTCTGAGAGTGCATGTTCATGGAGGCAAAGTTCCAATTAGAAATCGGGACTTCTGACTTCTTATCATGTGCTCAAGTTACTAACCCTCCTCTCTTGTCGTAAAGAGTGAGATAGCTGCTAGATGGAGTATCTACACAGGTTTTCCAATACCTAATTGCTGCTTAAAATCTAGTCTGAAGCAGCTCTGGGGTATTGACTGCAGTTGTACCTTCTGCATCAGCTTTGTAAAAAGACTGTCTCTGTTACACATCAGTTGGTCAACTAGCTGCTTTAGTGGAGACTTGTTGTGTATTAATGTATATCATATAAAATACATTAGGATCAACATTTCTACATACCCTTAGGGTAGCTATTACTAATAGCAGAAAATGAAAGACTTTAACACAGTTCTTCTTAGCAGAAGAGTTATCTTTTATTTCAGAGATAAGCAAGCTGAGCACAGTAATCCATTGAGCTGTTTAAGTGACACAGCATTTTTAAGAACATTTTACGTTCCCTATCCTGAACTTCCCATCTTGTTCTTAAATCAGTACAACACATTTTCCTTTGAAGACAGACTCAAACAGCCCTTGATTTTACTGTAAAGCTGTTATTAACACTTTGCAAGAAATACGATTTGAGTAAGAAAAAACATTTATACTAGCAGAGAGGAAAAGAAAGCTCACAAGAGCTGTTATAACTCTACCAGCTCTTGAATTCCTTCCTTTTGACTTTATCATTTGTGGGATATCAAAGTCAGGCATCTCTCTCCACTGAAAGGCTCACCCAGCCTGCGCTGGACTATGCCACTCACGGAAAGGTGGATAGCTGTTTCAAAAAACTGTAGCGTGCTGTTTCTGTCATAGGAATTCTGCTCTCTTCTTACCATGTGAGCCTCAAATCCTGAGACTATTTTGCTGCGTAATCTCAAGTGTGCAAAATCAACCCTCAGGCTTGCAGATTTTGTGTTGATTCACCATATATACAGTAGTTATGGGCTCTAAGTAATGTAAATTGATTGAATTCCATGGAATCCATGGAAGTTATGTTACGCTGATTTACATCAGCTGAGCCACTTCTGGGAATACTCAAATTTATTTAGTTCAGTAAGGAGACATTGTGACTCAGATATAAGATATTTGCTTATAGAGGAACGGACGTTCTAACTGCTTCACACAACCTCTCTATTTCATGTTTCTTCTGAATACTTTTCTGATATTTCCTGCTGAAACTCACTGTATCTATTATGATAATCCTTTCCTTTCAGGAGATTTAGAAAATGAAATAATAGATCTCTTTTTCAAAAAATGTGACTTCTTTCTAATACTGTCGCTCTTCTCACTGTTGTCACTTCAAGTTCTTAGAACTTATGTGAAATATATGTGGAGCTAAGAGAAAGTATTCTTTGAAGTTTGATGTCACTCCATCCTGGCTGAGAAGTGTTGGGAACCATAATGACCTTTTGATGGTCAAACTGAGCAGCTGTGCCACAGGGTGTTGCAAAACTGAGATATACACAGAGGGGATCAGCCACAGAGGCTTTTCCTCTGATTCTGGATCCTTTCTAATCTATTTAGTATCTGGAGCCTCCAAGTCACATATAAAAAGAAATACTAACTGTAAGTGTAAAGCAGCTATAAATTTCTGTAGTTTATTGGTTAACAAGCAAGTTGGAAGTTCTATCCTTAATGCAATGCTTCAGAGATGTATCGCTTCTAGGAAAACGTGACAGTATCAAATAGCTGAGTTTTTAAATCATTCAGTATCATAAAATGGTTTCTATTGGGAAAGAGCTGTAGCCCACTTCAAAGTCAAGGTGAAATCATGTTGTATGTTCAGATTGCATAGAATCAGTTTATGGTGCCACTCTGATCAGGTGTTGTAAATATTTCTGTTTAATTTCTGAGCCAAACAGCAAAGACACTTTGGGAACAAGTTCAGAGAATGCAGCTAAAGTGACTGTATTTTAACTGTAATCTGATTTATATGTGATATGAAATAATTCAATCCAGTTTCAAAGAAATTACAGGCCAGTCACAGCTGCACCATGGTAAGATTACAGCAGGGATTTGGTTTAAAATGAATTCAGCATCTTTAAAGCCTGCATGTGGTATCATTATACCAGTGAATGCTGAGGAACCCGGCCTCATCCTGCCATTGCTAACACTGGCAAGAGAGAATGGGGAAGTGTGATGCTGAGACACCTGAATTATTTGGAGGCGAGCCGGCTTTGATTCAGGTGGCTTGGTAGCTTGACACAGTGGTTGGGCTAATAAGTCTGGCTGGAAGTCAGGGCTTATTAGCTCTGATGTACTGCTAAGGTCACGTGGGCTATACAGCATCTCAGTCCCAAGCTGGGACGTCCATCGCTGTGCTTGGCATGTGAGTGACTTTGACCTCAGATATCGAGTATGCTTTGGCCAAAGAACAGTTTATGCTAAAATTTGTGAAGCTTCCTGGCTTTAAAAACATTTTCAGAAGTGGTGGCTTTGTGAATCCACGTGAATAATATAGGCCTGCTCATGTTGGTGACCCAAACAGCACTGTGGTTTGCAAAGCGTTTTCTGTTTCTGTCAATACCAAGCCAGGTAGTGATCACTGATCATTAACAGTTCAATTTCCTCGCACTGTTAGTACTATTAATACATGGTTTATGTGAGTGTCTTGAAAATGGTATTTAGGAAAGTTGTATATGACGATCAAGGTCATACCCTTAGGGATTTGATTTTGAATAAGATTTTTTTTTTTTACTTTGTTTTTCAGTGGCCGTTCCCTCACCAGTGCCAGCTTGTGAACCCGAGCCCAAAACTAACGGGCATTACCCAGCTCCACGGCTCTCCGTTTCCTCCCGAGCCACTGTCGTTGCTACCATGGAAGCCCCTTCTCAAGGCCTGCAGACAGTCATGAAATGGAAAACAGTGGTGGCTATCTTTGTTGTGGTGGTAGTTTACCTGGTGACGGGAGGACTCGTCTTCCGTGCCCTGGAGCAGCCCTTTGAAAGCAAGCAGAAGAACACAATCGCACTAGAGAAGGCCGACTTTCTTCGGGAGCACGTTTGTGTAACCCAGCTAGAGCTGGAGACACTGATTCAGGTAGGCCACGTGAAGAAGACTGTACTTCTTGGAAGTTAGGATAAACAGCTTGGTGGTTGATCAGCTGAGGTGGTGGGGAGCAAAATTGTTCAGACAGAGCCCTTGCAATGGGCAGTGTGAAGAGCAGGCTCTTTCCCAGTCTTTTCAAAGTCCAGGAAACAGAAACTATGTATCCAAAACATTGTAAGTAGGGGTTAAATGTATTTACTAGAATAATGAAAAATGTGTGCAAGGAAAATTAGTACTTAATATCTGGAAGAAATTTTTGTGAGAGGTGACAGATTTGCAGGACGTTTCCCTACCATCTCTGTAAACTTTCAGATGATATTGAGTTCTTCATTCTTCCTCCATAATTAAACACAGCAACCAGGAGAGAAAACAGAAAATAATGGGTGGAAATTTTGGAATAATTATTCAGCCAAGAATTCTGAACTTACTGGTGTATTAATTTACAGGTTTACTATTGTGATTTTTTTTGTGATTGAGGATGAAGTATACAATTAAAATAGAAGACAACTGGCATTTAAGAAATACAGAATCAAATTTATAAGCTTAGTATGTCTTTTAAGAAGCTGTTCCAGTATCTCACTGCAGTGATGGAAAAAGCATTCTTCTACTTTTCAGCCTAAACTTGTTCAGTTTCCCTGTAGCTGTTGTTCCACAGACAATGTCCTGTTGCTTAATTCATTCTTCTCCCTTGCCTACACGTGTAGAGAGCAATGCTCTCCTTCCTCTCCTAAGCAAAACAAATTCTTTCTGTTTCTTTGCAGGTAGATGTGGGCTCTCCCTGCTTGTGCTCTGTGTTCACAGGAGATAGGTCAGTTCTGAGTCAGAAGCTGTGTACCCGTACCTTTGGGCAGCCTGGTACTGCAGCTGAGAAGCCAAACCTGCTTCAGCAGGAGGCAGTATTGTGCTGATGTGACTCCACAGCTTTTGGATGAGGGCTGGCTGGCGTCACATCCTTCATCTGCCTGCAAAGGACAGGTGAACACGTTTGGTTGGCAGGGTGAATTCTGTTCAGGGATATTGCTTGAGATGTGTTTCTTATGGCAGTGTTGCAGAGATCTGTATTTCTCTCAACTCCTTAGGTATACTGTGTGCTGGCTCATTAAAGGATTTTTCAAAAATACTGAAAGCAAGAAGTTTCTATTCCCTTGATGGGAATATTACTATTAAAAGATATGCAAAATACTTTCTTTTCTAGCAGAAAGCAGAACACATAAGAGGCATCCCAAGCAAAGCACCTCAACTGGATGGTAGACTCTTGCATGCCAACTGCAGTACAAAGATTTCTAAATAGCCCTATTCTCTAGCCTCAGCTATGTACCAGTTTTAATTCTTTATTTTACACAATATTTTTCCTGCTTTCACCTCAAGAGTGGTGACACTAAAATAAAAACCTAGGCATACTGTGTCATTAGAAGGCAGATATTCTGGACAATTCTTATCGTCTCCTGAGACTTCCGTTTGTCCTCAGGCATTACACTGGATAACTGGAAATCATTTTGCAAAGGTAAATTAAATGGGTTTAACAGCTTAGTGTATGAATGTCTTAAGGCCAAGTGATGTGAAATATTGAAACAGATTTGTCAATAAAAACAAGTTCCTTTGGATTCTTCTGTATGTCTGAGGGTGAAACTGGCTCCAGGAATGTAGCTGGGTATGCTGATACAGAAAACTCTGATTGTAACTGACTTGCACAGAACAGTGAGCCACCGCTTGAAGATAATGTCAGGGGGTTAATGTTGTGCTTTCATGCCTTCATGTCAATGATCTCAAAAGTGACATCTCCCTGGCTGGCACCATGCATTTCTGCATTGCACCAAATGCTGCATCTGCCTTTACAACTGTGATTTCAGACTGATGTGGCAATCTCCATGGTTCCTGGCTGCTGTGCTGTGTGCAGTCAGCACCTGGCTACCGCTAAGGGAGCTATGTATAATTAATGTTCTTTGACTACATGAAAGCCTTTAGCTGAACATAGATCATACTACCCAGAATGACTGTGTTGATTCACATCTGTCCTTTGGAGAATATGGAAAAAATACAAAAAGAGAGACCTTAGAACTGGTTTGTATGCTTTTACTGTGGGGGTGGCTCTGGAACAATATTTAAGGAGAAGAAGAAGGGTGTGTTACTGTCTTTACAAGGCTAATGATGGAAAAATTCATCCCCTTGCCTAAATTTCAGTCTTTCAAAAGATTCTGCTTTGGAAAACCTGTAAGGAATATGTATGGCACTGTATGAGGAAGCTATTAAAATTTAGTGTGGATGAGACATCTTTTCCAACTTCATCTTCAGTAACCCACTGCAAATATTAACACTGGTAGCACAAATGTGAATTGCTGAGTTCAGGCTGTGACACTCATTCATAGACTTCAGAAGTAATATAGTGATGAAAAGAGTGCAAAACCCTAGGAAGATTCAAAGTATTTTAAATTTGTATTTATCTCTTGGGTTTTGGTTCAGGTCTGTCTAATACTAACGCAATGACAGGTAATTTTTTCTTAACAATAGCAAGTATTTCACAATGCAATTTATATTGTCCAAAGTCACCTGAAGTGGAAGTTCTTAACAGTACATTTTTAAAGCCCGTTTCTACTTCTGAAGACATTTGTTGCAGTGAAGTAAGTTCATTATCTAATGCCTTATGTGATCTACAACTTGGCACAATGGTGAATACCAGAATCAGAAAATGACAAAATCATGTGCTCTATCTCAACACTTTTGAGTTTTCAGAGTTGGAGAAGTGAAATCTAGAATATGCTAAAAGACAATGAAACTTCAGGTGCTTCAAGTACATTTAGCTGTATTATGCCCATTTGAACAAATAGCAGAAGGGAGCAGGACTCAAGTGACTGGACGTACAGTTGAAAAGAAAAATAAACAACATTGGTAGTTACGCCTGCTAATATATTACAAAACCTTTTGTTTTTTTTGTTCGTATGTGTCACAGCATAAGCTTGTTAGTAGCTGGGGTCAAAAAGAAGTCATCTTGCCTTTGTAATAACGCAAACTTAGAGTGTATAACAGGGAGGTTGCGCCTCTCAGAAAGGTCAGATGTTATCTATCATCAGGAGAGGCAGGCAGGAAGACCAGCAATGTGTTTTGGCAAAGTAATTCCTATGGACCTGATAAAGGTATTCATATTCTTGTTCTGTGTAGCCTGTACACCGTGTATGAGTAAAAAGTTTTTTAATAAGCCCTGCTTTCATAATGAGCCCTGTACAATGACATAAGATAGAGTGGCTTGCTACTGTAAGAAGTTAGGTTGTTGGCGGGCTGCTTTCTTCTTCCTTTTCCTTCAGGGTTTAATTTAGGAGTGTGAGTGATTATAGCATGAAAAAAAAATCACCCACCTGAGAACTAAGACTTATTATCAATGTCCACCAATGACTACTGTAACTGATTAGAGTCAGCGTGTAAGCTGAAAAGGAAGCAGAGCTGGAAATAAGCTAGTCAGGCTTTACTGGCTAATTATGTTAGTAAGAGTTCATATTTTGGATAGGCACTTTTGATTAGTGTTCTGAGCTACTTTTGCCCTGAAGGTAAGCGAGAAAGGGAACATCCTGTGAAGATGTTTCAGTTTTCAGCTGCTTGAAAGGTTCACTAGTGCCATATGCCAGCCTGTCTTTTCAGGGTGTTTCCTTGTAAAATGAAGAGAACTTGGATGGCTTTCATGTGCTAGAAGAAAGCTCTAGATGGAGCAAGAAAAAAAGGTATTTTGAGTTTATAACGGGGAAGACTTGTCTGTTGCTGAAGACAGGAAAAGACTATTTGGTCTGTGAAGAAAAACAATGGTAAATATCTCATTATTGAACCTTCTTCCAGTGCCTCTGCAGGTTGTCTTCTGTATGTCCCAACTTCCCTTCTGCCCCTGATATTTATTTTACCGTATTTTCCCTAAAAGGATATGAAAAAAGAATTCAGTTCTCTTGAGTGCTATGTTGGTGCGGGCACCCCAGTTTGTAACTTCAGTCCAGAGATACTCCGGTTGTATGAGAGACAGACTGAGCCTAGGATGCTGCAGAAACCTGCAGCTGTCCTGTAGCTATGTTGTTTCCAGAACTTAGCTAAGAAGTTTTCAGGGAGCTAAGTCCTCTGGACTTAGATCTTTGTGCATGTCGCTTGTTGAAGGCTGTAGGTCTGCCCTCACACACGGTGCATGCACAACAATCAAATCACTGTAAGTGTAGGTATATCTCTGTCTGGCTGATTGTCGGCTAAAGACCTGTATGGGACAGGTAGAAATATTTAAAGGATAGGCTTTCAAATCTTATTACTTTTGATTATACTGGAACAAAAATTGCTAGCCTTCGTCCTTCAAAAATGCTGTTGTGGAAAAGTGAATAAATGGGAACTTACAATGAGGATCCCTTAATTGCTGTATGAGGGGTGGTGAGAACAAGTAGAGAGGTAGGGAGTGTAGAGATAAGTTATGAAGTAATTAGTCTTTAAAAGCTGCTTGCTAATAAGAAGCACCCTAATAATTGTAATAGAGAAATACCAGAGTATGAAAGGCAATGGATGGCATTTCAAAAGATAAATTACCATAGATTAATATTTATTCATTAAAGAAGAATGCTTTTTGAATTCATAAAAAAAATTTGAAAAAGTGTCATACACTGTGCATGTAATGCCTCTTGAGAAGGAAGAAGGGATCAGAAAAGGAGTAAGTGTGAAACAGCTATGGGTAATTTGATGACATGGTACTTTTGATGATACTTCAACTATAAAAATACCTGGAACTACAAGTTTAAAATGTCTTAAATGTGGAAGGTTTGCCAACAGAGTGGTTAGCACTCTGGAAATTGGTGCTTTCCCTACTCCATGACAACCTGAGGTTGTAGCTCTTCAGGTCATGCTCCAAAGCTTATCTGAAGTTTCACAGGTGGGAAAACGTTGTAAAATTTCATGATCTGTGTGAACTGGGAGAGTCTTGCCAGTGAGAGTGTCCTTATTTGAGTTTTGTGTCAGTCTTCATCTAGCAGGATACTTCTGTGCAGGTGGACCTGTGGTGGTGGTAGTAAGGCATCCTTTACTTGTCACATGACCTGAAATTGCATATTTAAGTGCTGCTAACTGCAGGGCTGCCTCCTCTTACTGCTCCTTTTCTGTCCTCCATCGCTGTATGCAAAATACTATGTATTAAGAGATAGTATTGGGATAGTTGGATATTTATAAATGAATGATGTCAGTCAAGCTTTAAAGAAAAAATGAATTTGTTCTGGATGAGAAGGGAGCCTAAGAATCTCAAAGCTACTTAAGGCAACGGGCTGCTCCTTCACTTCAGGAGTCAGTGCTTGGCCCTATTAGACTTGCTAAACTGTGTAAACTCAAATGTGATTAAAGTGTTGTAATTAGCTCGCTGACATCCACACACTCAAGGGGAAGGCAAGGAGCATTCCTTGGCAGAACTAACATACTGGGGTAGCTGACAGTGTGTCATGGCCTATTTAAACAGGCAACCTGTCTGTTATGCTGATTTACACTCCTCTGGGTAAACAAACAAATTATCTCTGCTTTCACACCACCTTCAATATGCCAGCAACTGGTATAGAAGCCCTTTCAAAGGGTTTGGTCCTAAACACTTCCTTTCTCTATACTCTTGTTTCTTGGGGCATGGACACGTACTAAGGAACACTGGCTTTCTGCCCACATGAAATGCAACCAGTCCAGCCTGGAGCTTGCTCATGCTGTAATTTCACAGTCAGCTTGGCCTGGCATGTAGCAGCTCTACTGTTAAAAAAAGCTGTCCCATATTGATCTCTTCAGATATGTCTGGCCTCTGTTCTTGCCCATGTGCCCCTTCTCCCGCTCCTTTCCCTTTTTGTGAGGCAATGTGATGAATAACTAAAAACAGGGGAGCAGATTAGCTGAAACTACCCCAAGGGAAAAAGTGTGGTAGAGGAACATTAGTGACAATGATGTCAGTTGGAAATAAAGGCAAAAAATGAGTGAGGAGAAGTGCAAGGGGAAGAAAAGAAAAAATGTGATAAATGAGCCGTCAGAGGGATGAGGTGAATATGGAGAAAAGTGTATCATGAAAGCTAGGGATAGAAGAAATGTTCAATGGATGTATTTAAGTCAGTGCTAAAAACACAAGAGAATATGAGAATATAAAGAAGATCAGGAGAGAAATCATAGATATGAACAGACAAGAAGTGGGGCAATGGTAAAATAGAATGGTTGACCTTGCTTTGCACATAGACTGTACAGAAAAAGGTGAAATAAAAAAATCACAGTGACAATTCATAGATCATAAGTCAGAGGGAAAAGAGAAGTAGTTAAAGAAGTGGAATAAGAAAAGTTAGAACAAACTTGTGATGATTTGTGGGAATTCTGCATTGAACAAAGTCAGAGAAAGAGAGGATGTAAGAGGCAGCACTTTGCCTCTCCTGCAATAACTGAAATAACCAATGCTAACGGCTGGTGGCAATATATAGGTGGAGGAGCAAATATCAGAGTGAGAGATCTGGCAGTAGTGTGAGTAACATGGTAACAGCAACATGAAGTGAGGCTGGAACAGAATGGGAGAAAGGCAAAGAGCTAGAAATGGGAAGAGGCAGAAAGAGAGAAGCTTGATTCCTTTGCATTGGTTTTATGGAAATTAATCTCAGTTGGGAACATTTGGGAAGGAGAAGTTTATTCTGAAAGGCAGTCGTTTTAGCTGCTGTTCCAGAGTGAGGTCTGAATTTCTCTACTACGGGCAATAGATTGTATGAGTTCTACAAGCATCTAGAGAACATGTATCAAAGGACATGTCAAAAGTGAACTTAGAGCAATTCAACTGAATGTGCCAGATGCTGATGAGGGATTGATTTTGATGCTGTGGAGGCTAATGTATTTAGCTGTCTTCCTTTGGACTGTGAAGCTGCAATGAAAGGTAGATGTGTATGTCCCCATGATAGAATATGGTGCATTTTTAGAAATGCCCAAGCAAACATTTAGCAGGCTGATACTTCTGCCTGGTTTGATTCAGTTCTGTGTGAGACATAGGACAGTGACCTGGAAGTGGTATAGCTTCCTCAGCTTCTCTTCTGGATTTAGTTCATTCAAGCACTAGCTGGGAGTCTCTGTACCATGCTATATTTGTGGACATGCGATCACGTCCAATGTGGCAACTGGGAAGTCCTAGCTGATCACAAAGTTGTTTCATGATGTTTCCATAGCTATCAAGTTTGTTCATTTCAAATGGTGTATATATATATTCTATTTTTTTATTTAGTTAGCATAAAATATAAATAACAATTATTAATTATCTGGGAGTTAGAATCCTTGGCTGAGTAGCTTCAGTTGACTTCATGAACATTATTTGTATTTACCACCCTTCTTGCTGCTTCTAACATCAGCTGATCCTATTGGGGAATTTTTTCTTTGGCAGTTATTGTTACAAGAATGGTATTTATGGATCTCTTTGTGGTGTCTGTCCTCTACTTCTCAATTGTTTTGTATATTTTGTCATTTTGTCTATGCATTGTATCTTTCTTTCACCTTAACAGCCATTTAGTTCAATCATATATTCAACTCTTGTGTACAGAGGATGCCACTCTACTTTGAGTAGGTATTAAACACTTTAAATCTAAGCTGTTCCCATGCTCCTAGAAATTTCCCTTTGGAGACTATATCGACTTGCACAGGATATGGTAAGGCATGCATAAGGCTGATTTGTTGTCTCTTTGTTCGCAGCATGCTATTGATGCTGATAATGCAGGAGTCAGTCCCATAGGAAATTCCTCTAGCAACAGCAGTCATTGGGACCTCGGAAGTGCCTTTTTCTTTGCTGGAACAGTCATCACAACAATAGGTATGTTTATTGTTTATCTTTTAAAATACGTAGTCACACTGAGACCTGGATAATGAAATAAATTTGAGGAAGGTAGATCACAAAGAAATAAAGTGGCTGAACTTTAGATGAATTTATCCATAACAGTAACTTTCTTCCTAAGTACCTCAATTAATTTTGGCTTATGCTCTGAAGTTTGATTTAATTAATTCTTCTCATATCCTACTCCTTGTAACTGGCAGTGTATTCATGTAAGTATCACAACCTTTTTAAATCCTTCCTCACTTTCATACTACTAATTGGAAGTAATTCCATGGATTGTACATTGTATTAAAAAAAAACAACTTTTTTTCATTCTAGAATTTGTGGCCTTGAAGTATTGACACATTTCTCTGTATTAGATGAAGGGTATACTGAACTGCTCCATTTACTTTTCTTGAAGCACTAATTTTAGTAAGATCGTTATTCGGGCCCTCATCACCTGTCGCCCCTGTACATTGTGTCCAATGTATTTAGTCTCTTGATCTCTGAATGCTGGCCTGAGATATGCTAAGGTTTTTATCCTTTCCTCTGTCAGCCAGTTCCTCTCTTGAAGATTGTTCAAGCAGCTGGGATTGCAGAAGATAGTCTGAAATAAAAAAATAATAAACTGATAACATTGATGATTATCTGCTGATAATTATACAGTGGTTTTATAATTTTAAGCTTTATATCAGTGCTGTCATGGTTAGAGGTCAAGAGATCTGATTAGGAAATCACTGGCAAATTGTTGCTTTTTATTTGCATTGCCTTTGAGTATTCTTCTGATTTAAATATTGAATAAAGTGCTTCTCCATATTACAACTGTGATGCACACACTGGTGACTGTATAGACAAATAATCTGACCATCACATAACCCTTCAATAAAGTGTGAGAATCTGACTGAATTCTGCGAGTTCTTTATGCAGGTAATACAACAAAAAAATTCTGTGGCAGTTACAAGACTTGCTGTGGTGATCATCTCAAACAGTGGAGTCTGCTACTTTGGCTCTGCCTTTTCTTAGTTATCAGAGTGAGGATGAAAGAGCAGTTGTATAGCGCGTACTCCTACCTGTGTTCCTGTATATGCTAAGCTACATTACTATGTATTTTTAACGGTAGCATAAAACCAGCGATTGGCAAGAAAGAAAACATTTCTGAATCAAATGTAAGAAAATATTTGTTTACTCAGTAGACCTAAGTGACAAGCTTTTAAATTACTCATTAAAATAAATGCCACTATGTAGGCATAGTTTATGTAGGCATATTCATTGACATCTGCTATTTAAATAACTTATTGAAAAGAGCTTGGATTTTTGCCCATATTTGCTTTAAATTCTCCATGAATGAGATTTTTATAAGCTGCATAAAGTCTACATATTGTGTCTGGGCATGAAAATGATTTTATGTTGTGGATCAGAGCCCTGTTGGGGCTCCTTTTAGGCAGACGCCCAGCAGACTATGTGGTCAAAAATCTAAGTCCACTGGCCTGTGGAGCCTGCATTTTCTTGGAATTTTGGGAGAAATTTGGGATCACAGATGCATCTATGAAAAAGACTGTTGGTTGTGGGGGGAGACAGTGTTATGTGTCAGGGTGGTCCTTTCACCATCCCATAACAGAGGGATATATCCAGTGCCGGTGTCTCAAACCTAACAGAATTAGGACCTGGGAGCCCAGCCTTAATTCCCAAGGACCAAGAGGAATTGCTGTAGATGAAGCAGACACTCTCTTAGATCTGCATCTCTCTGGATGCTCTGTGTTTCCACTTTATTTCATCAGTGATCTGTGATTGTGTGATCATTTTTAATATTCAAAGAATTACGTATGTCAGAATACAGATCTCTCTAACATTTCAGTAAAGACAACTGTTCTTAAATAAAAAAGTGCAAATATTACTGCCACAATTCTTTTTTTTTCTCTTTAACATTAACATTTTAACAGAAATACCGTGGCTACTGGAGTCATAATGTTATACATAGATTCCTAAGGTTAAATTCACATGGGTGGTACGGGGAAGGGAAGAAGTGCCTGAACAAACTGTGGTGACTACATATAGTTTACTGTATAGGACAGGTAGAAAGCTGCCTTTCTGCCTTTATCAGATGTTCCCAATATTTTCTCTGGAGTTACAAGGCTGGGAATCGTAACCAAACATGTCCAAACATGCTTGGGCCAAAATTAGAGTTTTCACTCAGGATATGCAGCTGGATAATTCTGTCTTGGTCAGAATCTGTCATCTTTTCAACAGCCCCAGGTTACCCTAACAGAGGATGGAAGGCAGGCATGTATGCGCCCTTACTGCAGCATCAATGATAATTTTTAAATAGAAATGGAGTAGGACCTTCAGAAGGAAGGCTTAAAAACTTCCTTGCTAAAAGCTATTAAAAAAATCTCATGAAATACAAATGTTAGGGTCTTTATTGTCAAACTGAAAGGGGAACTGAATAAAGAGTTCAAGGACAGATTCATGTGGTGTGGGTACAGTTTGGAGGCTGCAGTGTAACTGGTCAGTGTGATGAGGGGCTGAGGAAATTATGAGCTAACCACTGAAAATGATCCTTGTCAGGTGAATCACAGTCCCAGCAGGAAGTCATTGACACAGCCCAAAAGGAGCAGCAGCGAGTGGGCACCAGGCCAACACAGACGGATTTTTGTGCCATGAGAAGTCAAGCTAGATTAATTGATCAAACAACAACTTTAAATAGGACCTGAATTTATAGAAAATACGTGTAACTGAGGTTACAAGAAGAACTAAATCACAGGGGGTAGCTCACCTGGGAAATGACATCATGCCATGGAAATTCTCTAAATAGGAACTACATGTGAAATAAAGGTATGCCTGCAAGAACAGCAGTTTTTCAAAACCGATTGGTTTTTCTAAACAGCCATGCATAAGTTCTGAGATTCTGACAGTTGTTGTTCTCCTCAGGGTATGGGAACATTGCCCCAAGTACTGTCGGAGGCAAGGTTTTCTGCATCTTGTATGCCATCTTTGGGATTCCACTGTTTGGCTTCTTGCTGGCTGGGATTGGAGACCAACTTGGAACCATCTTTGGGAAGGGTATTGCGAGGGTGGAAAAAGTTTTCAGAGTAAGTTCACTGTCAGTTTTTTGCTTGTGTTGTATAACTTGTTTTTAATTCTGTTGCTATTACCTGCAGTCCTTTTTACATGTTGAGCACCATGAAATATTTATGTGTCTAGTTGAGGTGATGCTTAACATCCTGAGGGGCCTCTGTAGTCACTGGAGAGAAATAGACTTCTCCAGATGGTGATGCAGGGTTATAGATGAGGCTCTGAATTTCCTTGTTGAGGCTGTCTCTGGGGAATCTATCTCCTAAGCTAGGTTCCTTACAAGGACTGATTGTAAAACAGCCTTCAAAACACCACAGATTGCTTTGGACATGTACATCTACTCACTGAAAACAGAGAGAAGGTAGTGTAACTTCTGGAAGAACAGGGATGAAGAGTAGGTCCTGACTGTATTACTAATAAAGCCTAAAAGACTTGGAAAGCAGGGTTGCTGGAGTGAATGTGAACTTGGCAAGAGAGGTGGCTGAGTGATATCCTTTCACTGCAAGAGGATGGATGTGTTGGAGTAGATCTGCAGCTGCAAAAACTGGCATAATGCCACAGACTGTAATCTTCTTCATAGTATTTACCTGCCTTGCCTACCGTGGATACATCCTACACTAAATTTCTGTATAGATTTTCTCATATGTAATTTCCCTTCATATTGCCAGTACTCTCTATTTTGGAGTCTGTATCACTGTAAGCAATTCTTTTGCAAGCAGTGCTGCAGATCCAGAAAATGCCGTTTTGTCTAATTTGCCAGTGGTTCACTTCAGGGATTCTCTCTTTGAAGCAGAATTTCCAGAAGTGACCTGTGTGATGCCTCCCTTGGAGGCAGCATAACTGTAGGTAAGTCTTTCCAGGGATGGAGTGTATGAGAAGCTGTCTAAGCTGGTTAGTTTAATAGGCATCTATTTTCTAAACATTCCCACAGATGAGAGAAAATTACTTGAAAGGAAGTAATTGAGTATTAGACTGGAGTATGAGCAATTGTCCTTTTGATGAAATTACTGTGAAGTGTCCCAGACCAGCCATGAGGAGTACTTCTCAGGCTAAATGTGGAAGAAGGTGACTAGTGATTATGGGTTAGTAAGCATGTACATGCCTGACTGGAGGGCACTTGAAAATGGCCTACATTTTCATGAAATGAATATAAGGTTATTGAAAGGTGGCTCAGGTTGAGCCTACAGAAACAGAAGTAGCTAAGATCCCTAGTTTCTTTCTCACCTGGCTTCTTATTATACCTGCTTCACTTTAAAGGAATCTCTGAACCTTCCAGGCTACTTCTGCCCAAGAAAAACTACAACCTCAAAGTCATGGTATGAATGGACAGTGAGAAAATCTTTGATTAATTGTGAGCTGTAGTATTGGCTCTCCGGGTGACATGGACAAGACCATTAAACTGTCAGCATGATAGTTTATGAATGAAATAATATGTGCTTTACTTGAAGTATTTTAAGATTCACAGATGAATGCGGATACTAATGTTTCATAGAGAATATAGCACTTTGAGACATAATGGGAGTTCTTCTGGTATTCAAAGTACTCTTTCTTTTTCTTGAGTTAATGCAGTTGCTTGTTGTTTATAACCACCGAAACGATTTCTTTTCCTCCTTGGTATTTTGAGAGCTTCCAAAGCAATTTAGAGATCTGTGGTTCCCTTGTTTAGCCAAGATGTATGTTTATTCCTTTTATTTTGATTCTCATAAATCCATTATATCTGTTCTTTTGTGATTTGATGGATGGAGTTATACATCATTTCTATCAATATTCCTAGTAATAAGGTTCAACTATTTGAAATATTCCTGATAAAGTTTACAATTTACATGCATGCTAGTAAGTAGACTTAATAGCACTGGTTTCAGTTTATATGACTATTTACATAACATTTGACATATGATCATTAATATATTATACATGATATACACTTTATATTGTTAGCTAATGCAGAATATAATAACCATTATGATTTTAGTAATTATGTAATTTATTGTCACATTGTGTTTACATTGTTAGGCTCCATGAATGTTAGGATGTAATTAGATGAATCAACAAGTAGAGTAACAGTTCATGGTTTAATCCTGAGCAGTGAACAAAATATAGTTCAATGTGTAACTCCTGTTTCTTACTTTGTAACTGTCTCTGTAAGGAACTCAAGTTCAGCGTGTTTGTGAGTGTAAAGCAACTTGCTACAACCTTTAAAGAGATGACATAAAAATTAGGACAATAGTTAGGAGGAAATTAAAAGGACCAAACATAGGCTAAAAAGACACTGAAAGCGTAAGAAAATGTTGGGAGGTTTGCCTCACAAATCTTCTGGAGCTGAGAGGTCACTGAATATGTATCAATGATCTAGTGATATAACGAATTTACGGAAATCTTTTGACAAATTTTCTCATTAAAGGCTGTGAGGAAACGAAGTGATGATGAGGTAACAGAGGTCTCACATGTCAGTACATATTTAAAGGGTAAATGGAGATTAGCAATAGAAGGTAGCATTATCGGTGTGATTATGCTGGAGTCCTTGCTGGGATCTTACTGTTTTAACAGAAATTGCCTGAAGTAGTTCAGACAAGAAGATGAACATGCAGGTGATGGTGTCTGCAAGTTATGTTTCTAGATGTTTCAGGATAGTTAAAATGGAAGCTGCAAAAGGATGATAAGATGAAAAATGGGATCCAGTGTCAGTAATACAAAATAATGCATATTTCTTAACTCTGAGGAAAGAAATCCTAATATATTCATACAAGGATAGCATTCACTACTCCAAAAGGGACCTGGGATTTCTGTGGATGTTTTTCTGCAAATAACACTTTGAAACTTGGCAGCAGTTAAAAAGGGAAAAAAGAGTGTCAGCAAAGGAGTTGAAAACCAAAAGACCATTTTACCACTGCACAAATCCATGGTGTACTTGCACCATGAATATCACATGCAGTTCTAATCATTCCATTTTGAAAAGCAATTAACAGAAATGAAAATCAGTGCTAGGTCTGCCCCCATAGGCTTTGTAGCTGAGTCTCTAAGATGGCATTCACTAGCTAACTGCATTATTTGTCTTCTAGTGGGTCCTCAAGGGCAATTTAGGACAGTCCAGCTTGTACCCTTGAGGAAGGGAATGGGAAGAAGTTTTGCCTGTGTCCTGGTCATTATAATATATCAAGTTTCCATGTGCATATGCCTCACCACTCTGCTTCTGTCTGTCTCCAGTTGCCTCTGTTTATCCCATTCACCCTTAGGGATGTTACATGGCTGGTGTGAGGGCAGCCGAGTTCCTGAAATCCTTCCGACTTTGTCACAGTCTGTACAGGTGGATGGGATTTGAAGGCAACTTGATCTTGCATTGTGGTTAGGTTTGTTTTTGAAGCTAGGTAAGAGGCAGTATGCACACACTGGCAGGTGGGAAGGAGAGGAAGGTTTCTCTGTTGGCACAGCAGTCTTTTCACCAAACCTATTTCCTTGACAGGTCTCTGGCTCCATCCAACAGTGTAACTCTGAGCGTGGAGCCTATGCCACTCAAGGGACAGCTTGCCCCTGGCATCCGCTGGCATAGCTGGAAAGATGAAAGGAGGATTCTTCCCAGAGGAGTTGTGCTAGTGCACTTCTGCTGCCTCTGAAATGACCTGTGCGGAGCCCCACCAAACCTACATTAATTAGCAGCACAAATTAGAGCCAAAGAATGCCACATTTAGCTATTGCAGTGATCAGCCCACGCACTCTGTGGGAATTTTAAGAACAATTTTAACTCCATAAAGGGGGAAGGAGATCTGCTCTTTTCAAATATACAGTTCCCCCACAGTACTGACAGAATATTTCAGCAGAGGAGCTGGACACATGCCACTGCTTGTCTTGTAATCCAAAATGTTGCCACTATTTCAGTGTGTAGATAACCAGGAAAACAATTATCCATTTGTGACTAGGCAGAGCTGGAAGTATTTAATTGCAAAATAATGCTTTTTAAAAACAGGAACTTTTCACGTACCGTTTTAGGAAAGGGAGGCACTGGCTGAGTGACGCTGCCTGGCATACGAGGAGGTATCCCAAACACCACGCATTGGCTAAGCTATACCATCTGTCCTACTGGAGTAATTGTGTTTGGTACAAGTAAATAAACATCAACCAGATCAGAGCCGTAAACCAAAGCATCCTCCATGCAAGCTCTACCTACTCAGCTACTGATTATCCCTACATGACCCATCTTCGATAATCTGGGACAGAACCTGGCTACTAGTCTGTTCTCACATGCATACAAGTGTGATTCCCCAGGAAATGGATATGTACAGGGTCACCAGATTCACTATATGCACTGCTCACAAGCATTCAGTATCTGGGTTCAGTGATGAATCAGTTCTCCCAGCCCAACTGGAAAACCATGTACACACTCAAAATCTAATTAAAAAGTTGATAATTCTTATAAATAATTTTCATCTGGCAAAGCTTTCCAGGCACTACAGAAGTGAAATAAGCATTCCAAGGTGACATAAAACCACAAAAGTAATATTATTATCTTACACATGCGAGGGATCTTATGAACGACCTGAGACTGTTTCTATAATAAACATCAGAACAAACCTCATTCTTTTGGCTTGCTCTGTACACACAGAGGTTGCAAGCTTCTAAAGATAGAAAGGAAAGCACTCCATAGGCAGAGTGCACAGTTACAGAATGCAGCAGCTGTCATTATCATGAGTTAAATATAGGCTAAATTCAAATAGTCTGTATTCAAACCTTGTAATGAGTGTTTAGATTCTCACTGGAAGTAGATGGGATGAGCATAACCTGATAGATCTTCCCTTATCTTGCAGTTCAGTACAGATGCAGGCATTCAGCCTGGGCACAACGTGCTACTGAGAGCACTCCAGGATTTTCTGGCTTCAAAGGTGAAGCTGCTGTGAGCAGTTCCTGGAATTGGTTACTGCTTTCACTCTGGCTTACAGCTCGATGCTGAGGACAAGGCTGGCGACACAGCTGGTAGGGTGTGAATTGAGATACAGGGATGTGAGCGAGCAGCCAGAGACATGGATGGTGGCAAGGCCCCACCCCTGAAGCTCATGTCTCAAGAAAATACACTACCTTGTGCAGAAACACAATGCCTCCGTAAACAACTCGCACTTCACTGAACCAGGGACTTGTCAGAATGGACACATCTGCTACCTGTCTTTCAGGTTTTTAGCTTAGAGAACCTGTTTACCCATTGATCTCTTGAGAAATGGTTTGCTCTAGATCTAAGAGACAAGTAAGTGTTATGAAAATAATATACACCTTTTTTTCTTTTTCTGAAAGACAGCAGTAGGCATTATCTTAAACTTGAAACAGTCCCAGGAAAAGTAGTCCTTAGCTGGATGAGGGGGCTGTGGCTGTGGCAGGAGTAAGGGAAGTCCCACTGAACTGGTGGAAAGATTTCTTTTAGCAACTGTCAAAGCTCTACCTTTCCTAAACTTTGTTGTTTGTCTTTCTGAATACATGAGATCTACCCTAGCTACTCTTCCTCTTAGAAATTCAACTATTTTTTAGAAATTTTTGGCTTCTCTGATCTCTTTTGTTTCTGTACAAATGACAGGAATTGTCTTTACAAATTCCCTATCTGAAAATGAGTGGAAAACAGATCCTGGTAAAGAAATTTTGTACAAGAGAGTAACTGTGCTTAAAAATACAGCCTTTTTTTCATTGTTTACCTTCTGTCCATCCATTTCCTCTATTATCTCTCCTTTTTCTCTCTCTCTGTTCCTCATCTTTCCCTTGGCTCACATAAAACCCATAGCATTGCACTTGACACCAGTGTGGGACTGCTGAGTGAGTTCCCAGCAAAATTTGCTGTTCAAAGAGGTTGTTCCAGGTTACCTTGAAGTACCATCTTCACCTTTGCTTCCCTACACTGTCTGCTTCCTGCCAGGCAGCCCCCACTCCGAGCTTTCTCTTCCACCCCATATCAGCATCAATTCTTCTGATTTTTGGCAGCTGAATCAAACTTTCAGATGAGATCATTCCCAAAGCCAGAAATTCCAATCCAGACCACTGCTTAGGCAAACCAGTGAAATCATCCTGGATTTGCACTCTTGTTACTGAATTCAAAATTTGGGATATGCTTAATAGATACATGTGTTATAACCTAACTAGTAAGATCCTATTTGTAGTTCTGACTATATGGCCTGACACCTGCATTTCTGAGACGATTAAGTTAATGGAAGACTGATGGAAAGGTTTCCTTTCACCTTCCTGACATATATCAAAATATACCAAAACCCAACACAATCTCTTTTATTTTGTTTTGTTGCATTTCGTTAGTAGCCAGCATCAGCGTGTTATTACATCAGCTGCTAAAATTCCACTGAGGATATTAACACCCTATCTTTTCCTTTCTAATGTGGTGTTATTCATTTTCTGTACAGAAAAAAGCTACATTTTTTTTGTTTGTTTTAAAATCATTCAAGAACTTCCACAGGGGAGCAGTCCAGCACAATGATCAATCTGCCATCTGCTGGCATCGTGTCTCTGGACAGAGCTGTCAGGACAGGGTGTGAAATTCAACCTACTGGTGCACAGTATTATTCCAAAATTATAAAAGCTGAAATGTCAGTTTTCAGAGCTTAGCCTAACAATTTCCTGTGTCATTTCCAACAATACAAAATGGCTGAGAAGTATAAAAAAATCAGTCACCAGAAAGGAATCCTACATTTCCATAATCTAGTAAGAATTTCTTATTGTTGCAGTAAAGACAGTAGATCTAATTGCATTCTGTTATTGGTTATTACCACTTTGATACAATAGAAGCCAGCCAGGACCAGCGCCTCAGTGTACCAAGACTCTGTGGAAACACTGATTTGTAAGCAGTGTTTTTAAATAGACAGGAAAATATACATGCAGAGATAAGGACGCGATAGTAGCAAATGGCAGGTTGGTTGTGAAGCAGAAAGTTTTGGAGGGAAGAAGCCAGATGGAAATTAAAGATGAAGTGAGGCTGAGAGGTTGGAAGAAGTAGTTAGGGATGATAGAAATTAAGTGAAGCTGATGTGAAGATACTGCTAGAAGAATGGGAAAGTAGGAGCAAACAGCCACTTGCTTAGGGGGACTACAAGAATGTGATGAGGTTATGCAGGGAGAAAATTAGAAGGGCCAAAGCCCAGCCAGAACTAAGCCTGGGTACTGCCATAAAGGACAATAAAAAATGTTGCTATAGATACATTAGCAACAAAAGAAGGGCGAAGGAGAATCTCTATCCTCTATTGGATGCGGGGGGAAACTTAGTTACAAAGGATGAGGAAAAGGCCGAGGTACTTAATGCCTTCTTTGCCTCAGTCTTTAATAGTAAGACCAGTTGTTCTCTGAGTACCCAGCCCCCTGAGCTGGAAGACAGGGATGGGGAGAAGAATGAAGCCCCCATAATTGAAGGGGAAATGGTTAGTGCTCTGCCACACCACACAGACACACCCAAGTCTATGGGGCCAGATGGGATCCATTCAATGGCACCGAGGGAGCTGGTGGAAGTGCTCACCAAGCCACTTTCCATCATCTATCAGCAGTCCCGGCTA
>Ga0181612_108131_pt1 | contig 44075 bp, 21 predicted proteins | sample HoacroProtozoa21_FD_119630 | JGI IMG/M metagenome (GOLD analysis project Ga0181612, IMG submission 119630) | Hoatzin crop microbial communities from Cojedes, Venezuel. Combined Assembly of Gp0051906, Gp0051904, Gp0051908
AGGAGTGTTTTTTTGGATACAACTTATCCAACTTTTCAAAAGCAAGAAATAAATACCTGAAGGTACCTTCTAGCTCTGCAGTTCTCCTGTTTTTATTCTGTTGCTGTTAATTTCCCATTTATATTTTGGCAAACATCTGTTGATTCAAATAAATGTTGCTTTTCATTCAAATAACTTCTGTCTTTAGAATTCTGTTAGTTCCTTCTTAGTTAAAGTTAGATGTGAATTGGTGGGTCTCTTGGTAACTTCTGCAGTCTATTGGGGAGCAGTGCTGTTCCCATCGTGCTCCCAGACTCAGTGCACTGGCCTGAGCCTTTTATACATGTTTTTAAAAGCTATATAAAACTAGTTACTGTCATGTCCTGCCTAGATGATAATTCTGTTGTGTTGTCCCGCTACAAACAACCATGCCTTTCTGGTGACACCTGGCAGCACATGTTGCTGCCTGTGCTTTCTCAATAATCTGTGCCTGCCTATCGTGTAGTTGTACTCCTTTGTCTTGTTCTTATTTCTTGGCAATATTGTCATTAGCGTAATAAAATGTTGGATGATACATGAGATGCCTACTTATTTGTTAGTCTGTTTTTTTCCATTGATCTGTTATGCACCTTAGTGCAGTTTCTTATTTATTCTTCCCTTTTCTCATGTTCTTGGATTCCATTCTTTTAGGCTACTTTTCCTTTCATTAAGCAATAGGCTTTCACTGAAGATGCAGAATCCTAAAAAGTAAAATAAATATGGTCAGACTACTCTTACGCATATTTATACAGAAGTAAAATAAAATTAAATAACTTTTGGACCAGTGTCTTGTAAGGGCAAAATTGCAAGGAAAAAAAGGAAAAGAATGCACAAAGATGGGAGTGTGGCAAGATGGTGTCTGAATGATTTGTAATGAGAAACATAATTGCTTCTTGAATTTATTTATTAGAATTGCTGAAACAGAAATGAGATACACTGGAATGTTCTGTTAGTACATCCTGATTTTGTCAACAAAAGGGATTTACACCCTTGATAGCATGTAATCCAGAATTAAACGAAGAAAGAAAAGACAGTTGGAGTTTTGCAAGTCAAATGCTGTATAATGAACTTCAACTGTAGCTCTTAAGAATTTTGTTTTGTGTGGAATGTGTTTCACCTGCATAGAAACCTTTATTTTTTTCAATCAGCCCAGTCTAGATATTAGAAGCAGTAAATTCTAATATGTGAAAAGAGGTATTGATTTATCAGAAAACTTCTTAGAAAATACATACTTCAAGAGAAGATGCTAATATATACTTTAAGATAAACATATCTGAAGAACGTGATGGGCTGAGTGCCTGTATTACGAGAAGTAACCCAAAACATGCTAACTTCTTGCACTTGCATCATTTATCACACAACGGGAAGTGGTATGGCAGGATGACTTTGATGGAGACAGTGCTTCCCGTCACAAACGTGCTGGAATTGATGCACTCCAAAAGTGAAACAACAACAGTGGAACAAGCTTCTACATCTGAGTCCTGTGGTCAAAGACATAGGGGAGGACTTATCTAATCTTAATGACTTCTTGAGCCAGGAACTGAAAGGCATGTTTGGGTTCATTGACTCTAAGCAACATGTAGTGGATTAACTGACAATGTAGCTGTGTCAGAAACAGCAGCATCATGATTTATGTTTATGTCAAAAGTTTTTCTTGATCTGGTGATTGTTTGGGTTTGCTTTAAAAAGGCTAAATCGTGATCTGAGGTTGAAAGACTCAGGTGAACTGCAGTAGGTATATACAAAGTTCTGAAGTAAACACCCACATGAAAATACCACTGTTCAGAGTTTCCCACCTTTGCAAGTGTGTAAGTTTTTTCTCCTCCTGTTTCTTTCTCAGTTAAACATTCGAGATACTAAATAATCTTGTCTCAGAACAAAATACAGGTTAGCAGTGAAAGCTTAATGTTAGACTTGTGGACAGGAACATTCAATTAAGAAGTTGGGGTATCAGATCTTGTGATGTCAGGTTTTATACAGTTGGGTTAAACTGTGCTTGTTGTACTCTTCAAGACGTTTTCTAGCGAGGGTGTCCAGTGTTAAATATGCTTGCTCAAAGCAGGTTCTTCACTGGTTAATACTGGTATTCACATTACTTTTTTATACCAGTTGTGGGGGGAGAGCACATGAATATGAAACCATGCATTCCACTGCTTGTGCAACCTGTTTTTCTCTTACTGTGGGTAGGATTAGGAATGGATTTATAACCCTGAAAGCAAAGTTTCACAATTAAAATAGAAAGGAAAGGCTGCAGGTCAGAATTGAGTTTGCAGGTTGTATTGACAGCTCTTTGTTTAGAGTGCTTTTGTTCTAGGGTGCGATTTGACTCATCTTTAAGATATCAACACTTTATTTGTAGGTATCCTGTGAAGTTAGGGTGTTTGTGCTGCTGCATGTCAGCCGGACTGAGCTGCAAATGTTAGCTGACACTAGAATCTGACACAGTTGTTATTAGTATCTTATTGCTGCTCTGTTAATATTTTATCTCTGTGTTATCTTTGTGTTAATTTATCATAAATGAAAAAAATCATACCAGCCTCTCCTTGATGGTGTTTAGGCATTTGGAAAAAGTAGAAATAAGGCTCAGCTTTTTTATTTTGTAGTAGTGGTTCTTTGTATCTATATAGCTGTAATTATACTAATGTTATTCTTGTTAGCTATGCCATCCTATACTGTGATCAGCATTGCATAGTGTGTTTTGTTCATATTGCATTGGCATAAGGAGTGTTTAGGCATGGTTTTCTTTTGGTGATAAGGACTGGAGCAGTTTTTTTACAGGAACTAACTGTGAGAATGGTATGTTACATGCTTTCGGGATTAAAAAAAATAGTTACTACAAAATATAATTGCTAATGTAATGCTATGATTTTATAGCTGATAGAGTGCTTTTTCTGAATTGTGAGAAATACTTGGTTTGGTTTTCTAGAAGTAGACAGAGTCTCCAAGGCAAAGAGAGCAGGGAAAAGGGATGTCTTCAGAGGAAGTAAATAATGAAGGTTAACTTGCTTTAGTTGTATGATGTTCTGCTTTCTGAAAACAAGACGATATGTAGTGTACTAAGTGAAAGCTGATGGTTAAGCCAAAGGAGGAGGGTATATATGTTTCTGCTGAGAAGCTAGCGTGCAACCTAAATGGATACAGGACCGGAACGTTCCTGGTCTTGCATGGCAGGGCACGTACGCGTCTGCTGTTTGAAGGTACAAATATTGAGCAGCATTGCTTGCTAGTGAAAAGTCTTTCTTTCTTTGATAGTTAGTATTACAATAAAGGCTGTAGAATGTAAAACTGCAAAATAAAGGTAGAGGTATATGTGGGTTTTATTCTGATGCTAAAATAATTGGCAAAAATCCAGTATTTCAGAGATGCGGTGGGTAGACTTATGTTGACGTAAAAATTTTGCTTTGAATTCATTGTAGGAGGAGAATAAAATGAATAATTTCTTTCAGTCTGTAAAATGTACTTTGGACTTTGTTAGCCTGCTGTTAGCTTAGAACCTAAATCTGAAGGTTGCATAACAAATGCAGTTGGATCTTACGGCCTGATTCCTTAGGCTAGCTTTCAAAATGGCAAGATGGCTCGCTTGTAGCTTAAAAATAAGGACAGGATGCTTGCTGGGCTAGAGATTATTAACGCTGTTCTCCATTATAAAATCTGAACTATTTTTCTGAGATCTTACTTAGTATATGACAGTCTTGTTCATGTCAATCAGCTAAATGTTTCTGCAGCTAGTTGGGGATTGATTTTAGGGTGGCACGAGTATCTGACAGTGAGTAAAGCTGAAAGATTTGCCAAGATAAACAGCTGAAACTTTGAATCTTTTTCCACAAAATCGGTGCTCCTCTCCTCTTCCATTATATGCCACTGCCACAAGCTATCCAGTAATTTTTCCCATTTCTGATATCTTTGAAGGTTTGAGTAGAAACTAGAGAGTATTTTCTTTGGTTCAGCTCCAAGTATATGTAAACTCAAACTTTGTTTTGGTGCAAACTTCATCATCTCACAATCTCACCCCTGTTCTGGGTTATCTTAGGAACACGTTGCATGGCACAAACCCGAGCACAGATCCTGAGGTACTCCAATGGCCACTTGTTCCTGCCTTTTATTTTTATTGTCTCCTAACAAGCTGCTTGGAGAGACAGGCAGGGGCCTTTCCTCATATGTTACAGCAGCACGGTTCTTGTAGGAGTCTTGCCGGAAGACTGTGCTGAAACCTTTAGAAGAATGAAGTAGACTCTGTTGACACCCACCCACTTGTTTTCAGGAAACTCCGGGTTTGAGAGATGCATCTTCACCTTATGAAAGCTGCGTTGACTCTTCCCCATATGTTGTAGGTAGTCATCTCCCCAGTGTTTCTGTTCTGTGCAACAATTTCTGCTAGTTTGCCTAACCTTGGGTCAGACCTGCTCATCTCTACTTTCCCACACCCTTTTTTTTATATGTTTGCCCCTTGTTATTGTCTTCCCGTTGGTACATCCAGAGGCTGGTTTGAAGCGAGTGGTTTAATTCCTCAGCTCTTCTATCTCCAAGTTCTTTTACAATTCCCAGGTGAATGGCATCTGGACCTCCTTACTTGTTATTTATGTTGTCTGTTTGCTCTATAAGCTTTTATCTGTAGTGAATTTTTGAGACTAGTTCTCACATCTGCTCCCCTTCCCTGTCCCTAGAGGGATTCTCATATTGGCAGCCTTTTCAAATCCCAGGTAGGTTTACCTGGTGTTTGGGAAAGTTGTCAGAGACATGTAAGATTATAATTAAGATAAGAATAATATAATGGATCTTTCCAGTGTTATTTGACTAATTTTGAGGCTATAACTCCTGAAATATTTTGAATTATCTTATTTTTAAAAGAAGAATAATGGCTCCAGACACTGCATGTTTTGAAGGTGTAAAAATTTAGATGTTTAGATATGATAATGAGACATCTGCATCCCTTTTTCAACACTGTGAGATAAACAGTAGCAAAGCTGTTGGCAAGTAGAGAAATTGACGTCAGGGGAAACAGCATGTACTGGATATTTGTAGAAAGAAGTCTTCAGTGTTGATTACGTTTACTAGTAGATATTGGTCCAAATGAAAATTTTTGGTCTCGATTCTAAAGAGGTGTGATTGCTACCCGTAATAGTCAAGCTGATAACACAAGATGTGTGCAGAAGTGACATTTATGCTGGAGTAGTCCAGTAAGCTGGTACACCAGTTTCTTTTGCCTTTTTGTGTGTTTGACATTGACTTAAAACAGCACATGGCAAGAAAATCAATTATTTAAACACAGAGATATTATCTGTAATCTGATCCTTTTGCTTTTCACACTGTCACAGCAATCCTTAGAGACAGAGGTGTCTTTCACAATCAAATCTTCTTTTCTTACTACATGCTTTATTTAGTAGTTTGAATTTTTTTTTTACAGACCAAAACTGGGGAACCAGCAAAGTGTGAGTTTGATGAAAATAATGGTTTGATTATGTTGGTCATTGCTGAGGAAGTTGCTGTGAGGAAATGGTTTTACTTTTTTTTAATGTTGATGTAATATGTGTTGTCATGAAAACCGCAGCTTACCAACACTTCCTGAACTAGCGAGTAAAGTGGGTTTCTTAGTCTTTCTCAATCTTTTTTTAAACAAACATGAAAATATAGTAAAAAGTATAATGCTTTATAAGAGAGCATCCTTACTAAAGAAGGGAAAAAATATAGTACGTGAATCTCTAACAGAAAGTGAAATCACTTCCTTTACTCAATATAGCTCAGAATTGCAGCCACAGGCACAGCACAGTCCGTTTTTGGTTGGCAAATTTGAACTGCAACCCTGTAATGTAAAACAGCGAAAAACTGTCCATTCTTCCTCCCCGCCCTCATTCTTTACCTGTTAGTAATATTGACACAGTATTTTTGCCTATAAATGTATCGCCAACGATCTTTAAAGAAAATATGAATCAAAAAGGGTAAGAAGGTGTTGCGATAACTAAGCCCTTGCCGTAAGTTGAAAAGGAAAACTGCAAAAAAATAAATCTAAACCTTAAAGTAAATATGTTTGTCAAGTGACCACCAAATGCTTCCTTATTAACTTAAAGAAAAAACCCAGGACGGGCAGGTTGTAACTGTGCATTGAATGAAAACACTGTCTTGCAGAGGTTGGTTGCATAGCTGAAATTGGGAGTAAGTTTTATGCATCCCTGGAGTCATAAAACGTGCCATCAGAAAGGAAACAACCCCTTAAATTAAAAGACAATAGCAGAGTTTTTCTCCACAGTAGTAGTAAAGGATGTCCTCTGTCTGTGTGCTTTGTAATTTATTTCAAATTGAATGGAGGTGGGAGAAATCTAGGATGTAATGCATGTTTGGACCAGGATGCAATACATGTCAAGAAAGAAATTTTATGGCCTTTGTACCTAAAAGCTTCAACTAAAGTCCAGTTAGAGCAAATGAATCTCTTGAGCTCTGTACAGGTCCAAAAACCTGCCTCTCAAAGGTTACAGACAGCTATTAGGGAAGGGCGGGAGTTCTTCAGGGGTGAATTTTAGTCCACTTGTGCGGAAAGACGACTGTGAAAATAAAGTTACTAAATAAGAATTAAGATCAGGCCACTTGCCTAAAATGAATCTTTGAATTTATTGGGAGGGGGGTGGAAGAAAGGATGGAATCCACAAACATTTTTTTAGTAGGTGTGCGGACTTGGACCTGTTTGGAAGAAGTGTGGAATAGTGACGGCTCTGGACTTCAGGAGACACGATGTGCTTCACTGAAATCTTGACGCTAAGCTGGGGTGTTTGTGCACTCTCCTCTGGGTATTGCACCCAGTGTAACTGTTCAGAGGGAATGATAGGAGTGTTTTTTGAGTGAATTTGTGTGTGTGTTTTAATGGTTAGGGTCCTCACCCCCTTCATGAGAGGAAAGAAGGGGTTTCCTGGCAGAGTCCATAGAGTGAAAGCACTGGTGAATCTTTTCTTTGTGTCTCTGTTAGGACCAAGATGGAACTCTCCCAAAACCAGTTCTTCTTTTCCTCAAGTTCACGCTGATCTGGAAAGTTTCCTCCGTATTCTTTCTGTGCGAATGATTTTTCTCTCTTTTTCTGGCTTCCAGGCCCTTCCCCACAGGCCTTTTCAGGCCCATGACTGCCTGAAAGGGTGTTTGTATTCCTCGTTCCTCGTGCTAACTTCCATGCTGGAACAGCCTCTGGCAGGCCTGGCGGCACAAGCTCTTCCCCTCTTATTTATTCAAGTCTTGGACAAGACATGGAGGGGAGCTGAAACTCTGATGTTTTTGCTGGAGGGCTGCCACGAGGGAGCCTTCTGATTTGAGCACCCCAGGTTGTTCTGTAGAGAGCTTCATACATTAAGATAAAAAATTGTATCTAGGAAAAGTGTCTTGCACAAAATCATTCCTATACTTACCATACATATTTATATCTATCTAGTTTCTATTTTAAGAAGTCTGAATGGTGATATAATGGAGAAAAATATTTACTTAAAAAATTTAATAGTTCCTGGAGCCAAAGAAATGCCACATTCTTTAAGTGGGAGGATGAGCACTAACAAAGGTCTGACAGCACAGTTGTCCCAAAGAGCTGTATTGGAATAGGTTTTTGAAGATTGAAATCAAAAGATAATTATGAGCCAAAAAGTCCCAAATTTTTGAGGTATGCTTTGCTGTCTTAAGGGCTTAAACTACTCTTAAAACTTTGTTTCTAATCAGATTAGTAAAGCTGCTGTCCAACTCCTCCAGACAGAAATCTGATGTACTAGTTTTCAGTTCTTTGTACTGGATCTAGAGCTCCGATACCAGAATTAGAAATGGAATGTGGAAAGGATTATTTTTTTTTTCTGTCCAGTATGCTAAGTTTGCCATTTAACCTGTCTTATAAACAGAGATTTTTCTGAGGGAGAACTAGGTGGTCACAGCCCATGAGACCCACACTACCCAGAATTAGAATGTATCCCTTAGTAATGTGTAAATACTTTCTTCTGCCCTAATGGATTCATATTCAAAATTAAGAAGAGTTGCATGATAAAACTTGGCTACAAAGCATAGCTCCATAGCTTGTTTCTGATCTAAACTGGTGGCTTACATTCCATTAGTGTCTGCTTGGTGAGTTGCTCGTTATCTTTGCTCATAAGTGCAAACATTGGAATAACATATTTACACTATCTTTTTTCCTCTGCCTGTGGATCTCAAGCTTCTTTAATTTAGCATTGAATTACAGATCTCTCTCCCTCCCTTGATTTGCTGCTGCAAGAACTGTTCTTCGCTGGGGAAGAAACAGACTCAAAATGTGTGCCTGATCTCATGGATCCCAAAGGTGAAGTTAACAAGTGTAATTTATTATTTTGACCAGTGTAAGTTCTGTATTTCAACTGCTGTGTTAAGCCAGGGAGGTTCATACAAATGTTTCCGTAGGACATCAAGTTAATTCCAACTTCACAGTTCATAAATGCGCAACCATGGGAGTCTTTACTGCCTCTGTAGCTGTACCCGCAGTAACCGCCTCCAGGAGATAATGTTATGCTTCTTCCCAACTGCTTGCCCATATCCCAGGCAGCGGGATTTTTTTGATTGCAATGAGGGAGATGGGTTTTTAATCTCCACTATTCTCTAAACAGGCATTCCCTAAGCACATCTGGGAAGGATATCCTTTCTTGTGAAAGCATCGTGTCTTTTCAAGCACTGATGGTTTCAATGGTAATAAAGTACATCTCTGATTTTTATGATCTGTTAGACATCTGTTAGTCCACAAAATTTTGATTGCTTGTTGTTTGGTTTTAGCCGGTTTTATTGTCGGAAGTCTTTTTTCACACCTTTGCACTGAGGAATTAATACTACACGATTTTCATCATTACATGTCTGTTTTTATTGGATGATTTTGCTTTTTATGCTGGATGTATGCAGCCGAAAATTTTGATTTGCTGAATCTGTGGATGTTGCAACAAAGAGGAAAAATTGTTCTAGCATATCTGAAAAATGAGGTTATTTTCTTGAAATGATAAGTGACAAAAAAATCACGTCAGATCATTTTTATAGGAATTTTCAGCCAGCAGAAATTTCAGAGAGCAGCATGTAGTGAATGACAAGTCTGCTTCTTAAGCAGCCTTTAAGTTTTTTTTTTTTGAGGAATCACTTAGGGCTCTTGGGGTCATATTTTTCTAGAGTAAATAATACATTTTCCTTTCGGACTTCAACAATGGAGTAGTTTTACAGCAAATTTAGATGGTGTTGCTCTGTGCTCTTCTATTCCTTTCTCCCAGTCTTGATAAAGTTAAAAGCCTACGGTGTCTGTTTCTGCCCCCGGCAATGTCCATAACCTTACTTCTGTCTGGTTAGTTTTCCTGGAGCGTGTTGTTCAATAACCATTTTTAGGGGATAGCTCTGTTGGCTTCCTTATTGCCTTATCTATTCCGGGTTCTCATTTACTTTAATGAGAAGTTCCACTGTGGACAAGCCCAACGTTAAAATTCTCAGCACTTCTTCTCTTCAGTGACTTACTAGTAAATGAAAGCAAACAGTAGATTTCTTTTTCTTCTGTTGTTACTGTCTGGTATCCTGTGGCATTGTATATCGCAGCTTGTTGTTTCTCACCAGTGGAGTCCTTGATAATTCCTTTTAGTCTATTTGCAGAAAGAAAGGCAAGTTCAATATTTTCATGCTGTGTATAGAGTTTCAGATTTTTCAGCAATGTCTGGAGTTCCTGCCATTTTCCCCACAGGCTACAATGAGTAACTGTCAGCATTGCTTGCTATTAATAATTGCATGCACAAATTAATCTTGGAGCTGCCGCAATTTAGTCACGCTGTTGTGTGCAGAAGCCAAATCATTTAGACCTGACACAATTTAAGATGATTCTTCAGGGAAGTCCTCAGATATTTTTATGAGGTGGGAATGAACATTAAAGAGGGATTTTTTTGATGGTAGTCTTTGCATGTGTGTTTAATTTTCAGATATGTGTCCACTTTAGAAAAGGAGAGTAATTTTAAAGAATGAAAACTGTGTGCACGTAACATTGAGACATAGAGCTGGTTTAGATCATAGCTTTTTCTCAAAGGAAGGTCATGGGGCACTGATGAATTTCATTCTAAAATGCATACAATTTCTGTAATTACTATCCTAAGTAAATTCAGATCAATCTATGAAAATTGCTCATTTCAGAGAGTGTCTAGTAGCCTTATAATTACAGAAACCATGAAGTGGACACTGCAGTCCAAAAGCGTGGCTATATCTGTGCCCATTTTAAGCTTAAAAACCACCAATCAACAACTACAGACCAACCCCCCCACCCCTTCAACAAAATTATGACGTCCTATGCTGAAAATAATTGCAAGTTGCATGTGTATTTTTAAAATGTTATACTAAAGCTAATTCCTGGTGTAAACATTATTTATTTTTTTTAACAGTTAATATTGCAAAGCACTATGTGGTGATTAACATTCTGTTAATGAACTTGGTGGAAGGTTTTTCCAGCAAATTTTAAATATTTTAAACTACTCATTGGTTCATAGTATTCATGATGAAAGGGTTTAACTGGTATTATTTAGCCTTGTCAAGCTTTGAAAGGCAGTTTGAAGGCTTTGTTCTGAAATCTGGGAATCAATCCAGATGTAGCAGGACCTATGAAGAGCTTACCAAATACACTGTATAATTGAAGTAAGGGAGATAGTGTGGTATTAACATATTCTAAAATAATCTTCGATGGCAGTAGTTAGAAGATTTCCAATAAAAACATTCTGTGGCAAGGATTTTACTTTCTCCACTGAAAGAAAGAAAATGCATAATACCAAAGGAAGAAAAGAAATACCAGAAAGACAATTTCAAACTTTGCAGTTCTTTAGGTTTCTTTTGCAGTATTTGATCAATTGACATGTCAAATGCACCCATCTTTCTGCCCCTGGGACTTTTTTTGCTGCTGTATTTGCAGCTGCACCTTACTGTGTTCAAAATGCACAGACGGTAGAAGTCTTTGCTGCATGTCTGCGTGGTTTTCATACTCACATGCTGAGAAGTGTGGTGAGGTCCAGTTGCAATATTTGAAAGATCCTTTCTGTGATGAAATTGAGAAGAAACACCTAGGAGAGACGGGCTGTCTCTGCTTGGGTTTGGTTGGTAACACAAACACAGGCAGTGCCGCAGGTGGAACTGAGAGCGGTTGATGGTTAGAAGGTGGCTGCAGGAAATCCCAGCTGCTCTGGCTGGTCAGGGTGAAGGGCCTGCAGGAAATCCGTACAATACAGATGCCTCAAATAGCTGGCCTGACACCCTTAGTCTGTCTGGTAACTGGCCCTGGATCCCAGTGTCCCCAGTTGCTGACACAGTCATAGAATCATAGATTGGAGAATACCTTACATACATCCATATCATTGATACAGATGTTAAAAAAGACTGGTGCCAAAACTGAGCCCTGGGGAACATCACTCGTGACCGGCCACCAGCTGGATTTAACTCTGTTCACCACCACTCTCTGCGCTTGGCCATTCATCCAGTTCTTTATCCAGCGAAGAGTACACCCACCCAGACCGTGGGCAGCTGGTTTCTCCAGGAGGATACTGTGGGGAACGGTGTCAAAGGCCTTACTAAAGTCCAGTCATATGAGCCCCCAAGGCCCACAGCCATGCTCCAGCTACTGGGTCAGTCCCCCTTACCCACACCAGCACGCACACCACATGCTTGCTGCAGAGCCCTCTCGTGCCTGGCCCGAGGCATCTGGTCAGCCCAACGACTGCCCCTTGGGTCCCGCTGCCTCCAGTTACCTGATTTTTTCAGACAAAATGAAGTGATTGATGGTTTGCACAAAGGCACAGCTGTAGACATTTGCACAAAGTGAGATAGTCTCCTTCTGTTGTTTTTTTTTTGGTTTAGTTTTTTTTTAAGACATGTTAGACATATCTCTGATCTTCAAATTTATACATTGCTTTTGACAGATCTTAGGTGGCATAGGCTGGATGAGATAGCCAGAAAGAAAGGATTTAGTGACTTGGCCTTCATTCTGTCCAAACCCGGGGTAAAGCGCAGAGTAGATCCTCAACTACTCTTGACTTTTTTTATACTAGCTGGGGACCTGTTCCTCAGTTCTGAAAAGTAATATTAAGCAGGAAAGAATCACTGTGAGTATGTAGCAGCGACCTGTAGGTGTGCAGGATCGTAGCTAAGAATAAACGTTTTTTTTAGCAGCAGATACCTTAAGTTATGTGCTTCTCTGTGCTCCCATTTGTAGAAATAAAAGGAAGTGTGCTTTAGTCTTCTCTTCTCACTGTTAATTCTGCTGTTTCTTGGTTTTGGTTAAATATTGTTATCACCTTTCAGATTTGTCAGGAATCTTGAATGTATTTTGATGGCTGTCTAATGTGAGCGTGCTTTATATCAGAAAAGAAATAACCAGGACATAGACAATATCACACACTTTCCTCCTTAATATAGATCTCGGTGGCTTGTGAACAAGACCAGTGCTGTGGCTGGAATCCACGTATGATCTGCAAATATACACATGCTGTTCAGCTGAGCAGAATTTGCTGCAGCTTTGGTTAGTAGGATGTTGTAAATACTTGCCCACTGTCAAATTCTGTGCTTCACGTATTCTGTCCATCTTCTAAGACTTTTGTTAGGAAAGATAATTTAGAAACATGTAACTTCAGAAACTTCATGTCGCTGTGAAACTTCATGGTGCTATAACTAGCCACAAAATTGCAAGGGAGCAATAGAGCAGGTGAAAGGAGATGGGGGACTCATGTCCATGTCTAGATGCCTGGTTGTGAAGCAGGGCTCAGCAGAAGGTAGTAGCACAGGTAGCATGCATCCTTTTTCTTTTTTACTTGGGTGAAGGAAGAGAAGCAACACTGTGTTGCTGCAAGCAATAGACTTTATGGAAATTTTGACTTGTTCCTAGCCAAAGCCTGCTGGGGGCATGGGAGATTTTAGCCTCTTCAATTACTGTTTGGCAGCAAAAAGATACAGTGAGAAGAGGCAGCTGATACGTGGAGCTCTAAGGCCACCTGTCTGTTACCCACCCAGCGTAGGCTCTGTGTGAATAAAAGGCTGCTTCTGCCTCTAGTTATACAACTATTAATATTATGACTGGTAAGGTGCAAACATTAAAAGCTTCATGCTCTCTTTCTTGCCCCCCAGTATGATGCTTGTCACAGGTGCTCGGCCGGTGTATTCTTTGGGGATGCACAGACTTGATCTAAGAATAACCTTGTCCTAGAGCTGAAATGTGTCAGGCTTTTGTACTTTTATTGCTATCTGTTAGTCCTCCTTATTCTGTCTGACTCCACTGTTCAAACCCTGTTGAATTACGCATGCTGGTAATGTTCTAACATAAATAAATAGAGAAGAACATAAATAAGCAAAGAAGAATCTAATTACCACCTAATTCACAGGGAGGCTGTGTGTCAGACTATGAAAATTGCCCTTAGCAAAGGGTAACTGTGATTATTTCACATATTCTAGCAACAGCAAGAAACTCACTGTTAACCTCTAGGAAGCAGACTGCTGTGACAAAGGAGGAATAGCTGCTGAAACATTTTTCTCTTAGGCCTCGTAGCTGGTCACTGAGAAGGATACATGATTTTCTGTGCCAGGGACGCTTGACCCTGGGCTGATAGATGCATGTCCTTCCTTCCTTCATATCTCAAAGGCCTTTCCCATCACTACTTTGAAAACACCTGAAAGGGATAAGACAGTGCTTTTCTTAATGTCTGAAACAGAAGTGTCCACCACCTGTGCTGTTTGTCTGTGCCAGAGGTGCATGAGACACTCCTTAGTCTCTCTGGAAATAATATCCTAGAAACAAAGTCAGGTTATGGGCTGGAGCTCATGGGTTTGGTGAGGTGGATGGGTTTGCTGAGATGGATGTTGTTGGTTGGAGAGTAATGCTTCTAGAGACCGGTCTCTCTTAATCCCCTGGTGTGAAATGTGTCCCTAGTGTGAAGATCTGTACCATGTGCTCCTTTAGCTGTGTATGGGTTTAGCAATTATTTCTCTCAGAGGTCACATGATCAGCTAAATCACTCATCTTTTCCTGAAATGATTCTAGACTCTAGAACAGGAAAAGATGGATAAAGTGGACACGTGTGGAATTTTTGTCTGCAAACTTAAAAAGAACTGAGCCGGTTTGACTGACTGTTCAGTTCCTTGCACTGATCTCTAGTCTGCCTGAAAGTAAATGTCTGCTACTGCGGGTACTTTCCAGGTAGACCATGCAGACGTTTGCTCTACCAGGTGGTTTTCTGAGCCCTTTCTTTCAAATGCCACGGTGTATTCCAACAAAACCAAGTTTGCATCTGTTTTCTGCTTCAAGAATACTTATATGAGACCTGTAGGTCTCACCTCAGGTAATTTCACGAGTGGTTTTTTTTAATGCTTCCTGATATCTAATAATAAAAGGGATGTTTATTAACAGTTTGGTGTCTCAACCACTACATTTCTTGTGGCTTATGAAAGAGTTGCATGGAGCTTGTGTATAGCCTTGATGAACACAATACCTACTTGTTCCTGTTTTGTGCTTTGCTGGATGCATAATGGTTTCAATCTGCTGAAGAATCGCAAGGAGTCTAAATGTTTGTTCTGCTTCTGTGGGAAAATAAATACTCTAATCCCTTAAAATTATTGCCCTGTAGACCTTTTTGTAGAAAATTTTTTGTGTGTAGAGCACTTTAAATCTTAATTTGTTAATGTTTTCCATTGCGTTCTGTTCTTTGTACATTGATTCTTCTCGTTGTGCAGGTAGAATGTTCTCTTGCTGTTGTTCCAATAGTGACTTTTATTTTGCTTTTTCTGTCAAGTGGATGAGAAAGATTAAAAGAGTGATTTTGGAAATTTGCCAGCTTGGTGTGAAGTCTTTGTTTTAATGCCACAGTACGTTTCTGCTAATAGTAAAAATGTGCATGGAATAATACAGATGCTACCATGGTCCTTTGCATTTTTCTTCGAGCTAGGTGTGAAAGTAGAGGCAGAAACACTGAAATGAGAAGTTCTCATGCTTCCTAAACCTTGAACAAAATAAAAATCTCGGCATTAAAATTGAGCTTCAAAGCTCACCACAGTTGTAAGTCAGTTTTCTTGTGCTCTTTCTTGCCATTTTATCTCCAAATTTCTTAGAAATTTGAATATGAATGATGTATTTTGACAACAGTTAAAATTGGATTATTAATATAGATATTTGGATTAGGAAGAAAAAGTATGCATTTCTGCAGTATAACTCAGTGGAGTTTATCAAAGTGCCATAATTTGGTTCTCTCTGAGACGGAGGTTCTCATTTCTCAATTTAAATGTGATTAAACCATTAAACAAAACAGTTTCTTTACTTAACTTCAGCTTTTGTTTCCAGCTGCTATTTTCATTTGGTCACTTTCTGAAGCCTGTCTGTTGCATTTGCTGGTTCTTCAGGTTGATAGAGGGAATATTTCTCCAGCTCTCAGCTGCTTTCTCCAAGATGAGCTGCTTGAACTCCCTTCCTTACAGAGAAACATAATAATCTTTTAATAGACTGGTACATTTTGGATAATAAGGCTAAAGGCTGCATCCAGTTAAACTGTATTTTCTGTAGGGGTCTGAAGAACAGACTTACATGGTTATGTGCAATAATATTAAATAGAGGGCAACATAAACCTTGGCTCAGAAGTGGTGGCATTTCCATATGAAGTAGTGATAAGATCATTCTCAGGCTGGAGAATCTGCTTCGAGTATCAACATTATAAAAAGATAATAGAGTTGGTGCAGGAAAGAGAGGCAGAAATGATTTGAGGATGCTTGATCTGCAGCAAGAGAAAAATGAATTGACCATTTAGTTCAAAGAAAAAAGACATTAAGTCTTCTAATGCAACTTCTGTCTGCATAAGTACTTACAGATTATATCATACTAGAGGACTCTTTAATCTACTACATGAAGGCGTAAGGCCTATTAAATGGGATCTATAGCTAGAGAGACTCGAATTGCAAATAAAGCCGTAATTTTTAACAGTTATGTTTAAATGATCGCTGACAGAGTTTACTGAAGGATGTGCTACTTTCTCCACCAATGGCAATATTAAGAAATTAAGACATTCACTGCCTCCCTCTTTCCCCCTCCCAGTGGATAATAGGATAGAAAATCTGTGCCCTGTGGTATCAGGAAGTTAATCCAGGATTGTCACAGTGAAAACTTCTGCTTTAACTGTGTATACAGGTATCTCTACAAGAAATATGGGGAAAAAAAAGTGTTTGATCCATGCATCAGTAGTTGGAGCAGTAGAAACTTCCCAACGTACTACAGTTTTGTCATTTTGATTATCGTTAAACTGATTGTGTATATCTTACTTGGGTCCTTTCTACCAAGTAGTTAAGGTATTGACTTTTATGTAGTTTGAACAATAACAGAAAATAATATTAGCATGTTAAAGTCTTGTGATAGAGAAGTCCTGAGTAGAAAGGTTCTATTTGTATGAGATGAGACACGCTTCTTCACTGGCATACTAAAGAACAATAGGCAGTAATCTGACTGTGCCGTATATGTTCCTTTATTAATGTGAAGTGACCAGATTGTAATCAAGATAGTACGTACTTGGCAATTAATCTTCCTGACACATTGTTTGTGCAAAGGTAAAATTCTTTTTCATTTCTTGTAACATAAGGCGTGAGATCATTGAGGCCTTTTCTCTTCCCTCAGTATTACTTAGCTCCAAACTGTAAGGTGCAGTGTGTTTTCTACACCAAAATACTGCCTTTTTTGGAATAATTCTTACAGAGAGTTTGAGTCAACCCTAGCAGCTCCTAAGCTGGAGCTTTATTGCCTACTTGCACATATGATTGCAGGCCTGCGGCCAAGCAGTGATATGTGAGCCCCTTCTTAACTTTCTTTTCTTCCTTCCTCTGGGTGTTGTGTCTCCTTGGCTTACAGTTTTTGTCTTTTTTTTTAGCTCCTTTTTTACGACTATGTGCTGTTCTCAAGTTTTTGTTACTTGAGCCGTATCTAAAGATTCAGGTTCAGAACCTTAAGGTATATGTAACTTTGCTGCCAAGACACTGATGGAAGTCAGAGCTTCTACTTCTGTAGTGTAAGGCTGGGACCAGTTCTGGGTGTGTATTTTAGTAGAAGTAAGCCTTAGTTCTGACTTCTGCTCTCCCTTTCTCACTGCCCCATGCAAGGAGCTACTTTTTTTCTGAGCTGTTGTTCTTGGATGCAAATACTGTAAGATATGAAAGAAAGTTCTTTTGCGGTTGGTGTTGCTGAAAGCACTCTCGCTGTTTGAGAGTCAGAGTGGGAGAAGAGCAGTTAGGCGAGGGAGCCACCAGCAGCATTTGTTTGATTTGAAAAGTTTTCAAGAGTAAATTTGTGAATTTAGAAAGTTCTCTGGTTATCAGTACTAATACGAGAGGTAGGCAAGGCTATTACAAGGCTTTTGCTAAGTAAGCCAAGCGGAATGTGAGTGAGCAGTGTGGTCCTGTCGCTCTGGTTGTCTGACTCCATATCAAATGACAGACGAGCAGTGACTGGTGGCATTGGCATCTTAGTGGCTTTTGGAATTATAAGATTGATTGAGATCCTTGTTTAAGGATAAAACAAAAGGAATTTGAGTTTCAGAATCTCATGCAAAGATGGGACATAATGGCTAGACTACATCTGGGCTTGGGGCATTTGCACAAATTAGTGTTGCAAGCAGAGATGGCATTTTTCAGTGTACAGTAGTAGGCAAGCTGATTCAATTGTCCCTGGACAATAAACCATATAGTTGCTTGAAATATGAGGGAATGTTTGTAGGATAGGAATATGAATAGAAAACGTGTGTATGAGAGGCAGGCAGTGTCAGCACCATAGTTAAAAAGCCTGTTTCCAAAAAACACCATAACTGCCAAAAGATCTTAATTAGATGACACTGAATTTCAGTTGCTGTTTGCATTTTAGCTTTCATTGTCCTTCAATTCATGTTGGTTTTTTGCCTGCCTGCCTGCCTGCCTGCCTGCCTGCCTCCCTCCCTCCCTCCCTTCCTCCCTTCCTTCCTCCCCACTCGTCTCCATTTTAGCTGCAAATGCCTCAGTGAAAGGGCAGCCTCTTAGCCAGGATTTTCACAGCAATGCCAGAGCATCACTGTGCTAATCAGGAAAATAATCGGCGAAGCCTTGCTCCCACTACTGAGAGATACTGAATTAAGAGGCAGAAACAGATTCATGGTCTCTGTCTCCTGATATTGATTCAGCTCCTGAATCAAGGCCTGTGGCTAGAGCTGCAGACTGACCCAGTTTAGGTCAGGTCTGCAGCCACCATTCATCCTTTAAATCAGACTGCCCTGCAGAGACTGGGACAAAACTCAGTCCTTGTCTCCAAGCTCTATGCATTATTCCCTCATAGGTTTGCTTTGGTTTTTACATATGTGGGCTCACATTTTTAATAAATATCTTTAGTTTAGCCTCAATTCGTTCAAGCCGCTAAGTTTTGATGTGTCTGTAGTCTTCTCTGTTAGCTAATAAATGTATTGAAAAATTATGGGGGAAGCAGCAAAATCTATTGATCCCCTAGGGCATTCAATTTGCCTCATTTGTCAAAGCAAAATGCACATATCAACACACTGCTTGAGCTAAAGAATATCCAGGAGAGTGCTGCAACCAGACAAGCTATGGTTTCCACTGAGTAAACGCTGTAATTTCTTTTGAAAAGCCTGGTGATATGAAATAATGAACCAGTAAGCTTTGGACTAAATTGACTATCCATTTTTGCCTCGCTGCTTAATGTTGCATTCTGTGATTATCTAGTCTCATCCTTTTCTTTGAGCCAAAGCAGACTATTTTTAGCACAAACCACAACATCTCTTTTCATCAAAGGCCAGAGAGTTTAATTGTGGCCGGTCAGTAGAAAACACTTAATTTTGAGAAAGGGAAGACCAGCTCCATGTGTGCTACGCTGGTGTTCTGCTCCAACAGGTCAGCTGGAGTTTATTTTCACACTTAATCCATTCATAGAGAAAACATGCTTCTTAATCCTGTCTCCTGGCCCGTTTAGTCACTCTGCTCCCCTTAGCTACTCAATTTATACTAACTACACAGTGAGCAAGTGTGACTGTTAGTCAGAGCCAATAAAGTCATTGCAGAGAGCAGAAAGCAATACCCCTTGTCTCCTTGAAGTGAGCAAAACACTCATGAGTGATGTTAGAGTGACAGCTCCGGAATTGCAATCTGTCTTTCTCCCATGTGTGGTAGGCACATGGCTGAAAAGCAGTGCAACACTCTTCTCCAAAGCCACACTAATCCAACTCTGTTCTGAATCGCAAGGACCATGGTAGAGGTAAAAGGACAGCTTCTTTCTTGGGCTTGCTCAACATTCAGAAGATCAAAAAGCTCATTTTCTACCACTTATGACTGCGGTGACGTCATCTCAACTCTGTAAGACACCTGTGTTGGAAAAAAGAACAAGGTTTCTCTTCAACCTTTTAAGCCTGGCATGTATCTAGCCCCTTTTTCTTATGTAAGTAAGAGAATCTAGTACAATACCTAGACAATGATTTTCATGGACCCACATGAGTTAACAACCAGAGTACAAAAAAACTATTAGTATGTTTTAAACTAATGGCATGACATGGGCTATCCAGCAACTTCCAAATCACAGCCTGAACAATGATTATTACATTTACAGAGCATGTTTAACATAAATAATCAATTCATGAATAAAGCAAGAATTCTGTTTTATATTTTACGGATAAATTTTAGTAACCTGTAATTTACTAATAATTCATAGCAATTAATTGTGATGGTATCCAAGGAGCTGCAACCTGATCAGTCCTCTTAAATGCTTAGTACTTTACTGTATAGACATGCAATAACTCAGTATTTGCTTGAAAAGAGTAGTCTGAAAGACAAGGTGTATAAAGAAGAGGATGGAAAAAAGATGATAGCATGTAAAAATAATAACAACCCAGATATATGGGTAATTTCACAGCAGTAGGAATGAAAAAAAATCTCCCAGTAACAATCCTCCAATGAAACTGCCTTTACAAAAGTTAAATACCCCTATTTCTTCCAACAGACACACTAAGGCTATCCAGTGCTGCATAAGGAATTGAACTTCAAGGACAGGTCTCCAAAGTGACACCTATTTTAATCCACATAGTAAAAACCAGCAGACTTGGCAGTCGTCACCATGGTCACAACGTTCTGCCTCAGATTTTGTGACTCAACTCAGGATATAAGATCCAGCTCCTGAAGAAGGAGCTCAGATCCCTCTTACCAGCAAGGTTGTGACGACACATGGCTGAACTGCCTTTTCCAAACTGGCAAGTTAAAAAGAAAAAAACTGCTGTGAGTGAGCAAACTCAGTACAGCACGAAAGGAAAAACTAGATCTTTAGAGCCAGTCTCCCTCTGGTCATGTTACAAAATCAAAGAAAATGTGCAACTGCAGGCCAGGGTCTTTTGTCTTTGACCAAGCCACAGCAGGCACTGGCTGTAAGCCTTATCTTGGGCTGGGTCCTGTGGTGGGTGAAGTTCCAAGCAGCGCTGGAGCAGATCTCTGGGTGAGTGGGCAGCAGGTCTCTCCCCTGCTTTCACCACCACTCCTCTCTCCTTCTCTTGCATGCAGTAGGCGTATGGTCTCCCTAGCAGTGCCCCCGAAGGATGCTAGGTGAAAGGTTAGAGGACTGCCCTCTGTCGCGTGATCACTTTTATCTACAGAAAAAAAATCTCTCACAGACGTTCTTCCCTGTGAAGAGAAGCCCCTTAGGGAGAAAGAGAAGTTTTTTACCTTCCATTGCAAAGGGAAGAAAACTCCAAGGTGAACTGTGCTGTGCGGACTGAATGCTAGATCAGGCAAATGTGCAGCTGGAGAGTGAATGTGAGCGAACTGGGTCTCTTGGGGCTCCTGCGGCAGGGTTATAGGAGTCAGAGAGACCAACCAGAAAGGTGCGGTTTGGTTACGGTTATTCAGGAGGTCAGTGGCTGTGCCAGAAATTGGACTTTGGGCTGCCTTTGTCCTGTCCGAGTCTAACGCTCTTTTGACAAAATCACTCCGCCCATTCTGCAAATATACCCTGCCTTTTCCTCTGCCTTGTATGTACTCCTGCCTGTTCCTATTTAAAAAATCAAACCAGATGATCTACAGGACTGTGAAGAAGAGAAGATAAATTAATGGCCCTCAAAGAACAAGAAGTGTGTGAACAGAGCATTTGGATGAGGGAGAGGGGTGAAGCAGTGTAGAATTTGTAAAACAGATTTCTATCTTTAATGTAGGATCTATTATTATTGCTTTATCTTTGTCGTTCTTTCCCCCCTTTTCACCTCTGATCTTCATCAGCCTTTGACTTTTGGCCAGTAAAAATTCTTTTGTGTCACTCCTTTGATTCAAATATTAAGGGAAATGAATAAAACTCTTAAGCACTTTTCTGTGAACAATTTTAGTGTCCTTCCTATTAACTGATTTATCAGCAGAGCTCTACAGGTTCATACCCATCCTCATACTTTCTACCTTTACCCGTGAAATCTTTTCCTTGCCCTCCCTTCAGGGCACACATGGGTTTTCATCCGTGTTTATAGTGTGGGTCGCACAACGAAGCCCCACTTCATGGCAGTGTTTCTGAAGCAGAACCACAACGCCTAAAATAACGCCATCACTCCCATAGTAGAAAGCACTTCTTTACCTAAAACCCCCCATGGGGACTGTCAGCTGCCAATGATCTTCCTGAAAGAAAGAGAAGCTGAGAGAAACCTGATTGACTCTTAATCGGATAGCATATGGTGCCGAGAAGAACAAAGAAGCTGTGTTGACATTTACCAAATTAAATGGTTAAGTAGGCTGGAACGGGCCTGACGCTGATGGCAGACCTACAGCAACAGCCCATTGGGCACTGCTGTTTGAAAAACATGTGCTGAAGTTTGGACACTCGTTGTGTTATTGGGGCGAGGGAAAATGAAAGGATAGCAGATGGCAGATTGGCAGTTTGAAGGGAGATACAGCCTGGCTTGTCTTACTGTTTCGCCATACCTAGATCAATATTTTATTCCCTTGTTCCCAAGCTGAAAGTGCTCTGGCTTGTTTGGCATGTCATAAAAAAAGTTGCTGTACAGATCTCAGCTGTCGCCCTGCTAAGTGGCGGCAACGTGGCTGAGGGCAGCATCAGGCACTGCCTTCGTTAGACTTCATTACTCGGGAAAGGAGCTGTCAACAGCTGCACCCAATGGCAAATCTTCTGTCTCAGCACTTTCGGAAACCTTTGCAATTTCAACATAAACACCAGCAGCAGGAAAGAAAAGCAGCTTCTTTTTTTCATCAGTCTGACATTTTGGAAGACAAGAGCGCATGCCAGCAACTGAGGTGACTTTACTGCTTGATAGGACAGGCCAGCAACAGCCAGCTGGAAGACGTTTCCTCCAGCTCTTCTGCCCCGCTCCCTCTTCCTTTATGCTGTGTCTTTCAACACTGATATTTGACTTGATTTTAAGGAAGCGAATGTTTTGATCCAGCCATGCTCTGTGTTGACTCGTGTGCTGCAAATTATCTCAGAGTGGCCCTTTTCGTGGCCCCCATGCACTGACTATGCCTCAGTGTCACACACATGGCTCATATTTTGTCTTTATCTTCCTCTGGCAGCTTCACCATGCTCATGTTTCAGAGGTCACAGACCACTCAGAGGGCCAGTGACCTATCTGAGTACTGGGAGACCACTTCTTAAAATTATCTTTTGGGTTCATTAAGGCTTTGCAGTGTGAAGTGCAGCTGAAGGAACTGCACCAAGGGGCAGCAATGCCCTCAGCGGGGCTGTTATTTCAGATGTTTGCCTTTCGTTCCTCTGCCTGGACCCCAAGCACTCAAACTCTCAAGTGAAATTACCCTGAAAATCTAAACCCAGTCAGCAGCAGAAGGTAGATTACATCATGAAAGAAACCTAAGCTATGAAAATACCAATTTTCTCTGCATAGGAAACTTTCAGAATTGGGAAATGCAAGATGTTTTCAGGTAAAACAACAGTTATTAGAATAACAGCTTGCACACTGTACAGATAAAACATATTACTATAATAAAAGTCAAGAAAAATGTATCCATGTGAGTAATGGTTTTGCTGGTTTTGCTGCTAACCTGAAGAATCTCACATTAGTTTTCATTTGCGTTGACTTAGAGCAGAAATGATGACTGCTTTCTTCAACAACAACAAGAACAAAACCAACCTGGAAATATACTCTTGGGTTGAAAAAAAGATTTTGTTTGACTTACAACATTGGTTGTTTTGGGGTTGTAATCTGTTTTATTTTTGTTGATATTTTCTCTTTTTGTTTTGAACAAACAGATCCATTAGAAAACAAGAGCACTTTTTAAAAAAACAAAATCACTCAAACATTCAACCATTTTATTCTCCCCCTATGTTTCTGGCCAAAACTATTCTCTAACAGATTCAAATGAATTTTGGCCTCTAGAAAATTGAATTTCCTGATAAATTTTGTATCAAATCCCAGTCAACTTTCTCCCAGATCCGATCAAAATCTCCAGGTAATGCTTGTTCTTGGTAAAACAACAGTAAGACAGCAAAGACCTAAGGGTGATAGGAAATGAACCTTCCTGAATTTCCATTTGTTTGTATTTTTTCCATTTGCTCATTCCCTTTCTGTGTTTGAGATTAATATTACCTTTGTTCATTTTGAGAGTGTGGGGGAGAATTTCTGACTCAGGATTCAAGCCTTTGGAGCATTAGCTGTAAATTAAAACAGATGCTCTGCTGAAGATAACCCAATCAAATCAATACGGAGCCAAAGGAGGCCCTCACATGATGAAAGCTGGCTTTTAAAGTACTGTAAAGCTGTTTCACGGTTCAGTCCATCAATTTCCTTTTCCTGATCGGCTCTGATACAGGACAAGTTGAGTCCACTGACCTTCTTGAAGAGCCCAGCACGGGAAGTTCCCCACGAGACCAGTGACATGGCTGATATTCCCGAAGAAGACAGAGCAGCGGAGGGTCTGTGTGCTGTGTAGAACAAAGTTACAGAGGTTTCAGCTGTGTTTCATATTGCTCTTTATTGCAAGCTATGGTCAGATTCTCGTGTGCAGAGCTCAGCACCAACACAAACACTGCCAAGGGGAGATCTTTGGTCACACACCAGAACCAGCTGCTTCAGAGGTGTCTGCTCCACACTTCTCTGGGCACTTGGAAAAGCCACATGCTGCCTCATGGTGAACCTTTTCTTTTGCCATATCCTGCTTCGAAGAAATCGGGATGCGTGCTGTGGTCACTCTGCAGAACAGCAACTTCTTGGCAGCTTTGGGCCTCCCTTGGGTTGCACAGGGATGGCTGCCTTTGGAGGAAAAAGGGAGAAAGTTTCAGGCAGAAGTGCAATTAGTGCTTGCTCTTTAATTTCCAAGAGTGCCAGCCAGCTTTTGGTAGTTTTCTTAAATACCCAGCTCTTGGAGTCATGGGATTACAGGATAACTTCTAATGTATCTTTTCTTCTTAAAGTTCTGACCTCATGTTTGCAGACAAACTCTGCAAGATATTCCTCCTCAAAGCCCAGAAACAAGGCCACAACAAAAAAAGAACTAATTCTATGCAGTTTTAAAAAACCTCACATCACAACTTTTAAGACAATTCCATAACTGCAGGGATCAAGACAGTATTGAAATGATCAGAGTGAAAATAGTTCCCTCTGATTCAGGTTGTTTAACTATTTTTATCTCTTCCTCATTTGACTTAATTATTTTTGCTGTCCCCCTTCCTCTGACTGGCAAAGAATTGAATTGTTTACCCCTGGGTTTAGTTTGGCATTTACAGACTGGCTGGCCTGGTACTAGACCTTGTAGGTTGTTTATTCTTGACTTTTTAAGGATGTTTTTCAATAACTTTATGAGTAAGCAAATAAGAAAAACAAACCCAAACTCTGCTGCTGCTGAATGAAACGCCTTATTTGCTCATATTCTGTAAAAACCTGCCGTTTAGAGTAAGTACATTCTTTGAAGCTTGAGAGTTTACACTTGCAAGTAGAGATGCTTACTGCTGCTAGAATTCTTTGCAATTTTAATTCATTGCTATGATGGCAGAGGGATGTTCTAGGATCTCTTTAAAAATTAGTAATCTCTAGAAATGTACATTTCAATTTAAATTTTAAAAAATACATCTTTTTATTTGGAAAAAACTGTATAAAGCCACTGAGATTTTTTGAGTTTTTCCTTTTTTTTTGCAAAAAGCACTGAAGTTTTAAATTTAAGATTTTAATTTTCAGAGCAACATTTTTAGAGAAAAAGTAGTATTTCCTGGTTCTCACTTTAAATTTTGTTTTCCATTCAATCTTAGTTTATTTAAAATTACATCTAAGTCTAAACAGCATGCAACTTTCTTTATAACTGCAGAAGTTAGTTAACTCACAACTTCAGGTAGCTTTCAGTGTGGTCTATTCTGAAACCATAGTTGAAATATTATACACATAGCAACCCATATTGACAGCTATCTCCCCACATTAGCTCTCCAGCTTGGCACCAAGTTGCATATCAATATATTTGCAGCCCAAGCCACTGGAGAAAAATATTTATGAAAGTCATACTCTACAATGCAAACATAAGATGGCATGGCAAGATCTGTCATCTGCACAGAGCACACATAGCATTGCACATTCTCTGTAGCTAGCTAAAGTTACAGAGGACCTTTTGTATAAGACAGACATTAAAAAAACTAAAAAGCATTCATAGGAGGAAGAAGGGTTTTCAAATATGAATGTAACTTATGAGAGAGCTTTCTGGACATATGCGTGTGGGACAATCCTCCTGTACTTTAGTAAAGCTGGCCTTTAACTCATTTCTCTGCATAGTAGAAAATAAAGGCAACACAAGCTACAAAAATTTTACATGGAATCTGCGCTGTTGTTTACTTGGTGAATCTTAGATTTTTGTTTTTTAAGTAAGACTAACTGATAAGTTTTGATGTTTCAAACATGAATGTCTCTCTGTTCCTAGGATACTGGAAACAGCAACAGAACTGAAAGGAGACTTTACAAAGCTCTGAAAGCCAAGGAGCAGATCATATGTTTTTGCCTGAAGCTAAAGAGTCTACTTCCACAGCAAAAACAGAAAAGAGGAGAAGATACTCTAAAGATCTTACCAAATAAAGATATGGACTAATCTGAAGGATGTATGATGAGTGTGGAAGGAAATGCAGCAAAAGAGACCATGTTCAAGGTGGAAATGGGTGGATCTTCACAGAAGTGTCAGATGACACAGTAATATCTTTTTTTAGTATTATGCAATTTATTAATAAATTATACTAATTACTGCTTCATACAAGTGACAGTCATTAAGGGTTTATTCCTCAGTAAGATGTCATGCAGCTTCTAGCAAATTTCCTAGCGTAAGCGAGTCTTTGGGAAGAATCAGAGAGAGGGAGATCATCTTGTAGACTTGTTCTGGAAAGATGTTTCCATTTATGGAGTGCATTATGGAGGCAGCGACAAAATGGTAGATGAAGATGAATATCACATGCCATCCAGAAAGCATCCCAAATAGGACACAGGAGAATGAAGAGGGTTAGACCTATACAGGACTTTGACAGTAGGCATATGATACTTCAGTTTGAGGGTGCAGGGAAATAAGATCTGTCAGTGAGATCTCTACTTCTGACTCATACATGTCTTCATCCTTGTTTTAACACAGGCCACGCACAGACTATCCATCAGATGAGAAAAATATGATCTGGCTTGACCCCCAGTTCAAAGAGTTATGTAGCCCTCACATCGGCCTGACTCATGGAAATACACTCCCCTGGCTCCCCATCTGCCATACATTAGCCAGCAGCAACTTGTCCTTGAAATGAACCAAGGACAGGTTTCCATCTGGACAGCGACCAATTAGTCAGCTTGCACGGTGACCTTTTGCCTTGTGATTGCTTTTAAATGAACTCTCCAAAATCTGCATTGTTCTGGGTAGGAAACATCTGAAACCACTTTCCAAAGGGCCCTTGGCACCTCCCCACTATTATATCATTGTGCAATTTAAAATATATCATCTCACTTATTTTTCAGTCTAACCATCTGATCTGTAGTCTTGCTTTCTCACTGCAGTCACTCCTCTGGAAACAGGCACATCTTCCATTCCTTTCAAGACTGAATTAAAACTGCTATCCCCAGGAGTACTTCTGTTAGATCCAAATATCCAGCAATCTACAACATACTGACCCTGCCTGTCACCGCTACTAAGAGACAGGCAGGAGGAATCTTAAAGGTAAACTTTCTTTTCTTAACTTTGGACATATCATGGTAGACAAGAGTATATCACTAAGGCTGAACTTGGACCTCAGTCCTAGAGGTCATGGGGATAGCTTACAGATGACCTGGAGATTCAAGCCAAAAGTAAGTTTTATCGACTGCTTTTATTGTTAATATATAGTAAAGCACACCAAAGGTTTTGCAAATGCTACCATCTCTTAAAAGTGCGTTTAGTTGTTTCAGCCATACCACCTGATAAAACAAATAATGGGATGAATAGTTTATATCAATGACTGCATTCAAAGACATAAAAATTATTAAATATTTACATTAAAAAGAGCAAAGTTTTCCAAATGCAGTTTGCAGTTTGTATTCACGCAGATGCAGTAAACTTAAATGCATCTGTAATCAGTTAAGCAGACACCTCAGTTTCAGGTAAGTTTTTTTATACTATGACGCTGCCTTATACTTTCCCCTTTTGTTTAAAATATTTGTCTTAGGTCCTTGTAAAATGATTTAATAATACATCACCCTAAGCTAGCAATCACTCTCTAACACAAGCATCAAACATCTCCTCTAAAATACCAACTGTCAAACCAATATTATAATTTCTAAACTCTAACAGGCTAGAAGTGGAAAAAAAACCCAACCCATATGTTTGGTTACACACAGTTCATCTTCCTTTGTGGTCACAGGATGGATCAGATGGCCTTTTGCTCACTTCTAAACTTTTCTGTCATGGTGCATAAGTATAACCAAGTGATATACCTCTAATCTGCCTGCTGAACATGTTTTGTTGTGAAGTAGTTAGATCCGAGTGAGGCTGGAGAGCCCGCTTTGCTGAATATATATTTTCTAAGGTGCGATTTACAGGCAGTAGCATATTATATAAGATGAATTACAAGAGAAAATTTCAGGAGTCACAGCTTAGACACGTTGTAGTGGAAGGTATCATGCAACGGCAGAGAACAGTCTGCTCTCTTCAATCAAGGTCTGTGGCAGAACGTCTCAGGAGACATTCCCAACAACATATGCTAACACTGACTGATCAGGCAGTGTACGTCTTTATCTTTTGGCTTGGGTTCAGCTCTTTTGCCTTAGCACAGCTTGGACTGGCAGCCTAAGTTGTCAATGAGTCACCTTTAATGCTTGCAAAAACCCTGTTCCTGAGGCTCACCTTCATGAAGTAAAAGCAGTCTACGGACTGCCCTAAACAGTCCTTTAAATTCGCGTGGGTGTCCTGGCACCTTGAGTTATGATGTAAAGATGTTTCTCTGCTCTGTGCTTATGAGCAAGGGGAGTGGTACAACAGCTGTTCTGCTGTTTTGTGTCATAGAAGAATTGCTCCAGCATGACAGGTTCTGTCATCTCTTCATCTTTGTGTGATACAGTTGAGACGGAACTGTCTGTCCACATTTACCAATTACGAATATTCACTGAGAGTGTGACTGGAGCTACAGCTACCTGGAGTCCTACATTCAATGCCTAATGAATACCTGGCAATTGTTATGTACATTGTCTGGCACTCAGGCAGATGCTCACTCCTCCTGCTCTCCCTCTGGCAGCTCTTAACTACTCTATATACACTCTATATCTGACTGGGCTTCCAGCAGGTGCCCTTATTTGGACTGAAGTTCAAACCAGGCACCAAATGGTTCTGTGAGCTTCCATCAGTGCTAAAAGGGTTGAGACAGCAGCAGTGTCATGAACAGTGTTAGCAGCACATATTAGCAGGGCAAAAAATGTGGTGAGGAATAGAGAGGAAAGGACAGGAACCATGCAAGAAGAAAGTGGGAGAAACAGTGGCAATGGGGAAAACCAGAGATGGAAAGAGGGAATGCGGTAAGATCATATGCTGAGGAAAAAAGGAAGTTAAATTATTGATCGGAAGTAAATGAGAAGAGCTAGAGAAAAGCAGAAGCAGTTGAGGGCTTAATAAGGGAACAGAATGGGATGACAGGACCCAACAGAAAAGCCAAGAGTTACTGAAGCTAATGATAACCTGCATGAAACTTGCGGGAAGGTTCCCCTCTGCTAAGCAACTGTATCCATCTTGGGCTCCCCTGGTTAGCTCAGACTGCCTCTGTCTTCCCAAAGGTCCTTGCCCAGTCTTCTTATGAGCCTTGCTGCAATTTCTGCCTCCCCACATCTGCTGTTTCTGCCCCAGGGAATTCTGTCAAGCATTTTGAGTCTCCATCTGACGCTGTTCACTTCTGCCAAAACACTGTTTAGTAAAACCAATGTTTATGGCTGTGCACACAATATAGGTAAACATGCAAATCAGATCATTAAAGGAGTTGCAGAAAATGTCTGATAAGCAGCTTCACAAAGCTCATTGGCCACATCACAGGGAAGGAGCAGTCTACACCTTTCCCAAGGGCCATGGAAAGCACACTGTTCCCAAGCAGTTTTGGAAGGAATGGTTGTTGCCTTGTGTAAAGCCCCACACCGCTCCCTGCAAAAAATTGTGAGTAAATCCAAACCTATTTGCTTTGCTGAAAGCTGACAACAAAAACAGATATCCGTAGGAGACGTCTTCAGGGGTTGCAAGTGACCAAGGGTCACTGCATTAGCACATTTTAATTAGATTCTTTCTGGTGGAAGTGCTCCGTTGTCAGGCATCCAGGTTTCAAAGTCTCAGCATCAAAGCAAAAGAGCTTGCATTACCAGAATGACAAATAAATATCACTGAAGGGTTCCCTAACAATAATGGAAGGGCTGATAGCGGAGAAAGATTGAGCCAAATTCACTTAGCTTGGAAGGCCTCAAGAAATTGGTGTAATTTCTTAGCTCATAGCTACATGAGTGGAAAACTAAATGTAATGCTTGATAGCAAGAGTTCCTGCCACACAGAAAACAATGGAAATCAAAAAAAGAATTGCTGGAGCTAGGAGATACGAGTAAAGATTGGAGTTTTAGCTATATCAAAGAGTATAGTCTGAAAGGAAGAAAAAGTAAATAAGGATGTAGAAAATGTCCTGATATAGCAAACAGCTTCTATTGAATTCCAAAAGAAATGGAAGTTGGCATAGTCCATTATCTAGAAATAATACACATTTTTAGTTCAAATGCAGCCATTTTTCACAAGGTCAAAAAGACTCAAATCTACTAAGAATGAAATATGAACAAAAAATAGGCTAGCTAAAATTGCATTCTGAATTTATTCATCATTCATTTAATCACACACGGCATATAGTTCGGCAAGGATCTGATTATATAAAAAATGGTTGGTTACTGGTGTAGCAACAGAAGATACACAGCACAAAGAAAGTGCACTTTTACCATCATGCTACTGAAAGCTGAGATTTTGTCCCTGTGCAAAGAGTAACTGGAGCAGGGCTAGTGTTAGAATCAGTAACTTCCAAGAAAAACTTCCAGGTCCTGGCAGAATTATTCGATCAGCAATTATTAGTGAGGACTGAACTAACCACTTCATTGTACCCTAAGAAAGGATGAGGCTGATGGCAGACTTCAGATGAGATGTAAAACTGATCTCATGAATACCTCTTGTCCTTAATTTTGCCATCAACCTTTTGTCTTGAACAGAGATTCAGTCCCAAAATCTTGACCCAAACACCTCCTGGAACACATTGGACAACCCAGTATTAATTTCAACTTCATTCATGTCACAACATGTCCCTTAACAGGCAGCAATTTGCAGTCCCAGAGGAGCTGTGTTTCAGCATAGCATGAAGTCATTCTTAGAGAGGCAGGTCAGGTTTTACACGGCACTCAGCAATAAGATATTTGAGGATGACAGATGTCATATGATTTTGTTGGTAGAAAGGCAGAGGCTCAGAGTTCAGTCCAGTGATCATCTGACCTGCCCGTCCTGTGCTCTGCTGCTGCTTCTTCCTTCAACATATGTTCTGCTCATTGACTGCTGTAAGGGAGGGTGAGGGAAAACAAAATTCGGTAAGACCAAATCAATATGTCGAATTTCTCCTTGTAAGCGGATTTATTATTTACCCAAGAGAAATGAACAGAGGGAGAAACAGGAAGATCAATTGTTTTTAACCTGTCAGTAGAGTTGACCTCACCTATGTTTCTAACCTAGCTGTTGTTTTCAGAGGTGGTGGTGTGGACACAGCTTCAAGTGTGCCTGGAGGGGGAACGAGGCTAGCAGGATAGCAGGCCTCTCACGTAATGCACTCTGTGTCAGGCATATGCAGCTGTTACACGGATACTTCTGGTAGTAAATTGTTCTGTGTCCTTGTCTAATCCTGCATTAAAGCTGTTATTGCTGATATCCTGGGCAACTATGGCAGCACAGAGCTCAAGACCAACCTGCGAAACAGGACAGGTATTTGGGCACCTGGGCTTTACATCAGCCCACGTGTCCACTGCTTAATGGACAGGAAAGCTGAGCGAGTCACATTAAAACCAGCACTACACAGCAGACACAGCCTATGAAAGCAAGAGCATGAGCACTAGAATTCATGGTGGGAGTAACTCCAGGGCTCTCAGAGTAACACATGCTGTAAGGATGGCTTTGGCTTTGCATATTTATGCTATTTCGAGCTGCAGAGTATGGTTTCTTTGGTGTAACTGACTCCCCCAGCCTCAAATTATTTCTAGTTATTTTCATAGGTTATAATATTTAAAATTTTCACCACTGATGTCTTGTGCCTTCTGAACCATGATCACACAGCCTTAAAAAACAAAAGGAGCAATCATGGTTAAACATCTGTGGAAGCATAGTCAGGGAATCACATAAGCTCTCCGCACCCTTCCACACTATCTTTCTACCTGACACTGCAGTGTCATTTTATTCCCGAGGCCCACAGAGGAAATAGGACATACTATCAGGTTGCGCTTCTAGCTGAAAGAAAGAGTATAAAAGGCTTCCACAACAGAAAGATGTGGTCAAATCTTTTGGGTTCCTTCCAGCACCACAGTCTCCTTCAATAAAGATGATGGACATGATCACAGAGAATACAGGACGGATGAGGATAGCAGTGTATCATGTTCTGGCTGCTGCCCACTGCTTTGCTCCCATGAGTGGGCTGGAAAGGGGGAAGATGAGAAGAGCTATGTTTGATTTTATGCTCTCTCATCAGTGGAGGAACCCCAGCTGGGAAGCTACAGGCGGCGCAAAACAAAGAGGACCAGAGAACCTGGTCCTTATGCAAATATTTAAAAATATGCATGCTGTTACCATAGGAAAGAATACCCTGCGGTTGAGAAGTGGAGGAAAGTATTTTAAGGCATACTGTGAACAGTAAACAAAAGTAGGCTTTCTGCCAGAAAAAAAAAGAGATAGTGTGATGTTCTAGATTCTTGGTTAAACCTTACCATAAAGAACTGTACTTCTCACCACCCTGCATTGCAAGCAATATTGAGTTCTATGGTATTTTTCTACAATAAAGATACTTACTGTAAATCTGTGCAGTGAAGAAACTTTAAATGCATGGTCTGAAAAGCAAACCAAAGTGCTTCAAAAAAGAAGACATCTGAGATCTACTTTTGCTGTACAGGAGCATTTCTAGTAAATCACATCTCACTACTGATTAAAGTTCCGCCATCTGGAGTTCACCGAAGTCGCATCTGGCATTCAAACAATTTTAGGAAATACGCTGGAACCATAATAATAAAAACAAACCTCCTGGTTTTAAACAGGCAGTTTCTACAGCTGATTTTTTAAGAGATATGTGCCAGTTCAAACAGGCGGCTTGGCACACAAGCAATGATGCCTGGTGAAATTCTATGGCTTACTTTGCACTGGAGTTCCACTGGCTGAATATAATTCTTCCTTCTGGCTTTAAAACCCTGGCTAAAAAAGCCTCACCTAACTGAGGTTCTTTAAGTACATAATCAGCCCAGGAACCTTCTATTGTCCATGTCCACAGGCACCTCCAGAGCATGACTGAAGCCCATTAAGGCATGAATTATCTTTGAGAGTGCCTACTTACCATTCTCTACTGAATAGAGAGACTGCACGACTAAATTATTTACAGTTAAGCAGAATGCTTTTGAGTCTATGACTATGCATACTGTATCACTTAATCTTAATTAAGCACTGCTCAATCTATTGCATTAGGATCCTTTCTATATCTCTGCTATTTATGATCAATAGCACAGACTGCTGACTAGTAAGACTGGGATCAAAAAAATTCTGGATGCTAAACCTTCTGAAGGATGTAGGTACCTGATGTTCCCAGGTGCATACAATGCTGCCCAACATCATTTTAGGGCATCTGAAGGTCTTCTTCCACACATCTCCAAGACTTTCTCAGTCTTGGCAATGCTAACTAACTCAGAAGATGCTTCTGGCTAATGAGACTGAACAGAATCCTCAAAGCAGATTTTTACCCACCTGATGAGGTCAGAGATGCTCTGAATATGACAAATTGTAGACATGGAAAACAAAATACGGCCATCACTTACATGTTACAGGACAGCAATAAAAGGAAGAAATATGAGTTCTGCCCTTTCTTTCTTTTAAATAATAGATTAGCGGTGAAAGCCACCATAGAGAAAAAACATGAGACTACTCTGGGTGGTAAATCCCTTTTTCTGGAACTAGATGCAGCCAGGTAGGTGAGACTTAAATGAATTAAGTGCAAATAGTCTATTTTTATTCAGAGGCTTTTGTTATTCAGATTTATTTCATTACAAGAGCAGATGCCTGGTTCTGACATTGTAATAACTGACAAAAAACATGCATAAAAAATGTATTTTACAAAGTTATCTTCCTTCCATAGTCCTGTTCTTCAGCAGTCTTCCCAAAAAAGTGTCCTGTACAATACGTGCTGACTTTTAAATGAGTTTCTTTCACAATTCATTATTTCTGTGTTCCCTAACCTCCCTTTGTTAACACAATTGTACATTGACATGTCAGTGATCCATGAATTAAACTGACAGAGATCAGAGTGGTACCAGTTCTACTGGCTGGAATGTATCTGTCCTACCGAAGATGCCAGTTGTGAATATGCAATTTGATGTTTATAAGCAAACTCCCAATGTTTCATAAATAAGCACTTTTCCTCCACACTAATCTGAATAAATATGTTCACAAGCCCAGTATATTTACAAATACTTTGAGAAAATCCCAGTGTCAGCTGGACTGAACTTCAGTGAGGTCTTATGCTTTCAGATGTCACCTTATACAAGGGTACATTCTGGAACTTCACAACAGCCATCAAGAGCTACATGTATTTGAATAATAGCAAGAAAAGTTCTGCTTCTGTATTTTAGGTGGAATGTATAATAGTATATTAATAGCCTTAAAATAAAATAGGAAAATTATATTTTTTGTGAGCCTTCAGTCAATTGTTTGTATTTTCTTCTAATAATACTATCACAGACCATTTGTGGTGGCTTGGATGTGACACTGAATGTGTGCAATGATTTTTTCTTCCTTGTGATTTTTCTTTCAGTCAGTCTTTCTTTTCTACAGCTTTAACCTTTCCTCTTTCTCTTTTTATATTTTCCCTAATAAATGCACCCTTTCATTGTGAAGTGGCACACATTTTGTGACTCTGTTTACCCTGAAGGACATAGAAGTACTCTGCACAATTCAACTGCTTAGCACATTGTAAGCAGGCAGCCAGAGTCACCCAGCTTTTACCACCCTTGGGTTAAAAATTACCATAGCATTTAACAATACACAAACTTCAGGGTCTCTTTTTAAAGTTGAGGTCAGCAGCTTGTGTGCAGGATTTGCCCTGTGCTCTGGATGATATGTCTAGCTGAGCTTATGCAGATGTAATTACCCAATGCAGATGCAATCACCCAAACTGGAATTTTGCCAGGACACAAGGATCAACACGTTTGTGAAATGTGCCATGAAGTCATTCACGAAAAGTAGTTGGAAGCTCACTTTTTAAAAGTGTCACCCTAAAGGCAAAAGAAACAGAACTGCTGGAAATCATGGCACCTCCTCGAAGATTTTCCAGCACCAGCCATGCCCTGGTCTCGCTTGTGAGGGGGTCTCTCCCTCACGACTGGGAGTGCAGAGGAACACACTGTGCTACAACCCTGGCTTCCTTCTGTGAGCGGTTTCCTCGCACAGGGAGGAAAGAGTCTTAACTCTTCATATTTTTTTAATAAAAGGTTTTCCTCTACCTCTTATTCCATTGCAAACTTCCGGAAATAAAAAGCACGTTTAAACTTCTCCAGTTTCATTTTTCTACGTTTTGTGTTTCTTTTCTTCTGATCTTTTTACTTTCATCTGCTGACTTTATTATACCAATTTGGCTGCCACAGATGTTTTTTTCCCCTTTTCTTTTCATGGATATGGCAGTGAAATGACTGCTTCTGGCCTTCTGCCCACAGCCGCTACTTTTTAGTGTCTCCTTTCCCCCTTACCATCTCTTTAAGTGACACTACGAAATGAATCTTACAAACACTATGACATACTGACAACTCTTTTTCAGCAGACTGAGTTCCCGCTCGCTACTGAAAGTAGTATCCCAAGCCATCTCATCAGCCAAGGCAAATTGTCACATCTTCAATAATTTTCCTGAAATCAGCAGAGCTTCAACAGTTTAATTCAGCTGGATAAATGGACTGCTGAACTCCCAAAGTACAGCCAGAGACTAAGACTGGGTTTTTCGATAACTTCAGCAGCAGCAACAAAAACATAAGCTCACCCTAAGTTTCCTCCTCACCACACTTTAGAATTTTCCCATGGATATTTCTCCACATCAGACTCTGGCTGGCACCAACCGGAGTCGCTTTCTTGTCTTTCAGGCTTAGTGAATTAATGGCAGCTAACTTGCCTTGCTGCAGCACGTCAGCGGGACTCAGCAGCACTTCCCTGCTATATTTCAGAAATCTCCCTTGTGTGACCAGGGTTTGCAAGAGAGGTTTGTGACAAAAACTTCCAGCGTCTTGCAGCTACAGGCAGCCATCAGCTCTGCAGCGTGGCTGGCACGGGACTAGAGCAAGGTATAATGCAGGACCCCAATGCAGACTGCTGCCAGCTCCTGTGTCTCCATCTCCCTCACCTTTGTAGCATGGAGTTGGACCCCCTTAAGAGGGGACATTTGATAGCAGCAGCTGGTCAGCCCTTGCCACTGGGCTTTAAGAGTTGGAAAGCTCCGTGTTGGGAGAGGACACGGGAAGAGCTCTGTGATGTTACTCCTGCTCAGCGCTGCAAGGTTTGAACAGAGAAATGCAAGTATCAACATTTCAAAGTGTTTTCCCTGTTTCTCTACAAACTCTACGTTGTTGAAAATGGTCAAAACTAAAGGGAAAAAGTAAAGACAAATTTGGCAAATCTCTCCATTGCACACTGTTGTAGGATGTCTTCTACACAATTGGACAGCTGTTACCTAGCAGAGCAGACAGTACTCCATGCACCCTGCATAACTTAAACAGCAGGCCAAAATCACAGCCATATGTCACGTCTATTACTTGTTAATTCAAAGGATTCCTTTTTCCTTTAGGTTCCCTCCAGCTCTAAATGCAGTTGCATGTTCAAATACAAAGCTTCCTGACCCTTAGAATTCTGAGGGACTAAAATCTGTGTTGCTGGTTCTAGTTTAACCTCAGAAGGAGCTGGGCCACTGAGTGAAGAATCATGTATTGCCCATAAGTAGAGCCCTTCTGAACAGTATAATGTAGACATTATATATACTACCTCTCCCTTGTGAATTTCCAGGTGTTTCTCAGATTTCACAGGTAGGAACATCGAAAATCCAGATGGTAATGTTTTCCCTGAGATCATGTCAGTGACTACAGAGATATTTCCTGACCCCCACCCTAATTGCCATATAAAAAAAATCATAGCTACAAATCATAGTCGAAGCCCTACTGCTTTTCCTTCCACTATTACGCTTTCTCTGTAACGTAACATTTTGGTCTTGTTCCCTTTCTACATATGACCTTCAAGTCCTTCCAAAGTTGTATGCTTCGTGGCCAATTCCATGTAGTTATTGTTGATTTTAACAAGCAGATTGCTACACATTTGGCTGACCACAAGCTACGGTAAATTTAGTTTTGTACTGTTTTCATTAATTGCTTTCAGATCTACTAAGTCTTCTTGTCATATGGAAGGATAAAATAGAGATAAGGGCTACAGCTGTGTTCTATTTCTTGGTTTGTAAGACCAGCATTAGAGTTGGTTTACAATCCTTTATAGTGCTGTTCACTTGTGGACTACTCTACTGCCCAAGCTTGCTACTGACTTCAGTGCTTTCAACTTCTACAGACACAGTCAAGAAATTCTTGGAATCAATAATATGAAAAAGGAAATTATAAGGTTTGTTTGTGAAAATGTTGTGAACAATATGCTTGCTTCTATGAAGCTGCAACTGAGACAAAAGGGTGTTGAGGAAAAAGACCAATCACATAAATCTCCGTCAAAATCTTCCTATTTGAAAAGTGGCAGTTACATTTTTGCTTGGCTCACCTGAAGTGGAAAGTCACAAGGAAGAAGGGAGATGAATCCTTCCTTGTACCTGAAAATGACAGTAAAAAGAAAGGGAAAGGTGCTCAAAAGGAAAGAAGGAATTGATAAGCTCTTCAGCTCTGGAAAAATAACCTAAAAACCATGGTTGGACAGAATGATGTGACAGGTCTGGATGTGAAGCCGTCACTCAGGACATTTAGCCAGGAACAATCCCATACAGCAAATCTGATTGCAAGGCAACTCCTTGCAAATCATGGCTCAGTTGGGTTATTCTCATTTTCTTACCAGTAATATGTTGCTGCGATTGCCACCAGCCAGTGGGATGAACAACTTATAACTCTGTGTTCTTCACATGAAGCAGCTGTAGGTCCTTCCTCACGATGGCACTTATGAGCCAGTGTGTCCTGATTGATATTCTGTGTCTTGTGAGAAGTGGTGACACAGAAGCAGCAGGGTGCTTATTGCTCTTGTCTGCTGAAAATCCTGATCTGGGATCAGAAAAGCGTATTATGAACCAAACAGACTGTTTTGAAATTGGGATATATTGCTTGATCGGTTCTTTCATAAAGAAATACATTGAAGATCATTTTCTTTTTTACCTAAGTAATCTAAGCAAGTTATTAGTGGACCGTTATTTCCTTTTTATCATCTCACTCTGTTTTTCATTAATGAGATTTCCAACAGCACCTTAATTCACCTTTTTGCTTGGTACCCTTCTCTTGCTTCAGCTTCTTCATTAGAGACAACTATTCTGTATTTGTAGAGACTACACCTTTATTTTTCTCCTAGTCAGATAATGACTGTAATCTAACATCTATACTCACCCTTCCTCATCAAAGATGATAAATGTTCCTTGGTGTTAAGTATTGGTGAAAGCTGAAAAGGCTTCCATTAGATCTTCAATCTATGGCAATCATTTATGTGACAAAACAGAAACCTCACAGTAAACCAAGGATTTCCTAGCCAGGAGCCTTAAACATTCTAGGATGAACACAGATGGTTACTGTACAGTTCCCAGGATCTCAGGAGGAAAACCAGTGTGATACAAGGATAATTCAATAATTTTCAAGCTTCTCAAGCACTTTGGGAATCCCTGTATGTCACTAAATGTCTCCCACACTAGTTTTTACTTTCATTAAATGTTTTAGAGTTGAAAAACATAAAGAGCTACCACATGATCCAGTTCAGAATGGTCTAGACATATATCCTTGTTAGAAAACAACACAGAGGTTAGTTTGAAAGGATCCTGTTGATACTTACATAGCTCGGCTCAATTTTGTAAAATGTTATAAAGATCTGGCTGGAGAATTAATGTGTGATTAATGTCTCAGCTGTGTGCCATTGGCCTTCTCTTGATAGCAGCTAGTGAACATTTTGCATTTATTTCAAATGGCAACAAATTCTACTTTTAGGGAACAGTATATTTGCTATTCAGTTCCAAGGAGTTGTATCATAGAACACCATGAACCCAGTGATAAAATGTGAACTCACTAATTTCTTTGATGCAAAAAGAACTCTATGCTTACAGATAACATAAATATGTTTTCTCTTCTGTATGTGAGCACTTCTGTTTCTAATCTACATACTATACTCAAAGACATATCACTATAATTCTACTGTTAACACAAACTACATTTCCATTAGTGTTTTGGTGCTTCAGGTCACTTCATTCTTAAGCAAATTAGTGCTTTCTAAACCAATTTCTCTCCAACCATTTGTAACAGATTGCATGGGCTTCATGAGGTCCTGCTTATTTGAGTTTTCCATGGGAACTTACAGCAAGACACAGTAAAACAGCGAAGGACAAACTATAAGGAACGGCTCTAGACGGATATAAACAGGTAGGAATTGGTAAACCCATTAGTCTTTTCCTTTGCAATTTACGTATGCCATCTCCTGCTCCTTTCGCTCAGTGATATTTGTTTTCTTGTGCAGTGCAGCAGACAACCTTTTGCTTTGTTTCCTGTGTATCTGTGCACATTAAGTATCACCTGAAATTTCTGGGTTGGAATCAATCTCAGGTTTCAAAGGAAGTCTTAAACAAATTTGCTGTATTCTGTGTGGTGACGAATAGCGTCCTGGAAAACCTTGCAGTTTAATTACTATTATTCCTCTACCAAGAAACTGTATGTTTACTGAAAATTGAGCTCAGTTTCTCTCAAAGTTCTTCCTGCCTGTTTGAGTCTTGAAATAGATTTGCTGAAAGATTTGTAAGCCTGGTTTTCAGTGAAACATCCAGTCTAAGGAGTTTTCAGCTTTATTTGATTCTTCACAGCTCTAATGACTGTGCATGGTTAGAGAAAGTATTTGTTAAACCTCTAGTATCACCAAAACACCATTTAAAAATGTTTTTTTCAAAAGTAAACCAGTTTAATTCCACAGAGAGTGACTCCAGGTCTGCACTTGCATCAGTAGCAGTCCTGGGTAGTCACTCTGACAAACGGCACATAGAAAAGCAGAAATTAAGTCAATGGTCCTTTGGTTATTAAGGCTTACAAGTTGATTACAAGTTCATGATGACACAGCCCACCTCGTTTAACACTGACACTTCTTGAACTTTTTAAAAATTTAGTGTCCAAGAAAGGAAAAACAGAAAAAAGAAGAAATCTGGTGGACCCAGTCTGTCATTGAGATGAAGCTTCTTTTCTTTTCCTTGTCAAGGAAATCTGATGGTGCTGGGTCATAAGCATCTAGGATTTGGAGGGGCTGTTGGTTTCCTTCTACTCTCATACATCAGAAATGCAAGTGATGATGCTGAGACCACCACTCTTGGTGGTTTTAGGAAAGGATTGGAGTCCCAACAATTTTTCAGAGGCCTTTTGTCCTCTTTCTTTCTAGTATCTGCAAAAACAAGAAACAACTTCCAAGTGGGGATTTTACCATTCAAGTAGTCTCCTATCAGGGCAGTCAAATGACTAGGAAGACAAAATTGAAGGATTTTTTCCTTTTCTACAGAAAACTCTACCACTTCTGTAAGGGATTCAGCTCTGCCTTTAGTTTGTACCATTTTTCTCTTCCAGCGTATAATCCAAGGATTTATTCTTAGCAACTCTATTTTTTATTTTTTTAACCAATAAGCTGTGATTTCCTGATAGCAACAGGAAAAAAAAAATCCATTGAAGTGAAAGAATAATGCAGTCTGAGAACCACAAAAAAGAGCATCTAGATGAGCAGTGATAAAAATCAGACATGTACATATTAATATTTTGACAACAGAAAAAGAACAGAGAATGCGATAAGACTTCTTAAAAAAACCGAGAAGTTATCTAATTGCTTATTTTACCTAGAGGTAGAACAATCTATTTCTAGCTATCACATAGTAATGAGAAGTCATTATCTTGAACTCTTCTTTAATTAACATCAATCCTGATTAGTCAGAATATATTAGGCTTTTTGTCTGTTACCATAGTAGTAGAATCTCCAGTAAAGGAGGTATTCAATCAGACATTATCATTTGCACACCACTTCCATGTAATTATTATTTTACCATGTTTCATAGATTTTTTTTTCCATTTTTTGAAGGGTGAAATCTATTATTGGTCAACCCTTTCTTCCCCAGAACAGATCCTGATATGCCAAGTTTTTGCGAGTTGTAGGTGAGTGTGATGGCCTAGAAAATGTTGATAGATGTTAACAAAATTGGTGCCAGAAGCCCAGTGTTCAGAATACCTGTAGTTTTCTTGTCCTGTGCTGAACCCTGAGGTTCTCTAACTTGTTAATATTGAAATTTCAGATTACAGAAAGTACATAAAAGTAAAGCTGTTTAAGCAGTATGAACTATTGACTGTTCAGAGAAATGAACAATTTGCTTCCACACTGACTCAGCATCACAATACATTTGGATGCACCTGTAATCACAGATGGAGCACAGGGTAAGGTCTAGATGAGTCAGTTGTAGGAGCAATGTAGGAAACAAAACCATACAAACAGTTCTTCATTTTGCCTGACTTTTTCCCTGCTGGCATATCTACCCATACTCTTTCATTTGTTGATTCTTACCTTTGTGTTTATTAATGAGTGCTGTAAGTTTCTGTAGAAAGTGGCAACTTCAGAATAGCTTCCTGAAACTATCTGGTGAACATTAACAGGGAATAACATCTTTGCCAGAGAATTCTACAGGCAGGTCAAAAATCATTATGAATAAGAATATTTTTTTCTCTATTCTGTGAAGTTCCACAGGCATTTAGAGTAATGTCAATTGAACTATATCACATTTCTGTATAACACAATTGATTTCATCCAGAATGAACAAAAAAGCGCTCCAGACCTAGTGTTACTACGCTGCTACTGCACCAACCTCTGCGGTGCTTCATGGGAGTATTGTCCCTGAGCAGGACGACAGCTGAGCAGTTCTGAGGGAGGCTGAGGGAAATTCAGGTTCTCTGTTTGAGAGACACGGTGTCAGAGAGCCAAACCACACTGAGTACCCACCTGGGCTGTAAATGCTGTGGGTCTTGGATGCCTTCCAGCTGGGATGGGCTTGCATAAAGCACAGCCCATCCAGTGGCATTCTGGCACATGGCATCTTGCGCTTTCCCTAATTAATGGCCAAGCAGCGGGACAGCTTGCCTCTCCTAAAAACAGAAGGGTTTTGAGTTGCTCTGGTCAGGTATTCTGTGCTGGCAATAATTCTGCAAAGGTTGCTATGCTTATTTTGGCTACATTTTCTTCTTCAGGGTATTATTGCCCAGGAGACCATGTAGATAAGACACTGACACTGGCTTTCTGCCACTTAGGGATTCCTCTTCATCTAATCATAAACCAAGTGCCCATTCATGCAGACTTTTGACAGCTGCACAGTCTATGGGTCAGTTTTATCACTAAACAACCAGATGTGGAAGAGAGCTACACTTTGGTAAAAATAACTATCCCCTGCATAAGAATCAATGCTTCACTTCAAGTTACAGACACAGATTAAGGGCACTTCAAAAGTATCCCCTTAGCTACATGCACACTAGTTTTGCAGGAAGAAAACCCACAAGCATATTCCCAGCTATCATAGGACAGACACTTCAGCTTTACTACATTTCCAAGCAAGGAATAAGCGACTCAGTCAAAGAGGAATTACAAAACTAAAACCTCTTGAAGCGCTTTGAAAATTGAGACAGACACAAGTCTCTAGTGAGCTTAATGAAGTATCAGAGTAAAAAGTGATTTAGCTTCCTAAAAACAGTGCGTTTGTTTTCTATTTAAAGTAGGAAATCAAAGGCATGCCTTTAAATATTTTATTCTGTGAGGCAGCCAAAAAAGGGTTTGCTTTCAAGCCTGAATAGTGAATATGGAGATAAAGTAGCACTTTTGAGAGCCTTTCATATGACTTTCTCCTCGGTTGAGACAGTTGAAATATGGAAGTATAGTGTTGCCACACTCCTTCAGGAGGAAAAGGAAAGGCTCTAAAATTACTCCAGTGTTTTGTGATGTGATTCAAGAACACAGCACTAGATAAATTTTCAGTTTAACTGAAGGATTAAAGAATGCGGTACAGTCAGAATGAATATTTTGCTTCCTTCATTTTCTATATGTAAATACATGAGCGGTCCTGCTTCAGCAATTAAATAAAAATAATACCCATCTGTTTTTTTGAACTTGGAGTGACAGCTCTTAGTAAATCAATTACAAATGTTCCAACCAATATAACTGTAACACAGCCTGAAGTAGGAAAAGCTAGAATTGCGCTTGTCCTTATTCAATATTAGAGTGTCCAGCATTTAGATGGTTCTGGTTTCCAACAAATCAATCAAGCTCCCTCTCTCAGCTCCCCGTTTACCTTCACCCTGCTCTCAATTAACACCTCATTATTTGTTGAACATCACTTTTAGCGCCTTGGTATACTTGCATTATTTCCTAGTTTTATTTGAACTGCAAACACAGCCATGGAAAATCCCGATTAAAAAATCAACAGAAAGTGGAAATACTGAGACAAATGTGTTTGCCATTTGCCTCCTCATTATTTGTGTTTGGGTTTCCAGTGAGATGCGGATATTAAATCCGAGGTAGCGCAGAACAACAGAAGGGATCCTAGTCTGTCAGCCTACATGGCTGCTTGGAGACGAACTCTTTCCACATATTAACACTCACATTAGCTGAGACAGGCTTTTTCCTCTGAGGAATGACAAGCACAAAAAAAAAAAATGCCCAAAACCCAAACCCCAAAACAAACAACTAGCGATGAAAAAAGTACCTTCAGACTCAGTGCACACTGAAACTAAATGCTCTGAATTCTCCACTGACTGTTGGTTCTCTCTAGCACAGCTGAACATGTATGCCATTGTGTCAATGAATATTTGGTAAAATTTGCAGAAAATAGTGTCAGAGGTGGCTGTATTGAACAAATCTAATGACTTCATTAGCAGCAGTCAGTCCTTCTCATCTGACAGCTGTCCTCTGCAGAGCCTCATGTAGCAAATCACTGCTTCCATGCAGAACTGCAGTTAGTGAAGGCTGGCTTTTCTTATAGTGCAAGCAGATACATTTGTCATCTGCCCCATGCTACAGCCCAACCCACTCTCTCTAGACAGACTTGCCTGTTATTTGTGTTTAACCTTTTAAAAAAGAAACAAACAGGAGAGGAAGTCAAAGCCAGTAAATGCGTA
>Ga0181612_130355_pt1 | contig 43964 bp, 23 predicted proteins | sample HoacroProtozoa21_FD_119630 | JGI IMG/M metagenome (GOLD analysis project Ga0181612, IMG submission 119630) | Hoatzin crop microbial communities from Cojedes, Venezuel. Combined Assembly of Gp0051906, Gp0051904, Gp0051908
AAAAAGGCTATCCCCCCTGACAATGAGTATTTTTCTTCTGGGAAGGGGGAAAAAAAAAAAAAAAAAAAAAAAATCAAGGAGATCATTCACAGTGGTTACTACTTCACAAGACAGGTTTGCCATCCTTGCATTTCAGCTATGGCTTTTTAATATTTATCACTCTGGTATTTACTTCATGAGAAATTCCTCTACCCATTCCTGTTCTTTTATAAAGGATGCATGCAAAAGGAGCACTAGAGAGGCAGTAGTTTAAATAGACAGCTGAAGCTCATGGTGCCTTTTGGGAGGGCTACAAGAAAGCATGGGATCCACGGGATGGTTTCTCAGCCCAAAGCTATCAGATAGTTGGCCAGCAAAAGATCACAAACCATTCCCAGTCCCACCTTCACCTTCCTAAAGCTGGTACAAAAGCATTAAGACAAAAGGCAAAAGGGAGCCTCCTGAGGTCAGCCGACTTTTCATCATCCTTTGGTTTTAAACAGAAAAAGCACTACAACAACACTGCCCAAGGTAGCTCCTGTTCCTAAAGCAACGTTCTACAAATGATTTTGTGGGAGCAAGGAGAATGCTGCATATTAGGAAAGCTGCCTTACTGATTTCAGCATAAACTGTGCTAATTGGCCATACAGGTTCCTCAATTAAATCCCATATCAAGCCTGTTTAAGAAGGCCAGGGTAGCTCACGAAGGTAGAGTTGGGGAGGGTTTTTCAAGCGGAATGAAAATAGATAAGATTCTTATGAAAAAAAATCCCAAACACAACCATAAAAAAAACCACAAAAAAACAAAACAACAGAATACACCTTAGGGATATGTTGTTTCAAGGAAATGAAATTGCTGTAACACAAGGTGGGAGAACGGCTCATCAGGTATACTTCTGGATCACGTATTCTTCACACACTGACAGAGTGTGAAAATGACCTCTAAAAGAGCTCCACACGGTGATGAATGAGGCCAAGGCCTTGGGAATGTCTAGCATCAAGTATTCACATAAGCGAGGATAAAAATGCTCAAGGCAGCAAGCACTTATGGAAGTAGCCAAAAAGACACCAGACATTCAGAAAATTGACTCAGATGGAACATAAAATGCCCTTAAGAGACACAACTGAAGTGCAGCTGAAACCCTGTCCAGCAAAGACAGGCTACAGGCAGCTGCAGATGGACGACAGCAACATCAGCGGAGGGCTGCAGTTACCTACTGCCAATTTTGCAGAACATGCTTTCACAGGCAGTTTTCCTCAGCAGTAAGCACAAATCGCAGAGCTTAACACAGCTACCTGGGACTGCGCTGCCCAGGCACGTGAGGGGAAAACAGCACAGCTTTCCAGTAAAGATTGCTGTTAAAGGATACAGACTACAACAAAAGGGAGCTGTGGTAACAGAATATTAAGTTAGATAGAACCAGCAAGGGCAGCTGAGACAAAGCCAAAAAGACAGCAGATCATTAAGGCTTAAAGAGACCTTCTGTAGCTTCCCATTGCTTCATGTCCCTGTAGTTTGTTAATGTCAAAGCACATTAAAAATATGCTGTCAAAGAGATCAATAAAAAAGTGGATTGCTCAAAAACATCAGCATTGTTTTGGGGAGGGGCATGAAAATCTAATTTTTAAGAGAGTATACAAGTATGAAAAAGATATGCAAGTGCTGATGTTCTGAGGAAGCTGTGGCAATCACAGAGAAATATGCAAAGGCTACAAACACTACAGAAAAAATCATCTTTTTAAAGGTGAATCAGTAACAGTGACAATGAATGGGTAAAAGGCTGAACCTGAAAGGACTGAAGAAGATTGCAAAGGCATTCCCCAACACTACAGATCTATTAAAACCAGCCAAATGATCTGAGAAAAGAAAATGCTCATGGCAGCATCATCCCCAAAAGGTCATAAAAATACATTACAGGAGATCATAGGCATGCAGAAAATACATGCTTTTGAAAACCACATATGCATTAAACTGAGGGAAGTACTAAAGCCCAAACTTCAAAACACACAAGAGCTCCTCAAATCCATCAATAACAATAGCTTAAATTACTGTGGGTAGTTAAAAAATAAAATCCAGCAGGTTTCTTACACAGAACACTACTGATGCAGCACAATACTGTCTTCTGAATGAACCACAAAAGTTCAGATTTATTTAGAAAAGGTTCTAAAAAAATTGAAGAGTGAGCGAAAGCACAACTTCAGTTCCTCAGTGATGTTACTTTAGGATCCTGGGCAAGACAGAAAAGGCTTTCCATTCCAAACTTATTTTCAAAATTCATTTTCCAAACAGCCCAAGCTTAACCGGTCACTTGACCACCTTCAATTTTTGTGCCAGAGGCAGGCGCAGTTTTGAGAGGCACACAATTGACATCCAGCTAGAATTAAATGGTAGACAGCCTCTCATGTATGTAACAGGTAAGATCTACTAGAGTACTAGTTAATATATCCGCACATATTTTTATATTCCTGCTGATACCCCAAGCCCACAAGTTTTCATATTGCTATGAAGAGTGTCAGCAAGGAGCAGGTTCCAGGCACAAGAACACCAGTAACTGATCATTACAGATTTGTTATGATCGGATTACAGATTACAGCCTCTACGTTCTACAGCTAGGGAAAAAAAGCCCCCATAAAAAACTTATTTCTGGTTTTAGGTATACCAGAAAAGGTATTTCACTTCTACTTCAGAGGATGAACATAGTGAATCAGCTATTTATTTAGAGCTTACCAGAACATAAGCCAATTATTCAGAACAAATCCTCGTGAATCAACGAAAGAGAAAGTCAGATGTGCTTACTCAGTCAGCATGGGAGGTAACAGGGAAAGTCCAGGTGCAGAAGGTAGCCTACATCATTGATATATAGTTACCATTTCCATTTTTGCTCCTCTTCTTTTTTTGGCTTCTTTCTCTTGTCCGCTTCAGGGACTTTCTTATCTTTACTCTTAACTTTCTTTGCTTTGCTGTCCTGCAAAATGAGTAAGAATCTGTTAGAACAAGCTACTGTATTCCCCTCCTCCCTGAAAAGACGTTTTAAAACTAAAAGACTGTCTCTTGGGGTACATAAGTTTGACCACAAACAACTGAATTCCTGCAGCCTCGCTACATAAATGCGCTCTTAGATCATCCTATTAAGTCAAAGTGTGCTGATGGTCCCACTTAAGTTTTAAGACAAATTCTTTTACTTTACACTTGGGACATGCTAAGTGCACACACAGCCAGTTATTCTGCCACACCTGATAAGCGGCAAGTCTGGGCCATAGTAATGTGATTGCTTAGTTATAGAAACACCTCCTTGGCCTGCACTAGTGTGTTTAGTCTGGCAAATGCTACAGAGCACACTCACACCACTGTGAGGCTGCTTCTGGGAAGATACTGGTATTTGCTCACTATGGAGACACTTTCACTGAAGGGAAGCATTAACCACGTTGCCAGGAGGTGCTTGCAACATACACCTCACAAGGGTATCTCTGCTAGATGGAGTGTAGCTCATTAGTCTCAAATCACGGCTAACCCCTCTTCGCCAAGTCCCTCTCCAAAGACATTTCCACCCTAGGTGCCATCTACAAGCTTTAAGAGTCTTTCTAGCAGCTAATTTCAGTTTCATCTCCTCTGCTTTTCAACAGTGCTACATCATCTGTGCAATTACCAGATGTTGTTGATAAGGCTCCTCTACCCTCTGCACGCTACTTCACAAAATGACTATGAATTGCCTGGAACAGGCTGGAAGTTCACGTCCTGTAGGCATCTTCTCCATCCATTGTTTTAAGAGTAGGAGAGAAAGTTTTCCTGACTTTTTATACATGATGGTTCAGGTAAGTCAACCTGCACCATAGGTGGGGATCTACCACATGTAGCTTTGTCCCAGCCCGGCCCCTGCATCAGATTCCCCTTGCTCTACATAATTCAATACCAAATTGTGAGCCTTGCTTTTCTTGATCATAGAAATAAACTTGTCTTTCACATTACCTCTTCTTCCTCTAGCTTCCTTTTCTTTGCTTTCTTGATGTCTTCTGTTTTGATTTTCTTGGGTTTGTACTCCGCACTGTAGGAACAAAGAGACTAGATGATGAAAACAATCAATTTTTCAGTACAAAAAACAAAGAGGAGTCATATACATACAACGTCTGTGTGCACAAGTTCATAATATTTCTGGCATATTTCATTTCTAAAGAATATAATTTTATGCCCCACTCTCCCAGTCCAGCAAAACAGCCTACAAAACCCTAAAACCCAGAAGCTGTTACTGTGAATACCTCTCCCCAAGTTTCAGACTGCTGAAGCAAAAATCTTCCTGGAAGAACTGATTCAAAATTATTAGCGGCCACCCAGTGATTACATCAGATGGGATAAATGAGCAAAAGCTTAGTGGCATGTTCTATCCCCAACTCCTTTTCCAGTCACCAGTCTGGGATCTGCCCACAAGGCTCGCTTTTTGCACCCCCCACTAGTTGTAACAATACCAAAATTGACAACTGGCAAATTCTTAATCTTTCCATTGCAGACATGAGATGGGAGGTCACAAAAACTTAACAGAAGGCAGCAAGTGATTACGCAAAAGAAAAGATGTCACACCCATTGCTCTCAGAAGCTGCGAAATACCACATAGGGACAGAATGCCAGTATGGTTAAACCCTTCCAACCCTTTAACTCCAGACTGCTGGAAAGGTGACGCTATCTAAAGAGCTGGATGCACATGGATGGTGACAGATCACAGCACGATGTAACCATGCTCTTATTATACTGGGGTAGGTTACTATATCAGGCAAACATCATGCGTATTTTTCTTTAGATTTAAGAGACAAAAATCCTCAGTGTAACCCACGACACATTTACACTCCACACGAATCATGCCAAGCAGTGCAGGCAAACCTCCTCCACAGCCCCAAACAGGTTGATTATGCATTTTCTTCCTCTTGTGCAGTCATTTCCTCACCCAACAGAAACCACTGCAGCCACTTCTCTAGCATTAATACCTCACTTGCTCAGATTTATGTCTTCGTCGGTGTCTTTTAGCTACCTATCTTCTGCTTTTCTTCTTTACTAGCACTGCAACATTTCACAGCACCATCTGCAGACGGAGGTAACGTATTTTGCCTTGGACACCACAAACACTATCCTTGCCCTGCTCAGAGAACTTGTAACAGTGTAGGGAGTCTGGTCTCAGACCTCCAGTCACCCATCTGAACAAGTCTGCGCTGACGGCCTGTAACCCCACCTGCACCCTCAATGTTATCTTTTTCAAACCAAAGGCAAACATCCAAGTCACCAGCACCCATGCCACTTACTCATCATCTTCTCGAGGTCTCTTCAGGGGTTTGGAGTCCTCTTTCGGAGACGCGTAAAACCCATCATCATCTGGTTCATCTTTAATACGTGGTGGACTACAAAAAGAAGCAAAGAAAGGCGGTTCTAACTTCAAAGAGGAAGTTTTTTGGAAACCAGCAACAACTCAGTTTTAAGAAATGACCATTTGCAAAATGGGCATGTTTTCCACTCCTGCAGAGTGCTGTCATCCTAAGACCCCAAAAACCTGAAGTGTGTCATTCTCTGAATAGCCACAAGACAGCATAAGGAGAGAGTCTTTCAGTGTCTATGTATCTGCCACTTCTCAAGCAACATCATGATCGACATCCACTGCTTAGATTTCACTCTGTTTGAGGTTTTGCGTAAAAACAGCTGTAGCTTCCAGCACTTTCAAATATACTTAAAACAAAACTTGAAAGACATGCATGTGTGCAGTCAAATAGAGGACATTATTTAGTTTCAACTCAATATTGTTTTTGAGCCTGATAAGAACAAAAAAGATTATAAGCCAAACAAAGATCTGAAAGCTATTCCCCTGAATCTTTTGCCAACTAAATACTGAGGCATGTGAAAAACAGAAAAGGAAAGATTTGGCAAAGCTAAATTGATCAGTCTCTTTTTCACTACCCAAACTACAAGAAGCAAATACTCCTGTCCCTTTCAGCAGACCGCAAATATTAAATTAGGCTCAACATTCTCAGCCATAATGTCCCAAGACACCAGTAATAAGAAAAAAAAAAAAAGAATCTGAGTGCAAGAGAGACTATCCCTTTAAATAAACTTCTTATTTCCAGGTTTCACAGAAGCACTTCACTTATCTTCATAAGGAAAAAGAGGTCTTATGGAGTCTAAAATTACATTTTGAAGCACTTAGTGCTGCTCCACTCAGGTAGAAAAAGTAACAGTGCAATCTTGGGCTTTCCTATTCATATTCAATCAGCAATTTCTGTAACAAACTGACTCAGTTTCCAAGTCAACATGCGGGTTTTGCAATTGGATAGAGTGGGAGAAAAAAGCAGCATTCTGCTTTGGAGATCGCAGTCAGCAAGAGACATTCTGGAGTCTTGTTTTAGTCGGTAACATGCCCATGAAGCAGAACAAGGCAGTTTGCTCCTTCACAGCTGTAAAGCCACTGCAGTGCTGGCAGATGCAACTCAGGGGAAATAGATACATGCTGCTGTAAGAAGCCATTTCTGTGGCACTGCCTGCGATTAACTGAGACACAAGTCTGCAGCATGTAGACAGCTGCAAAACATCTATGGAAAAAGAAGTGTTTGTCCCATTTAATTTATTTTCCCTTCCAGGCAGAAATCTAGATCTACCGTTCATTAAGCTGCTAGGAATTTTATCTAGCCTATTTTAACACTGAAATATTTCGCAACATTTCGTAATAGCGGGAAATAAAGTGTGATTATATTAAAAGTAAGGAGCTGCATGACCAAGCTGAACCTTGACTTGCATTGTTCCCAAGACTGTAACATTGCCCATCCTACCAAGTCTTAAGGAAGAAAATCAAAACCATCTGACCGAGGACATCATCTCTGGTGAATTTGTAAAAGAACATTTCAGCAGGAAAAAAAGAAAATAATTACTTTACTCTTAGCCAGCTTTTGGCCCTGGAGAGGGCACAATTGTGATGGCTCCTCTAGGCTTTCCTTCAACACACAAAAAAATGCTCTTGGACCTAAAAAGGACCCAGTTACTTGACAGGAGAACATCCAATGTCCCTGGTGAGATCAGCACATGCATGCAACTCTGATAAATAGTAGAGGCTAGAAAGAGTTATTACTAAGTGTCTCCTACACCACAAAATACCTAAAACGTCATTGCTCTCTCTTTCCAGAGCATCCCCAAAAGTGCCTGGAGAGGGCGCCTCTTCCCTGTGCCAAGCATAACTCCTTAGTTTGCATTTTTAAATAGGAGTAAGAAAATCAAACAGATGGAGGAACTCAAATCAAGAGGGCATATTCAAAATACGCAAAGAATAACTAACAGGCATGGACTACACAGGTGTCTGCTCCCAAACTCTCTGCGTCCACAGAACATGGTGAGACTGGAAGGATTTTTTTTTTTTTGGAAGTGGATTCATAAAACTGGACACACGACTGAAAGCTTTTCTTGACTTACAAATACGAACACACGCATCCACCATACCACAGGTCTCCAGTAAGTCAAGGGACCGGAATTATCACCTCAAAAATAACCAACGGCTGGATTTAAACAAGTCACAAGAGATCTTCGTTGGTCAACTATTAAGAAAAGGTACTCTTCTATCAATTGCTCTCACTTCAGGTTTTTAATATGACTACTTAGTGATGTCTGATACAACACCGAAGTCCAGGAAGCTCTATTATTAGCAGGACTTTCGTAGAGTAGGATATCTAGGGATTTTCTGAAGGTACTTCTGATTTTACACAAGCATCCTCCTTACTCATCACTCCTCTGCAAAGGCTTTAGGCTGTAGTCACTTACAGAAGAGACACTCAGACGCAATCTGGACTGTCTTTGCAAGGCCCTGTCTCCAGAAGACTGCCTGAAGGATTCCAGTACCAATTTTACAACAGAGGTTCTTTCGACTCCAGCTACCAATGTTTCTATAGTTCAATCTGTCCTTGGCAGAATTCACCTATTTAAACCTTTGACAAACCCAGCATGTGCGGGCAGATACCAGGTATCCAACAGCTCCCATCTCCAGTTACTAGGTAAGTAGATCAATTACCAATTCCCGTAATTGAAAAGAATACATCGTCTGAAGGGGTCAAAAGCATTCCAAGACTTTCCAAGACGAAGTGAGAGGAGTCTAATACTGAGCAGCTAAGAAAAGTCAAACTGCTACTTTTTCATACTGTAGACCTGATATCTTACCTGGAGAAACCATTTTCCTTTTCCTTCTTTATTTTTATATCACCAGAAGATGATTTCATCTGAAAAACATAAAAAAGTAGGTGCTGATTAACAATGCCCAGAGCACCTTAACATTTTTCCAACATGCAACACAGGCAGGGTATTTAACTTGGCAGAAGTAACCAAAGGGCACTATGACTATCTTCAGCCCCTGTAACCCTTAGTGACCCTATATGACACACCAAAAAGGCAACATCTTCTGTATGTCTTCAGTCAACTCACCATTTTCCGGCCCTCCAATTTCATCAATAGATTGGAGTTGAGTGTATAGCTTGTCTTTGCACAGAAAGAATGTACTCTAACAGATTTTTCTCCTTTATCTCTGAATCTAAGCTTGACAAAGTGAAAAATAACAGGGGAAAAAATGTGGAGGCAGTGGACACAGCTCCACCATGGAACTATTTCCATTCACAGTACCTGCAGATGAAGCCCCTGCATGTTCGTATCTAGCACTCCACAAACCAAGCCTCTGGGTCAGCGCTGCGATAATTCTCTCCAGGTTGATAAAAATTTGGAAGTATGAGCTGCATCTAATCCACTGAGTTTGTACCATTCAGTAGTATAAACCAGAACTATCCTCTTGGCTTCCCCACATGAGACACCTACCTTCTCTTCCTTTCTCTTCTCCTTGTCTTTATCTTTGTGTTTGTCTTTGTGTTTCTCTGAGCTGCCATCTTTGTGTTTGGTTTTCTCCTTGTCTTTGTGTTTCTTTTCCGAGGAATCTTTGTGCTCACTACAAGACAAAAGAGTGTGTTTGCAGAGGGGGACACATGAGGATACTTGATCAACACTAGCAACTTCCATCAATAAAGAGTCACAGGTTTTGATGGTTACAAACCCTACAAAATTAGGGATCACCTTAACAGGAAGATCCACCACAGTGTCCCATCACGTCAACCGTTCTCTTCGGGAGGAAGAGGAACAGGAGGGGAACATACCACAAAACCACAGCCGCCAAGCACTCCACTTCAGGAAAACCCCTGTCAGCCTGGATTGCTGAGGAAATCCACAGCTGCTACACTTCAAGCTCAGCACTTTAGGTTGAATTCCCACTGTCTCTGCTTTTCCTCTTTTTCCTAGTCCACATAAGAGGTCACTGGAATAGAGCCACCAGTCCCATCAATGCCCATGTCAGCTTTTGCTCAGACAACAGCTTGTCACTGTAGCAGCTCTCATCTCTGGAACTTAAAGAGAAAACCGCTGATCTCTATCATTCCCACACAGATGGGAAAACCAGAGCAAACAGGGTATGTGATGTCCTTGTGTTTACGCAAAGTCAAACAGAAAAGGCAGGAATAATGCTGCAGTCCTCAGTCGGAGCTGCTTTGTCAACTGTGCCTCACCAGCTCTGCTTGGCCGACATTACCCTGCCATGCAGGACAGGAACTCACCAAAGGTGTTTCCAAGCGAGAATCTGGTCTGCCACTACTCAGAGTCTGGTGCTACGGATAGCGTATTGAGAGTTTCAATACCCAGAATTTTTCATTCACAACAGAAGAAAAAAATGCTGCCAAGGAGAAGAAAATCAACTTTTTTTAATTCCGTGTCTACGTCCTTCTGATTTCTGAGACGTTTGAGTAAATTTGGATCACATTTCTAGTTTTTCTTATCAACTACAAGGACACATGGCTGTTTTCAAATGAAAATTAGTTTTCTCATGGAATGACTTGACCCTTAGAGCCAGAAAGTGAGGAAACGCTCTCAGGAGACTCCCAACAGGAACTGCAAGAACTGGCTATGAGGATTAGCAGCACTGTTGTGGATGCCAAGCAGCAAGCTTGTCCATTCATCGGGCCTTCCATACACATTTCTAGCTGTATGGACTCCCTAAGGTCACTCTGGGCTTAAGCAAGCCAAAGGCACAGTGCACCAAGCAAGCTGCCTTCCTCACAGTGCCAGTTCACACTCCTCCTTCCTCAGCACTCGACTCCCATCGCTGCTGCTCTCTGAGATGCACTCTGCTTCTCCTTAGGTCTAAACAATGCAACGCAAGGCTCTACTAGATATAGGTTGCTTCCTTATTTCAGTTATTTCAACACTCAAGTGCAAGCCGAAACCAAACAGGAGGAACAGCCCTGAAAACCCACAAGCCTGGAACACCAGGTAAAAGCGTGGTTTTTTAAAAACAATACAGGCTTCAAGTCTTCCTTCTATCACAGAACACAGACTGCAAAGGGTTGGATGTTTGATGGCTACAGAAAGCAAGCAGCACATTAACCAGCTCCCATAAAGCTTGCATAAGCTTAAGAGGAAAGCAACCACAGTCACAAATACGCCAACCCACACCCAGCTGTAGAAGTGCAGAGTAAAGTCCAAGGTGGAGAGTTTCAGAGCCTCACGTAACACTAGCACAAACGGACCTGAACCTGCAACAGTCTGAATTATTCAAGCTCAGAGTAGCACACACTCCAATAAATACACACTGGCCTTCCAAGCCCAAGCAGCTAAAGCATGAAAATCCATCTCTGAAGGAAATCACTATATTCATGTACCATGTCGCATTAAAAAAGATCAGTAAAGAAGAGAAACAAGTTTCATTTTAACTCTCTAGCAACCTCCTTATACTACATATTAAACTATAAAGGAGTATCTAAACATCTAAACGCAACCGGCATTCTGGAAATTCTTGTAGATAAGACACACAGCACCACATGTTGCCTGCCAGTGAAGATTCAACAACTGCAGACTATTCTTACCCAGCAGAACGTGTTATGTACACTGTGTGATCAGGACATGCAAGTACGCACACAGAACATCCTGACACTGGAGCCTGGAAATCCACGAGATGCCTGCTACTCTTGCTCAGATTTGACATCCCAGTTTCTGTACCATCAGTCTCTCAGACTCCAGACACCTACTCCTCCTTCCTTTGCTCCAACTAGATTCACTGACTGTCTGAAAGCACAAGCTCCACATGTTATTGATCATTTTTAAACTTGGGAAGGTCTGTAAATTCTCACTTCATATCTAGGTATCTCATCTGCCAAAGATTTAAGCTTTACAATTACAAAGGCATATCATCTTACAGGAAAAAACATAACACACACACAAGGCTTGGACCCATTTTGTTCTCTGCAAGCCTGCTCGTTTCTATTTTCTGACTCTTTCTTGTTCTTATTTGGTATTTAAATCCTACCTGAAATAACATGTTTTACTCAGACAACAATTTGTATTTTCAAAGCATGGTACACACGGCAATCGATGTAGTTAGTTCTCTCAGGTAAAGTTCACGTCAGTGTCTGTTGCTTGAGAGTTCGGAATAGTGGGGGGAAAAAAAGGGAAAAAAAAAAGTTTTCAAAAGTACCATACTCACTCTCACTAGCAGCCAAAAGCACCAGCTTTCAGTATGTGACCGGTAGAGCCCTGGGATGTACACAAAACGTGACTACAAGCAAATTAATAGATGACCATCTACATCTGAAAAGCCAATACTGAGAAAGGCAGAAAATCCCATTGACCTAGAGAAGCAGTGACAATTCTTCTCTGTGTTGAACGCTTACAGACTACAGCTGGAATAAAAAAAAAGTGCTAAAAACATCGGCTTCCATTAGTAGAAGCTCAAAGGACACAGGTCTTGAAAGAGATTAAACAGCCACCATTGAACAGCTGTTAGGCAATCTAATCTAAAGCTAAGAGTTCGCAGCACCAGAGTCAGAATCAAGAAGTCTGGACTCCTGACTCAGTCTTAGTTGTTTTTTATTTTTTAATCACAAGACTGTCCTTCCCCTTTGCTCTGCAGTGAGCAGTAAGTTGCTCACCAGAGGAACGTAGGCTCAGATAACCCAAGGAAATTCTGTCTCCACTTCCACTCCGCAGCGTGATTTTCAAATGACCAGTATCAGTGGCTAGCCCCGAGGCCCTGCTGGCTGCTGCTCCTGGTCCGTGACTGGAAGAAACTCCCCAGATAAAAAACTGATTTCACATGCTACTCGCTCCAATGTAAAAAAAAAAAAAAAAAAAGGTATGAATTTATTTCCATCATTTGTAAGTAGACTGCCTGTCAGCCCTACGTGTTTCTAGACACTGGACCGCAGCCCTGCCTTCAATAACTCAGACCAATGTTCCCGACACGTGCAATGACGAAGGCATATGCCGCCCTTCCCTAGGAGGGCCTGAGATCTGCATCGCTCAGAAAAGCTCATTTAGAAATACGCTGATAACAAAGGCCTCAAGCAACAATCCTCCTGAGAGGAGTAACTTTTTGTTTGCCTCCAAAAGCAAAGCAAGTTGCACAGATATTGACTTCAGTCAGCAAGCTGAGCAGCTTTGGTCTTTCATTTGGCTAAGACACTTCTGCGAGCCTCCAGGGGAGCACAACTTAACCACCGGCTAATCTCAAAAGAAAAGAGAAGCCAACAGGATGCCATCCTTACTCTGAAGAAGAGGTGTCAGCCTTCTATAAGAAACCTATTTTCAGACAACCCTAAAGCTATTATTAGGAGGGATAGGGAACAATTTAAAGATCCAAAGTCTGTCTTCCTGGCTGATTCAAAACTGTTAAAAAAAAAAATAATCCCTTTTCTTTAAAGAAATGAAACACAACCGAACAAAAAGGTCTCAAGATCGCATGCACCCAAGATAATCTGATCTTGAATTCATGTCTTGGAGCACTGTGGATCCTTCGTTGCCTTTGTTGCACATATCCCTCTGCCAACAAGCCAGCTTGCAGGCACTGAAGTAGGACAGCAAAACCCCCACAAGATAGAGGGAGGCTTCAGTGCAAGTTAACCTGAAGAGAGGACAATTGGATCATAAAACAGCTACTCCCAATCTGTTTCAAAAATACCCAGCTTTGCTGACAACATAAGATCTTCCTTTTCACCCAGAACATTACAGCTGAACCACTGCAATGGCACTCGGAGTTTTACATCTCTGAAGTTATTAATATTGACAACCTGCACTGTCTTTTTTTTTAATGTAATAAAGTACAGTAGGACACCATGTTAATACAGGCAGAACCAGGATTACATCATCTAGAGACGTGTCATGGTACTGGCTTAGATCAGACAAAGGCCAGATGAGTAGAAATGCATCTCCTAAAGCACTACAGCCTTTTTCCTAGTTTGCTTACTGTCCTTCACCGTCGAGTTTTAGCATGAGCAAGGACATCTGAAGGCCTTGGAGAGCTCACGCTGAAGTGCACAAAGCAGTGAATGCAACAGAATCAGCCATTTCCCTTGAAAGCAGGGCTGTATTTCCCTGTGAGGATGCCTGCAGGAGGACAGGAGGGAGGAGAGGGAGAGGAAGGGAGCACAGGCACCTGGCAGCAGCTGCTCAGGCTACGATCACACGGGAAAGTCGTAAGTGGAAAGTGTTTCCAAAGAACGGCAGATGTGCAGATCGCAGCTTCCTTCTTCAAACTACCAGAGCTTCGCAGTAATTTAACACCGCATTCTTCAGGTGCCATTTATGTGCGTTAATAATCCCTTCCCAGGCCCTTTCCATTCCAGCTTCAAAAATCACAAGCTGCGAAGGATGCTTTATCTAGAGTGTCTCTTATTTCCTCTCGTTTTCTCAGCTGTAATTAGCTTGTGACTGGGAATCTGCTACTAGCAAGCACCAGAGCCTGCTGCAAGCAGAGCTCTGCCTGCCTACTCAGGAGCTGTTACAATGCAACCGAAGCGTAAAATAACAGGGAGCTGTGATTTTAGTGGAATCTAAAAACACAATAGGGACAGAGCACAGGTTACGCAGCCCATGTCTCCTTTGACGTAATACAGTATTAATGGAAAACTGTGATCACATTCAGACTAACGCATAGCAAGGAACGGCTGAGTGTGCAGGGAGCATTTCAGCAACAGAAGGCGCACCAGCGAAGGACGTTTTCAGCTGGCTTGCAGTAATTTGTGCTCACTGTTAGAGGGTCATCATATGGTATTACGGGGAATGAACACGTGAGGCCAAATGGTTCTGCTGGGATTTCAGCAATACAATCAAAAAAGCCCTGAAACCGTTGTTCTCAGAGTTGAAAGGAGTCTTTTCACCAGTTTTCACAGATAATAGATCAAGCCTTCAGCAAGAGGAACAAGATAAAAAGCTGGACTAATCAACAGCTGATAAAAGTATTACAAAGTAGAACGTTTGCACATGGAGACAAGAATCAGGCTTGGCATACACTTTCAATGGACATGTGAGATGAGGTATACTAAATGAAAATAAAAAACTTTTACTACTGGAAGGTAGTGTCACATCAGAAAGCTGATCAAGGTGAACTGTGCACTCAAATAGGGAATAAAAACAAAACCACCCACGCTTAGGAACAGAGGGTGCTGAAATGGTTTTTTATAAGTGCTTTTTCCCCTATGTCAGATATCCCTGTCTCATCCTGCCCCCAGTGCACACAATTCATAGCAGTTTCGATCACATAATAAATCAGAGGATGTGTGCAAGAAGTCTAAGCTGAAATTTACCTTTATTCACAACTAGCAAATGCCTGGAATCTGTGTTTTTCCTAGCAAAACCATAAAACTTATGGACCTGAACTTGACTGGCATCTTCTTAAATCCCTTACGTGTTCCATGCTTCTGCTCATCTCAAGCTGTGATCACAAGAGATTTAGTAAATGGAGGAAATATGCAATCTGACAGAAGATTTTTTATTTCCTGCGGCTCAGATACTTGTCACATTGACAACACGGATCAGTGCTGCAAGAGCAGCCTCTTTACTCCCATTCCCTGTCGCAGCCATTTCTGCACTCAGTCTACTGGCAGCCCACACTCCATGCACAAAGCCTGAGACACCTGGCAGAAAAGCACTTGTTACTGCGAACGCTTCTAAACCAATCTTTAACAAGTCTGGGCTTCAAAGGACCCATTATTTTACATGGTCTACTTGTCTGAAATGCTTGTCTCCCACAGATCAGAATCCTATTGCCACATCAGATTAGTTTCATTTTATTTTTTTAACCACCGACATTTATATTTAATGGGTGTGTATTAGATTTTCTTTTGAGGATTGGGAAGTACAGGGCTGAGAAAAGGAGCACAAGAAAACACTTCGCCTGATAGAGATAGCTTGATAGCAATGTGGATTTATTCTTTGATATGCTTTTTTCTTAAGTGGGCTTTGCATTTTCTTTCCTTGAGGGGTGATGGAGAAGATCTGAGGCATACAAATGTTCTCTCCCAGTTTACTACAGCTGTAAATGAGTGGTTCAGATACAGAAGTGTCATCTTGCGAATAGGAGAGGAGGAAAGCAAGAAGCAAAATTAAGAAGTTCAACATACCACTCCACACACTTCTGCCATATGAAGCCAAAAATTATCTACTTTACGTATTTCTGAGACTTATCTTGGCAGTTTAGATCCTTCAAAGTCTGGATACAGAAAACATTTTTCTCCTGCATTGGAATTCTTGGTGCAGGTTTTATTTTAACAGCCTTATTTAAGTACCGGGCAGGAAATGAAATTGTCAAACTATTACAGACAGACATAAAAACGATCTGCTTCAAACACAACCAGACAATGCTCTTAACCATGTACAACATCCAATGCAGTACTGTGCTTCTCAGAATGCAATCAGGGGACTCGCCATGCACTCTGTACGAAATGCCACGGAAGTACAAACCCAAGTTTCACCACCAACAACGGCTTGCATTTCTGCTCAAGCACCGTTCAACCTCTTTGAGACTTATCAAAGATACAGCACATCATCTGCAATAACACTGCAGCTTTTCTGAAATACAGAATGGATTTTTTGAGTATTTACATGCAATTCTATTAAGCTACGATAAACTTATCTTAAAGATTCAGTTTCAATTTTAGCAACAGGTGGCAGGCTTTTATCAAGTGCTTTAGAAATTCCCCATACAGGTAAAAACCATTGGAAAATCCATGTTCTTGTACATTTTTTGGTAAATTTCTAATGGAGTAAAGGCTACTTTTCACTTGTTGTTCATTGTCAAAGTAGAAACTTCAGTACAAACAGGCAGATTTTTTGCCCTCAAAACACTTCTGTGAAGAAATATCCCCCATCAAAATGGCTGTCACCATTCTCAGCAGGGTAGAGGCTGCCGTGGGCCCCCGCAGTTGGGTTCAGCCAACATCTTTGCTGCAGATGGGAGGTGCTGAAGGGTCACAGTGGAGGGACAGCAACACGGTGGCACTGCTGTGGTGCTGGGTTTTGGAAGGGGTACTTCGGCACCTTTGTTTATGAAAACAAGACCTTTGACCCAGTAGTGTCTTTACAAGTTGTAATAAGATGAAGAGCAACCATGAAAATCCCTTCTACCACACAGAGGTTCACCACTTCTCTCGCTGCAAAGGGCTTAAAAGCTGTCGGACTTTTAAAAGGAATCTTGTTATACAAAAAGACAAGTGTTGCAAACTTGGTGCTGGCCAGTTGCTGTCAGTAGTACACTACCTAGCAGACATTATCCAAGAAAAACAAACACACTTAAGGTGCCCATTCAAGGTGAAGGTGCGATTTCAACAACGGGCAAGAAAGAAAATGCTTTTCAAAAGAAAACCAATATAAGTTAATCACTGAGAAAAATTCTCCTAGCTGCACACTTGAAAAATTTGGAAACATAATTTTCTAGCCTGTCTGAAAATCTTCCAGGCCAAGAGTTTCCATGGGTTTTGAACCCATTTGCGACAAATGCAACACCTTTCAGTGAGCTTGCAAGCACAACTGGCTGACACCAGGGAAGACAGACATCTACCAGCTCAGCGGCAAGAAAACTCTTTGTCTAAGCCGCAGATGGGTTGAAAAATGAGTATCACTGTTTAGTAAGCACAGCCGACGATGCACTTCCATTTGCAGCTACATTTCAGCGTGAGGAATCTTTTTCAGCAGTGATGGCAATTACAACCAAGTATTGAAATAAACTGGACCTAGAACCAGCCCTTTGAACAGCTCTATTACAGAGGCTAAGCAAAGATTTTCAAAACTAATGAAGCGCAGGCAATCACAGAGCCCTCACTCTTCTTCCTCCAAGAACAATTTTGCTTTCGGCCTTCTTACATCACAGCTAAGAGCCCTTCTGAAAGAGGACAATTCTCCAGTGCTTGCCCACAAAGCAATCTCCTCCCCTCCCACTACTGGCAAAATTAAAAACTATTACAAATGGCAAATTGATCAAATGCCCCCTCCCCAGTGCAACCCACCAGCTTAGCAGTATGACAGCGATGGACACTGGACAGTCACATAAGCTATTCTAAAATTCAGACTTCTCTGTTCATCTTGGCTTTGTCCAGGAAAGTATTTTAGTGCAGTGACTGTAGTAATGGAGCCTGAACAGAAACCTGGCTTGCTTCAGTCCTTCCCCGTCTTGTCCCATAACTTGGTCTAGCCTCTGCCACCCTTGGGTTCATACCTGCCCCGTGAACACTTGGTAGCTGCCTGGCCACAAGCACATGCTCCATTCAGGTCCTTCCAGCAACTCCCCTCTAAGCAATTCCCTGCTCACCACAGAACTTCCTCCACCCTCACGTTGTGAGCTGCTGGGCTATCTCCTTCACAAGGCAACGGTCACCTAAAATCTATTCCTCACAGACACAACTTACACTTGTGTAATTACGTGGATGACAGCTGAATCGGAGGGTTTGCGGAAGAAATGTGTAAATTTCAATTACGAGGTCAAATATTTCTAACAAGTTCGTGTTAGAATTTGGCTGACGTTCCACAGCAAGCAGCCAGGCAACAGGCAGCAGAGATTTCAGAGCACTCCTGAAGGAGGGACCCACCAGAGCACCGCCCACATGCTGGCACACACTGTCTTCCCCGAGTACCACCTTCCAGACTGGATCTCACTATTCAGGACTCTAATACACTCATTTTTAGGGTGGCAGTTTTGAAAGGCAGAACACACACTACAGAAAACTTTCACAAGCTGCGCACGGAGCCTGGGGAAGAGCAGTCCCACCTTGTGTAGGGGCCTGCGGGCCAAGGCAATATTAAGCAACCTCTCCACAGAAGATGCCTTGGACAAACCCCCTGCTCATGCATGCACTCAGTCATGGCATCCACATAGCTGTAGCCTATCGCGGGACTCCAAGACGCAGTATATTGTGCTCACAGGACAAACGATCGCTTAATACACAACTGGAAGTGACCAGAAGCTTTAGGCACAGTGCCTAGAAAACACGATGCCTTTCTCAGAGGGATTTCAAGGCAACACTGCAGGGAGGAAGGAATTACTTCAAGATAAACCATGATTACATACCATCTCATGAGCTACACCACAGAAAACATATTAGCCATTCTTATCTCCTCTCCATTGTTTTGGTATTTGCTGTTTACACAGTCAGTAGCCTGCAGCTTCAAGTTATAAGCAATAATTAGTTCTTCCAGTTAAAAATATGCTGAACATTTCCAACTCCTACATAAATAAGGTCAAATCATTAATGAATTCTGGAAATTTAAACACAGTGCTTACAGCACTCCTTACAAAAGGATGTACTTTGCCAAGGTTGCAGGAAAATGGTTTTTCAAGTGAAGCAATGAACATTTGGAAACGTGAGACAGTCCACTGTGGGATGCATGCTTGAAGATCCAAACAATGAAAATCAGAAATCAAGGCAATATTGATACGTGAGCAAAGAAGAGTGCAAACAGTGTGTCCAAAGCATTTTATCTTTGTGGTGGAAGCCAGTAAATGCTGCAGGTTATTTAGCCTAGATTCCCCCACCCCCCTCCAATCAACCATTTACTTTCAAAAAAAAGAAGAAACATATTATTGAACAGAAAGGTTGTGTAACTTCTCCAAAGGTCACAGAAGACTCAAAGTGTGACCCCAATAAAACAAACCCACTGCTCAGCACAGACTCTCTCCTTTCCCAGCTTCTTTTTTTAATAGGAAACATTGTTAACCAAGCTTTTTTCCCTGGTCTTTAGATCATGTTGTCACAGCTGCACAGCAATTAATTAATGACACTTGCTTGGCCATAGCATAAACACTATCTGCCATTTACCAAGTGTCACAACAGAAACTTACCCTGCAGCGACTGTTTTCTACAAGCTTCACTGTCACTATAGGCTCCGCGGCAGTTGCATGTCAGGAGTTACAACTAGGAAAGCCTTTCTGAGTAACATCCTGTGCGTGACATACTTGCCCTGTGCTCCATCCCACCAAATCACCACAGACAGACCAGCACACCCTGGCTCTTGCAGGTTCTAAGCTAGGGTATCAACTGGACCGTGGAATTCATCACCACCTCAAGAGCTAGAGGTCATCACAGAGTAAATAAGTGTTTGTGTTCAGTGTGGATGATACAGCAGGTGACTGGCATGAAACATCTTCCCTGTACAGCGGCAGCATAGTGTATCAATGGCATCAGACAAAACAGCATGCTATCCTTTCAAATTCATCATCTAACCCAGAAGTTGTTCATAATACCACCTCACAGTGCTGAGATATCCAGCCATTGTGGTACCAGGCCAAGGACATCACCACCATTCTGGTGGACTACCTTCCCAGACACTTCTCATTATTAGGAGGCTTAGTAGTCACATCAGGTTTGCCTATGTTAAAATAGCGAGGTTTATGCCAGCACTGAAGAGAGGTCCACATTTCTGACAATTGGAATCACACACACAAAAAGATCATGAACAAAACTGATCAATCTTCATGAAGGTGAGGTTAAACTAGTTTTCAATGCCTTTAATAACACTGAGCTACAATAATCTTTTATACATTAGTATTGGCTCACATTTGCAAGATAAACTACTTCAGCTACCCATATGCAAATACATGCAATGACAGAAGTTAGGCTTAAAGCACCTACACTCATATCAACCACACTCAAAAGGTAGCAATTCCGTCCTCATACATTATGAGAACAATTCTTGAAAGACTGCATGTGCAACAGTTTTAGCCTATGAGGACTTCATCAACTTTTTCCTCACCTATTACTGTGCTTGGACTTTTCCCGGTCTTTTTCCTTGTCCTTCTTGTGCTCTTTGTGCCGGTGTTCTCGGTCTTTGTGTTTATCTTTGTGTTTGTGAGAATCTGCAAGCAGAGAGGCAAAAAATTAAGAAATGAAGTTGGGAGAAAACTTCACGCCTCCCTCGTGAACCTCTACATGTTTCCCCACCCCATACCAGTATTTTCTGTCATTCAAAATTTGTAACAAAAAAAACTTAGTTTCAGAGTCCTAAATGGATTCATTGTTCCTGCAGCACAAGTTAATTCATCTTGGCAACAGCTGCATTTATATGGTCTTTAGTTCAACGACCTTTAGATGCTTTACAGACCCTGAAGAAATGCAACTCTTCTTATTAAATAGGTAAGTACGGCTATAGCAAGTTCAATCTTATTTGGCAGATGGGAAACTTAGCTTCCTATGCCCGTAAGTATTTCATGTCAAATAGATTATAAGGATACAGGAACAGAGCATAAAGCTGAAATATTAAGGCTGCCGAATCCTAGAATTTAGACTGGTACTTCCACGAGTATCTAGTCTAGACAAAGCACACCTCCCCATCCCCCCAGATTAAGATCATCTTATTCTTATCCCCAACAGTGTATGGCATGACGGGCACACACCAAGGGAAAGGGGGAGTAACGACGGAAGAGGAAAAGAATGGGTGAGAAGGAAACAAAAATAGGAATTCTCTCCTTGTGCTTCTCTCCTGCAGGAGACACCTCCCTCCGAAACAGCCCCACCAAGAAAATCCAACATGACAGCTGTAATGAGTATGTGCTGGTGGTAACCCACCTACACAGGTTGGGACTGGTCCAAGTTAAGTGACAGGTCAGAAATGGGAGATGGCATTCAAGTAAATCTACAAGAACACAGTAATTTTACTGGTATCAACTCCTACTGAGTGACATTTTCCATCCTCAGTGACAACTGTACTGTACAATGAAGTCCTTTAAATCACCAAAGAAACAGATCCAGCACAGAAAAAGAGCAACACAGTTGAATCATAAACAAACTCATTTAAAAGCATCTTTAGGTCCTTAAATGTTGTTTATAAACAGATCAAAAAGGAGCTGAGCTAGCATGTCAAACCCACCTCATTTACAGCCAAGGTCACTGTAATGTTGGGAACAATGTGTGCATGCCCAATGACTCCCCCCAGGTTTTGTTTTGTTTTTAACATGCTTCTCAAAGCAACTAAAACTAAGTAAACTCCTCAGGATACCTCAGAGGCTGTGTTGACTTTGGCAACTGTTTTCAGATGATAGCGCCAGAATTTCCACCAGAGATCTTGGACATAAGGTATTAATGCTTAATTAATTGTAAAGATGTTACCATGCCTCTAAAAAGGCTACTATATCTGCACTAAGAATAGAAAACCGCAACAAAAGGATTTGGTGACTTTCAGAGTCACGTGGGAAATGCACTGCAGAGCCAGGAACAAGCCTCATCCTCCTGACTCCAAGTCTTTAGCCACAAATTCATTTTTCTCCTTAACAGACACCAGCTCTTAGTCTCAAAACATTCAACTGGTTTTAGTGGAAACGTACTCACAGTCACATTTCCACAGAATATGATTTTAATCTATGGCTTTCTATAACTTCAGGTATTGTTTTCAGACACCTGCAGTAAGGCAACATAAAATGACATACGGATGCTGACATTCCAGCCTCCATCTTGCCTTCTGCATCTTTCTTCGATCCTCCTGAACCTGGCAACACTTCCTAGCGCTTTGGTGTATGCAGTATATACATTTAAAGCACGAGATTTAGTTTTCTACCTTTTGATAAACAGGCACGTGGCAGGTTATGTGGAACATCTGGTGTTACACCATAAAACACCTAAGAGTTTTCAAGTACCTAAACAGCAAAATCTGTTTCACAACAGGGAGAGCTTTGCAGGCATCTCTGGCAAATTGTGTGGGGACCGGACACCTACACTCTCTGAACTGCCAAGAAGCAATTTCTCAGTACCCTTCTTCCCACCAGGACAACACACATTTTACTGGCAAAAATGTTTTCGCATTGCTTTTCACACTTACGATTCTTCAGTTTAGCCAGGAGCTGGAAGCTCAGGCTGTTTGCAAACTGCCTGGGTTTTATTCAACAGAGAGTTTACTCACCGATTCCTAAAGCACCGGCTGAAGCGAACAGCCATCTATTTACACTTCATGAATAGGTAAATTGCTAGAAAAACCATCGTGATGCTATACATAGAACTATGTACACTCACAACATACTCGCCTTTTAAGGAGGCACATACCACCACAGAGTCAATTTTTTTCTACCAACCAATCGACGGAAAACGTGTGCAACTGAGCTCAATGCTATTCTCTTCAGAGCTTAGAGCCACAAGATTATTTTTTACAAAAAAAAGTGGAAAACAGAACAATCTTCTACCTTCATCACCAGATTCCTTTCCAGCTGACTCGTGCTTTCCAGCTGAAATTAGTATTTGCTCTTCAAAAGTAGTTCCAGGGCTATACTCTGGAAACACTGGAGTCAGACATCTATTTCCTCAATCCTCTGCACTGCTTACAATGATTTGGTATTTTCAGACAACTGAAGTCTGGTACAGCAGTGCGGAGTGCCTGACCAGTTAAACTAGCTCTGCTTGCTAGCATTTGTCACTGCTCAGCCTTCCTTTGCTGTCTACTGAAGGATTTCTAGCAGGAAGGTCCTTCATAGAGGTGCTCTGGCAGGCCAAAGGGGCTAGGGAAGGAACGGGAGGTTGTGCATGTGGTCTTGAAAGCAGAAGGGAAACACCAGCAGGAGAGCTTTCACCCCAGCGCAGTCAAGGCTGGACAGGTACTCGGCCTCTCACACCAGACAATGCTTTAAATTCAGTACTTGCATGGAGGTAAGAGTACTACCTCCCAGACACGTCTCCTGAGGACTGAACTATACTGGAATATTTGCCTCTTCTTCAGACTCAATGGTGTTGCTTTCTGGCACAATGCCATGAGGTAGGTTAAGACTAAAGACTTCAAAAGAGTTTATTAAATAGTCTTGAGATGACATACGTATGTCTTCAGAAGGCATTAAAACTCTTGGTCTCTTTTGGAGGGTGGAGCTGGATGAAGTGCAGAAAACCGGGTCATTAAAAAGGACAGAATTTTTTTTCGGCGTATCACACAAAAATGCTTTGTTCCAGACTGGCTTTATCTAGGAGTCCAAGCTAATAGCTATTTGGTGGCTGACATGAAACAAATTTAGCTATTTCACTCCAGTTTGTGTACCCACGTCAGAAAAACCAATACCGCATCACCTCCAACTGAACGACACAGGCAACAGATGACCGAATTGGGAACAAAACTTTAAGACACAGTGGGCCACCTCGCAGCAAACCACATCAACACAGAAGCAATCAACAGATCTGTCTGTAATATATCTTCTTTGATATATTTAGCATATTGATTCCTAGAAGAATCTTTCAGCCTCCAGTAACTCTCTCCCAGCTTGCAGCTGATCAGCAGTTGACTGGGTCCAGCCTCACATGAGCTACAGAATGAGGTCAGACATTATCACACATTCACATTTGTTTCCTGCCTTTTATGTCTTCCATTAAGTATGTCTGCTGCCTCTAACACTGAACAAGGAGATAAATACTATTCCTTCTCCAAGAGCATTAGCAAAATCCACTCTCTACTGTGAGCAAAGTTCAAACCCCCAAAAGCTCGTGTGATATTTAAGGGATTTCAGAAATCAAAAAGTCTCTCTCCAGCATCAAGGTTACAGTGAGGACAGGGGTTACGCTCACTGGGCAAGGATCCATTACCCCTAAGGCTCTCCCTTCAGTATCCTCTAACCCAAACAGAGGTTTTGGCATCTCTGCTGTTCTAGAAAGCTTGATGTCTCTGGCACTGGATCTCTGTCTGTTAATGACGAGCCTGGTACGTCTCCAAAAAGATTACCGCAGTCCCCGTACTATTCCTGCCATTCCCTCTGTACCTCCAATAATCACGAGCAGCTCTGCATTTTTGTACACTGATTCATCTTCCAACTCTGTTTAATTACAAGGACGCCTGATTTAAGGATGGGAAATTCTAAGCACTTTCGGTCTGTGGCTCTGTTTTGCTACCCCCTCCGCCTTCGCTCCATCGCTAAGCCTCTGGGGAAAGGCTGAGTCATAACCCTATTTGCAATACTTGTATACACATATTACTGGAACAGTCCAGTTTTACTCTTTATCCAGCTGTAAAAGGTTAGGCATTTCTAACTACAGCATGACAAGAACAGAGATGAAGTTGCTGCCTGGGGAAGAAGAGCACCCAGGGACAGCAAAGGTGAGCAGTCTCCTTTCACAATGAGAACAACCCCTGGGGTTTAACAGATTAAGTCTGCTAACAACTCTATGGGACTATACCGTTTTAATTCATGGGACAAATTCATTTGCTTTTGTTCTTAAAACCCTTTTGAACACTGTTCTCTGCACCCCACCCCTCCCCAAAAAGATTATTTACATATCACAATCAAGGTAAGGAGGCCTACTTCCTACATAAATATTTCAGTTTTGACAGCAGCTTTTCTAATAACATATGGAAACCACACAGAGGGGCATAAGTTCTTGTACGCCCCATCAGTACAGCTATCAATATTATTTGGGAGAGTATCACTGGCACATGATATGGGATGCTATCGATACCATTTTATCCCACTCCCACCAGCCACTTTTATCCCACTTCCACTGTATCCCATTGTCATCATTTTGCATTAGAATTTTTTTTTTTTTGTAAGAACTGAAAGATGTGAGCAACAATCTGTCTCTTCTTATTTCTCCTGCATTAAGTGACATAGCTGGCAAATTAACACCTGGTAACCCCAATTTCTGGTCAACAGTAGCTTTTCCAGATAAATCTACCAGCCTTCTATATTTGTTGTCTTTCAGTTCACCTTCTTGTAAGTTTTTGTGGGCACAATTTGAATATGTCATTAACCTGCTTACAGAAAGGATTCTGGCAGTAGTCTTTGTTCTTTTGAAATGTTTTACCAGGTTTTGGGGATAAAGACTTTTTGCATTTTCCTTCTGGTTCCAGCAACACCCCAACCGCTTTTCCTCTCATTCAACAGCCCAGAAATACCTCAGCTAGTGTGTATGCTGGGATTTTATCCGTTCGAAGCCTCATCTCAATGCTTCTCTACACTGATGTCCAGAAAGATGATTTAAGCTTACTTGATTCTTGGGACTGAAATCTGTGCCTGAATCTGAAGACACAGCATGAAAAATTCATCACATTACCAACTAAAAAAACATTTTTAACTTCTCGTTACTCCAACAACACTTCTGATTCGGATGAGTGACTGAAATTTCTGCCCCAATATAAGTCCAATGCCTCAATATTAGTTATTTGTTACAAGAGAAGCATACAAGCTCTCCAGACTTTTTCAGGATCATTGGTCTGTATGAGTACTGTGCGCTCTCTATTGCTGGTACCTTCAGCCATCCTGACCTTGAAGCACGAGCAAGAAGCCCTCTACTATCAGCACAGAGTGGTGAAACTAGCAGGGTCTTTTCAGCTTCTCCTCTGGAAAGGAGAAGAAAGTCTTAATAAATACTCCTCCTGTTTCACTGCTAAATTATGCAGCTGAAACAGGGGTAATTCAGTAACACCGGATTAGGTTCAGAAGTTGGTCAAGTTCAAAAACTTCTCATAAGCATTCCCGTCACCTGAGAAAGGGTTAGTCCCTTCTCAGCTGAGACACCACCCCCACCTTAGACCACTGACTCCAAAACTGCAGCTTTTTACTGTTTGGGTCGATTTCCTTCTCACCTGTTGTGATGCAAAACTAAGCAAAGCAGAAAGACTCTGTATGAAAGTTTTACTTATTTTTCTCCTCCCCCACAGGCCCTCCTCAGAAGTAGTGATCTTAAAACCACAGGTTATCAGAAAAAGGCCTCTTACTTTCAAGTTACTCAAGTTTTATCATTAGTTACCACTTATTTTGCCAAATCATATTATTCTAGAGTTTTAATTTCTTGAATGTTGGGTATAAAAAGACTACTATTAAAATCATTAAGGTTCAGTTGCTGAAATGATGCCAAGAAGGGCTATGAACATTCAAACATGTGACTGTAGTTCAAGGTGTCTAAAATACTCTTCATATTCCTGGCAAAGAACACGTACTTTTGCCTTGGGCATCTGGTGAAAACAGTTTAGTGCTGCACTAACTTTTACAATATACAGACTGTACCATCAAATAGAAAGACTGTAACATTTAGTCATTATCCAAGATCTTTAACACGAACAGAGAAGGGATTAGCAGGCTACCTAAACAGGCAACAGCAATCCCACGTGTAAGGGTTGCTCTGTGAGTTTCTCATCCATTTATAGACTGTTCCCCTGAGAAAGCAGCTACTGTGCAGAGCTAAAAAAGCCCATTTGCAGACCCGATATGGCTCAGAGGAGCAACCATACAGAGAAACTGGCATGGTCTGAGGCATGGGGGTTCCTCACTGTTAGATGGGTTATGACTTCGGACTGGTCATCTGGCTTCACATGTTTTGATTTCACAATTTTAAAGCCACGTACAATAATCCCATGTAACCTGCCTAGAAGAGGTTTGAACTTTTCTAAAATATTTGTATTGCAGTTGGAGGAAGTCACAGTATGATCATGCTGTTCTAATAATTGATTACACAGTGTTTCTACAGTTTAAATGGATTGACATTGCTGTAGCCCAAAAACAGGGGGAGGAAAAAGGGTTTTCTGTCTTTCTGGACAGAAAACAGAACTGCATCCAGGTATCGGAGACAACACTTTCCCCAGTAAAGCAAAGCAGACTGAAACAAAACAGAACTGTAGGTATGAAATATACAGAAAACACCTATACGCAGCCAGAAGTGTCAAAAGCAGAAAAACATACCCAGAAGGCAGTGTTCAGAGAGAATGGTGTTGTGGATGATACACTGGAGCAAAAAACCAGAATCTAAAATAAACTTCCCACATGAAACTGGATATGTCACTTACTGGCCTAATAGCCCTATTTACACAACGACAGCATAGACATAAAGCATTTACCCTGGAAAGGTATTGCAGGTCTGTTGCCGTGCTGTTTTATTTCTCCAATAGCTGACTGCAAAACATTTGGAATCCTGAAATGAGCGTGACTGAAACACTTCAGGCTGTGATTTGAATCCCCCATAACCTAAGCATGAAATTCAATAAAAGCAGCAGGACCTGCATTTTCAGTAGGTGTCAAGAAAGGAACGAAACTACAGCCGTACTGAAACCATACTGCCGGGCTTCTGCTTCCTCCTTCCCAGTGCCACACTTACCGGCACAGACACACCTTTCAAACGCAAGCTGACACTCAACCAGTGTTGAAGACACCTCCACAACCAACCTTGCTACAGAATGCTATTTCTAAATCCTTAAAATCCTTCTTGAAATCAAATTCAATGACATACAGTTACTGTGCTATCACAAACTTATTTCACTTCAGGTGCACCAATTCAGGGATGCTGACACTTCCACAGCGCTCACCATTTCCCTCCATACACCAGAATATAATCGGAGTTTTATAGTTTACTGCACAACAACTAAATTAATTTTGACTAAACACAAGGAAACCACAAAAAGCAGCTCTTGGTTGTGAAAATTCGATCCTCAGTCATTCACTTTTCAATCACACAAGGAAAGAAATGGCAGGGGGTGTAAAAGCTTCATGAAATGGGAGCCCAGAAAGGTACAGCAAAATAACCAAGCCATTTACCCCTTCTAAGGCAGGAACTATATTACTAAAAGTAAGACTCCACCAGAGTGCATTCTTCCTTTTTCTAAGGGTTCAAATAAAGAAATACATCATCACTGAATAGATTTGAGTCAACCTATTTTCCAGGCTATAGTTACTCCGAGGCTGAACTCCCAGGCTATGCTATCCAATTCTACCAAAGCTTGAAAACTTAGTACTGTAGATAGAAACAGACTGAAACTAATGACCTTACAACCCCTCTCTGCACTTCAACAGTTATTTGAGGCAAAAGATACTACAGGGACAGATAGATATGTCTTTTCCCTTAAAAGGATTGTGCTGGGAAGCTTGACTTTAGAACAAGACAGACCCCTTAGTTACTGCATTCTTCATTGACCTTGTTATTTGGAGGCCCTGTATTCCTCACTGTTGAACAGAGCAAAAGGAAGAAACCTGTGGAATTACTTGGCGATGCATCAAGATAGCTAGCTAGACAGACAGACTGTCTTGAGTCGCTCTTTGTCCTTTACAATAGCTCCTACCAATTTCTTGAGAGGTTCCACTTATTCTCCTGCAAAGTTTTATTATACAAGCGAGGATCTTACGCAGCTTTTCAAAAACACAAACAGTTCGCAAAACAAGATCAACGCACCTTCTGCTCCACCGAAACCCGGTGGCAACTTACAATCTAAGGAAGAGGGGTAAACAATGTGACAGAACTGCCAACAGTGAGAGAGCACGGCAGGCACAGGACCGAGTCTGCAACCTAAGCTGTACATTCATTTACCCGTCCCAAACGTTAAAAGGTTATCATGGATAGCTTACGAGGGCCACAAAAAACCCCACAGACTGATCATTCCTATCTTGTGTGACTGAAGCCTCTGGGACATGAAGTTAACCTGAAGCAAATGTCATTGCCAGCACTTCATCCATCTAAACCAACCTGCAGAAGCTGGCTAGGCAAGCAAGGTGTGCTGCAAGAGCCCATTCAGAAAGAAAAGGACAGATACTCTTCAGTGCACATGTTTTGAGCCCTTCTTCAAATTTTTTTTCTGCCACTCTGGATTAATTGCTTATTTTCTGTGTACCTTGTTTTTTCACCTGCTGTGGAAGTATCTAATACCCTGTGGGTACTTAATGCTTAAGTAATTCAGATAGCTATGTGGTATAAAGGGATGCTGACCTTAAGAAACTACAATGCAAGCATTTTGTAGCAAAACGACAAACAGTGTAGACAGCAGCAGCAAGTTTAATGACTTATCACTGCCTTTCACATCCCCTCTTCTGAAAGGTGGCATGTTCACATACGCCTATTCTGCAGCAGATCTTAGTCGCTGTGCAACAAATGTATAAAAATCACTGCAAGCAGAACTGCAGCAGACAATACTATACAAAGGACAAGACTGAGGAAGCCTTATAAAGCATGAAAGTACATGTTTGATCAGTACAGAAAGGCTAAATTAATAGCTGCTTCTTACACATGCCAAAGGGCTCCCAACCAAGAGGCAACAATGAAGTTTCAATTCATTATTTGCATTCAAAACAAAAAAAAAGTTCTATGTGAACAGAAACATGTGTTTCCAGGGATTCCCAAGATGTAAAACATTCTCCTGTCATTGTATAAATAAGAGTCAAGAGACTGAAACCCGTTAGTATGTTTCCGCTAACAAAGCGGAATAAAACAGAACAGCAAGTTAAAACTTCAGGGAGAGGAACAGCATCAGGGTACAGCTTGAAATGCTGCCATGGTGGCACGGAAGAGAGAAAAGTCCAGAGCAGCCTCTTCAGCAAGTAAGACAAAAGCAACCCTGTTCTTGTCCCTAGTGATATTTATTCTCATAAGATTACACCATTTTATGAGCAGAAGTACTTTCCATAGCCTCCTCCATTCACAATTTGAGAACCTTGCACGCTAATGCTCTTCCCTTACCAGGGCAGGAATAGTTTCAGCAATTTTTTTCCTGTTGCTTTATGAATCTACACCCCCATGAATAACCAAAGTTGTGCACTGCATGTACATCTTTAAAGTAGCAGCAAAACTGAAGATACACTTTTGCCTCAAGTTTTGAAAGCTATGGCCCACCACATCTCGACACATCAGGAGGCCAGGATTAGGTGGAGAGCAGGACCTGGGGAAAAATCCACGCAGGGAGCACCGTGGACTGCAGGAAAGCTCCAGAACACTTCAGAAATAGAGCTGTGCTGGAAGCATGTGCAAGTTTATATGGTATACGCCCACTTTGCTTCTAGCTGTTGTCATGTCCAGCAACCACCTTGCTTTCCGTAAGCGCTTATTCCTCCTTCTCCCACCTCAAACTAGCCCAGAAATACTTTCCACAGCCAGTGAAGGCGTCCCAACAGAAAGAAATGTGGAAAGCTAGGTGACTGTAGCAGCAACGACCCTTTTCAAAGCCAGCTCTATCTGTATCTGAATATCACAACCAGATCCAAAAAGCAAAAGGTAAGAGCAAACAAAGGACAGCCACAAGCTTGAGCTTCGTCACCTGTCTGGTTTCAAAAGCCTTACACTCAAGGGAAATAGATCTGTACTCCAATTTGCTAATACACATATATATACAGAACTGAGACCCTGGAGGGCACAGGAGTATATAAAGTCAACGTTGTTCAGGGGGGATAGCTTTCACCAATCAGCTCTGGGAAAAAAAATTTTGCATAAAGAAGTAGTTACGGGTAGGTTCCCTGTGGATATCTTTTAGAGTCACTAACACCAAACAATTCTTACTAGAGCATCTCGTCTCAGGCTTTTCCAAATTTGCCCCCGTTTCCTCCCCACTGTGCAAAACGCAGTTAACACAACCAGCACAGCAGGAAGGACAGACTCCCGAGAAAGTCTGGACACTTGTTCACAAACCAGCCTAGCATCCAGGAGTGTGAACCTAGTTTCAAATTGTGAAAGGAGGTAAAATTTAAGGGCATTCAAATAGATAATGCAGAGAGGACTAATCCCCTTTTCAGAGTTAGAAAGCAACAAACCTTTAGCACAGATCCAAGGCTTAGCACAGAAGCCATCACGCAGTGCTGTCACTATCTTCTCTCGCGAAGGGAAAAAGGCAGGGATATACGCACCACACCGAGGGACGTACACACCTCACCAGAGACAAAAAGTACTGCCCAGGGTCACTCACCAGTCGCTCAGGAGCAAGACGAGAAGCACTCCTGCCTCTGCTCCCTTCTGCCCTGGTTCTCCAAAGTTTTTGCTGCAGCAGGGTGACTGCAACGTTACAGTCATGTTTAGACTTCGGAGCTATCAGAGGCTGCAGAAGATAACCTATCTGTTATTTCAACATAACCCAAAGTAAATGGTTCACTTAACCCTTATTTTTCTGGTTCGCAGGAATCTTTTTCCTTCAGGAGTTCCTGGCTAGCAAGCTGGGCTGCAGAATTTTTGGGACCACACACTGCTCTTCATCAATCCCTCTCAAGAGGATGTGAAAGCCAGGGTGGATTGAAACCCTCACTTTTGCTCAGCCACCAAGCACACTTACACCAGAGACACTTGCTTTTTGGTTGCTTCATAGCTGGAAGAACCCCAGCTTATGCTCAACTGTAGCGTAAGAATCCAGCCTAGACCTCAAGCAAGGGGTGCAGTGACTCTGCTCCTGCCTGCATTGCTGTCACAGGTAGGAGGGCTGAATCATCTCCTGGAGGTTTTTGACAAAGAATTGCCCAGGGAACAGCCTTCAGAGTTAATTCAGTAGACTGGGTCAAGAGCAAAGAAGATCTGCTGCTGCAATCTCTGACAAATTCACACTGCTGGCAGAGCACTTCATGTACTGTACTCCATCCGTAGACTGAGTCAGTGCCCCTACCAGAAGGTTTTTCCGCCTCCAGCCGCTCTTTATACCATCATTAGAAAGGTGCAAACAACACAATTTGTGATGCAAAGTCAACAGCTGCTTACTGCATGCAAACTTTCAAGACAGGTGAATCAGGAGAAAATAGGGGCAAACAACTATAATTCCTAGTCCTTAGAGAGGATAACAGAAACTTCAGCTATATTAACAAAGAGATTGTTATTATTTTGGGACATCAGAAGAAAAGTTTCAGATCTAAAAACTGCACTAGTCAACAGGAAAACTGTTGTGTTGTCAGGAATAATTACACTGCAATGACATCAACTAGAAAAACATTTTCCCTTGCTGGCTGTGTAAATCATTTGGATTTTTGGATTCACTAAAAAGCAGCTCATAAAGACTCCCTGAAATCCTGACACTTCCTCAGCGCAAGAGAGATGTCTCAAGAGTAGCTCACACAGAGCCTGTATTCACACCAACACACGAGGACAGGGCTGGCATGTTCGACTATCCTGGGTTTGACCCAGAACAAGGGCTCCCACCAAGCAAAAATTTTACAGAATATTAAAAAAAAGCAGTTGCACCGAAATGCTTCTCTTGCAGCAGTCAACGACCAGCCTCCTGTCAGTAGTCAGGATCACACAGAGCTTATACACATGGGAGTGGTATGGGCTGTGCTCAGCATCCTCAGACGAGGGGCTCTAATGGCTTTCGTTCAAAGCCTTTTATTAACCATCCCTTAACAACACGATGTGGCTTTGGCCAGTGCTGGTCTCCTGCTTGCTGTAGGAAGGGAAGACTTGAAGATGCAGCACTCTTGGGAACAACAGAAGGCCTCTGCAATCCTCAGTATGAAGAGTATAAACTGAGTCTGCAAGACAGAAAAATGGTTGGTACAAGCCTTAAATCACCGCTGCCAAGAAGTACCGCTGTTTTACGTGCTGGAGTCAGATGGTTCTCCTACTACTTGTTTAATAGCATGCCTACTAAGCTGAATCGATGGGGAAAGCATGGCCAAAGTCTTATAAAAAGTTTGTTTCAGAAGACCAGGCACTTATTTTTAATCACACTCAAGCTGCCTCCTCACTGTAAGAGCAACTCCCACACCGATTCCAGCTAGTGGTTTGGGTTGGTTTTTTTTTCTATCTACAATCTCTTCTTTCAAGTATAGGGCTACACGGGATGGCTACAGCCAGATTTCACCTCTGTCCCCACTGGGCGAGTTAAGTGATCGCTCACCCACGCCAGGCTAATTCCAGCGGCTGTCTGCAAGCGTCTCATCACTGGAGCCTGCTTTGCCGCAAGTGCCACTCTCAGACCCGGGAGGGAATGCAACTCCCCTGCCTTAAGGGGACAGTACCGCAATTAGCATACAAGAAGAAACCCGATTCCAGGTAAAACACACAAGAAAGTAAACCAAAGGTAAATGTTTAATGACAGTTGAGATTTCTGCACTTCCTACCGTACTCCTCAGTATTCTCCAAGGAAGGGACAGAGGACTTTGAAAGAAGCACCACCTCAGCAGTGTAGGTCACAGTAGCTTTAAAAGTGAGTTTTAAAATAAGGCTACGATTCTAATACTCAAGTGACTTGTTACAGCTCCTAGACATGGTGTACGAGGTTCCACTGGAAGTCTTCACTTTACATCAGCAGACATGAAATGTTACTTTAAGTCACTGATTTTAATCTTGTTATGCACCTGCAATCTGTTTATTTTGTTAAATCCAGGTCAAGTCTCACTGACTGGTAACTGTAAAAATCACACAGATACAGATACAGATACCTGAATATAAAATGTAACCTGTTAATGCAGATTAACATGCTGTGGTTACTTTAATATGCATAATAAACTCCCAACTTTAATTAAAAAAGCTCCACATAATACATTATCAGTTTGGTGAGGATTTTTGCTGGATTTTTTTTTTTGTATTGGGGTTTTTTTTTGTTTTGGTGTTTGTGTTTTTTTAAAAAAAAACTAATGACTTGCATCTTTGGCTAGAAGTCAAATTTTGTTAAACGCACAGCCAACATTTTCAGATTCCACCTTACACAACATTCACATCTGCCTTCAATGAGACTTATGAAGGGGAGAAAAACATGTACTTAACTTGTTTCACGTCTAAAGTCTATTAAAAGAAAGCAAGCATATTCCTTGGAAATCGAACTGAAACAATTGCTTCTGGTTACCTCTTCTCCAATTTTAAGAGTAGTCCTTTCTTTACCTATGCAGAAATAACTACGTGTGAAAAGTTAGCTTTCTTTTTTCAGCTTTCAAATGGCTTCCACTATCACAGTCACTAAATGACCTGCTCAAAGTGAAGGAAACATGCTGCAGGTGCAGAGTCATCAACTGTTCATTTACCACTGCACTTCAAACTCCAAGTGCTTAACTAATGACTTCATCATATCAGCTGCTGTGCTTTATAACTACTGCAACGTGATCACACTCCCTACTTTTCAAGTTTTCTGAACATGAAACCTAACATTATTTAAATATTTTAAGAGGTTGGTTGGTGAGAGGGTTAGACACATGCTCAAAAACGCATGAGCGCTACACAAGCAACAACAGGGATTCAAGACTTTGTTATTCCTCCTTAATACAACTCCAAATGAGAAAAACAAGTTACATAGCTTACTATCAGGAGTATTCCAAAGGAAAAATTAAGAAATATTTCTTTCCACTTGATTATTCAGCAGCAGAAATAGGCAAAAAAAACAAGAGGAACACCTAACACTATTTACAATCTGATAATTTATTCCTGAATGATTCAACTGTAAAGGCTAGGAAAAACTATTTTTAAAAGCTTCTTGGGTGCCGGTTTTATATATGTTGAGACAAATTTTTAAAAGGTTGTTATGGTTCTTAGTAGAGTCAAACTCAAATCAATACATCTGTTAAAATTATTAATTTTACTTGAAGGACTAATACACCCTGAAAGCTGTAGCCACTCCAGCTGATGTAGTAATTTGCTCCTACGCAAACAGCCCAGAGCAGCAGCTGTGCTGCTCCCTCCTGTCCTCCCTCTTCCAAGTATTTCAAGCCCGTGCTGGACAAAACCACTTCTGGGAGTGGAAGCACCATCCAGGTACCCAGCAGCAGAAAGCAACGCTCACGCTCTTCAGAGCAAGTTCTGCTTTACCCAAAAGAGCACAGAAGCCCCAGGTGCCTTCAAACCGGCAGTACCTGAATACATTTAACCTGTCTGAGTTTGCATGAATTTGAGCAATGGTATTTTGCAAGTTTTAAAGTGTACCAATTTACTTTTGAACTTGGATCCGTTTACAGCTACCAATTATCTTACTCCCTGTACTCCAGTCCCTAGCAGCCCAGAAGAAACCCTCCCTCTTCCCTGTGATCACAACTGTGACCTGTGATCACCTTTTACCTGATACTATCAGATACTGAAACACCGGAACCTTAAGCTTTCGTTAATGCATTGGGGTAGTACTAAGTAAAGCCTGTAAGTGGGGAAACTATGAGACAAATAGCCCTAATACCATAAGAAAGAACTAATGAATAACCTACTCTGAAAACTCAGTCAACAACACAGGATACTTAGCTTCGCATGCCATCTCCAAAACTAAGAAGCTGCATAGACAGATCAAGATATTCCTCGAAAAAAGCATAATAAAAATGAAAGCTAAGTAACAGCTTGTAACAGTAGCATTTCTCTTCTTGTGATGATGTACTAAATACCCCAAACTCATTTGAGACAACTAAGTTCAACTTTGTTTCCTAAGGACATCTGTTTGCATCTCTAAGAGGTGAAACAGTTCAGTAGCCTCTGCTCAAGAAAGGATCTACGACCAGAAAAACAGTTCAACAGAGGTTTTCACAACAAGAGACTTTAAAGTACCAGCTACTTTGAGATTAAAATATAAAACAAGATACTTTCTGCCACTACAGTCTCTGTGACAAGCACTGGAATCTTGTCTGCTAGCACTTTACAGTAAGACAGCTACCCTGATACAGAAACTAGAATTTTTTTTAAAATGAAAGCAATAACCATGGACAAGTAAAACAAGGAGACAATTTGTTAATACCAAGCATCACATTCTCAGAAAAATCTAACTTTGCTGCAGCAAAGAGTGTGCAGTTAATGTCAAGTCCAGCATTTGTTCCATCAAGGGGTGCATCAGAAGTTGCTTTATGAACCACATGCACACCCGACGTATGAGAGTAATTCTGGTTTAAGTGCAAGGGAAAACTGTAGTGACCAAGAGGGAGGAAGCATAATTGGATTCTTGGTGTATAAAGACGTTTGACAACCTACTTCTGTACTGATGCCTTTTTGGAGTACCCATCTCCTCAAGTCATTCGATATGAATTTAGTTCTGTACGCAAACAAACCCATTCGGGTCACCGGATTTGGGAAATCACATGCCTGTAGTTAGCAAAGCACTAACTACACTGCCTAATAACTCTATCTGGATACCTGGCAGTGATGGGGAGGAGACAGTTAAGATTTAAGAAAGAGCTTATGAGATGAAGAACTGGGCAAGCCTCACTGACGCTGACCAAATGATACTGACTCAGAACAAGGAAATGAGAGACCTATGAGAAACCTAGAACAACATAAATTTGCATTCATTTTTAAGTCTTCAAACACGTCATGGACGCTTAGAAGAAAGCCCTTTGTATACCAGACCTTGTCTGAACGGACAACTAGCAGAAAACTTACCTTTGCAGTCTCTGAAGCATCTATGATAAAAATCACCATTCTACTTGTTTGTACTCCATATACTTCATTTTTTTTTCAAAAATCCTTCTCTCAGTATTGGGGAAAAACAACTAAAGCGAGGGCTTTTTTTTCTCCTATAGAGCTAATTGCCAAAGACTAATTCCAGAGCTCTGCTAAGATTAAACTGTTAATACACACAAAAAGACACTATAAAAATTCAGCTGGGGGGGGGAGGGGGGGGAATCAAACAGCATATTTATTTCAGCTCCATTCAAGAAGTAAATATTGGCCACGTGCAAGCCAGTAGGTTCTCCCCTAGGACTTCTCTACAAAAACGAAACTGAGAAGTGTTCCTTTCCCCAGCTCAACGGCCCTCGCAATACACAAACACACTGTTGTTATGCAAAGAGGACTCGAACTACAGGGTAACCGGCTCCCTTTGGGATTTAAGGTTTCTTAGTCTGGATTAGAGTCTGAGCATTAGGGTCCTATGCTTGGGTGGATGGGTGAGGTATTTACAAAAAGAGAGAAAAAAACACAAGAAGTTAAATTAAAACCAAACTAATTCTGCCATTAATAAGAGGCTCACATCTGTTTTGAACACTGTTTCATGTTCTTGGGAAATACAGCTACAGGGGACTTATTTCACAAAACAATGCTTCACAGCTTCATTCTCTATAAAGGAATCTGTTTTAAAAGACACACTTCAACTTCAGTACACAAAGACTCACTAAACCTCCCAATCCTTCAGAAATATGGCCAGCATTAGTATTGTTTCTCATTCTAACCAAGTACCCTGATGAGCTACGGGCAAAGCCCAAGCACAGCTCAGTTCCTAGGGGATCCAACCCACCTTCTGAACTAGCTGTCCCTGCTGTCTACACCAAACGTCACCTGCTTGCTAAACTGCATGCAGATCAGATTCAGTTGGTGTGCAAAGACAGCACCAGCAGCTTTGAAGGGGGAAAAAAAAAAAAATCTATCAGATTCCTGAAAGAGGCAAATATTGTACCAGGTGAGTGCTGTAAGAGGCCTACTTACAACAGAGAAAACCAGAGTATTTTAACTTAGGCTATGGTTCAACAACAAATTCACTTTCTCCTCTACATAGACGAGCTCACGCTTTGGCAATGATGGACAGCAAAACCATAAACTGAAGATTATGCATCACTAGATAAGAGTCTCAGCAACAGGGCTGGGCAGGAGGGACGGGGCAAACATGTCAGACAGAAGGCAATGCTTGAAAACAAGCTGAAGAATGACAGCTTTACACCTTCATTTATGAAACAAGAAACTCATGGACCCATCAAGTGCTTCTGCCTTTTGCCTAAGATTTAATCTAAGAATTAAATTACTAGGATAGTCACCTTATTGCTAGCTGCAATCTCCATCCACTCCAAGACAAGCCACAGAATGGGGTAAAGCACACTACACAGTGCTGGGCTCTCCCAAGATCACATGCTGACAACGAAAGAAGCCAAGTGTAGAGCATCAAATGCCAAGCTGTACTTTCCTCTGTATCTAGATGATGAGAACAGTCTAAAACCTAGGGAGGAGCTTCCTTTAGATACAAGTGATGCTGTATAAGCCTATTTGATGATAAAAGAAAAACATCATTTGACAGCTACCAGAACTCCAGAGAGCAGTAACTTTAAAGTAAGATGACTATCTACTCATAAAACCAGGTATTTCAAAGACAGCTTGCTCATGCTTCCCTAATGAAGCGCAGGTGACATACACAGCTATGATATTCTGACTCAGACAAGATGCTAGCTCCTCTGAGAGGCTTCCTGGTTCTGGAGTAGGAAGAACACAGGAAGATGTAAGAAAGCAAAAGTGAAAAAGGCTCTTGAAAATTGCATGTTATCCACATTCACATCCAAAGGTGTTCTGGACAGCTGGAAAGATGTTCCAGCCTGCTGGAGCAAGGCGAAGTAACCCAAACACCTACACAGCTCCGGTACGACAACTTGCAAATATCAGAGTTAACAGCACTGATATCCTGACTCTGATTTGTGCCAGTGTTTGTTTACTAAAAAGATGGATCAATGACACCTACAACAGGACTGGGCAACACTGCAGAAGTTAATCAAGGTCACTGTTGTTAAGAGTTCATCTCTTGCATTGTATTTGTAGCAACATGAACCTATTGCCTCTGGATCTGGAAATTTACACTTGGCAAGGAACACAACTTGCACTTTACTTTTCCTACTGCCAGAAAGCACTCAAGACTTTTTGTTCTTTATCCCTCAGGTGCACTTTTACTAAACTGAAGGTACCCAACTTTCAGTCAAAACCAGTGCTAAAATCTTAGCGTCAAGCAGAAACACCAGTAGGAAAGCTGACTTTGATCCAGACTTAAAGGGTCTTCCTGTGCACAAGAAGCATTACTACAGATACAGCACATTTTAACAGTCTCAATGGCATTCTCGGTCCTCAAAAGAAGAGCAGACAGCCTTTAATTCCCCATCTGGTGGTCATTAACTTTAGACTACAAACCTCAGAGTACGTCACTAGTCCTACTCCATCCCTCCATTTTGTACATGCTGCTTGTGTTGCAATGAATCATACCCTCACACGGATCTCCAAAGAGCTCCTGCTCCCAGTTTCCCAAAAGCCTAGATTAGAATGGAGAGTGCTCGTCTAACTTGTAAGTGTACCTTCTGAGGCAAGTTAAAACCGGTACCTACCCCTCCCAGCTGTTTTATCTCTCCAAAAATTGATCTTACTCACACACTTGCTAGCATTCACAAACTGGCAGAAGACATAATATGCTCTTCCTATTGCTCAAGACATAGTCAGAAGCCTCTCATACCAAGGCATGTATGATGCAAGAGACCAACCTGTAAAGTACTTGACACCGGAACCCCGCACAGACCAGGAAACCACTGAGATCCCTACTGTAAATCCAGTAATTTCACTAACTGCAAAACCCAGCATGCAACATTGTAGTGTTTGTGAAATAATTTAGTACCACAGAAAAAAATGGATGCTTTAGCTCCCGAGATGATTTCCACATTTAAGACAAAAATCACAACATATGCTAAAGCTGCAGAGGCTCCTTTTTCTTTATTTTGTACTGCCCTTTGCTAAGCACCTCAGTCTTCAGCTGGAGAGAGAATTAAAAAAAAAACAAAGTCCAAGTTGGAGTTGAATCTTACTCCTAGCCACATCTATTTCTGTGCTGGAAGAAATTACTCCAAATCTGTTCTTTCTCCACCTCTGAGAGGAGCATAGTACTCCCTCCTCCCCCACTGTGTTGCCTGTTTAAACAATACGGCCTTAGGACAGGATAACAATGTGTACCACAAAGGACCTTAATCCCAGGCATAGCACCCATGTACCATAGAAGGACCCTCCCCAGCACTACTTGCCTTCAGCTTCAAAAGATTCTCTCTTCATATTCAACCATTCACATAGCCTGACAACAGCATTAAGCAACACAGACCATGCTGATAGCTGACAAGGCAACACCACACAAAACCAGAAGCTGGAATAAGAATTGCGAAGTTACTTGGCTACTAATTTCCCCAAGGACAGAAAGAACTCCATCCGCTTGCATCACTGTGGAGCAGATGAAGGAAGACGGCCCTCCTATCTGGCCGTCCTATCCAAGGTGTCCCCTGCCACCACCTGTACTTTTCTCCTCCTAAAACTCTGCTTACAGACCACAAAAATAGAAGCCTCTGTGCTACCTGAGCTCCAGAAACCTCTGCATTTCAGTTAGAAGACCACTACATGTTTCTCAACTCTACCTCCAGATACTTAGCAATCTACAACAGAAACCATATTTCAAAGGCAAAAAAACACAGAAGGTGAGAGCCCACTTTTCCCCCCACTCTCTCTCCCCTAAAAGGTCTTTTGAGGTCACCTCTCCAAAACAAGAAACTGCAACCTCAGAGGAAGACGAGCACCTGTTTGACAAGTCTGGCCCTTGTTCAAATACTGGAATATAAACCTTGAGCTGTAATACATTGCCATCAATAAAAAGTTCAACTAAAGTACATCGCCCTGGCCGTAAAACACAGGTCATCTACTCCATGTTACACACAAAGGAAAAACTACTACATGTCGTTCAAATTGAAAATGTATACAGAAGAAAAGTGACAAATAAAAGAAGGAACAGCGTTCTGGATAACACTCTACAAGTTCATATTCTCATGTGTCAAAAGCAGTGTTAGGCAACAGATCAAAGTGACAAATGCCAAGAAAAATTAAAAAGCTATCTGTACTTCAATATTGCTCCATTCCTGTTCATTATTTGCTTGACTTTTTACCATGAAGCCAGGCCTCTGGTCAATGTCTTTAAAAATTATTCTTAAAAATTCTTGACATTATTTCATTTAGACATTGCCACACATCTTCTAGCCGCACCAAACTGACAAGACATTTGGATGGAAGCAAGACAATTTTCCATCCCATGCAGTATGCACTGAGTAGTGAAGTAAGCCAAACACTTCAGAAATTACAAAGCATTTGGTAAAATGCATTCCACAACAGTGAGACAAATAGTGCTCAGGCATTAGCCCAGTGGGTTTCACACAGGACAAGCTGTATGCAGTCCCATCCACACTCGACATGAGACCTCGTTTTGCATTTGTTCCTATCATTTATTCCCTAATACAGCAAAATGCTCTACTACTGAGGTCCCTGACGCTCGCTACAAAAATTAGTAAGACTATGCAAATCAATGATTGCTATTTCAAAATGAACAGTAAGTAGTAAAAGTCACCAGGGTCTTATTTTTAGAAAATCTTTGAAAAACAACATTATGGGAGAAAAAGGGACATTTTGAAGAATAAGAACTATGCCATCATCGAGAATGTAAGAGTGTTCCTCCCCCAAATAAAGTTGTACTATCCGCTAAATACTATGTGTCTGTAAGAGACTAAGTCGGCTGTACACTGCAGCTGATGAGATGTAACAGGCACTCAGCTACTACATCCTCACATGGAGCATGTCTTTAATGGACACAGACACGACCTAGCCAAAGGTGAGTTACACAGACCGGTCAAAACATTTTAGGGGAGCTTCAAGTAAACTCCAAGCTCTCCTGAGGCAGAAATCCATCTCTCTTCAGCCATGGGAAGATACAGCCAGCTGCAGAATCACTCTGCCGCAGCACCCAATTCCACGAATGGCCATCTGTCTTTAACACGCAACCATCTATGTTGGGCAGGATGACAATGAAGCAAATCATCTTTTGGTGGGCACCATGAGGGTCAGCACTACCGTGAGAGAAGGAAGCCTTTGACTTTGAAGCACTCCCTAAAAAAAACCCTTCTCTGATGAAGGTATGATAAAAATACATACATGCACACCCACACAGCTCACAACTGCACAAAGCATATGGTAAGCTTGTGAACAGGAACAAATACATTCATGTCAAAAATACTGATAAGGAATCCAAAAAGATCTACCCATCAGAGGATTTGTCAGAAGCAACTTCTGGCTCTGACGGGAGCATTCTAATAAAACAATTTCCCAATGGCGTGATGCTGCCCCTCTTTACCCTGCAGTCATCCCGATTTCAGAAGCTACCATCTTCCAACTTAAAAAGGGATTGAAGTACTTCAGGTGGAGACACAGGTTGTTTTTTGTGATGAGGTATTGCCTGCTGAGGCTGAATGACAAGCACACACGCCAACTTTCCTGCTATGCCTCCCATCTTTGAGCTTGCACTGCCCCCATCCCATCAAGATATGCCTTTCAGACATTTTCCAGCCCCCACCTCCAAAGCTTTCCAAGACAGGAGTAAAGCACACTCAGTGCTGCCCGTCCTTGTGACTCCGTCATGTTGGAACTGGCAGTTTTGAAACACAGCAGCTGTCAGTACAAGTTAATTGTCTGTACTGAACTACTCCTGCGACCATCCTCAAGTGAAGCTATTGAGACCTAAGTAACAAAAGAAACTTCCCCAGGGTGAAGCAACAGTATCAGACACAGTATTCACAAGAGCTGTCTGGCCTTTTCTTCTTTCTTGTGCAGAGTATGTTATTCTAGCAGACAAACAGGCCTTGAGATGACGGAAAACATCACTAGAACTCTGTGGTAAGACTCCAGCAAATCTGTGAGGCAATTCTTATTTGAACCACTGTCCCTCTTCTACTCACTTTTTCCTTATTACAGGACTCCATCCCTATCATTAGCTATTAACAGGGAACTAATTGCCAAGGTGTCCCACTTCCCCAAAAGCACCGTCTGATCTCCACCAGTTGTGCTGGAGGATCTCCCAGAACACTGTTATTGCAAGGACTGGAACAAAACTGTATTTCATATCACCACTCCTGCTGACACTGCAACACAGACTGAGGTTTACTAAAACACTTATCTCAAAGAAGTCTGAGAATCATTGATGCTAAGTAGGTGTCACAAAAGAACAAGTTTCAGAAATACTGACTGCAGCTCCATCCTCTCCACTTTCGTCCTCAGATCTGGGGCTCTCACTTGTACATCAGTCGAGTAGCTACAGAAGCCAAATTTAGAAATCAAATTTAAACTTGAAAATATGCATGTACACTTACGTTTCTCAAGTCAACAGTAACTTTCAACAGCTCTTTATACCTCGCAGGTCACAAGAATACAAAATTAACTTCACCCTTTCTTTTCACATCACCTTCCAAACATCCTAACTCCCACTGTGACACCAGAAGATGTTCACTCTATCATCATTAGTTTAAAAAGCCAGCATTCAAGATGAAAATATTTGTAACTATAAATCTGATTAAATCCACTGAAACTATTTAGTATTTTTATCACCCAGGACATTTTGAACAAATACTGTGCTAAAAATACTGTAGTCTCACATACACTGGGAAACTACTACAACTTGTTCAACTGAACTACTAAATAGCAGGAGTCTGCAGCAGAAAAGGCTCTGCTCTGCCCAGAACAGCACTTCAACAGTGTATTAATTCCAATATTCAACCAGTGACAGGCAGTGGAAGCCACCAGAGGCACATGCGGTGGGAGCTCCCTAGAGCAGACAGTTAATACCAGAGTAAGGACAGCAGTAACCGGAAATACTGTTTAAAAGTAATAATCCTACTGTAGCCAAGAACTGGGTTTTAAACTGGTTTTCTTGCTGTTCTTTCAGAAGAGCAGGTCAGCAGCATACTCACTGCTGAAACAACAGCAAGTCCATGCCCTTCTCCTGTTCTGTTAACGGGAGGAAGCATTTTGAAATCTAATGATGATACATATTTAAACGCTGACAGTGCTAAACAGCTCAGAACAGATAGTCACACACAGGGAGAAGGTATGGCTGGGCATATTTGTCATGCGCTGCTGTCTCAGTCAAACGCAACACCCCAGAACAGCAAGGTCATAAACACAGATTTCTACAACAAATATCCTCTCTCAGATTTGGAAACCTAAGACATAATCCTTCAAAACTGTAGGCAAGAGCAAAATACATAATGCTAAATAGTATTTTGCTCCCATGTTTTCTATAAAACTTGGGGCAGTTTCTACAAAACTAGCAGCTGCAAAGGCAATTCAATTTAATAACCCAATAAATATTACTGAATGACTGCATGTCTTGCAAGGATATGAGAAATTATATTACCACAGTCAGCTCAAGCAGACTTGAAAGAGAAGCTATCCCACCTTCAAAAGCCACAGAAAAAATATCTGCACCGATTTCTTATGTTAAATTCTCATTTTCTTCAATAGTAGCTATATCATCAAAGCCCATCCCTGCAGTCCAGTAACAAAAACTCAGA